>Ga0315282_10004787_pt1 | contig 23408 bp, 18 predicted proteins | sample YL17G07_20_MG_FD_203693 | JGI IMG/M metagenome (GOLD analysis project Ga0315282, IMG submission 203693) | Sediment microbial communities from Yellowstone Lake, YNP, Wyoming, USA - YL17G07_20 | ecosystem: Environmental > Aquatic > Freshwater > Lake > Sediment | place: USA: Wyoming | collected... | reverse complement strand
ACGTCCTGGCGAAGCTCGAGTTCATGAACCCGCTCTCGAGCGTCAAGGACCGGATCGGGGTAGCGATGATCGACGCGGGGGAGCGCGAAGGAAAGATCAAACCCGGCACGACCATCGTCGAGCCGACGAGCGGGAACACGGGCATCGCCCTTGCGTTTGTCTGTGCGGCGCGCGGATACGCTTGTGTGCTGACGATGCCGGAGTCGATGAGTCTCGAGCGGCGGAAGCTCCTGCGTGCACTCGGCGCCGAGATCGTGCTGACTCCCGCCGAAAAGGGGATGCCCGGGGCGATCGCGAAGGCCGAGGAGCTGGTGAAAAGCACTCCCGGCGCATTCATGCCCCAGCAGTTTGATAACCCCGCAAATCCCGAAATCCACCGCAGGACCACCGCCGAGGAGATCTGGCGGGATACCGAGGGGAAGATCGACATCTTCGTGGCGGGCGTCGGGACAGGAGGGACGCTGACCGGCTGCGGCCGGGTCTTTCGAGAAAGGAAGCCCGGGGTGAAGATCGTCGCGGTCGAGCCGAAGGCCTCGCCCGTGCTTTCCGGCGGGAAACCCGGACCTCACAAGATCCAGGGGATCGGGGCCGGGTTCGTTCCCCGCGTGCTCGATGCCTCCCTCATCGACGAAGTTATCCAGGTGGCCGACGAGGACGCCTTTGACGTTGCCCGGCGCATGGCCTCGAAGGAGGGCATCCTCTGCGGGATCTCCAGCGGCGCCGCCATGTGGGCCGCACTCCAGGTCGCCTCAAGACCCGAATCCAAAGACAAGACCATGGTCGTCATCATCCCGAGTTGTGGCGAGCGATACCTCTCCACACAGCTCTTCGCCCACCTGGGATAAGACAGATGGGTGAGTAGGTGAGCAGGAGAGGCATCCGGAGCGCCGGCCGGTTCGCTTATGCCTCTCCTGCTCACCTGTTCTGCTGTTCACCTGTTCTTTGCGGAGCAAGGCATGGCTCGTGCCGTCGGACTCCTCTCGGGCGGACTGGACAGCATGCTCGCCACGAGTCTCCTCCAGCGGCAGAACGTCGAAATCCTCGCCGTCTCCTTCGTGACCCCGTTCTTCGGGAGCGAGCGGGCGCAGCAGGCCGCACGTGAGCTCGGCGTCCCCTTCCGCGCCATCGACATCACCGGACCTCACCTCGAGGTCGTCAAGCATCCCAGGCATGGCTACGGCCGGAATATGAACCCCTGCATCGACTGTCACGCCCTCATGCTCCATGTCGCCGGGAAGGTCATGGAGGAGGAGGGGTATGATTTTCTCTTTACGGGCGAGGTGCTGGGCGAACGTCCGAAGAGCCAGAACCGGACTGCCCTGGGCATTGTCGCAAAGGAATCCGGTTACCCGGACCTCGTCCTGCGACCGCTTTCGGCGAAGCTCCTCGAGCCGACGAAGCCGGAGCGTGAGCACCTCGTGGACCGCGAGCGGCTGCTCGACATCGAGGGGCGGTCCCGCAAGCGCCAGATAGCGCTCGCCGCGGAGTTCGGCATCACGGAGTACCCGACGCCGGCGGGGGGGTGCCGGCTGACCGACCCGGGCTATTCGAGGAGACTCCGGGACCTCCTCGACCGCGCCCCCGACGCGGACGCCGGCGACATGCGGCTCCTCGCACTCGGCCGACATCTCCGGCTCGCCGAAAAAACCAAGCTCGTCCTCGGGCGGAACAAAGAGGAAAACGAGGCGCTGGAAGCGCTCTTCCGGCCGGGCGACGTGAGACTTTTTGTCCGAGGCGTCATGGGACCGACGGGACTCCTCCGCGGTCCCGCGGATGCGGAGCGGAAGCGGCTCGCCGCCTCCATCTGCGTGCGCTACAGCGACGCCCCGCGCGATATACCCTCCCCCGTCCGCTTCGTCTCCGTCCCGTTGGCGACGGGTGGAGCCCCCGGCGTCGAAGAGGAAGTCAGCGTCCTTCCGGCGCCCGGCGAAACCATCGACCCGCTCATCATCTGACTTGGAAAGGATGTCTTGCATGATCTACGGGGTATCGATGATCGAGGCCGGGGGTCTCTCGCCGGAGGAGGCTCTGGCGCAGGTTGCCGCGGCGGGCTTCACCCAGGTGGAACTCTCCTCGTGGGAGAGCCCCGTCGGGAGGTGGTGGCGGGACCCGGCACGGATGCGCACATTGCTCGAAAGCGCGGGTCTCCGTGCACGCTCGGTGCATACCCCCGAGGGCGGGTGGAACATCGACGACCCGGACGAGGCGAAACGCGGGGCGGCCATCGAGGCGGCGTCGTCCGTGTTCGGTCCGGCGGCGTCCGCCGGCGTCGAGGTCGTCATCTGTCACCCGAACTACTCCACGCACACCTTCACGGTGGAAGACTATGGAGCGAGCATCGCGCGTTCCGTTGCGTCGCTCGGGATTCTCGCGGAGCGCGCGGCCCGCGCCGGCCTAAAGCTCGCCGTCGAGAACCTTCCCGTGAGGGGAACCGCGCGACCCGCGGGCTCCGTCGACGAAGTGCTCCGCATGATCGATGGACTGGACTCTCACGTGGGTCTCTGCGTGGACGCCGGGCACGCCAACGCCAACGGGCGCTCCGCCGCCGGCGAACTCCGGGTCGGTCGCGGGAAAATCCTCGCCGTGCACATCCACGATAACGACGGACTCGGGCAGGACCAGCACCTGATGCCGGGAAAGGGCACCACCGACTGGGACGCATTTGTCCGGACGCTGGACGACGTCGCCCCCGACTGCATCCGGAACTTCGAGGTCCTGCCCGTCGACGGAAAGGTCCCCGAAACCCTCGCCGCGCTTGCGGCACTGCGCAGCAGTTGGGAGAAGCGTTAGTTACCGCAGGGAGAAGAGATAGAGGACTCTAGTCGATGGCTGCGGCCTCGCGGATTGAATGGACCGAAGCCTCCTGGAACCCGGTCACTGGTTGCACGAAGATCAGCCCTGGCTGCGAGCACTGCTATGCCGAACGCATGGCTCGACGACTCCAGGCCATGGGGCAGCCGAGCTATGCGAACGGATTCGAAGTAACCATCCACTCGCACTTACTGCGGCTGCCGCTTGTGTGGAAGCAGCCGCAGATGGTTTTTGTCAACTCCATGAGCGACCTCTTTCACGAGCGGATTCCCTTCGAGTTCGTCCGGAAGGTTTTTCAAACCATGCGGCGGGCTCATTGGCACGTGTTTCAGGTGCTCACGAAGCGGTCGAAGCGGTTGCTGGAACTCGAACCCAAGATCGACCGGCCGGATAACGTCTGGATGGGCGTTAGCGTCGAGAATCGCGACTGCCAATTCCGCATCGACGATCTGCGAGCTACGGGGGCGAAGGTTAAATTCCTTTCTCTTGAACCTTTGCTGGGCCCTCTGCCGAACATCCAACTCGAAGGTATTGATTGGGTGATCGTGGGCGGAGAGTCCGGGCCCGGGGCTCGTCCCATGAAAAGAGAATGGGTGCGCGAAATTCACGAACAATGTCGTTCGGCGCACATTCCCTTCTTCTTCAAGCAGTGGGGCGGGGTGAACAAGAAGCGTGCCGGCCGCCTGCTCGACGGCCGGACATGGGATGATATGCCGATTTCCCGTCGCGCACCCGCGGCTTCGACGATTGCCGAGCCGCTCCTGTTCTGATTCTGCGCTTCGCGGTCAATAAGACATGACAAAGGGGTCAGGGGCCCTATTGAGAGGGTTCCTGACCCTTTTTCAGTTTCTTTGTCAGCCACTTGTCGAGCGCGGAGGCGAAGCGCTGCACGTCTTTCGCACCGAGGGCGGGTGGGCCGCCGCCGCGGATGACCTCGCGCGAGCGCAAGGAATGCAGCAGGTCACGCGAGGCGAGCTGCCGGCCGATGGTCTCCTCGGTGTAGGGGCTTCCGCGCGGGTCGATGGCGACGGCGCCCCTCTTGACGACCAGTGCCGCCAGGGGCACGTCCGCCGTGACGACGATGTCCTCGACCGCCACCCCTTCGGCGATGTGCGAGTCGGCCACGTTGAGACCGTGCGGCACCAGGAGAAACGAGACGAGAGGGCACTTCGGCACCGCGAGGGGTGCGTTGGCGACGAGACACACGCTCACCTTCAGCCGCTCGGAGGCGCGGAAGACGATCTCCTTGACCTCCCTCGGACACCCGTCGGCGTCGATCCAGATTCTCACCGCACGTTCCTTCCCTGGAAGACGTGCCGCCAGAAGGTACGCTTGCGTGCACGCTCCCGTCGGCCGGTCATCTCCGAGAGCGTGATCTCAACGACGCCGCACTTCATCACCCGTTCCATGGCGATGTCGTCGGCCTTGGGCCGGAACGACCGGTTGAAAAGGTTGAGGGCGGCGGCGCGTTCTACGGGGTCGTCGAGGACCCGTGCGGTCCCGTAGCAGATGACACTGTCGCTGTCGACGTGACAGGGGTCGCCCTCGGCGTGTCGGCGGACCGTGCCCGGCTGACGTGCGACCGTGAAGCAGACGTTCGGGTTCGCGCGGAGGGCGTCCAGTTTCTTCCCCTTGAGCGCGCAGTGGAAAAAGATCTTCCCGTCGTGGTAGCTGTAGTTGAGCGGGACGACGTAGGGTCTGTCATCCACCGAGAGGCCCAGGCAGCCCCATCCTTCCTCGTTCAGCATCTGCTCCATCTCGCTTCGGCTGTCGGTGAATTTGTGCTCTGGCATGGTTCCTCCTGTGTGCTGGTGGGAAATCGGCGTTGGGCGGCCCACGAGGGGACCGCACTACACTTCGTCAGCGGCGTGTCAGATTCCTTTCTTGTCGAACCGGAGGGTGCGGGTGTCGACTTCCTTTCCGGTCGGGACGGAGAGCGGCTTATAGAGCTCGGGCCGGCGCGAGAGGATCCACCGTCTTCCGGTCGCGTGCTCCAAAAGCGACGCGTCGAGGTCCGCGACGACCATGTCGTCGCCCGCTTTCGAGGTCTCGGCGAGGATGCGGCCGTAAGGGTCGATGATCATGGCCCCGCCGGTGCGGATCTCGTCGTCGTCGGGTCCGACGCCGTTGGAGAAGACGAGGAACATCCCGTTGTCGTGGGCACGGCTGGGGAGCCAGCGCATGAGCCATCCGCGTCCCTTCGGCCCGCGCAGCTCGGCCTCGATCGCCGCCGGGTCCTTCCTGCGGTTGTCCCACAGTGCACGGTCCACCAAACCCATGATGTTCGGATTGGGCGAGCGGCAGCCTCCGGTCTGGTGGGGCGCGAGGAGGATCTCCGCACCCATGAGCGCCGTCATCCGGATGTTCTCGATGATGTTGACGTCGTAGCAGATGAGGACGCCGACGCGCGCGCCCCCGGGGATGTCGAAGACCGTGAACTCCGAGCCGGTCGATATGTGCTCGCTCTCGAAGGCGTGGATCTTCCGGTGACGCCGGCACTCGCCCGTGGGCATCGCGACGACCCAGGTGTTGTAAAGCTTGCCGTCGCCATCGCGCTCGACCAGTCCCGCCCCGATGGTCATGTCGAACTCCTTGGAGAGCGCAAGGAGCTCCCGGGACGACGGGCCGGCGGGGACGGGCTCGGCCAGCGCCACGAGCTCATCCCGGCTGAGCTTCCGAAGTGTCCAGTACCCGCTGATGCAGCATTCGGGGAAGGCGATCAGCCGGACCTTCTGCTTCGCCGCTTCTTGGGCGAACCGCCGGATGGTCTTCAGGTTCGCGGGTTTGTCGTGCGGGACATGCTGGAACTGGACGGACGCGACGCGGATGTTCTTCATGACGCGATTCTCCCTTCCATGCCCGTTCAGTGGGCTGGCGCTTCCCTCACAGCGGACGGTATTCAAACCAGTCGAAATCCGCACACGTCGTGGAGGGTTTGCCGTGCCCCGTCACATATACGCCGAGGTAGACGCCCGTGAAGCCGGAGGCCACCTCCGAGGAGAGGTGTCTCGTCATTCCCGCGGCCAGCACCCTCATCGGCCGATCCCCCTGGGCGTATGAGAAGGTGTACTTCAGGGCTTCGGCCTGGATCTGGAGCGTGACGGGTCCGTCGGCGAGGGGTTCTTCCGCGACGACCGCTTCGAGGTCTCCGATGCGGCGGTGAACGATGACGCATCGCCTGCCGGACCTCATCGCGATGGCGATCTCGTAATGGTGGGTCGCGTTGGCGAGTGCCGTGAGCCCGGCTTCTTCGCCCTCGACGTTCGGACGGAAGTCGACGAGCGAGCGGGTGCGGCATTCGAAGTGCTGCTGGCGTCGGCCGACGAACGCGGGGGAATCGAGGTCGTCGATGGACGCCGCTGAACCCGCGAGACGCAGCCACCCCGGACGTTCCGTGAGCGACCAGTCGGCGCTTCGGGGGTTGCGGAGGAAGTTCCACGAGAGACGGAGTCTTGTGACGTCGAAGTCGTCGCGTGCGGGCTCTTCTTGCCACGGGTGGGGAGGGAGACACTCGGCGTCCATCTCGATTTCAATGGCGCCGGTGCGGTTGACCCGTTCGGCGGGGGTCAGGGTCAACCCCGAGCCGGGGGACCCCAAACGCAACGAGTCGCGTTTGGGGACCCCTGTCGAGGGGTTGACGACGGGCCACCGGGCGTCGGTCCACGAGACCGGGGCGAGGAACGTTTCGCGTCCGAGGTGGTGGAACCATCCCCCGCGGTTCCGGATCGCAAGGAAGACCAGCCACCAGGTTCCGTCGTGGGCCTGGATGAGGTCGGCGTGTCCGGTGGCCTGGATTTCGTGGATGCGGTTCCGATGCGTCAGGATGGGATTGTGCGGACAGGGCTCGAACGGCCCCCAGGGACTGCTGCTTCGGGCGATCACTTCCATGTGACCGTACTCCGTGCCGCCCTCGGCGTTCATCATGTAATAGGTCCCGTCAATGTGGTAGAGGTGCGGGCCCTCGGGGTAGAGTCCGCCCGTCCCCGGCCAGATGAGCCTCGGCTCGACGAGGAGCTTACCCGTCGCGACGTCGATCTCTGACTGCCAGATACCCCCGCCGGTGCCGGTGCTCGCGTAGTAAACCTTCCCGTCGTCGTCGAAGAGGAAGGAGGGGTCGATGCCGGCCTGGCTCACCCACGTCGGCTCCGACCATTCGCCCGCCGGGTCGGAGGCCGTCACGAAGAAATTTCCCCCGTGACTCACGTTGGTCGTCGTCATGTAGAAGAGGCCGTCGTGGTGCCGGATGGTGGGGGCGAAGATGCCACCCGAGCACTTGGCGTTCCCGAGCGGGAGCTGGCTCTCCCTCGTCAGGCAGAAACCGATCTGACGCCAGTGGACGAGGTCCCTGCTGTGGAAGACGGGCACGCCCGGGAAATACTCGAAGGTGCTGGTGACGAGGTAATAGTCTTCGCCGACGCGGCAGACGCTCGGGTCGGGGTGGAAGCCGCTGATCACGGGGTTTCTGAACTTCATCTTGTGTCCGCTGTGTCCGCACGGATGTGGAGGCTTCTGCTCCGGGGAACGGCCCGGGGGGAAGAGGACCTCGGGGGCGGCATCCGCTCGGGTGTCGTCAGCGCGGTGTCCCTTCGGTCACCTTGACGTTCTTCAGGAGGTCCTTGGCTTCATCCAGGATCGTCTGGAGCTGGGCCCGGTCCTCGTCGCTGTCTTCCTTCTGACGGTTGCGGGACTCTTCGAACCATGCCTCCAGTTTGGCGATGACGCCATTGAGCGCGTCGACGGCTTCTTCGGTGTTCTGAAATCTCTGACCGGGGCCGATGGTGACGTTGAGCTCAAGTCCCCGGAGGTAGCGGATCAACCCGCTGACGCGGCTGGGGAGTCTCCAGTCCTTGTCCTGGATGGCCTTCTCGATGACGATGATCCGGTGGTCCGACCAGCCTTTGATTTCCGCGGTGGTCGCGGGTCTCTTGGGGAGGTCCGGCCCCCGGACCCCGCAGCCGACGGAGAGAACCGTCAGGGTGGTGAGGATGCCGAGGGTCGCACTTTTCCGGAGGAGGGCTGTCACGTTCGCGTGCAAGATGGACTGTCCTTTCCTGGGGGTTCTGAGGACGCGTCACGGTCCCCCCGGTCTAACGGTAGGGTGACATCTCGGGATAGAAGACGCTGTCGGCGCTCTGGGCGGCGAGCATCCAGTAGCGGAGGTTGCCCTGCTCGCCGAGGAAGTCGCGAGGCTTCCACTCCACGTGACCGTCGGCAAAGACGAGATTCCCCCCGTTGAAGTGACGGTCGCCCACCGACGAACCCTCGACGTCCCCCTCGAGGATGTTCGCCCAGTTCATCCAGGGGTCGCCGACCTCCGTCCATCGTCCGGCCCGGTCGGGGGAATCGCCCATGATGGCGAGCTGGGTCGGGAGCGAGATGGTCCCTTCCTTCGTGTAGCACCATCGGACCCACCAACCGTCCGCCGACAGGTTCCACGAGACCTTGGGGATGATCCCGACGTTCCGCGTTCGGGCACGGAGTTTCGCCCAGGACGGGCGTTCCCCCGGACCCCAGGCATCCACGTGCGAGTTGAAATAGTAGTTCCGCAGCGGGTCGAACCTGTCGTAGGAACTCCCGTCCGACGAATCGAACCGGGTGCACGGGCAGTAGCAGACCTTGGGAATGGTGCCGGGGTCGACGAGCCCGCCGCCATACCCCATGAACGCGGGAGCGTCAATCGGCCGGCCGATGGACTGACAGAGCAGATCCATCGGATAGTAAGGTATGCCGTGTGAATCACGGGTCGCGTGCTGGCATTCCCATCCCCCGCTGCAAGGCACCCAGTTGTCGAAATGCACCAGGTAAATCCGGAAGGCCTTGCCGAGTTCCAGGAGGTTGTTCTGACAGTAGGTTTTCTTGGCCTGGTCTCTGACCCGATTCACGGCGGGCAAGAGGATTGCCGCCAGGATGCCGATGATGGAGATGACGACCAGCATCTCGATGAGCGTAAAGGCGGACGTTCGCTTTCCGGACATGTTAGGTCCTCCCGCGTACCTGGACAAAAGGGTTGAATTCCGAGCAACCACTTCATTCTACCACGTCTTGGGCGGATGAAGCAAGGTACGGCTGAAAAAGAAATACGGCGCAAGAGACGCCTCTTTCCGCCCCCGGGCGGCGAAGCCCGGGACAAGAGGTCTTGTCGCTCCGCCTTTGTCACCGAGTGCCGCCGTGCGAAGGAAACTCGCGCGCCGTTACGGCCCGCCCGGTTTGCCTGCATTAACGCCCACGAGAACCTCCTTCGTCTCGTCCAGAATCGTCTGGAGCTCGGCACGGTCCTGGTCGCTGTCTCCTTTCTCACGGGTGAGCGATTGTTCGCACCATCCCTCCAGCTTGGCGGTGACGTTTCGGAGTGCCGTCAATGCTTCTTCCGTGTTCTGGAATTCCTGTCCGGGTCCGACGGTGACGTTGACCTCGAGGCCCCTGAGATAGCGGACGAGACCGCGGACGCGGGCGGGAAGCCTCGAGTCCTTCTCCCGGATCGCTTTTTCGACGGCGGCGATCTGGCTGTTGGACCAGCCCTTGATCTCGGCGGTTTGGGCCGGCTTTGCCGGAACCTTCGCTTCGCCTGGGCCGCAACCGACGATGAGAATCGTCCCGGACGCGAGGATGCTCAAGACAGCGGCTTTCCAGGAACTCGCTCGCATGGTTGTGCGCAATCTTCCCCCTCCAATGAACTTTGCACGAGAGTGCCGTCGCTCCACGGCGGGTCTTCTCCGGTCTAACGGTAAGGCGACATCTCGGGATAGAAGATGTCGTCCGACTTCTGGGCGGCGAGCATCCAGTAGCGGAGGTTCCCCTGTCGGGCGATGAAATCCCGAGGTTTCCAATCCACGTGACCGTCGGCGTAGACGAGGTTCGAGCCGTTGAAGTGCCAGTCGCCGACGCCCGAGCCCTCCGGCTCATACTCCGGGATGTTTCCCCAGCACATCCAGGGGATGCCCGGCTCCGTCCAGCGTCCGGCCCTGTCCGGGGAATCGCCCATGATGGCGAGCTGGGTCGTCAGCGAGATGGTCCCCTCCTTCGTATAGCACCACCGGACCCACCAGCTGTCCGCCGACAGGTTCCAGGGGACGTCGGGTATGATCCCAACGTTTCGAGTGCGGGCGCGGAGTTTCGCCCAGGACGGTCGTTCCCCGGGCGCCCAGGCGTCCACGTGGGCGTTGAAATAGTAGTTTCGCAGCGGGTCCCTCGTGTCGTAGAGACCCCCTTCGGTCTCGAGGTTCGCCGACGGGCAGTAGCAGACCTGTGGCACACTCCGGGGGTCGATGAGACCGGCACTGTACCCGATGAATGCGTCCGCGTCCAAGGGCCGACCCAGAGACTGACAGAGAAGGTCAATCGGATAGTAAGGGAGGCCGCGTCGGTCGCGGGTCGCGTGCTGGCATTCCCACCCCCCGCTCGCGGGCACCCAGTTGTCGAAATGCACCAGGTAAATCCGGAAGGCCTTGCCGAGTTCCAGGAGGTTGTTCTGACAGTAGGTTTTCTTGGCCTGGTCTCTGACCCGATTTACGGCGGGCAAGAGGATTGCCGCCAGGATGCCGATGATGGAGATGACGACCAGCATCTCGATGAGCGTGAAACCAAACGTCACCTTTTTCCGCATTTCTGATGCTCCGTCGGCCGCCCGGCGTCGTGGACCGCATCTAAATATACCACAGGGGAGCCTGCCGCGCAAGCTATGGGAGCTCAAAAAAACCATTTCTGCCGTTCCGCAGGTGCCGTCCCAGGGCACTGCTTCACGGTGACCACCTGGTCCGCCTTTACTTTCCTCGGCTGCCACGCGGACAGAGCCCGAGCTTCCCGCAACTCGCCCGCCGGAATGAGATGACCCCCTGCTTCATCTCGCGACGCGCCCGGTACGGGCGACGCATCCGCCTTCGCGAGAACGCCGTAGCCGCTTCGGGGGGAGTTGCGTCACCCCTACTTTACTCCGCCGCAGGGGGAGGCGGCGGGGATGCCGAGTTCCCGTTCGAGCTTCGCGAGCCTCCAGAGCGTTTCCCTCACGTTGGCCTGGACCCTGGAGGCCCGGACACGCTGCGGGAGCCGGTCGCACTCCGGCGCCGCGTGAAGGAGCTCTTCTTCGAAGCTGTCCCACTCCCGGCGGACGACGGGGTATCGCGCGGGCCAGTCGACGCAGACCGCGTCCTGGAGCCGCCGGAACCGCCACCACAGGGAATCCGTGTGCGGCTCGTTTGTGCCTCGCGCGTAGATCTCCGGCACCTCGACGTCCACGTAGAAGGGGAGGAACGGGCTGATACAGGGCGTGACAAGACTGCACCAGGCGGTTGCACCTCGGACCTCGAGACCTCGGGGTCGAGAGGCACCGTCGTCCCGGAGATGCACGACCATGCTGGCGACGGTCTGGGAGGAGCCGGGATGCATGCACAGGGTGTGACCCTGGGAGTCGGCGGGGGTCCAGCCGGGCGCACCCCCGTGGTCACGCAGGATTTTCATCACGTCGCGCACGGTGAAGGGACCTTGGTGCTCGTGGAGGAGGGTGCGGGAGCGGTCGAGGCGTGCCTTGCCCCCGGCATGCGGGTTCGACTGGAGGTCGCAGAAGTCGCGCGCGAAATCGGCCCCAACTTGGTCTCTCAGCGACGCACTCGCCAGGTCGAATTCCTTTCCGATCGTGGGATAGTTGGAAATGGACGTGGCGCCGTGGACCTCCGCCGCCACCCAGTCGCGTCCGCTCGTCTCCAGCACCCATGCCGTGGAGGGGTCGGCGATAAGGAACGAGTTGTGGTACCCGGGCGCCTCCGGGTCCCAGAACCGCGCCGAGCCTCCCTGCCCGTGCGTCTCGAGGAGCTGCGTCATCACGTCGAGTGCCTCGTGTGCCGTGGCGGCCCGCTCCAGACCCAGACGGATCAGGTCCATCCCCATCAGACCCGACTTCTCCACCGGCCCTTTCATCCAGATGGCCTCGTTGCCGATGGCGACGCCCTGCTCGTTCAGACCGTGCTCGAATCCCCACAGCCAATACGGCTGGGAGCCGAGCATGCGGAACGTGTGAGGTGCCTGGGGGATGGTCCGGTACTGGCAGCGGAGCGGGGTGGCCTCGACCGGGTCCGTCGCGGAGAAGTTCCTCAGATACTGACACTCCGCCGGGTGACGGTCGCTGTTCTTGGCGAAGAGCACGGAGCCGTCGGGGGTCCGCGAGCCGGTCACGACGAGGTTGTCGCAGCTAGCGGCGTCCATGTCCGCACGCCAGGCAAGCTCGGAAAACATGGACATTCCTGATGCTCCACTGGAGACGGGATTCCGGCGCTGTTCAAAAAGCCCGGATAAGGTATTCCGGTGTGGCACGAGCGTCCCCGCCTGTGCGTCTTCTTGCCCGGCCGAGGGCGGCTGGGCCGCTTCTTCCCTATCCCCATCCCGCGAGCTTTTTCAGTCGGGCGGCAAGCGGGGGATCACCGGCCCTTTTCCTGCTTGGCGGTGACGGTGTTCGAAGTGAAATCCGCGAGTGCGCGCGTCCCGGCCGCGAGTTCCTTGGCCTCCAGGACCTGCCCCGTCGGCAGGGTGACGCGCACGTCGACGCTCTTCTGGCGTCCCAATCCGAAATGCGGTGTCAGCGGGATGTGGTTGTGGTTCTCAGCGAGAACGTGCTGCATGCCGACATAGGCGTTCGTGTCCCCGAGCCTGCCGGGTTTGAAGACCTCGACGAGTGCCCCGATGCCGCAAGGGTTGCCCTCCGTTCCCCGGACCGTCAGTTCGAGCCAGCCGTTCTGCGTTTCGGAGCGGTTGAGGAACACCCGGACGCCGTTCGGCCCGCCGTTCAAGGCGAGGTCCGCTAGCCCGTCCTCGTTGAAGTCCGCCACCGCGAACCGGACCTCGTTCGTCCCCGCCGCCGACTTCGGCATCTCCACCTCCTCGAACCGGAAGTTGCCCAGGTTGCGGAACGCACGGACCCTGTGCGCGGGACCGTCGCCGACGATCAGGTCGATGAGCCCGTCGTTGTCGAGGTCCACCGCACTCGCACAGCAGTACTGGAAGGGAATGCCGGAAGCGCCCGACGTGATGTCTATCCCGTGCTCCCGCGCGTCTCCCGACGTGAAGTGCTTTCCGCCCTCGTTCACGTGGAGACGGGCCTTGGCGGGCTTGTCGGGATTCCCCAGACCCACCGAGAAGACGTCGAAATACCCGTCGCTGTTGAAGTCTGCGGCGACGAGCGGCCCGGTGCTGGACATCTCCGCTAGTCCGAAGGGTTCGGCCGACTCGGTGAAGTTCCCCTTGCCGTCGTTGACGTAGAGCAGCCCGCGCGGCTGCTTGGCCTTGGCCCGCTTTTCTTCCCACTTGCTCTGGTTCCAGGCATACCGCCAGATGCACTGGCCGCAGAGGATGTCCATGGCTTGCGAGCGCCGGAAGTCGGCGGCAATCGAACTGTGAAGCGGGTCCTCCCACGGCTTGAACGCCTCGGCGGCCTGGGCACTTGGCTTCCAGCCCTTGGCCGGGTGTGTGCCCTTGCCGGAGCCGAAATATACGCCGGCACCCGTGGCGGCGTCCAGCTTGCCGTCCCTGTCGAAGTCCCCGAAGATCCAGCCCCGCCAGCCGCCGCACTTGAAAGAGGTGAACCGGATCCCGCGCGTTTCACCGGCTCCCTGGGTCCCGCCGTTCAGATACACCCCGCCTTGCTCCGAACAGAAGAAATCCATCCGCCCGTCGCCGTCGATGTCCAGCACGCCGCCGTAACCCCCGCCGATCCCCGATAGTTCGCCTTCGATGGACGCGCGCTCGAGCACGTTCGGGCCGAACGTCCCGTCTCCCTTCCCCAGCCAGATCCCGCCCGGCGTCTGCTGCTTCGCCGAGGGATGATGGTCGGCGCTCAGGATGTCCATGTGACCATCACCGTCGAGCTCGCCGCAGAAGACGTCGAACGGCGAGTCCCAGTACACCACGCCCGGCTTCATCGCACCGGGGTCGGTCTTGCCGCCGATGCCTTTTGGGAGGGGCAGTCGGCGGATGCACGACTTCTCCGTGAAGTCCTCGAAGACGATCCTGCCCGCCGCGGGTGTCGGGGCCGTGGGTTGCGTTTTCTCCTCGGCCCGGACCAGACGCAGGACGCCCGCTCCGAGAAGACCCGTCATGACCGTCGCGGCCAGTGCCGCCGCGACAACCTTCCTCCCGACCCTGAACATGGCTTCTGTTGTTCCTTTCGCAGTGTGTGCTGTGCCCGTCTGCGACGTTCGCTTGTGCGGCAAGCGTCGAGCACGTGAAGAGGGCGCTTTCCCCTATTATACGTGGTGCCGCGTCCCTGGGAAGTACAATGCGGGGATTGAAGAATCCGGGGCAGGGTCGGCCGCTTTGTTGGGAAGGGCGAGCTGCAACATCGAGGGACCGCTCGCGGACGCGACCTCTGGGTCCCTGGGATGATGGGCATTTCCTTGTCGCGTCTGTTTGCGAACAGAGGCCGCCCGGGCGGCCTCTGTCAGATCCCAGCGTCCGTTTTTCCCGGGCTTAGTGCTCCGTTTCATAATTTCTTGTAGAGTTAGGTTCGGCCGAACGGAGCACTTCCATAGGGGCTTCGCCCCTCTGGCGTCCCGACAAGTCGGGACTGTCACCCCGCCGGGGGGCCGATGCCTCCCCCCGACCGCCCCCCTGCCCGTGCTCCCGACAGGCCTTATCGAACCCTACAAACATTTCTGAACGGGAGCACTTGGGGGCTCCTACTTCGCCGCGCGGCGGCGCCAGGCCGCGATCCCCGCAACGCCCACACCCAACAGACACACCGTCGCAGGCTCCGGAATGACCCCGGTGACGAAGCCCAGGTCGTCCAGCGACGTATAAGCTCCTGCCCCCTCTACGTCCGCGTCACTCGGAACGATGTGGACCCAAACGTTCGTGATGGATAGTCCTTGTGGGGCCTTGAAGCCGAAGAAGGTATCCGCAAGATCGTTGTTCAGCTGGTCGTCGATGACGATGCTCCCGATGTACGCCACGCTGTTGTTGCTGTAGGTCACGTTGCCCGAAGCCGTATACCAGGCGTCCATCCTCGGAAGCAGAGTCATTCCCACCGCCGTGACAAAGTCGTTGGGATTGAAGCTGAACGCGTAATCCCTGCTCTGGCCGTAAAGGCCGACACTTATGACCTTGCTGTCAGAAATCGGGGTCCGACCCATGCTCGGGTTTTGCGCGACGATCAGCTTCTGGGCTTGGGGGTTGGTGATGGTGAGCGACTTGCTCTTGCTTACGCCGTATTCCGCATTGAACGAAGTGATCGGCACGAGTGGATCAGTCAGCACAGTGCCAGTGGCGGCGTTGTCGAAATCGATGACGCCGCCGAGGTTCGCCGCATACGCGGCTGCCACGTCCGCCGTGAACTGTGCCAGTGAGATCTGATTGCCGGCCGGCTGGAGGTCTACGGCGTTCAGTTGGACCACCTGCTCGTCGTACACGCCCACGGTGGTAATGGGGTCGGCCGTCAGACTGCCGCAGGATAGAAACACGAGCGCCGCTACGACTGGAAAGCTCTTTCTCATTTCCCCCTCCTCGGTGGCTGCCACCTCTTCTGATTTCCGTCTGTTGGCTTTGACGGAACAAGGAAAAATGGATGAATTACAGTCGTCCTATCAGGCACACCACGACTCTACCGGACTTGTAGCAAATTGCATGCCAACTACATGACATTCTCATCATTTTCTTCTGAGGACGTTGTAACTTATTGGGGCCGGATACCTTAGGGTTTTAAGAAAATTTGTCAATTTCCGGGCTCCTGAGAGGCGTCCGCCGGCAATGTTCAGTATTTTCAACACGATTGTCCGTGCTGGTTTGCCGTATCATCTGGAGCCCCAGGGACTTCCGTGTTTTTGCCGGGCATGTTGAAAAAAAACAACATGTTGGTTGGAAGCAACGCTGGGAAAGGGGCTTTCTTGGGTGTTCCAGGGGTCTCGGTCTGCCGGATGTCGATACGGCCCGCAGACGATGGTGGAAGAGAAATGGGGTTACCTGTCTCCCTGCACAGGCCAATAAGCCCGCTCTCTCTATTGATGTCGAGGGCACGGAGAAGGGGGCTGCATGCGGGAAGCTTCCGGTATCTGCACGCGGAGCGGCTCAGAGGACTTCGGCGCGGAGCGCCTTGAACGCCCCGAGCGCTAGGTCGAGGTGCTCGCGGGTGTGGACGGCCGAGACCTGTGCCCGGAGCCGTGCCTTCCCCTCCGGCACGACGGGATACCCGAACCCGGTGATCAGCACGCCGTGGTCGAGCATCGCTCCCGCTAGACGCAGTGCCTTCGCGGTCTCGCCGACGATGACCGGGACGATCGCCGTGGGCGAATCGATGACCTCGTAACCCAGACTCTTGAGCCCGCCGCGGAGATAGGCGACGTTCTCCTGGAGACGCGCGACGCGTTCGCTCTCGCGCACGAGCACCCGGAGTGCTCCGAGCGCTCCGCCTGCCGTTCCGGGCGGGAGGGCGTTGCTGAAAAGCTGGGGTCTGGACCGCTGGACCATCAGCTCGATGATGGGCGCGGGACCGGCGATGAACCCCCCGGCCGCCCCGCCCAACGCCTTGCCCAGCGTCCCCGTGACGATGTCCACCGCAACGCCGAAGTGTTCCGGCGTCCCTCGCCCCGTCTTCCCTACGACGCCGTGAGCGTGCGAATCGTCCACGGCCACCAGCGCCCCGTGCTTTCCGGCGAGCTCGACGATCTCCGGCAGTCTCGCCAGGTCGCCTTCCATGCTGAAGACGCCGTCGGTGATGACGAGTTTCCGTCGTGCGTGAACGGCTTCGGCGAGAGCACGCGCGAGGTCGGACATGTCGCTGTGGTGGTAGATGAGCTTCCGGACCTGCTTCGCACACAGCCGGCACGCGTCGATGATGCTGGCGTGGTTCAGCTCGTCGCTGATGACCGCGTCGTCTCCCGAGAGCAAGGTCGGCACCAGTGCCTCGTTCGCGTTCCAGCAGGAGACGTACGTCGTAGCTTTCTCGAGGCCCAGGAATTCGGCGATCGCCCGTTCGAGCTCCTCATGCACGGTGAAACTTCCGCAGATGAACCGCACCGAAGCGGTGCCGTACCCGTAGCTCTTCATGGCACGGGTGGATGCGGCAACCACCTCGGGATGGTCGGCGAGACCCAGGTAATTGTTGCTGCAGAGGTTCACGACCGTCCTTCCGTCCGCCAGCCGCACCGTCGGTCCCATGGGCCCGTCGAGGGTCGAGGTGCGCTTGTAGGTGCCCGCGCGACGCAGGCCGTCGAGTTCCCCCCGGATGTCGTCGGTTGTGCTGTTCATGACCGGTTCCCTCAGTCTTGAGCGTTCTGCCAGTCGAGGACCACCTTGCAGGCACTCCCGTCCTGCATGGCACGGATCCCTTGCTCGAACTCGTCGAAGCGGAGTCGGTGCGTGATCAAGGGCTCGATGAGCGCGGGATGACGGCGCAGGAAGCTCTCACACTGGTACCACGTCTCGAACATGCGCCGGCCGTTGATCCCGTGGATGGTGAGACCCTTGAAGACGATCTGCTGGGCCCAGGGGATGGCGACCTCCCCGGGAGGGATTCCCAGGAGACTCACCTCGCCTCCGCTGCGGACACAGCGGAATCCCTCGACGATCGCCTCGGGACTGCCGCTCATCTCGAGGAGGACGTCCACTCCCTCACGGTCGGTCAGTTCCTTGACCGTGCGTTCGCGTGTCTCCTCGAGCACGACGTCGGCGCCCATCGCCTTGGCGAGTTTCCGTCGAGCGGGCATGCTCTCGGCGGCGATGACGAGGTCGGCGCCCGAGGCGTGCACAATCCCCACGGCCATGAGACCGATTGTCCCGCACCCCAGCACCAGCACCTGCTTCCCGGAGACCGACTGTGCCATCACCGTGTGCATCGCGTTGCCGAACGGGTCGAAGAGACAGGCGTGGTCGTCGGGAATCTCGTCGTCCACCTTCCAGATGTTCGACTCGGGCAGGACCAGGTGCGGGGCGAAGCATCCCTGCACGTCCACGCCGAGGATGTCCACGCGGCCGCAGATGTGACTTTGTCCGGTCCGGCAGCAGTAGCACCGTCCGCAGCCGATGTGTCCTTCGCCGGTGACGCGGTCGCCGGGCCGCACGGACTCGACCGCCTCGCCGACCTCTTCGACGATTCCGACGAACTCGTGCCCGACCACCAGCGGCGGCTTGACACGTGACGCCGCCCAGGCGTCCCACTCGTAGATGTGCCGGTCCGTCCCGCAGATCCCGGTCTTCGTCACCCGGATGAGCACGTCACTCGGACCCGTCGCGGGAACACGTGCGTCCGAGATCTCCAGCCCCCGCCGCCGCGCAAGTTTCATGATCGCCTGCATGTATCCCGGTTCCTTTCCATGGTGTGCTTGACCGTGACGGATATTATACCGAATCCGGAAAACCAAGCAAAGTCCGAAGCCCGAAACCAGAAACCAGATTGAAACCGGAAACAACAAGCGCGAATGGCCGGGACATGGCAAGCCCGGTCGCACTTTCGGGTTTTCTACCCGGTTCGGGCTTGATTCGGATTTCGGGTTTCCGGTTTTTCAGGGGTCTTGGTGCGCCCTCTCATTGGGCGCGGCGCACAAAAAGAAACCCCTCTCCCGATGCGTCGGGAGAGGGGTTTCGCGTGGCGCGTTACGCACTTGCACCGTTTACGACATCCGACGACGACGGAGGTATCCGATCAACCCAACCGCACCCGTCCCGAGTAAGAGGAGCGTCCCGGGCTCGGGGATGACCCCGGTAATCAACTGTACCTTCCCGCCTCCTGCCTGAATCGAGTACGGGATGCCTCCGGGTATCCCCGTAACATCGAGCCCGACGTCTGTCAGTTTGCCGCTCCCGTAGTCGATGAGGGTGTAAACCCTGGGCGCGTTGTCGAAGGCGATGAGAGGCGTGACGACGAGCGTCCCGTCGAGCGTCAGGTTGCTCTGGAGAACGATGGTATCGTAGGTCACGCCGGGCGTGGTAGACTCGCCTATGTCGAATGCGAGATTGGCCAACGAATGCAGAAGCAGGTCGCCGTCGATGGTCATTGTCCCTATCAGACTCGCCAGCGGGGCCTTCGTCATTCCCCCCGGGCTCAGGGTGGCGCCGTCAGCCACGTCGACCTTGTTGCCACTCGCCAGACCGATGGTGACCCCACTCGCCAGCGTGCCGCCGGTCCCCACAAGATAATCCCCCTGACCGGAGGTGGTGCAATCCACGACCAGGATCCCGTTCTGGATAGTGGTCGTGCCCTGGTAGGTGTTGCTCCCCTTGAGGAAGGCGACACTGTTGCCGGTCTTTATCAGGCCCCCGGCGCCGGACATGTTGCCCGTCAGGTCCAGGAAGAAGTCGACGGGTACCGTTGCATCCTGCACGTACGCGGTCAGGTCGCCGTTGAGGAGGATATTGCCGCTGTAGGTCATCGTGCCCGCCTTATTGTTGTACCTGCAGCCGATGGTCTTGGTTCCCCCGCCGGCTCGGACGGTGATGTCCGGGTAAAGTACCCAACCTAAGGGCGCGCCCGTCTGCAGGGTAGACGTGTAAGAGGTAGCTGCGACCTCGGAAGGGTCCCCGAGGATGACATTGAAGTTCTTCGCGGCGGTGCCGTATACGCCGTAGACGTGGCCCTCGCGGATATCGAACGTGCCGGTTATGTTCCAGGGAACATAGGCGCCACTGGAGCCGGACCAGAGCCCCTGGGTGTTGGCCATGAAGTTACCGTTCGCCCCCAACTTGATGACGGTTGTCGGGACCGCCGTCCCGGTTACCCCATTAACCTCATCTTGCGGCCCTGAATAGTCGGACCCGCTCGAAGTCCAGATGGCCTCGTTGTCGCCGAGGATGACGGGGCAAACCAACCTGATCCTCCCCCCCCCGGAAACAGTGAAGTCTCCGGTGTTGAGCGTGAGGCTATATGTCTCACAGTCCGGGCGCAGGCCATAAATGCCCACCCATCCCGTATTGGCCCCGGCCCGTCTCAGACTGCCGATGGTCTGGTTGGCATCGAGATACACCGTCACGGCGCCCGTGTTGAAAAGTGCCTCGTCGTTCACGCCGGGGACGCCAAGGTCCCAATTCCCAGCGTCGTTCCAACTGGTCGGGTCGGAGCCGAGGCCGGTCCATGTCACCGTGTTCACCGCGTCCGTGCCCGAAGCGACCAAAAGCCACGCCGCCAGCACTCCCAACGCTAAGCCAATCTTCTTCATTGCTCTCCCTCCGCAAAAAAACGATTCATGGAAGATTCCGGGAAACGTGCTGAAAAACCGCTTCTCCAGCGGATTCTTTTGCTTTAGCCCTCCCCAGAAGCTCCAGAACGTGATGATTGCGCTTCCCCGGTCATTCCGAAGGTTGTGCTTCAAGACAGTGCAAAGTTTTTACAAAGCAAAACGCGTGCCAAACGGGAGATAATTTCTGCGAGGAGTGCGCGGCGCTTGCCGTAAGTCGAGGCGCAGCATGATGAAAAAAAATATCACAAAAAATGGCGAACAAGCGGTTCCGGAAAGCGCCGTTGCCCGGGGTGTTCAGAAATTACGACACTGCGGGGAGGGAGTTTGCGGGGGGATTCCCCAAAGCCTTGCAGCGCACGGGGTTGCGTTGTTCAATTTATTGAACACGTTTTTCGGGCCGTGTTTAATAAATTAAACATGACGGGAGAATCTGTCGTCATGACCTGCTGTGCTGCTCCAAGACGGGGCATACTTCAGACTTGGGGCTTGAGGCGTGGGGCTTGAGGGGTGAGGCTTGACGCCCCCTCTCCATTTCAGGGAGAGGATACAGGCCTGCCCTGGGCCTGTCGAACGGGTGAGGGTAGAAGCTTCCGGCCGTGGGGACGCCCCTACCCTCACCCGCCTTCGCCAAGGCTACGGCGGGCCTGCGGCCCCCGGCCCTCTCCCTGAGAGGGCGAGGGGGAGTACAAAGAGAAACCCCTCCGAATTGCTCGGAGGGGTTTCAGGTGATCCCGATTTGATCGGGACTGGCGGTGTTTACGACATGCGACGACGACGGAGGTATCCGATCAACCCAATCGCGCCCGTGCCAATAAGGAGGAGCGTCCCGGGTTCGGGAATGACGGGGCCACCGGCCTCGACGCCCACGTACGTCTCGAAGTTGTAAAGCCTCCACCCATATTGCGTAGTGGGGTTTCCGTTGCCATCACCCGGGGAGGACATGATGGTCTTGACATTCGTGGGGTCCGCGACGTCGATGGCGTTCACGAAGTACGGCCCGTTGTTCACGTGGCTGAAGGTGGCGGCGAGGACCGTCCAGCCGGACGCGCCCTCGACCAGTCCCTCCACGTGGACGCTGTACTCGTAGATGTCCGCCGAACCGTGCGGGAACTTGTAGAGCACGGTCGTTTCGCCCAGGTCCAGGGCGTCGTTGTCGCCGTTCAGGTCCCTCGCCCAGGCGACCGCGTTGACGGTCTGTCCCAGATCGTCGAGCGTCTGTGTCGCGAAGAAGACATCGAGTGTTCCGTCGTGTCCGACGTCACCGGCCGCGATGGCCCGACTTCTTGGGGGGGGATAGGCGATCCCGCCCGCGGTCGGACTCATGATGACCGGGAGGGAGCCGCTATAGTAGACGTTGTTGAGGATGGCGCCGCTGGTGAGACGACGGCTCTGGTTGATGCCGTTCGAGTAACCGCCGATGTTGCTGTAACCGCCTGCCTGGAACGCGCTGAAGAGAGAGGGACCGGCGACCACGCCTGCCGTCTGGCAATTCCCGCGGTTCGTGTAGACGCCCGTCTCGTCATCCCACGAGCCGTTGCTGTTCGTGTCGGCGATCGAACCGGTGGCATGGTAGGGCGTCACGGTGCTACTACCGGCAGTGTAACCCTTGGAGACCAGCAGACCCTTGGCCGTCCCCGTGAGCTGGTTGCCTGCGCTGTAGTAGACGGCCGACATGTCCTCGGTGTGCCAGGTGGTGCCGTTGACCCAGGCCGCACCGTCGTAGACGTTCGTCTGGGTCAGCACGCCCGCATTGCTGAGCTGCAGCTTGGCCACGTCCATTGTCTGCCGTCCAATGGAGGAGGCGGGACTGTCGTTGTAGTAGACCCCCATGAGCAACTCGGCGTGGCTGGTGGGAGTCGGGGCGGTGAGGACCTGAGGCGCACCGACGTAGGCCCCGGGCCGGAAACTGCCCGCGCCGCCCACGTTAGTCCCGGGGAAATCCGACGTAATCGCGGGCGCGAACGCCGTCCACGTCGTGCAGTCGATCCCCCAGCTCGAATCGAACCAGACCCCATAGAGAAGGGGACTGGACCAGCCGCCGCCGCCACCCGAATCGTCCGCCTGAAGTTTCGTCAGGTAGAGCCATGTCCCGTTGGCTGGCGCGGGCGGCGTGGCATAGCCCTGTCCCGCCAACATCATTACTGCCATCAAAACTGCGCAAACCAATCCAAGCCTCTTCATCTCACGTCCTCCATTTAAAGGTCCCGAAAGTTCGGAAAAACCTGCCCCAAACACCCTCCATTTCCCCTGTGTGTTTCTCTGGTCTGTGTCCTCCTCAAAAAGTTACCGAAGATGATGATTTCGCCCTTTTCGGTGTTTGCCGGGAAGACATACGGCGTGCTGCAAAACGGTGCGCTTTTCATAGCAGCAAAAGCCGTGCCAAACGCGGGGTTTCTTGCGGGGGGCGTGGTGGCGGATCGTCCTAAGTTGAGTATGGGCAAGAGGAAGCGGATAGATTAAAAAGTGCTAAACATTGCATTGGGAAGGGTGCGGCGACGCGGAGTGTTCAGAAATAACAACGTTCGAGAGTGGGGATTCCAGGCGGATCGCCCTAAAGCTCTGCGGAGTAAGGATTTACGTTGTTGATTTTTTTAAACACGTTTTGCGGGCTCTGTTCAAAAAATTCAACAAAACGCGCTCATAACCCCTGACGCATGCGGCTTGAGGCTTCGGGTACCCCACGCCTCAAGCCTACCATGTTCCGAGTGGAGTGCAGCCGGGGAGTGCGGTGTCCGCCTGCTTTCTGAGGAACTCGGGATAGCGGCCGGAGCACTCCTTCTGCCCGATCGCGTGCATCTCGAGGAGCACCTTTCGATTCCCTCGTGCGACGTTCCGTCGGCATCCGGGGTCTCTTGTGAGGTCGAAGAGGAGCGGCTTATGTCCCCAGAGACTAGCGTTATAGTACCAGCGGTCGGTGCGGATGGCGACGAAGGGTCCCCAGCCGGTGAGGGTGTGATCGCGTTCGGGCGTCCGGCCCCTGAATGCCCCGAGAAGACTCCGGCCGTCGAGCGCCCGTTTGGCCTTCACGGCGCAGGCGTCGAGGATCGTCGCGCTGAGGTCGTGGTGATAGACGAAGCTCGCGTCGGATTTGCCCGCTTTGAGTCCCTTGGGGTGCCGGATGAGGATGGGGGTGTCGAGGACTTCGGGGAGGAGCGGATACCCCATCTTCCCAAAGAGCTTGCGGTCGCCGATATAGTGGCCGTGGTCGGTGGTCATGAGGAAGAGGGTGTCGTCGGCGCGGGAGCTCGTCAGGAAGGTCTCGTAGAAGTGGCCGAACCATCGGTCGGTGAGCGTCACCTCGCCGGCGTAGTTGGCGCGCGCCCGACGGATTTCCGGCGCCGAGAAGGGCTGACGTGGCCCGTAAGGCACCCAGATCACGTCGGTGACGCCGGTTGAGCGGGTGTAGAGCTCGCGGTAGTCGGCCGGCGGGTTCCACGGCTCGTGCGGGTC
>Ga0315282_10004786_pt1 | contig 23410 bp, 17 predicted proteins | sample YL17G07_20_MG_FD_203693 | JGI IMG/M metagenome (GOLD analysis project Ga0315282, IMG submission 203693) | Sediment microbial communities from Yellowstone Lake, YNP, Wyoming, USA - YL17G07_20 | ecosystem: Environmental > Aquatic > Freshwater > Lake > Sediment | place: USA: Wyoming | collected... | reverse complement strand
CCCAGGTCCGGACGAGCAGGCCGATATTGTTGAGGCCGACGCCGCCGGTGACGCCGGGCGTGTAGCTGTTGAGCTCGCTGCCGCCGAGCGCTCTGTTGTTCAGGCCGAGCGGGGGAGGAACCGCGGCGGAGCACGCCGCTGCAGCCATAAGGCAGGCGAGTGCGACAAGGATGATTGCTGGTGTTCTCTTCATTACCGTTCGCCTCTTTCCGGCTCCGGCGGCGCGCCGCCTTCTCTGACTGCGACTGCCCGGGACGAAGCGCCCTCCCTCGACCATGAAAAACAACGGGGTGGCCCCGGAGCGGCTGCTCCGAGAAGCCACCCCCTTTTCTCTATAGGGGACTCTGCCCCTCTGAATTGCTTTCGTAGTGGCCGGATATTCTGCTTTCTGATTTCTGTCTTGTTACTGCCCCTCTTTTCGCTTGCGCTGTTCTCGGCTTACGCCGGGACGATCATTGCCAGGTTGGCCTTGTAGGTTCTCACCCAGTAGCCGTAGAACGGCTCGAGCTGGGTCCGGTCGTAGCTGTCCGGATCGGGACCGACCGTGAAGTACCCCTGTACCGTGGCCTCGAACCCGACAAGTACGCCGTTAAACCAGCCCGCCGCAACCGCAGCCTGCCAATCCAGGGTCCCAATGCCGTCCGTGAACCGAACGTTCGCCGCATCGACCGGGTGGTTGAACGGGTGCGCGATGAGTGTGAAGCCAGCCTGCGGCAGGGACAACCACATGTCGGTCAGCACGCCCGAACTGTCCGGAAGCCCGTCGGGCGCCCCGTCGTAGGACCACGTCAAGGTCCCCCCACCTGCCTTCCTTAGCCAGGCACCGTCCCCAAGCAGTACGCCACCGTAATCCTCCGGAAAGTCCGGGTCGTAGAGGACATATCCCTGCGTGGACGCGTCGAACCGGGTAAGCGTCCCGGCGAGCGGAATGCCGGCGAACACTGACGCGGGATCGGGGCTAAACGGAACAACCGGTGGCCCGATCATGTTGAACCCGGGGTAGATCGTGGTGCTGACCACAGTCGCCGAGGCGGACACCCCGACTGCAAACAGCGCAACAATGGCGAGCACGATTGCTCTCTTCATCATATCACCTCCTCTCTGAAGCCTTGATTTGGGCTTAAATAAAGTCATGTTTGCTTTCACCTCCCCCTCTCTCATTCGTCTTGCGAACTCTGCTCTTCCAAATCGGACTATAGCACACGGCATGCGGCATGTCAACCTGGTAATATTACCAGTAAACGGGATCGAGACGACTGGGTTATGATTGCGGGGTTGCCAGGGCTTGGCCTGCCATGCCGGTTCCGGACCGGTGTTTGCCTGTGCTGTGGTCTCCTTTTCACTAAGTCCCGTCTTGCCGCGGGTTCTCTTCTTCTGCGCCCCTTTCCAGGCGCTTTTCGTTTTGAAAGGGGCCGCCGGGTTCTGGAGACCCGGCGGCGAACTGGTGCACCAAGAATCAGAGACGATCATTCTTGGGTGTTGCAGCTAGCGCCTGCGTCGGAATGCGAATCCGACCAGGCCGATCAGACCCGTACCCAGAGCCAGCAGGCTGCCGGGCTCAGGAACCGCCTCCGCGAAGACCGTGATGCGATTAGCGCCCACGTGGATATCTCCCGGAACCGTGAACGACAACCCGGTCGTCGTCAGGGGACTAGCGTTGGTGAAGACCCACTCAGTCGTCCCGCCCAGGGCGGTTGGGGCGACTATGCGGATCTGCAACTCTGGCGAGTAGGTGTACGGGTACGTCGACGTGCTGGAGGCCGTAAGCAGGAGCTTGATCGGATCGATCGGGCCGCCCCCATTATCCCAGCAGTAGACCGACAGGTTGTACACCTTCGGCAGGGTCGTGTCGGTCGCCAGCGGCGTCCGGTAGTCGTACTTGCTGATGTTACCGCCGGACGGGTCGCCGAGATATGCTACCGCCTCGGCTAGCGACCCGCCCTGAGGTGGCGCTACCGGGTCAACGTCCTCGCCGAGGGCCGCGTCGACCCCGTTGGTATAGCCGACCTTCCAGCCGATCCTCAGGGTTTCCCCTGGCTTCATGTTCCCGCTGTCTGTGGCCTTGATCGACAGAATCCAGTTGTTCACATCCGCCGTTGCCACCACGGCGCACGCCAGCAGCAACACTACAGCGATAACTAACGCCTTCTTCATTCTTTCACCTCCTCCTCTCTTTTCTGAAATTGCGACTCGCTTGAGGCGAATGTCGCCTATCCTTGTGCCTACAGGTGATCCCCCCTTCAAGGAAGGCCACGATTTCTCCACTAAGGCATACTGCAAGAACCATGCCAATGCATAGGAGCAGCATGGAATCAGGAATTTCGGGGAACCGGCACAAGACTTGAATCCGGTTGAGACGATTCGCTAGTTCTTCCTACCTCCGCGAACGGTCGTTAGTCTGGGTCCAACGGCGGACCTTGTTATCTGAGGCTCAGGAGGCGCTTCCGTGGCAATCGCAGTACAACCGGCAGCCAGTACGTTGTCAACCTGTGTCAGCAAAAGGCGGTAATCGTACTGAACGGCCTACACACGGAGGGAGGAAAGCTCGACCGCGGATGCAGAGGATGAGTGTTGTGGCACACATCTACCCGTCTTCCTGCTGCACCAGCCTTGGCGTCAATGGGCCGTCTTTCACCTTCCCGATTGTCGCTGCTTTGCGGTTCTTACCTCCGTGCGCTCCTGGGCGCCTGACCGCTCTTTAGCGTAGATTGCTACCTGCAATCTAGCAGAGCAGCAGTCGGGTTGTCAAGGGGTAGCACGAAAATCAGGTAAAATTACCAGGTGAAACCGAGCGCTGCTTGACAAGCGACTGCGACGGGCTATACTGAACTTGCCGGCCAGTGCAAGGAGGATGGAGAGATGACACGCCAGCCAGCAGTCGCGGGGACGTTCTACGAAGCGGATGCCGAAGGGCTGCGCGAAGCGATCGACGACTGCTTTCTTGGGCCTTTCGGGCCGGGCGCCCGCCCCGAACCCGCTTCCACGGTGACGCGGAACATAGTGGGGCTCGTGTGCCCGCACGCGGGCTACCGGTTCTCGGGCTGCGCTGCTGCGGCGGCTTACTTCGAGCTTGCCCGGGATGGCCTGCCCGAGACTGCCGTGCTCATCGGCCCAAACCACCGGGGCATCGGGTCTCCGGCGGCTATCATGTCGAGCGGCACGTGGAGAACCCCGCTCGGAAACGTCGAGATAGACTCCGAGACAGCGCGCGCCATCCTGCGGGCCGGCGACCTCCTGCAGGAGGATGAAACGGCCCATCTGCCGGAGCACTCGCTCGAAGTGCAGGTGCCGTTCCTGCAGTATCTCGGAGGCGGCACGAAGATCGTCCCGATACTGCTCTCCATACTTGCATGGGAGAATGCAGGCTCATACACGGAAAATTTAGGTAGAGCTATAAGCGAGGCGCTCCAGGGGAAGAATGCGGTCGTCATCGCCAGCACGGACTTGACCCATTACGAGCCCAAGGAGTTCGCAGAGCGGCAGGATAGGATGGCTATCGAGGCGATAGAGGCGCTCAGGTATCGGAGCCTGCTGGATGTGGTGGCTCGGCGCGGCATATCGATGTGCGGGGCTGTGCCGACAGCCGTGGCAATCGTCGCGTGCTCCGGCCTCGGCGCTAGGAAGGCCAGCCTCCTGACCTACTATACTTCCGGTGACATTATCGGCGATACAAGCCAGGTCGTCGGCTACGGCGCGCTCAAGATCGTCAGAGGAGAGTAGCCCCGCTTGCTCGGAACCGCTGCGCTGCTTCGGCTGGATGCCGAAGCAGCGGCTAGGCTGGAACCGCGGACGCGCAGCCGTCTGGACAGCTCTTTCTCTTGTGCGGCCCTCGGGAGTGGTGCTCAATGAACGTTATTGACGGATTGCTGGTGGCTTTGGTCGTCGGGCTGGTCGCACTCGAGGCGAAGCGTGGGTTCGGACGGGCGGTATACGACTTCGTTGCGCTTCTCTTGACCGTCCGCGGAGTCCCGCTGCTCGCGCCTCACCTGGCCGGCGTCGTCCATCTTGCCCCGGATGCGCCCGCAAATCAGGCCGCCTGGTTCGGCATACTGTTCGTCGTCTTCGGGACCATTCTGCTCTTCATAGGCAATCTCGCCTACGAGTCGACCCTCATCACGCTGGATACGCTCGACCCATTCCTCGGAGGAGTGCTGGGGCTGGGAGTAGCAGTGATCGTAGGGCACGCGATCGTGAACTCGCTTGCCCTTGCAGCGCACACGAACGGCGCCCCGCCCGAGATCCTCGCGAACTCGAGGCTTGGGATGGAGTTCTACCACTTTGTCACCTACCACGAGGTGATCGATTTCCTGTCGTCGCTGGGGAAGTAGCAGGCGAGGTGGACGGCATCGCGTCGCTCTCGGGGAGGCGGGGAAGAGCATGACGGCCCCCGCGACGAAGTTGCGGCCGGAGCGCCTCTAGCGGACGGCGGCGCGGATGACTGCGGCGTTCGCGGGGATGTTGCGGACGAAGATCACTGCTTTGTCGTCCTGGTAGACGCATACCCAATCGCGGCGCTCGGCGAGGACAGAGACAAGCGCCGAAGCCGGGCTGAGCACCGCGAAGTTGATCTTCCGGCGGTCGAATACCTCCTGCCAGACGCCGGGGCCGGCGGAGTTTGACGCGTACATCCACTCCTCGAACGCGCCGCCGAGAAACGGCTCCTGCCGGCTGTCCACAAAGACCCTGTGCTGCGGGTACAGCCTCCAGATGAGGTATCCGCCGTGGTTGTACTCGTTGAACATCGGTCCTGAGAGGTGCGAAGCTGCGATGAAGTCGCAGGCTTGCGCTGGGAACACCTCGGACATGTTCATGTAATCGAAGGGCCTCCTGCCCTGAGCATCGGAGACCCGCCAGAGGAAGAGAAGAGCGACAAGCGCCGCAAGAATGCCCCAGACGGCCCGGTCGGCTGCGCGCTCAAGCGACCGCAGCGAAAGCCAGGACCGGACAGCAGACTCAGCCGAGGCGAGCCACAGCGCGATCGGGCCGGCGCAGGCGATAGCGAACAGCGTCGAGTTCCGGCGGGAAAGCAGCGACGCAACCGCAAAGACAGCGACGTAGGCGAAATCGCGAAGGGCGGGGCGGCCGGGTAGAGAGGCGAGGCCGATGGCCGCCAACCCCATCAACACAAGCAGAGATCGTCCCGTCCACTCGTGGTAGTTCGGCGAAGTCCATTCGTTCGTGAGGCGCGTTGCCTGGGGGTCGTGCATGACGTGGAATGGATAGACGAAGGGGCCGGCGCCATTCGGGTTGACCAGCGCAAGCAAGCCGGATACCACGGCAACAGCGACGAGCGGTCCTGCGGCGGCAAAGCGAGGGAAGGGCCTGCCGAGCGCCCACTTGGGTGGCGCCAGCGCGGCCAGGACCGCCTCGAGCGCTATCAGCGCAAGCCCTACCAGGAAGACGCTGTGGAAGTTCACCCAGACGACCATCAGCGGCGCGAGCAGCCACAGAATCCGTCCTCCACGCTCGTGGTACTGCTGGAGCACCAACACTGTCAGAGCGAGGAAGACAAATGAGAAGACCTGCGGCCGCATCTCCGACGACCCGGCAGCCGCCGACGCGCCGGCCGCAACCACGAGGAACGACGAGAGCACTCGGCCGGAGCGCGACAGCGCGTTTCGGAAGGCGAGCACGAACGCGGCGGAGATCAACAGGACGGACATGGCCGCGAGAGCGGATGGGGACAGTCTGTAGGCGAGCCACTCTACAACCTCGGCTCCCCACTCGTGAAGGATCATCGGGCTGCGGGCCGTATAGGAGAATGGGTCAACAAAGGGGAGCGCGCGGTTCTGGACGATCCACTGTCCCGTCTTAAGGTGCCACCACACGTCTCCGCTCAGGTTGCGGCCGTAGAACATCCCGAACAAGAGGGCAGCGAGCAGCAGGTAGACTGGCGCCTTCAGACGGCTCCGCTTGCTGACAGTTGGTTGGTCCTGTAAGGACTTCTTCCTAGCCATGGCGTCGGCTGCCCTACCGCGCGGGGAGGGTCGCGAGCAGTTTGAGCTCGACACCCTCGACGGACAGTTCCGCCTGCGCCGTGATCGCCTTGGCAGACTGATCGGCCTTAGGGACGGCCAACTCGAAATCGGCTTGGGCGCTCTTCGAGTAGCCGGCCATCTTGACCTCCTGTGCGGGGTTGGTCACCTTCCAGCCATCCGGCACCGTCAGCTTCACCTTGCCGGTGATCCTTCTGTCCGTCCAGTTGGAGAGCGTGGCACGGACAGTGACGTTGGCACCGGGCGAGAGTGGCGTGTTGGCCTCCAGAGCGAAGTCCATCGGCGTCAGCGCCTCGAGGGTATCGAACCTGTACATAGGATCGTGGATACTGGACGCAATACTACGGCGCGTCATCTGAAGCACGTCTGCGAGCCTCCTGACCGAGGCAGGGAAGTCCTGCAGCGGCAGCTCGGCGAGGCCCCGATCCGGCACGGTGAGTGGCTTTCCCGCTGGCGCCACTATCACGCTTCTTGTTCTGATCCGGTTATCGCCCATCTGGATGCCCTCGATCCATCGAGCGCAGGCTTGTAGGAACTCGCGACAGCGGATGCCGTCGGCATCCTTTGCGGCCTCGTAGCGTTTGGCGTCCTGGCCAGCCCGTGTGTGGACCCGCGTGAAGTAGTCCCGGCACTCGGGTGAGACCTGCGAACCTGGCAGGGACAGCGGAATGCCCGCCTCCAGTTCTTCGCGCTTCCTCGTGCCGATGAGCTTTCTGTCTATGTACAGATCGTACTCCTGCTCAGTCAGGTCAAGGATACGAAGGGTGATATCGCGCGGCGTGAAGAGGTCATTCCGCAGACGAAAGTAAGGCATCTGGCCGGCGTGGCCGATAACGGGTATCAGGGTGACGTCTTTCGCCGTGCCCTCCAGCTTCTTAGCCTGAAGCTGGTTGAAGTGCACGATGGCCACCGGCCTCTCTACGACGGCCGGCTGTTCTGCCGCTAATGCTATCGGCGTAAGACTGGCAAGGATTCTGATCACCAGCAACATTCGAGATGCTCCTGTTTGGTCGGACTATACTGTAGCACACTGATTATCGGGTTGTCCTGCAGCTATGCTGGATAGTGCGAAGCCGCCCGCTGCAAGCCCCTGTCCCCACTACTGGTCAGACGTAGCTTTCGAGCCGCTCTCGCGCTCGCGGAACGGGCGATTGGCCTGGTAGAGCCGCAGTCGGATGCGAACCTGGGAAGCAAAGCCGGAATGCTGTGCAGGAGCAAGCTCCAGGGCGCGCCGGGCGGCGGACTCCGCTTGTCGGAACTCCCCGACCTCGGCCCATGCTGCCGCCAGCGTGTCCAGCATCTTCGGATCGCTGAAGCCAGTCTGGCGGCAAGCCAGCCTTGCCAGCCGGACAGCCTCGGCGCCATTACGAAACCTAGGGTCCGGGCTGCTCGCGAGAATCCAGGCGAGATCGTTGGCGGCCACTGTGTTGTTGGGAGAAAGGCGCAGAGCGTGCCGGTAGTGTGACACAGCCTCAGCGGTCTTCCCCTGAGCAGCGCGGCCTCTCGCGAGGTTCGTGAGAACCTCCACGTTCTCAGGGTCTAGGCGCAGGGCCGCCGCGAAATGCTGCATAGCCTGATCTAACCTTCCCTTAGCGGCAAGGACCAGTCCGAGGCCGTTCTGAGCGTCCGCACGGGTCGGGTCGAGCCGGACCGACTCGGTGTACTGCTCTATGGCCTCGTCTATCCTGCCCTGTCCGGCCAAGAGAAACCCGAGGTTGCTGCGCGCATCGGCGCTGCGCGGCAGGATGCGGACGGCTTCAGAGAGGTGCTCCACCGCCTCGCTCAGCTTCCCTTGCGCGGCGAGCGCCAGACCCAGGTTGTTGTGAGCAAGCGCATTGTTGCTGGTGACGCTCAGCGCGTGACCGAAGAGCGTGATGTTGTCCCGCCAGTACCGGACCTGGGAACGTGTCTGGAGTGCAAGGGCGAAGACCACGAGCACCGCCAGCGCTGGAAGCAGGGGTCTTGCGCCGCGGCTGGGTGACGCGGCCTTGCCTCGGGCGGCCAGGAGATCAGATCCGCTCCAGGCGATGATGATGAACAGGCCGATGAGTGGTATGTAGGTGAAGCGGTCTGCCACGGCATGACTGCCTATCTGCACCAGGCCGATGACCGGCACAAGGGTTATCACAAACCACAGCCAGCCCATGAGTATATACGGGCGGCGCCGAGCCGCCAGAACCGCAAGGACAGAGAGACTGGCAAGCAGCACACCAGACAGCAGAACCTGCCAGGTCGGCAGAGTGCCAAGCGGATGAGGGTAGAAGACGGAGAGGTTCCGGGGCCAGATCATCTTCTGCACGTACATAATGTATGCGACGACCATGTTCGCTGCCCGGACTCCGAAGGAGAGCATCTGGACAGGCGCTACAGCACCCGCTTGCCTCTGGACGACGAATGTCACCACGCTTGAGGCCGCGGTGAGGAAGAGTAGCGGCACCTTCTCCAAGATCAGCTTCCGCCAAGCCGCTGAGGTACCGGCCTTGCTCCCCGCTTCGGCGCGAAGACGGGCGAGCGGCCAGTAGTCCACGAGAAGCAGCACTATCGGAAGGGTCACGAGCATCGGCTTCGCCATCAGGCCCAGGGCAAAGCAGAGGACGACGAGAGCGTACCTCCGCGTGCTTGGGTGCTCGGCATAGTGGACGTAAGCCAGCATAGTGAGCATCCATAAGCAGGTGCTCAGCGTGTCTTTGCGCTCCGCTACCCACACCACAGATTCTACGTGGAGCGGGTGGATCGCGAACAGGGCGGCAACGAACCCGCTCGCCCACGCACGCTTCGTCATCCGGTTGAGCACCGCAAACAGCAGCAGAACCGCCGCTAGATGAAACAGCAGGTTCGTGAGGTGGTAACCACGCGGCCTCAGCCCGTAGAACTGGTAGTCCGTCATATAGGACATCCAGACCAGAGGCTGCCAGGTGGCCTGATAGGAAGCGGTGAAGGCCCATCTGATCTCGCGGCTCGTCAGGCCGGCCTGAACGTGTTTGTTGGTCAAGACGTAGACGTCGTCGTCGTAGTTGACGAAGCCACAGCCGAGCGCTTGCCAGAACGCCGCGAGCGTCACCGCAACCAGAAGTAGGACGACCACGAGCTGACGGTTCATAGCGGAATGCTACCCGGGCTACCGCAGCGATAGCCGGTTGTGGGACTGCAACTTATTATACCTGAACCCCACAGCAGGGGTCAAAGTTGAGCTTAGGTCGGGCTTCCTTGACGTATGGAGACCGATCCGGTAATCTAGCTCTGGCCTTGAGAGGCTTCATTCCCACGAGTCCCAGAGGTGAGTTGATGCGGAAACTGAATGTCGAAACGGACCTTGCACAGCTTGCGGTGAACACGATCCGCTTCCTGTGCGTGGATATGGTGGAGAAAGCGAACTCCGGCCACCCAGGGATGCCGTGCGGGGCGGCGGACTATGCGTTCGTGCTCTGGGCGAAGTTCATGCGCTGCGATCCGCTTGCGCCTGACTGGCCGAACCGGGATCGGTTCGTCCTCTCCGCGGGCCATGGCTCGACTCTGCTCTACGCACTGCTCCATCTCTCGGGCAACCCCGAAATGACGATGGAGGAGCTGATGAACTTCCGGCAGTGGGGCAGCAAGACGCCGGGGCATCCGGAGGCGTGCATCCCCTGCGGCGTCGAGACAACCACAGGGCCACTCGGCCAGGGGTTCGCGAACGGTGTAGGCATGGCCATCGGCGCTAAGATGATGGCTGCGCGGTTCAGCCGGCCCGGGTTCGAGCTCGTCAACCATCGTATCTTCGGGATCGTGAGCGACGGCGACCTGATGGAAGGCATATCTCACGAAGCGGCATCGATCGCCGGCCATCTCGGACTCGGGAACCTCATCTACATCTACGACGACAACAAGATCACTATCGAAGGCTCGACTGACCTGACCTATTCGGAGGACGTGGAGTACCGTTTCAAGGGCTACGGCTGGCACGTGCATAAGGTCGATGGGCACGATCGGAAGGCGGTCGAGATGGCCCTCGAGTCGGCTTGCCGGGAGACGGAGCGGCCGAGCATCATCATCGCGCGCACGCACATCGCCTGCTGCGCCCCGACCAAGCAGGATTCGGCGCAGGCCCACGGAGAGCCGCTCGGAGGGCGGGAAGTGGCCGAGATGAAGAAACGCTGCGGCTGGCCGCTCGAGCCGACATTCTACGTGCCGGAGCAGGTCCGGCAGCTCTGGGTGGAGGTCCGCTCCGACGGGGAAGCTGCTCACAAGCAGTGGGTCGAGCTGTTCGAGCGCTATCGCAAGGAGCATCCGGACCTTGCGGCGCAGTGGGATGCGATGCACGAGCGGCGGGTCCCGGAAGATATCGCCGATCGACTGCTAGCGGCCGTCGATACGGCCAAAGACGCGGCGACTCGCGAGTCAGGCGGCGCGGTGCTTCAGGAAGCGGCGAAGCTCGTGCCGGGCCTCTGCGGCGGGTCGGCAGACCTCGCGCCGTCCACCAAGACCTACATCAAGCACAGCGGGGCCGTGGGCAAAGGTGACTTCTCGGGCCGGAACTTCCATTTCGGAATCCGGGAGCACGGCATGGGCGCCATTATGAACGGCCTTGCGCTCTACGGCGGGCTGATACCGTATGGAGCGACCTTCCTCGTCTTTGCGGACTACATGCGGCCGGCGATCCGGCTCGCGGCGATGAACCACAGCCAGGCGATCTATGTCTTCACGCACGACAGTATCTTCGTGGGTGAGGACGGGCCGACCCACGAGCCGGTAGAGCAGCTTGCGACCCTGCGGGCGATACCGGGGCTCGTCGTGATCCGGCCCGCCGATACGGCTGAAACGGCAGCTGCCTGGGCCGTCGCGCTGAAGAACACGACCGGCCCGACCGCGCTTGCGCTCTCTCGCCAGAAGCTGCCGCCGCTCTGCAAGGAGAACGCACACCTGGCTAAGGGCCTTGAGAAAGGCGCCTACGTGGTCTCGGAGGCGCCCGGCGGCAGGATCGACGCGATACTGATCGGCACCGGCTCGGAGGTCCACCTTGCGCTTGCGGCGCAGAAGCTGCTTGCCGATGAAGGCATCTCCTGCCGTGTCGTCTCGATGCCGAGCTTCGAGCTTTTCGAGAAGCAGCCGAGCGGGTACCGCGACAGCGTGCTGCCGCCGGAGGTGAAGGCGCGGATTGCCATCGAAGCCGCGTCGCCGTTCGGCTGGGAGCGCTACGTCCGATGCAAGGGCATCGTCATTGGCATGAACCGCTTCGGCGCCTCCGCCCCAGCCAACGTCCTTGCCGAGAAGTTCGGGTTCACTGCCGAGGCCGTGGCGAAGCGAGTGAAGGAGAACATCGCCCAGGTGACGCCGCGCGAGAACAGTTCGCGGCCTTGAGAGCGAGATAGCTGGTTTCCGAGTACGAGGCCGGCGCCTTCTTGTCTGCCGCGGGGCCTCAAAGGCAGCGACACCAACCTGTTTCGCGCTTGCAGCCCAGGCCAGCGACCAGACCGCTGCGGCCGGGACGGCGGCGATGAGATTCCGACTGGGGTCGTGACTGTCGAATGCTGAATGCTGAATGAGGGCACCTGCCTATTCAGCATTCAGCATTCATACTTCAGCATTTGCAGCAAGCGCCTACAGCGACTTCAGGTAGCTCAGTCCGATCCACCAGTGATCGCCGAACGTGCCGCCCTTCAGCGTGAGCGGTTTGCCGCGGGGCGTGAAAGTGAGACCTGTTATAAGGTCCTGCCCGTCGTAAAGGCCAACGGCGCCGATCTCAGGTGTAAGAAGCGCCTGAACTCCGCCGAAGAGTCCTCCGTGCCTATCCTCGCCGAGAAGGGTGTAGTCCTTCGTCCCGAGGCTGAGATGCAGGCGGACAAGGGGCAGCTTCGGCCCGCCCTCGAGCATCGGCGTCACGTTCTTTGCTGCCGAGATGAACCAGGACCGCTTCTTCGAGTCAACCGCGGGGTTGTTGGTCGTCTTCTCGCCGGTCAGGTTGCGGCCGCCGATAACTAGCGCTGGTGACGTGGCTGTCTCGGGCATCACGAGAACGCTTGCGTTGAGGATCGTGGACGTCTTGTCCGAATCCTTCTCGGGATCGTAACGATGGGCGTCCACCTCAATCCGATCGGTCAGGCCCACATAAAGAGTCTGGGCCTCGAGGGACTGCGGCGCCGGGGCGGGCAGGTCAAGGCTCAGGTGGTAGTAAGCCACATCGACCTCACCGGCCTTGAGCTGATTGGCTGTCGGCACTGTTACGATGTCCGCCGCATACGCAGCAGACATCGTCGTGAGCGCGACAAGCAGGACAACTACTGCTTTCATATTCCTCTCTCCTCCTGTTGTGGTTCGGGTGGCTGCCAGCCTTTCGTGAGAAGGCAGCACCCGCCTAAGCAGATATAAGATATTAGCAGGATTGCTCGCCACTGTCCAGCTTGTTCGTCCTAACCAGTCGGTCCAGCGGCTTCGGTACTGTCCTTACCGGAAGCATCGATCCCTTTTCGGCACGATCTCTCGTGAGGCAATTCGGCGGCCCGCGCCTGGTCCTTGCGCCTCGCGCCGCACTTGGCGTCGTGGGAATCTTCCTGTGCTTCACAGCGTCTTAAAGATACATGGGAGCACGGATGTCGCAGGGAACGGCAAGACACGTCATCATCGGCACTGCGGGCCACGTCGATCACGGCAAGACCACGCTCATCAAGGCGTTGACCGGCATCGACGCGGATCGGCTGAAGGAAGAGAAGGAGCGCGGGATGACGATCGACCTCGGCTTCGCTTTCCTCGCTCTGCCTGGAGGCCAGCGGGTCGGCATCGTAGACGTGCCCGGCCACGAACGGTTCCTCAAGAACATGCTTGCCGGCGCGACCGGCGTGGACCTCGTTCTGCTCGTCATAGCGGCGGATGAGGGGGTGATGCCCCAGACGAAGGAGCACCTCGAAATCCTCGAACTGCTTGAGGCGAAGAAGGGCATCGTCGCGCTGACGAAGTCCGATACGGTGGACCCGGAATGGTTGGAGATGGTCGAGGAAGACGTGAGAGGCGCGCTCAAGTCAACTTTCCTCAAGGACGCTCCGATCATCCGCGTGTCCTCGATCACCGGGACAGGCATCGAAGAGCTGGCAGCGCAGCTTGCGCGGCTCGTGGAGGAAACGGAGCAGAGGTCCTGCGAAGGACCGTTCCGGCTGCCAGTGGACCGCGTGTTCACCATAACCGGCTTCGGGACCGTAGTGACTGGGACACTTGTATCGGGCACAGTTCACGTCGGAGAGCCGGTGCAAATCCTGCCCCAGCAGATGGCGTCCAGGGTAAGGCAGATCCAGGTCCACGGGACGAAACTGCAAGAGGTCTGCGCAGGCACACGGGTCGCCATCAACCTGGCCGGGGTGGAAGTCTCCGATGTCGGCCGTGGGGATGTGCTTGTCCCGCCGGGCTACCTAGTGCCCTCGGCGCGGCTCGACGCGCATGTCCGGATGCTGCCGGAAGCGCCGAAGGCGCTGAGAAGCGGGGTAAGGGTGCGGCTGCACATCGGGACGGCGGAGCACATCGGCCGGGTGATTGTGCTAGGCTCGAGCGAGATCGCGCCGGCCGGGGAAGGCTATATCCAGTTTGTGTCGGAGACGCGGGCGGTTGCAGCGCGCGGGGACAGGTTCGTCATCCGGTCGTATTCGCCGATGCAGACGATCGGGGGAGGCACGATCCTCGATCCGACCGCGCCGCGGCACCGGGCGAGCGAGGCGCGGACCATCGAGGCGCTGGAGAGGCGCCGGAGAGGAGAGCCGGCCGATCTGCTCGAAGATACGCTGCTGTCGGCGCCCGGACCCGTGGTTCTGAAAGACGCGGCGGCGAGGATTGGGCTGTCCGAGGCGGAGATCGCTCCGTTCATGAACAGGCTAGAGGAGGACGGAAGGGCTATCAGACTCGATGGCAGACGAGTGATCCACTCGGCGGTCTTCGGTTCGCTGAGTGCGCGGATCGCGGCAGCGCTCGAAGAGTACCACAAGTCGAGCTCCTTGAAGGCGGGGATGGCGAAGGAAGAGCTGCGTGCGGCGGCAGCGCGGAATCTGGATCTGCGGGCATTCGGGGCGGTGCTGGCGCAGATGGAACGGCTTGGGCTGGCCGCCGCGTCAGAGAATATGGTAAGGCTGCCGACGCACGAGGTGCGGCTCTCCGACGAGGAGAAGCGCACGGCGGAGCTGGTCGAGCGGCTTTACCGGGAAGCCGGCTGCAACCCGCCGACCGTCGAGCAGGTGGCTCGGCGCGGAGGCCCGCGAGCCATGCCCGTTCTGCAGTACCTGGTAGACACCGGGAGTCTTGTCAAGATCGACGAGGGGGTCTACCTGCACGCGGAGACGGTCGGAATGGCGGAGCGAATGCTGCGCGAGCGGCTGGCCGGCGGCCGCGCAATCACCGTGAGCGAGTTCCGGGACATCACAGGGTCGAGCAGGAAATACGCAGTTCCGCTGCTCGAGTATTTCGATGCGAAGAAGCTCACCAGACGCGTCGGAGACGAACGCGTGCTGGTCGGGAGGTAAGACGAATGAAACGACTCATCTACTTATCTGCTGTCATGGTCGCAGCCGCCGTCATTGCGGGCTGCGGGGGATCGTCAAGCCACGGTGTCGATACGCCCTATCACGGCTCGGTCTATGGTGTAGGTACGAGGCCGTACGACGGAGACAGCAACGTCGGGATAGACACGTGGATCGAGGTCTTCTGGCCCGACCCGCGCTACGATCCGCCGAGCAGGTTCACCTTCAGGCTCGAGCGCGAGGTCGACGTAGACCGGTTCGAGGCTGTGAACACCTACGTGGCGGAGTCACATCCTGACGAGGCCGTATGGTGGTTTGCTCCTGAGCACAACCTGCAGTACGACACCTGTTACAGGATTACCATAACGGACGACTACGGCGACCGTTATCGGGCCTACTTCGTCACGGAGCCGGGGCGGTCCCGCGGCGCCGCCACGGCCGCGAAGAGCTTCAAGCCGGAGAACGCCAAGACCTGGCAGCCGACTGGCTCACCGGCCGTGGAGCACACGATCGTCACCGAGCGGAAGTAGCGGCCGGCGCATCCGCCGCGAGTCGAGCTCTTCTTGACGGCGCCGGGTGCCCGTGGTACACTCAAGCTTGAGAGGTGTTCGAGAACTTGGGGTCTGCGGAATGCACGATAAGGGTCGAACCGGGCGAGCCTCCGGTTGTGGTGGTTGCCGGTGAGGTCAACTACGAGTCCGCGCCGCGCATCGTCCAGTCGCTGAGGGAGTTGCAGGAGAAGGGCGAACTCAGGATCGCCATGGACTGCGGCTCGGTCGATTTCATAGATTCCAGCGGGATTGGGGCCATCGTGCATGCGGCTGATGCGCTGCGAAGAGCAGGCGGGGCTTTGAGTCTGCGCGCGGCGACGCCGCAGCTTACCCACGCTCTGCAGGTCTCAGGCTTCTCCGAACTGCTCGATGTGCAGGCCCCTGCACCCGAGCAAGCCGCGGTAAGAGCCCGGCGCGGGCATCCCTCTAGAGTCTGGCAGCAGGCAAGGTTCAGCGTGGGGATGGCAGCCGACGAGGAAGCCGTCGCACGAAGGCGAGTAACCGAGCTTGCCGAGATGCTGCCGTTCTCGCCCGAGCAGATCGACGACATTCGGCTTGCGGTCGGCGAGGCGGTAGCCAACGCGATCAGACACGGCTGCGCGGGCAGGGACGGGCATCTCACCGTGCGGTGCGCCGCGGATTCCGAGAAGCTTGTCATCCGAGTCCACAACCCGGGGGAGCCTTTCGATCCAGCAGCGGTGCCCGTGCCCAATCCGTGCAGTCTTCGCGAGGGCGGCCTGGGAATCTTCTTTATGAGGACGGCCATGGACTCCGTGGATTACAGCTTCGACGACACCGGGACGACCGTGACCATGACCAAGTACTTGCCGCCGGCGGAAGAGGGAGATGGCAGGCGAAGCGACCACCTGGACTGACAGAGCGAGAGCCACGCTGCAGTGGTGGCGAGTGCCGCTCGGGGCAGTGTTCGTGGCGGGAGGCATCTATCTGATCCGGCGGGAGACCGCGTGGCTCTGGGTGGGAATGGCGGTAACGCTCGTCGGTGAGCTTATCCAACTGTGGTCGGCGTCTCACCTTGAAAAGGACCAGACCCTCGCAACTTCGGGGCCTTACTCGTACGTGCGGAACCCGATGTATGTAGGCCGGTTTCTCGTTCTGCTGGGGTTCGTGGCAATGATCCAGCAGGCGTGGTGGCCGCGTGCACAGCTTCATGGCATTCCTCTAGTCGTCGCAGCCTACGTCGTGCTCTTTGCCCTCTACGCAAGAAGCCGGGTAGGCCGGGAAGAGGCCAGGCTGCGCGTCGTCTTCGGGGACGGTTATGACCATTACTGCAAGGAAGTGCCGAGGTTCCTGCCGCGGATTCGGCCGTACTCGCGCGCCACTGCCCGGAGATGGCAGTGGTCTCGGATTGTCGCCAACAACGAGCACCTCAACCTGATGTGTGTCGCAGCTGTCCTCTCGTTGGCCTTGATTCGGCTCTACCTCGTCAAGGGCTATTAGGCCGACCTACCCCTAAGCGCCTGTGAACAATGCCGGCAGGCTGGTCGTCTATATCATGAGAGCGCCCATCGAAAGGATGGGAAGCGCGCCCACGGAGGCCAAAATAATGGTGCTGGGCGGAAGGAATTCGGCGGAAGGGAGTGGAAGTCCCTATATGTTGCAGTACGGGATGAAGGAGCAGTGCTCGATGCTAACTTGGAAGAAGGCGACCGCTGCGCTGGTCTGCGCGGTGTTTTTCTTTGCGGCAGGCGGCACGTCGCTTGCTGTTGAAATGTCGCTTGCTGGCGTCAGGCTGAGCAGCGATTGCAGAACCGTGCTGAAGAAATACGGCAACCCCACGCGCGTGACGGTGGGAACTTCGGCGATTCCGGTCTCCTCTTGGATGCCTGGTATGCCTGGGATGCTTGGGATGCCGGGAGGTGTTCCGGGACAGGGAGGCATGCCTGGGGCTCTGGCCGCGCCGGGAAGCCCGCCCTCGCTGCTGGGACCGCTCGGCGCTGCTGGCGGTTACTACGCAGGTCAGCCGACCGAAGGCGGCGGATCCACAGGCCTTCCTGGATTGCCCGGCCTCGCGATGCCCGGAACAGGCGGGCCGCTGATGGGTCCCGGTCTCACCCCACCGGGTCTCCCCGGAATCCCCGGCCAACAGCCGGCCGAGAGCACCGTCTCTCAGCAGCAGGTCACCTGGACCTACGACCAGCCGGATGGCACTACGGTCGAGTTCATCATCTCGGAAAGCGGCAAGGTAGTTCAGGTCACGGTCGCCGGCGCCCACCCATGGGCTCTTTCCAAGACCGCCAGGGGCATCAAGCTCGGCAGCTTCTATAAGGATGTGATCTACAAATACGGCTACCCTGAGAGCCATTCGAACGCGGGCCGGTTCCTCCGGGCAAATTACACCGACAAACATCACGTCGTGTTTACCCTCCTTTGGCCCAGCAAGAAAGTAGTCGGAATCACCATCGCTCTCAAGACCGAGTGAGGTGATATGGCTTGGGCTCCTTCCGCTACCCCCTGGAGGAGATCAGGGCCGGATGCGACCTCGTCGAGATTGTCTCTGCTTATGTCGCACTGAGGCGCAGTGGGAAGAGCCTGAAGGGGCTGTGCCCGTTTCACGCCGAGAAGACACCATCGTTCATCGTTAACCGCGATACCCAGCGATGGATGTGCTTCGGATGCGGGGCGAATGGCGATGTCTTCACCTTCGTGATGCGCATGGAAGGTCTCACTTTCCCGGAGGCAGTCGAGCAGCTGGCTGCCAGAGCGGGGGTGGACATCCGCCGCGGGGCGAAGGAGGCCCGGTCGGCAGGAGAACGCGACATTGTGCTGCGGGTCAACAGCCTGGCGGGCGGGTATTTTCGTAAGGCGCTTGAGCGGAGCCGGGAGGCGAGAGACTACCTGCGCAGACGCGGGATAGCGCCCGAGACCGCAGAGCAGTTCAAGCTCGGTTACGCCGAGCCTGAGTGGGACGGACTGACCTCGTGGCTTGCGGGCCAGGGGGTCAAGCCGGAAGACGCGGCAAGGGCGGGGCTGCTGGTTCCGCGCGAGAAAGGGCAGGGCTATTACGACCGGTTCCGGCACCGGCTGATCTTCCCGATCGAGGATGTGCAGAGCCGGATTATTGCCTTCGGAGGCCGGGCGCTCGGCGAGAGCGAGGCCAAGTATATCAACTCGCCCGAAACACGGGTCTTCGCCAAGAACAGAACGCTCTACGCGCTGAACTCTGCGCGGAAAGCGATCGTAGACCAGGACTGCGTGATACTGGTCGAGGGGTACATGGACGCGCTCACGGCGCAGGCTGCAGGCTTTGCCAATGTAGTCGCGACCATGGGAACTGCCCTGACGCCGGAACACGTAAACGTATTGTCGCGGTACACGCACACCGCAGTGCTCGCTTTCGACGCCGATTCCGCCGGGATGGCGGCGGCGCTTCGCAGCGCGCCGATGTTCGAAGAGGCGGAGTTCGAAGTCAAGGTCGCGCCTGTGCCGCCGGGGGAGGATCCAGACAGCCTTATCCGCCGTGACCGGGCCTTGTTCGCCGAGATCACAGCAAGGGCTGTGCCTATCCCTGACTACAGGCTGAGGATCATAGCCGAAAAGCACGATCTCAGCACTCGCGACGGGCAGCTTGCGATGCTTAGGGAAGCGATCCCGGTAGTGGCGGAGGTTGGGCGGCAGGTCGAGAGAGAACGGCTCATCGCGGCCCTGACGCCTTATCACCCGAACTACCGGAGCGGCACGGCGCCTGCGGAGACCCACATCCGCCAGGAGATCGATGCCTACAGGGCGAGGAGGGTGCGGAAGCCTGCGGCGGGTGCGACGGCCCGAAACCAGCCCGCGGACTTGCTATCGGAAGAAGGAAAAGCAGTCCGACAGGCAGAACGAGAGCTTTTGGGTAACATAATATGTCATGGCCTCAGCCCTTCGGCCGTGTTTTCCGAGATCGGGCCTGACGAGTTTGTCAGCGACGAGGCGCGGGCAGTGGCGGCGGCTGTGCAGGAGGAATCCGAGAACAGGGGAACACCAAACTTGGATGCACTGGCCGCGAGGGTTGCCGCCACGCCGGGTGAGCGGCTCCTGAACGAGCTCTTAGTCACCGCGGCGGAGCCTTCGGGAGCGCCGACGGCCGATCTGGTCGGTGCGATCAAGACGTATCGGAAGAAGGAGCAGGAGAAACGCTTCCGGGCTCTGGCGGAGAGATTCGAGCGCGGAGAGATCAAGCGGACGGACAGCGAGTTCGCTGAGTACTGGCAGTTGGTACGGGAATTGCACACGTAGCTATTGGTGGACAGCTATCAGCCCCGAGCTTCGGGCGCGGCGGGCGGCTGATTGCTGGTGGTTGGTTGTTGATGACTGATAGCTCCTGGAGGGAGTTGAGTAACAAGTGTCTGTGGACCAGTTGAAGGAAAGCGCGGAGATAGAGACGCTGATAGATGAAGGCAAGCGTAAGGGAGTTCTGACTTACGAAGAGATAACGGAGTCCCTCAGCCATCAAGAGGACCTTGATGCGGAGCAGTATGACGATCTGCTCCAGACGTTTGCGGACGAGGGAATACGTGTCGTCGAGAAGGCGAAGGAGTTCCCGGCGCTGATCGAGGCAGCGGCTGGCGCGGAAGAAGTGCTCCACCACGAGGCGGAGGCTGCCGAAGAGGACCTCTCCGCCGCGGAGGGCATGCCTCTCGACGACTCGGTCAGGATGTGGCTGAGAGAGATCGGCAAGACGCCGCTTCTGACGATCCACCAGGAGGTTGATCTGGCCAAGCGGATCGAGGCTGGCGATGCGGAGGCCAAAGCCATACTCACTGAGGCCAACCTCCGGCTTGTGGTCAGCATTGCCAAGCGCTACAGCGGCAGGGGGATGTCATTCCCAGACCTGATCCAGGAGGGCAACGTCGGCCTTATCCGGGCGGTCGAGAAGTTCGACTACAGGAAGGGCTACAAGTTCAGCACTTACGCCACGTGGTGGATCAGGCAGGCGATTACGCGTGCCATTGCCGACCAGGGCCGCACGATCAGGATTCCGGTTCACATGGTCGAGACGATCAACCGGCTGATCAAGACCTCCGGCCAGCTCTTGCAGGACCTCGGCAGAGAGCCGACCATTGAGGAGCTTGCGCGTGAGATGGGACTTCCGACCGAGCGGGTGAGCGAGATTATCCGAATCGCTCCCGAGCCGCTTTCGCTCGAGACCCCGATCGGTGAGGAAGAGGACAGCCACCTGGCCGATTTCATCGAGGACCAGGAGGCGATCTCGCCTGCGGAGGCGGCGTCGAACATGATCCTCCGCGAGAAGATCGAGGAAGTGCTGAACAACCTGACTCCGCGCGAGCGCGACGTGCTGAAGATGCGGTTCGGGCTGGAGGACGGCTATTCGAGGACGCTCGAGGAGGTCGGGCGGCACTTCAAGGTGACCCGCGAGCGCATCCGGCAGATCGAGGCGAAGGCGCTGAAGAAGCTGCGGCATCCGAACCGGAGCAGGAAGCTCAGGGATTACCTGGGGTAGCGTGCGGCTGTCAGCTTAGAGCATTCAGCAAACGGGGCGGGAGGGCATCTCCCGCCCCGTTTGCGCTTCGTGAGCGCGCTGCGGCGCCGCGCTGGTCGCCTGCACCAACTGCCACGCAGCCCCGGGGGCTGCACTACTCGGGCGGCGGCCCTTCGGGGATCAGGTCGATATCCCACCTATCGCGCGGCCACAGCCATCTGACCACGAGGCCGATATCGTTATACTTGCAGCGCATGACGCCGGTTACGGCGACGTAGGTGGGTTTGCCCGGCGGCTCCGCATCTGTCGGAACCTGCACGCAGACGCCAAGCACGGGTTTCCCTGTTGGCTCCATGGTCCCATCCCACAGAGCGGTACCGTCATCGATCCAGAACTGCGTTCCGTCGGGGCTGACCCAGGTGACACGGCCCCACGTCCGTTCGAGCAAGCCGATGTTGTTGGTGGCCTCGGAGAGCAGCAGCGGAGGCAGCGGGCCCTGGCGGTCGATGACGCCCGGTTGGATGCCAAAGCTGCGGCCGCCGGTAGCCCGGTTGTTCATACCCACTGGGAATGTTGGTATACTGAGCGGCGCGGGACTGATGGCGAGCAGTTCGATTGCTGCTTCCGGGCCAGCGAGGGTGGTGCGACCCAGGACCGTTACCACATCGAACCTCCCGGGGCTGAAGAGCGCCGCATTCTCCAGGCTCGGCATCCAGACCCTGATACCGGCTGCGCGCTTTATCTCTTCGATCCAGAAGCTCCCCCAGAACTCGGCGGTGACGACCTTACCTTCGAGCAAGACCAGGCTGCCAATGTCCAACTGCTTGGCCTTGCCGATAGTCACCTTGGCCGGTGTGGAGATGACTGTCTTCCAGCAACCGTAGAGCGGAAGACCGTTGATGCTGACCGGCACGCCGGAAGTGACGCCGTAGGCCTGGGCCTCAATTGCCGTGAAGCTGAAGTTGCTCCACGGGGGAATCACGGGGGCCATTCTGTAGGCGACGATGAGATCGACGCTCGTGCCAGCGGGTATCAGGTAGCCGGGCAGTGCGAAAATGCTGATCACGCACTTACCGTCGTCTTCTAGATAGACGCCGGATCCGATGAGCGGCTCGTCCGGATCGACGAGCCCGTTGCCATTCCGGTCGACATACAGCTCGACTCTGGAGATGTCTGTAGCATCATTCCCGCTTCCGACGGCCTGGAGTGTGATGGACTGGAGCCGTATGTCCTCGGTGCGATCGGCGGTGGCGACGAGCTGGAACATCTCGTTGGGGTCGCGGTCACCCGGCCACCAGAAGTGGTTCGCCGGAGTGTTGGGGCCGTAGTCGACCGTCAGGCTGCCGACGCGCACGCTGTCGAAGAAGACCGACACGTCGCTCGAGGAAGAGCCGATGGGGCCGGGCCACGCGGTTCCGTCGTCCCCAAAGAGGGTGTCGACGAACTGGCTAATCTTGAGCGATGTTGTGCGGTTGGCGAGGACATCGGCCGTTTTCTGGTTCGAGAGCTGCAGCAGCGCGAACAGACGCGTGCCCGGCGGCTCGGGAGGAGAGACCACGAACTCCAGCCGCCGCGTCACGGTGCCTCCAGGAGGGATGGTGCCGAAGTCCCATGTCGGCACGACGTAATCGCCATTCGGCTGCGGCAAAGGCGGCTCTTCCAGTGAATAGCAGTACCACCCGAGCTCGTCGTAGCCGACGGCGTGGATGTTCGTCGTGGGGTCTGGAGTAAGACCTGTGTCGGCGAAGCTCGCGGTCACCCGGGTGTTGCGCATGACTTCGATCGCCTGGCCGGCTATGTCCGGTGCGGTCTGCTGATGGTCGTTGCCGCCCTTAGTCTCGGCGAGGACACCGTCGTAGACATAGGAGTCGTTGGTGATCGTTGCCTCAATTGCGAAGCCTATGATCTCCTCGATCATGTTGTAGTCAATGCGAGCCACCCAGCCGTAGATAGCCCTTGAGCCTGCCAGCCCGCCCCAGGGGATAGAGGGCATCTCGGGGCCTTGAGCATTGTCGTAGAACTCCTTCTCCGCGGAGGTGGCCTCAATGGGACCGGGTAGGCGGATGAACCACTGTAGAGTCGGCAACGGCCCGCTCACGTCCGTGAGCGGACGGGAGGGCGCGCCGATGACGCAACCTGCGGCCGCGGCGAAGAGCAGCGCCGCGGCCAGAACGTGCTTTGTGCTCTTCACAGCCTACTTCCTCCTTTCCAAGATGGACCACTATGAGACGGCAGAGCTGTCTCTGCTCTCGTTGCATAAGTTGTGACGGCCTGACCACCTCCTCATGGGATCGCGTACAGCAGGAGAGACTCCTGACCCGGCGGCACCAATCAGTCACTTTGCATGCTAGCTCGGCTGGCGGATTTGTCAATAGTACTGTGCCCGGTAATATTACTGGAATTCTGCGAAGGCTAGGGCGGGGTTGGAGCGATGTCGTGGCGAGTGTGAACGCTTGTGGAGGCCGTCGCACGCCACAACCGGCGGGGCACAGCCGCAGCGCATGCCGCTGCACAAGCTATCTGCCCGGGCAGACCGGGCTGCCCATAACGCAGCAAGGAAGGGCATCCGTGAGCGGAGATGCCCTTCCTTGCTCTGGTCGGGGCGGGGAGATTTGAACTCCCGACCTCTCGCACCCGAAACGAGCGCTCTACCAAGCTGAGCCACGCCCCGATTGGCTACCGGGATTATACCATACCGCCGGAGAAACCACAAGACGTCTGAGACGGCACAGAGCGGATCGTGCTTACTCCGACCCTCTCGCCCCTCGCCAGTCGAGGCGAGAAGGCTGGTACTGCACTCTCTCATCCCTCACCCCCGGCCTCTGGTTGAAGTAATGAGATGGCTGACCTTCTAAGAATGAGTTAAGCAAACAGATCTTAGAGGAGGTCAGCCACAATGAAGGTTGCAGCTTTGGACGTGCACAGGTCTTTTTCTCAGGTATGTATTCTGGA
>Ga0315282_10004785_pt1 | contig 23411 bp, 26 predicted proteins | sample YL17G07_20_MG_FD_203693 | JGI IMG/M metagenome (GOLD analysis project Ga0315282, IMG submission 203693) | Sediment microbial communities from Yellowstone Lake, YNP, Wyoming, USA - YL17G07_20 | ecosystem: Environmental > Aquatic > Freshwater > Lake > Sediment | place: USA: Wyoming | collected... | reverse complement strand
AGACTGCCCGTACTGATCTCCTAAATCTTGAAATGCGTGGATTCCTTACACGACAGCAGAGAGGTCGGGAGTTTTTGTTTACATTCTAGGAGAACTCAAATCTGTCGAAGAAAAGCCAGAGAACCCGCGAAGGAATATCGGGAATTATGCTGTTAAACTTGAAACTACTCTGTATCCATTACTCCTAAGTAAAGGAGAATATAAGGTCATGGTACCTTATACCAATCAATTTCTTATCGACAACGAAGAGGGAATGAAGGTATTACTCACATGGTGTCGGAACCTTTTGATGCAGATAGAAGCACCGGAGCAGGCGGGAGCAGAATACTACAAGAAAACAGAAAACCCGGAATGGTTATCGGAATGGGTACCTAGAGCGATCGTTGAAGACCCGAATGGAGACCTGACACTCAAAAACACCTCAATTTCGCGATATTCCAATTGAAATGAAGGTGTTTGATCGATATATCCGGGTTGAACGGCCATTGATGAATATTATCATAACACGGGGTTTCAGCAGAGCTGGTAAAAACACAAAATCAAGAATTTCATCAGAAAATGTCAAAAATGTTATTAGTTCTAAAATTCAAAGCGCGACTCTGAAGATCAAGTATTTTTATATCAGCCCTGTTGTGGCAATCATCATTGCCTGTGTCATTATTTCCGAATGTATCGGCTCAAAGGAACAAAATACACGCTCGGCATTCACCAAAACGGCAGATGCTTATGAAGCACTCTCATCGTTTGACGGATATCTGGAGGTATTGGTCCGGCAGACATGAAGCCGATAATATTCCATCATCGCAGCCTTGTATTACTGGGAACTAAAATTCCTGTTGGCCTCATGTTCGAGGATCGTATGCCGGATCGGTTCAGGAAGCTCGCTAATATACTGCCGCTGATCACTCCAGCGCGAGGCGGAGAGGCAGACCTGAAAAATGAGGCTTCTGACGCCCGAGGGTTCATTCCTGAGCATATAATCGACCGCAAGCATACTCCTCCACGAATGCCCAAGGATGAGCACCCATACCAGATCGAGGGCTTTACATACCAGATCAGGTTCCTTAGCAGCGTTCGATAGTGAAGAGGGCTTTGTCTTCCGGTGTATCGGAATTTCCACATCCCAGCTGATCGTAAAAAACCACCGGTCGTTCAACGGAAAGTACGGCAAGCGGCAGGAGGTAGTCATTCGGTGCACTATCCATCCCACCCTGCATTTAATGAATAGTTGAAAAAACCATCGGGATTCGAAAATTATCGGAATGCCTGAACTGTTATAAAAAATAAAATCTCAGCAGCTCCGGAACAATTCCCGCACTATTGCCGGGATCTCGGAAGGACGGGACGCAACCGGCACGCCGGCTTTTTTGAGCCGGGCAATCTTTGATCGTGCATCGCCTTCACCACCTTCGACAATCGCCCCGGCATGTCCCATCCGTTTATCCGGGGGAGCCGAGATCCCTGCGATATACGCAACGATAGGGATGTCAGTGGCATTCGCCCCTTCCTCTTCAAGGTTGCCGCCAACTTCGCCAATCAGGACAACGGCTTTTGTCTGCGGATCGTTTTCAAATCGTGCAATCACATCCACAAATGTCTGCCCGATCACCGGGTCGCCACCGATGCCGACTACCGTGCTCTGCCCAATGCCGGCGCGGGTGAGTTCGTCCACAACCTCATACGTCAAAGTCCCGCTCCGGGAGATCACGCCGACATTCCCGCGCAGGAAAAGCCCGGATGGCATGATCCCCATCTTCACTTCGCCGGGCGATAGGAGCCCAGGGCAGTTCGGGCCGATTACGGAACAGCCCTCCATCTTCGCATACGCAATCGCCTTCATCGTGTCATGCACCGGGATGTGCTCGGTGATCGCAACAATCGTCTGGATACCTGCGCTCGCTTCCTCCATAATCGAGTCCGCAGCAGCTGCCGCGGGAACAAAGATCACGCTTGCGGAAATATCATGGTCCCGAATCGCCTCTTTTACCGTATTGTAGACCGGGACACCATGGACTTCCTTTCCACCCTTTCCTGGAGTGACACCGGCAACGACGCCTCGTGCGCCGACCTGTTTTGCATACGCATTCATCAGCCCGATGTGGAACTCGCCCTGCTTCCCGGTTGCACCCTGCACGAGCACGCCGGTTTTCTTGTCGCCGTAGATCATGCTGCCACCTCCACAGCCTTCTTGACCACGAGGTTCATCGTATCCAGCATCTCGTAGCCTTTTGCAAGGAGCATCGCCCTGCCCTCCGCTTCGTTCGTGCCCGCAAGCCGGACGATCACTTTCTGGTGGATATTCGCATCGATGATCCCTTTTGCCACCTCGTCACATTTCGTGATGCCCCCAAGGAGGTTGACGACGATCACCTTCACGGAAGGAACGCTCGCAACAAGCCGGATAGCATGCATTACCCGCTCGCTCTCCGCGCCACCGCCCACATCAAGGAAGTTTGCCGCTTTTCCTCCGTAGAACTCAATAAGGTCAAGCGTTGACATCGTAAGCCCTGCTCCGTTCCCTATAACCCCGATCACACCGTCCAATTCGACATACGAAAAACCGTGCTTCTCCGCTTCGCGTTCACGGTCAGTGAGATCCCGGTTGACCGTAAACCCCTGCCGTGTGAGCGCGTTGTCGTCAACGATGATCTTCGCGTCCGCAGCAAACACGCCTTTTGGCGTCGTTACAAGCGGGTTGATCTCTGCGAGCAGGGCATCCTTTTCAAGAAATACCCGGTAGAGCTTGTTGATGATACCCCCGATCTCCTTTGGCGCCGTGCCGATCAGTTCCCGGAGTAAAAACGGCGGGATGTCGCGCATCAGCGGGTTTGCGATCACCCTGCGGATCGCTTCGGGACGTTCCTTTGCCGTGATCTCAATATCAACGCCACCAGCCTCGGTGAAGAGGATCAACGGCTGTTTACTGGAACGGTCGACCGTGATCGAGAGGTAGTACTCATGCTGTATGTCAAGCCGCTCTTCGGCCATAATCTCTTTAACGGGCAGCCCCTTGATCTTTTTTCCGAACAGTTCCCGTGCGGTGGCAACTGCATTCGCCGGATCAACCATCAGGATGCCGCCAGCTTTGCCCCTGCCGCCGACATCCACCTGCGCCTTCAACACAAATTTGTCTCCAAGCTCTGCACTATGTGCAGGGAGTTCGTCAGCAGACCGGATCAAAAAACCAGCCGGGACCGGGATCCCGTACTCCTTAATCACTTTCTTTGCTTCGTATTCGCGTAGCTTCATGGTTGTTTCCCCAGTGCAAGGCCCAGTTTCATCGCTTTCTGGTTCAGGGCTTCCGTCCCCTTGGGCACGGAATCAAGAATTGCTTTTTCAAGCGCAGTCTCGCTTACCACATGCGTAGCAGCGACAAGCGCCCCGAGCATCACAATGTTTGCGACAATGTCGCGCCCGAGCGTCTGCTTTGCTTCCTGCGTTGCCGGAACCTCAATGCACCGGCACTTCGGGCGGGAGTGGACAAGCGTGGTGTCGACAAGCATGACGGCATCGGGAGAAGCGGTCGCACCGTACTTCTCATACCCTTCCTGCGACATGATCACATAGATGTCCGGGTTCGTCACTTTGGGGAACAGGATCTGCTCATCCTCGATGATGACCGCACTCATCGACGCTCCGCCCCGGGCTTCCGGACCATAGACCTGTGTCTGCACGGCAAATTTATTGTCATACATCACGGAAGCTCTGCCAAGAATGACTGCTGACAGGATGATCCCCTGCCCGCCAAAGCCGGAGAACCGTACTTCATGCCTCATGGTTTTGCCCCCATCACCGGTCGCTTCCGTCGCATAAGTTCGCCAACGACAAACATATCCTCCGGCACCGGTTCCCCTGCTTCAAGAAGCCGGTCGCGTTTTACTTTCAAGAGTGAATGAGTCTTTAAGAACTCGACCTGGTCGGCGACCTGTTTGAACTTGTTCCTGCGCCCGAACGCCGTCGGGCACTGCACCATTGCTTCGATAAACGAGAAACCCGGTGTTTCAAGACCGGCTTTAACCGCTTTCTCCAGTTCCTTCACATGGTTGGACGTCCAGCGCGAGACATAGTTTGCCCCTGCTGCGATCGCGAGTTCACTTAAGTCAAACGGTGATTCCACGCACCCGTAAGGGGTTGTGGAGGAGAGACAGCCTTTTGGGGTTGTCGGGCTGCCCTGCCCGCCGGTCATCCCGTAGATCTGGTTGTTCATGCAGACCACCGTGATGTCGATGTTTCTCCGGCAGGCGTGGATGAAATGGTTGCCGCCAATTGCGGCGAGGTCGCCGTCACCGGTGAAAACAACGACGTTTAAGTTCGGGTTTGCCATCTTGACGCCGGTCGCAAACGCGATCGCCCGACCGTGCGTGGTGTGGAGCGAATCGGTGACGATGTAGCCCGACGCACGGGACGAGCACCCGATGCCGGAGACAAAGACGGTCTCTTCCTTCTTCCAGTTCATCTCCTCTACCGCAGCAAGCGTGCAGTTGATGATTGTGCCGTTCCCGCAGCCGGCACAGAAGATGTGCGGGAGCCGGTCCTGCCGGAACCAGTCCTCGTACGTCATCGGTCTACCTCCAGCGCCTGTACGAGTTCCTGCGGTGTGTGGAGGTCCCCGCCGAGTTTTGGCAGGCTCTTCACGGGCACCTTCACATGCCGCTCGATCTCGCGGGCGATCTGCCCGAGGTTCAATTCGGGAACAAGGAACCGCCGTACATTTTTGAACGCTGCAAGTGATTTCTCCGGAAACGGCCAGACCGTTCTCAACCGTAAGAACCCGATCTTATCATCTGCCCGGTCGTGGAGCACCTGCTGCACCGTGCGGACCGGAGCGCCGTACGCGATGAAAACCTGCTCGGCATCCGGGTTGATGATATCATAATCTGCGATCCGGTCGCGGGCTGACTCGATCTTGTCAACGAGCCTCCGCACGAGCGTCTCGTGCAGCTTCGGGTTCGTTGCGCACGGGTACCCGCGTTCGTCATGAGTCAGCCCGGTCACGTGCACACCGTAACCCTTACCAAACTGCGGGAAGCCCGGGATCATATCGTCATCAGGTTTGAAGGGGAGTGCTCCTTTGGCGAGCGCCCTTCGCGGCACGTTCTCCACCACATCAGGGACAAGGATCTTCTCCCGCATGTGCCCGATGATTTCGTCAGCCATCAAAAAGACCGGCACCCGGTACTGGTCGGCGAGGTTGAACGCCCGTGCAGTAAGCTCGTACATTTCCTGCACGCTCGCGGGGCAGAGAGCAATCACGCTGTAATCCCCATGAGAACCGAACCGGCACTGCATCATATCTCCCTGGGCCCCCATCGTCGGCTGCCCGGTGGATGGTCCCCCACGCTGGATATTGACGATGACGCACGGGGTCTCGGTCATCGCTGCAAACCCGATATTTTCCATCATCAGGGAAAAGCCGGGCCCACTCGTCGCCGTCATCGCCCGGGCGCCGGTCCACGCAGCCCCGATAACGGCTGCGATACTTGCAATTTCATCTTCCATCTGGATGAAGACGCCATTTTTTTTCGGGAGTTTCACCGCCATGTGCTCGGCAACTTCGGTCGAGGGCGTGATCGGGTACCCGCCAAAAAACCGGCAGCCTGCCGCAAGCGCACCCTCCGCACAGGCAATATTTCCCTGCCAGAATTCAGTTTTCGTCAATATTCAATCGCCACCTTTTTGGGTTCATATAGTTCTTCCTCTTTCCAGTGAATCGCCTGGTCCGGGCAGGTGAGCTGGCACACCCCGCAGAGCGTGCGCCCGTAGAGGTGCTGGAGACGGCAGTTGGTGCAGCGTTCCGGGCGGTCCAGCTCTGGCAGGATAATGCCCCGGCGGTTTGGCTTCTTCCCTGCCTGAAAAATATGGTATGGGCAAACCTTTGTGCAGAGATTGCAACCCTTGCACCGGGTCTCGTCAATGGTAAGTTTCATGGCGATTGTCCTATCGTATTATGTAGAAATTGAAGCGCATAAAATCTATTTGTTTTACACATTCCCGGGCGTATTATCAGGTTTTCTGGTACTTGTTAAATGCTGCTTTCGCCTGCTCCCGCACGGACAGGAAAATATCGTTCCCGTGCGCATCGATGCCCACGACAAGCGGGAGGTGGTCAAGTTCGATCACCCAGACCGCTTCTGCCATCCCGAGATCTTCGAAGAACACCCCGCGGAGCGTCATATGCGATGACGCAAGAGCTGCACAACCCCCGGTGAAGGCAAGATACACCCCACGATCCTTCAGCTGTTCCCGCACGAGATTCCCCATGCCGCCTTTCCCGATCAGCGCCCGGACTCCGCGGTCAAGCAGGAATCCGGAAAGGTTGTTCATCCGTGCCGAAGTGGTAGGACCGGCAGCGAGAATGCGATCTCCCTGCACCACCGGACCGCAATGATAGATCACCGCTCCTTTCGGATCAAACGGGATTCCTTCTTCACGCATCCGCAGGTGCGCCTCGTCCCGTGCCGTATACACGATACCGGACAGCTCGACACGATCTCCTGCGTGAAGCGAGAGGACTTCGTTTTTGAGCGGTGTACAGAGTTGCACAACCTTTTCTGTCATCCCCACTTCACCTCAACGGTTGCCCGCCGGCACGCCCAGCACTGGACGTTCACTGCTACAGGGAGCGATGCAGTATGACATGCAGCAGTTTTCACTTTCACCGCCAGAACGGTTGTGTCACCGCCCAGACCCATCGGACCGATGCGGAGCCGGTTTACGGCATTGCAGATCTGCTGTTCATAGGAATTCATCTGGTCAACCTGGAGGAGCAGGGCTTCTTTTGCGAGCGCAGCAGCGCCGTCAAACGTGCCTCCGATCCCGATCCCGAGCACGACCGGGGGGCAGGGTTTTCCTTCGGCAATGAACATGGTCTCGATAATAAATTTCTCGATCTCATCCTTTTCCGAGGGGAGCAGCATCCCAATCCGGGACACGTTCTCTGCGCCGGCACCCTTGGGGAGTACCGTTACCGTAAACCGGTTGCCGGGTGTCACATGGATTGCCGGCATCCCATCACCCGTGTTGTCTTTTGAGTTTTTCCGGGTAAGCGGGTCCACGACATTGGGCCGGAGCGGCACTTCCTTAGTAGCCCTTCGGATACCATCTGCAACGGCATCAAAAAGGTCTTGGGAAAAGGAAATTTCAGGAGGGATTGTCAGGTATATGACCGGAACGCCAGTATCCTGGCAGAGCGGGATGCCGAGTCGTTCCGCTTCTGCAATGTTTTTTTCAATATTGGCAAGCTCACCCTGTGCAACTGCATCGCTCTCCTCCGATGCTGCTTTGCGGATCGCACGCTTCACATCCGGAGGCAGGTAAATCACTGCCTGCTGCATCGCACGAAACGTAGCATCCGCGAGAGCTGCACACACATCCCGTTCAGCCGGAGTCTGCATTTATGTACACGTGAGCGCCGGAAGATAATATATACCTGCACGATCTGATTTTCCAGTTCCTGCCGAAACTGATATCGAAAACTTCCGGTGTATTTTCATTGACATAGGATCCAAAAAAATCAAACACCCTCATAACCCGGGCATTATTCCGGCAGATTCGGGTGCCAAAAGATACCCTATTCCGGGCTCAATTCAACCCCGGATTGCCTGAGACCGGATCGCGTCTCCCGGGTTTTGCATTGATAGTTTCCACCGCTTGGAAAAATATTAACATTTGGGGTTATTTTCCAAAAAAAAGCGATATTATCGGGATTTGACACTGCAATGTAGCGGGCTTTTACTGGGCACCTCTTTTCATCAGGTATTATTAGAGGACTAAAGGAAGCAACGGGCAAAAAACCTCTGATATTGCCTTCTTATAAAAACAAATTTTATAAAATAAAGACGACAGCACGCCGGCAGAGGGGTACTTTCTCCCCAATCACCCACTCATTAAAACCGTTATTCTGGGCTCAATTTGGGCTCCGATTCCTAATTTTCAGATCCGGTCCCCATACTCCTGGGAGGGGGGTGTCAACATCTTTGGAAAATATTGATTAAAACGCGTATTTTCAAGAAGCGCTTTAAACGAGATAAAACATGTTTAATTAGCGGGCTTCTGAGGGTATCTTTTTTTTGACATGGGGTTTAGGAGATTTTCCGGGAGAAACGGCCTGCAAATGCCCTTGGCTGCCCGCAATTGCGATCATGTCGGAGAATCGGGATTTTAGTGGGTTTTTTTAGTAGTTTGAGGTAATCCTGTTTCGCTGGTGAATGCATATCCGGATTTTTCCGGAAATTTTTTCGGGATTTTTCTCGTACGCAACAAAATATTTTTTGGATTTTTCTGAATTGAAAAAAATTTTCCTGGAATTTTTTTTACAGAATTATTTTTGTGCGGCTTTCTATCTTGTTGTCCAATCAATTCCCACAATTCCACACACGTTCGCATCACCCCTCTTCCGGTCTTGGGGCAACGCCTCGATTCGCGACAACTCTGACCCCCCCTTAATCTATCCCTGCACGATCGCAATTAGAGATACCAGCCGATTATTGGACAGAATCAAAAAGTGATAAAGATGAGAACAAAGGAAAAGGTTCACGAAAAAAGTATTGAAAAAAAATGAGTGATAATTTAGTGGGATTTTCCACCTTTTGCGGGTTTTGCACCTTTCGCTGCATCCGCACCCTTTGCGGTTTCCGCACCCTTTGCACCTTTTCCGGTTTCTGCACCCTTCGCACCCTTTGCTGCTTCTGCCCCTTTAGGCTCGGCACCTTTGTGAGCGCCTTTTCCTGCCTCGGCTCCCTTTGCGGCGGGTTCAGCTGCAACCTCTGCCTCAGCGACCGGCTTTACCACTTCTTCAATCTTATCGCCGGCGAACTTCGGCGCTGCAACGATCCTGCCGCTCACCTTGATCGTGTGAACCTTCAGGTGTGAGGGGGACGGAAGCTTGTGGGCACCATTCCGCATGGCAACCTTGACCTTGTCAAGGTACTGAGGGGTGGTGAAAACGGTGAAGACCATCTGCCCTGCATCAACCCGTGCCGCAGTACCGACAGCTTTTCCAAACGCAAGACGCATACCTTCAGAGACACGATCTGCACCGGCACCCGTTGCCTGCTTGTTCTCACGGAGGACATGATGCGGGAAGACACGGACCTTGAAGTGGAAGTTCATCCTGCCGACATCTTTTAACAGCTTACGGTTGATCGAGATACGGCATGCTTCAAGCGCACTGTGCCGGATCTGGCATGCCTCTTCAACGATCAGGTCGATCTCAGTCGGGAATTCCTGGGAAAGGTTTCCCATCTCGAACTGCACAATCTTGCTGCCGGGAACCCCGCCCATATACTCACGACGAGTATAGGCTTTCTTTGCAAGGTTCCTGTACATCTTTCCCGGTTTTCTTACCATCGCGTCCTACTCCTGTGAAATACAAGTAAAAGCGGGCACGAAAATCCTTAAATGCGGAAACTATCGTGCCGGTACGCTTCACAAACTGCTTTAATAAAATGGCAATGTGGCGTATTAAACCTTACTGGAGGACGCACTTCTGATTGATAAGGTCGAGAACATGGCGCCGTATTTTTGCAAATTCCACGCTGGTACGGTCGCGGGGACGCTCCTCGTTCACCGGGATGATCTCGCAGATCCGACCGGGTCGTTGCGTGAGGACCACAATCCGGTCTGCAAGGAAGACCGCTTCATCCACGCTATGAGTAACAAACAGGATAGTCTTTTTCGTCTTCTGCCAGATATCGAGGAGCTCGTTCTGCAGCATGTTGCGCGTCTGGGCATCGAGCGCCCCGAAGGGTTCATCCATTAAAAGCACCGTGGGTTCAACTGCAAGAGCACGGACGACCGCGACACGCTGCCGCATACCTCCCGAGAGTTCGTGGGGGTAACTCTTCCCAAACTCGGCAAGCCCGGCAAGCGTGATGTATTTTTTCACGATCACATCCTGTCGCTCTTTTGGCACGCCATGCAGCTCCAGCCCGAACGCGATGTTCTCGTTTACCGTGCGCCACGGATACAGGGAATAGTCTTGGAAGATCATGCCAAGTTTCTGGTTGGGGCGATCGATGACCGTATCATCGATCTTCACAGCGCCGGAATCCGGGTGCTCGAGCCCGGCGATGATACGTAAAAGCGTCGTCTTCCCGCACCCACTCGGTCCGAGAATGCAGATGAACTCTTCGTCTTTGACCTCCATGTTGATATCACTGAGGGATTCGATGGTCTCACTTGCATCTTTTACGAACTTTTTGTTGATGTGCTCCACCGTAAGAGTCATCGCTCCAGCTCCCTCCATGCAAATGAACGCCGATCAACAAGCTTAAACAGGTAGTCAAACCCGATGCCGATAAGGCCAATCACGATCATGCCGGCAATGATCACCGGTACCTGCCCCCAGTTGTAAGAAGCCATGATCAGGTACCCGAGCCCGGAGTTTGTGCCCGGCATCATCTCAGCGGCAACCACGCACATCCACGCGATGCCAAAACCGACCCGGAGACCCGTCCAGATGGTCGGTGCTGCACCGGGGAGAATCACCCGAGACAGGATCTGGTGCTCTTTTGCGCCCAAGATCTCTGCTGTTTCGATCCATGTCTTCTTGACCCCTTTCACACCATCGAGCGTGTTTAAGAGGATGGGGAAGAATGCACCCATGCCGATAATAAAGATCATGGACACAAGACCGATCTTGAACCATGCGAGGGCAAGCGGCACCCAGGCAAGAGGGGGGATGGGGCGCAGCATCTGCATCAGCGAATCAAAGAGGTCATGAACCGTTTCTGATCGCCCCATCCCAATACCGAGCGGGATGGCAATCGCGGCAGCGACAAGAAAACCCGCGATCACCCGCTGAAGGCTGATCAGCGCATTGTCGATCAGGTTGCCATTCCCGAGAATGTCTGCGGTGGGGTGGAGGAGAACTGCAAAGACGGACCCGAGCCGGGGCAGGATGAACTGGTTGTCGAGGACAATTGCAATGACTTCCCATGCAACAATGATTGCAATGGGGAGCAGGATCTTCAGAAATGTTCGCCGCTTGACTGACGCGAGTGTCATAAGGATGCGGTTCATGGAGCAATTATCCTGTATTACTATACCCATGAAGGGTGAAAAAGGTGTATGGAGGAGGCAGAGACCCGGTTTATGACGTTTCTTTGGACGTGATGCCACTGTCTTTCAATGCATACTGGAGCATGACATCCTGGATTGATCCCTTGCCGGGCGCCGCGATCTTCAACGGGTTGCCCGCAGCAGATCGCTGTTGTGCCCAAGTAACAAAGCTCTTCCAGTCAGTAACCGGCGCATTTACATCGACAATAAGCCCGGATCCTTCAGTATTGACCGGGTGGATAATCTTCACCGGGGTTCCCTTATCGATCGCGGCGACTGTTGGCGGTACACCGACATAACCCATCTGGACGACATTCGTCGCTGCCATCTGCATCACCTGTGGACCGGCATCGCCGCCGACGAGCTTGATCTCCGCTACCGGGACACCGTTGACGATCAGGTCTGCCGTATCCGGGCGCGTCTGGGTTGCATCACGCGGTTTTAACGCAACGCCGTAGGTATCATTGAAGTACTGCCATTTTTTGAGCGCAATTGCGAGTGCGGCAGAATGCATATCCCCGTTCAGGTACCCGATGGTGATTGGTGTTGTGATCTTCTTCGGGGTCTTGAGCGTACCGCTGGCAAGCTGCTGTTTTGCATCCTGGTACGGACCGAACGCAAAGAGCTTTGCATCCAGCTGGTCGCCAGTCACGTTCTTCAGTTCGCTTGTCACGTACCCGAGCTGGATCTGGGTGTTGACAAATCTTTTTGTTCCGTTGATCCATACCGGGGATGGATCATTCGTGTACCTCACGGTGGGGAATGCATCGTTTAGCACATCGACTGATGAGACGGTCACGTTGCCATACGTGAAGTTGCCTTTCCCGACAAGGAAGTCAGCCTCGAGTGCTGCTGCATCGGCAGGGTGATCATTGATATACGTGCTCGACGCCTGCGTGAGTGCACTCACTGCTGTCACAAGGTCAGGGTTCGATGCGAGAAGAGCATCGGTGGCAAAGAGGACACAACAGGGATGGTTCACGTTGCTTGCGTCAGGAGGGAGCTGTCCGGAGTACGCGACAACCTTCCCGATCCCGCTCTTGCTCCCGATGGAGACGAACGGCTGCCACGCGATGTAGCCGTCGATCTGTTTTGTTGCAAGGAGCATCGGCATGGGTCCGACACCTTTGCTGTACAGGATTCCTACCGTGGAATTTGTTGTCTGTGCAGGCTGAGTGCAACCAGCTGTGATCAGTACAAGGGCGATCGCAATGAGTGCGATCACCGTAAGTCTCATCGTTTTCATACCGGAAATGTTGTGCCGGCACTATAAAAAAATATACATTAGGGACACTTTTACTTTATTTTTGTCCAGAATATTGCCTAAAATTTTACTTTTGGGGTATTAATAAAATAGTATTGGCCATATATTGTGATGTAAGTTTACCCTTTTTTTACACAGATGGGGAAAATTTTTTAAAAAATAAACCCAATTGTATCTATTATATGACACAGATCGATCCAATCGATCGGATCATGCGCGCCGCGCTCATATCAGATGAGGAGTTTGTCGCAACACTCAATACCCTCCTCAAGGATGACCTGCGGATAAGCGTGCGGGAGCTCTCGGAGAAATGCGGGATCGCCCAGAGCTCGCTCTATAAGATCCTTCACGGCAAACGCTCTCCCAACCTTTCGACGCTGCGTGCAATCATCCGTGCCCTGCGCCAGTTCTACCATGTAGGGGAGGAGAATTTTATCGGGCTGATTGCTGCACGCCCGGTGCTCGAAAGCGTAGAGGAACGCGTGGCTGATATTGACGGTCACCGGATGCGGGTGCGGGAGTACCCGGTGCACACGATGGAGGATGCAATTGTTGCCGCAGTACGGGCGGAACGCGAAGGCGCGATCGCAATCGTATGTGCCCCGATCGTATCGAGCATCATCGAGCAGCTCGTGCACGTGCCGGTGGCAACGATCATTCCCCGTGAATCCGTCCAGCGGGCGATCGAGCTCGCCGCGAAAAAGGCGTGGATTTAATCATGGCACAACCAATAGATTACCGATATAACCGGATGGTGAACGTATGCGAACTGACGTTGTAAGGCTGGGTCGCCTTTCTGGTGAGAGGACCGGGGATATGATGCATTTTCTCTCATCGATGCGTGCAGACCGCTGTATTGCCGATGCAGACATCCTTGTCGATATCGCCCACGTGCTGATGCTCGACAAGCAGCGGATAATCGACCATGATATCACAAAGCAGCTCCTGCCCGCTCTCCTGGAACTGCATGACGAGGGGATCCCGGAAGAATTGTTTGATGACGAGTTAGAGGATGTCCATGCCGGGATCGAGGCGCTCCTGATCGAAGCACTGGGACCCGAAGCCGGCGGGCGTATGCACATGGGAAGGTCCAGGAACGACGAAGTTGCAACATGCATCCGGATCAAACTTCGCGAAGACCTGTTAAAACAGATGGCAGCACTCATAAAAGTGCGTGAAGTCCTCATCGCTCTCGCAGAACTGCATAAGGAAACGGTGATGCCCGGGTTCACCCATATGCAGCACGCCCAGCCGACCACTCTTGCCCACCACCTTCTTGCGTATGAACAGGCATTCTCCCGGGACTTTGACCGGCTCCGGGATGCATACCCCCGGGTGAACCAGTCTCCGCTTGGTGCAGCTGCGTTCGCATCCACCGGTTACCCCATTAACCGCGAACTCACGGCACGCCTGCTCGGGTTTGACGGGCTTGTCACCAATACAATGGATGCAGTGGCAACCCGCGACTTTGCGCTCGAAACTCTTGGCGCACTCACCATCCTCATGGCAAACGTAAGCAGGCTCTGCGAAGAACTGATCATCTGGAGCACATCCTTTGTAAAATTTGTTACGCTTGACGATGCGTTCTGTTCGACATCATCCATCATGCCGCAGAAGAAGAACCCGGACACGGCAGAGATCATGCGGGCAAAGACGGGGTCGGTCTTTGGTGCCTATACCGGCGCTCTCATGACTGTCAAAGGACTGCCCATGAGTTACAACCGTGACCTGCAGGAACTCACCCCCCACCTGTGGCGAGGGGTGAGGGATGCAAAGGAGAGCCTGCGGCTCCTCATCGATATGATCTCCAGTGCAACATTTGATACCGGGCGGATGAAAGAGGAGGCGGGTAAAGGGTTCTCCACCGCAACAGAACTCGCGGATACACTCGTCAGGAATTACGGGCTCCCGTTCCGGACTGCTCACAATATTGTGGGACGGGCAGTACAGAAAGTGAGCCTCTCTCTTACTACACTCGAAGAAGCGGCAAAAGATCTTGATACCGGAATCTCGCTCGTCGCCAAAGGACTTACCCAGGAGCACATCGATGAAGTGCTTGATGTGAATTACTCAATTGCCGCGAGGAAAGCCCCGGGCGGTCCGGCACCATTTGCGACAAAGATTGCGATCGAAGACCAGAAGAAACGGCTCGATACTGATTCATCGATTGTTGATGAGCGCCTGGGAAAACTCGCAAAAGCAAAAGAAGACCTGATTTCCGATGCACGGAGGCTGGTAGCATAACTTCAGAGTTTTTATCCGGTGATGTGGTCACCTGCACGTATGGGGGAAGTACCCGGAACGGCACATACATCACAAAACGCGATGGCATGGCGGTGGTAAAACTCGACAGCGGGTACAACATCGGGGTGACTCCCGGGTGCTGCACCTTTGTTTCTCATGCCACAGCAACGCCCCCCCGGTCAGTTCCCGTTCACCAGGACCCCGCACTTCCCGAACTCTCCATCATCTCAACCGGTGGCACGATCGCAAGCCGGATCGATTACCGGACCGGGGCCGTCACCAGCCAGTTCGATGCAAATGACATCCTTGTTGCCATCCCTGCTCTTGCCGGCATCGCCCGTTACCGCACGAAACAGTTGTACACGATTCTTTCCGAGAACATGACCCCTGCAATCTGGCAGGAACTCGCCCGTGCAGTGTATGAGGAGATACAAAGCGGGGTGACCGGCATCATCGTCACGCACGGCACTGACACGATGGCATACAGTTCAGCAGCCCTGAGTTTCATGATCGATACGCCGGTTCCGATCGTGTTTGTCGGATCACAGCGATCCGCCGATCGCCCTTCGAGCGACAACGCGATGAATGCAGTCTGCGCCGCAAGCGCAGCGCGGAGCGATCTTGGTGAAGTGGTAGTCGTCATGCATGAAACAACAAATGACGATTGCTGTGCGATCCATCGCGGGACACGGGTACGGAAGATGCACACGTCCCGCAGGGATGCGTTCAGGAGTATCGGGCTGGCACCGGTTGGTACTGTTGATTATGCGAGCCGGAACGTAACGCTTGGGAAGCATGCAGTCCGGCGCGGGACGAACAAACCCGCCCTTCACGAGGCCCTTGAAGAGCACTGTGGTCTTGTCCAGTTCTACCCAGGGATGCCTCCCGGGGTCCTTGCTGGATACGAGGGGTACAAAGGACTCGTCCTCTCGGGCACCGGGCTCGGGCATATCAGCACTGCCCTGATCCCGCAGGTGAAACAACTCATCGATGGCGGAACGCTCGTTGTCATGACCTCGCAGTGCTTGCACGGCAGGGTCTGTGACCGCGTATATGATACCGGAAGAGACCTGCTCGCGGCCGGAGTTATCGAAGGCGGCGATATGCTCCCCGAAGTGGCACTCGTGAAGATGATGTGGGTGCTGGGGAACGAAAAGTCCCCGGAAAAAGCGGCGGCACTGATGGCAGCGGATCTCAAAGGGGAATGCATGCGGAGGAGCGCACATGGACTATAAAGCCGTCGGGCTCACCGCAGGTATCGAAATCCACCAGCAGCTGGACACGCGCGAAAAACTATTCTGCCACTGCCCGACTTTGCTCCGCGAATCAAGAGAACACTCGGGAGAATTCTCCCGCTACCTCCGGGCAACCGAGAGCGAGATGGGCGAGATTGACCGGGCTGCACAGGAAGAGATGAAACGCGACCGGAGGTTCTGTTACTACACCTACGATACCACGTGCCTTGTCGAGAATGATGAGGAACCCCCGGCACCGTTAAACGAGGAGGCGCTTGAAACCTGTCTTGTGATCGCAAAAATGTTCTCGATGACCGCAGTCCCCCAGGTGCATACGATGAGGAAGCTCGTCATTGACGGCTCGAACACGAGCGGGTTCCAGCGCACTGCCCTTGTGGCGATGAATGGTGCGCTCCCCAATGGCGGACAGATCGAGACTATCTGCCTTGAGGAAGAGGCGGCTCAACGGGTAAAAGATGAGACCTTCTCACTTGACCGGCTCGGTATCCCGCTTATTGAGATCACCACCTCTCCCTGCATGCACACACCGGAAGACGTGCAGCAGGTTGCGGAATATATCGGGATGGTGCTCCGTTCAACCGGCTGCGTGAAGCGGGGCATCGGGACGATCCGGCAGGATGTCAACATCTCGATTGCCGGCGGCGCCCGGGTGGAGATAAAAGGCGTCCAGGAACTGGACCTCATCGCAGAAGTTGTGCGGCGCGAGATCCAGCGGCAGCAGAACCTGCTCGCGATCCGGGATGAACTCAAAAAAAGAGGTGCATCTGTTGATACAACCGCACGACAGGACGTTACAAGCCTCTTTAAAGAAACAAAATCTGCAGTCCTTAAGAAAGCAAAAAAGATCTATGCACTTATCCTTCCGGGTTTTGCCGGGCTCGTAGGAATGGAGATTCAGCCGGACCGTCGTCTCGGGAGCGAGATGTCGGACTATGCAAAGAAATGCGGAGTTGGGGGGATATTCCACACGGATGAACTCCCGGCTTATGGTATTACCGCAGATGAAGTGGCGTCGCTTCGCAGGCACATACATGCGGGAGACACTGACTGTGTCATCATCGTTGCCGGTGCAAGCGAGAAGCAGGCTGCCTGCGCGAGTAACCAGGTCATCCTCCGGGCAAAACTCGCACTCGCGGACAAACCGGTCCCGGAAGAAACACGGAAAATGCTTGAGAGCGGCAGTACTGCCTACATGCGCCCGCTCCCCGGTGCAGCGCGCATGTATCCCGAAACCGATGTGCTCCCGGTCTGTATTTCCGAATTACGGTGGACTGCCATTGCTGTCCCGGAACTCTTGACCGTAAAAGCGGACAGGTTTGTGCAGGAATACGCGATAGACCGTCCTTATGCGTTGCAACTCGCCGCATCGGAAAAATTACCCTTGTTCCAGCGCGCAGTTGCGGGAGGGATCAAACCCAAACTCGCCGCTTTCACTATTCTTTCCACTGCAACCGAGTTGAGACGTGAAGGTGTGGAAATAAAAAATATTTCAGATAACGATTATCTCGAGGTCTGGCATGCCGTCGAGAACGGACAGGCAGCAAAAGAAGCGATTCCGGATATCTTCCGGAGTATTGCATCAGGTATCCCCTGCAAAAAAGCGATCGAGAAACTCGCGCCCGCCGTCTCGCGTGAAGAACTCGAAGCGATTATAAAAAAGATCATTGCAGACCGGACAGATTTTATCCTCCAGAAGAAAACGGCAGCACTCGGACCGCTCATGGGTGTCGTGATGGCGGAAGTCCGGGGCTCGGTTGATGGGAAAGTGGTAAGCGAGATCTTAAAACTGGAACTCAGCCGGGCGATTACCGGAAAATAGCCGCACTTTCTTTAAAGCGCTGTAATTTAACCGGTGACAGGCGCGAACATTTATGAGTGGTGGGGCAGAATTAGATAAGGAGTTTTATTATGGGCAAAACAGGAACAACCATCTGGGCACAGATAAAAGGCGTAAAGGGACAGATCCGTCTCGTCCCGAAAAAAGAGGGAGAACTCAAGTCCCCGGGTCCGAACCAGCGGTTCAGGTCAACGATGAGCTTAAAGAAAATGGACCAGGCAAACGATGAGATGAAAGGGCGCGGGGGCAAAGGTGGAGCCCGGCGCGGGGGACGCGGCGGCAGGCGCGGGGGAGATCGGTCCGGAGGATCCGGCCTGAACGAGTCCACTGCAAGCCCGCTCATCCGCAGGCGCATGCGCCGTGCAAAAGTGTCGGCGCTCGGTACAAAGGCAAAGTCCGCCAGGTAACGTAAACCAGCCGGTTGAATCGCCCGGGATGGCAGAGATGCCGGGGTTTCCCGGAACCCTGGATAAGTTTCCATTACAAAAATTTCGGCAGTGCAGGGATCGTTTTTCCCTCAATCATAACTATCTTTTATTGATAACGACTATGGTGAGTATGGATCTTCCAACCGCAGTGAAGAGTTACCAGTTTGGCGAACGCGCCAAGTCCGAACTGATCGTTACTTCCCAGTTGTGCCTCGCGCTTTCCGGGTTTCCGGAACAGGAACGTGCCGGTGGGAAACGGATGCTCCTCTTAATGATGGAGTCAATACGAGGTGAAATCCAGTTCGCCGCACGGAGCACCGGGCAACAGGAATTTCAAAGGGCCATAAATGCCCTCAACGAAGCGATCTCGCTAGTCGAGAGCAACCAGCCGGATCAAGCAACTGAGAAGATCGCTTTTGCCATCAGCGCATCCACAACATCCGCACAAGAAGCCTGGCAGGTCCTGTCAGAACATGGACTCCTCTGAATTCCTAGGATTTTTAACCAGCCGTTCATCGGTGCGTGAATACGGGAGCACACCAATCACTGAGGATGAGATCGGCTATATCCTCTCGTGTGCACGTACCGCGCCAAGCGCAGGTAACCTGGAAGCGTGGGATGTAATTGTAGTAACTGATGAGGATGTACGGCTGCAACTTGCCGATGCAGCGTTCGGGCAGGAGCATATCGGATCCGCACCGGTGATCTTTGTGGTCTGTGCAAATTACGTGCGATCGATGTCACGATATGGTGAGCGGGGGATTCTCTACGCGGTGCAGGATGCAACAATCGCGGGCACGTACATGATGCTTGCCCTCCATGCCCGCGGTCTCCATTCCTGCTGGACGGGCGCATTTGACGAGGACGACGTGCGGTCAGTCCTCGAACTGCCCCAGCACATCCGCCCCATCATACTGCTTGCAGCAGGACATGGACATCCGCCGACAGAACTCACCGGGCGGATGCCGGAAGGGGAGCATGTCCACAGGGAAAAATGGTAAGAGGAGGATAATACAATGCCCGATTACGTAGTAACACTGGAATCTGCATGGTTTTTAAAAGATGTAAAATCGCTTGACGATGCAATAGGGATTGCGATCAGCGAGGCAGGCAAACGGCTCAACCCGTCAGCAAAGTTTGTTGAAGTCGAGGCAGGCATGACTCCCTGCCCGTTCTGTGAAGAAACCCTGTCGAGCGCGATAGTCGTTGCAGATACCGCACTTGTCGGGCTTGTGCTCGAGATGAGAGTTTTCAAGGCAGAGTCAAAGGAGCATGCCGAACGGATTGCAAAGTCAGTGATCGGAAAAGCGCTCCGCGAGATCCCCCTCAAACTGCTGGACGTGCAGGAATTATGATCCATGTTGTCGGGCATACTGCTATCGACCATATCTCCCATGTCCATCATCTTCCCGAGCGAAATTGTTCGACACATATCACGGACAGGCAGATCTTTTTCGGCGGCGGGGCGGCAAATATCGCTGCAGGGATAGCAGCACTCGGAGAAGAAGTCACGCTCATCTCCTGTATTGGCGGGGATTTTCCCGGCAGCGATTACGATCGCTGGATGCAGAAACTCGGAGTCCGCCAGCAGTTTTTCCACGTTCCCGGCACGCATACTCCAACTGCGTTCATGTTCACGGATGATGCCGGCGACCAGATGACATTTTTCGAATGGGGCGCTTCAAAAGCCTTTGCAGAAGCTGATGCACCCACCCTCCCGCTGGTACACATGGCAACCGCAGATCCGGAGTTTAACTGCCGGGTGGCGGAACGAAGCGAGTTTGCTTCGTTTGATCCCGGGCAGGATGTGTTCTGGTACACAAAAGAGCAGCTCGAAACGATCCTCCCCAACTCGAACATCCTCTTCGCAAACCAGCATGAAGTGCAGCACATGTGCCGGACGCTGGGTATAACAAAAGAGGTATTGATACAGCAAGTCGACATGGCAATATTTACCATGAGTGGAGACGGGAGCATGTTATACACGGGGGGTACTGAACAGTTCATTCCGGTTGTCCCGGTCACTCTCGCCGATCCAACCGGGGCAGGAGACTCCTACCGTGCCGGGTTTCTCACCGCGTACGTGCGGGGCTATTCCCCGCTCACCAGCTGCCGGATTGGGACAGTCACTGCATCCTATGTGGTGGAGCACCCCGGCTGCCAGACTCATCTCCCGACATGGGACCAGATGTGTTCACGGTACCGCACGCACTTCGGGACACTCGAAGATCCCCGGACAGGACGGTAGATCGCATGAGTTGGGCAGCGCTCACTTCGGGGGGGAAAGACTCCATTTTAGCCTGCCAGAAGGCGATCGATTCGGGAAAAGATGTCAAGTACCTTGTCACGGTTCGCCCGGAGAACCGGGATTCCTTCATGTTCCACTCGGCAAACCTCGATGCAGTGCCGGTCATTGCTCATGTTTCCGGAAAAAAATATGTTGAGATCATGACTCACGGCAGGAAGGAGGAGGAACTTGCTGATCTTGAAGTAGGACTCGCCGGACTCGATGTGGAGGGTATTACTGCCGGGGCGGTTGCCTCTGTATACCAGGCTGAACGAGTGAAAGCGATTTCTGATCGTCTCGGCATCGAGCTGTTCACCCCGCTCTGGCATATGGACACCGGGCTGTTGCTATGGGAAGTAGCAAAGCGTCTGGATGCGATGATTGTTGTCACCGCGGCAGAGGGGCTCGACACAAGTTTCCTTGGCGCTCACTTCAACGATCACCTGATTACCCGGCTCAAAAAAGTTGCTGCCAAGCACCGGATCAACATTGCCGGGGAAGGCGGGGAGTACGAAAGCCTCACGCTCAACGCACCCTTTTACTCGCGCCCGATCACATATACAACGACAGAGATCCGGTCCAGCGCTGACCGGCATGAACTGGTCCTTGGAGGATTTAGCTAAATGGCGCTTGCAAGTGATGTGAAACTCGGGCAACTCACAAAATACGTGTTTACCGCACCGTCATGGCAGCGATCGCTCGTCCTCATCATCATCCTCGGACTCTTAATTGACGGTGCAAGCGCCCGTGCATGGGTGCGTATCCCGTTCTCCGGAACTCTAGCGTTCACCATCCCGGCGATCTTTTCGTTTGCCCTGACAAAACCGCTTATCGGGTATACCGGAAAGACAATGACGTGGAACCGCTCGGCGCTCCTTGCACTCAGCTGCACAGTCTTTGCGGTTATCATCACTCTTGCGTCGCTCTTGGTCAATATCACGCTCATCCCCCTCTTCTACGCAATTGCACTCGGGTTTATTTTTGGTCTGCGCCTTCTCGTGCTCGTCGCAATCGCCGATTATCGCGTCCCGAGAATGATCCTGCCTGCATTCGCCCAGAGCGGAGCCGGGATCCTCGCCGGGATCTTCCTTTTTTCCCCGGGGTTTTTTGCCTTTGCGTTTGTGCTCCAGGTAGTCTTCGGGCTCGGTTTTGCGATCCTGATCTGGTTGATCGAGCGCCCGCTCTATCGTGCGTTTCACATTCACGGACTCGCGTTCATCAATGCGTTTATCGCTCACATGACTGATGGGTCAAAAGGGATGGAAGAGTTCTTCCGCGAAATCGGGGAGGAGATCTACGTCCCCCAGGTGAATCTCTTCTTCCGCCGCAAAACCGGAACACCGGTGCTTTTTACCGTGCCGAACCTTCACCCGGGCCCGATGGGAGAGATCGGCGGGGGCAACCTCCCGAAGGTCCTGCACGACAGCCTTTCCGGCGAAACGCTTGTTTCACATGGGTGCGCCACGCACGATTTCAATCTTGTATCAGAAAGTGAGATCACAAAAGTGATCGATGCCATCGAGCGCTCAAAACAGGATCTCGGGTACTCTGCGATGGCGAGCCGGTCAGGAAGGCTCACGGCAGGCACAGTCCAGTTGATCTACCAGCGTTTCGGGGATTCGGTGCTGTTGGTCACCACTCGTTCACCGCAGAAAACCGAAGATCTCGATTTCTCCATTGGCATGACGATCATGGCAGAAGGACACCGCTGGTTCCCCCATGTTGCATTTGTTGATGCCCATAACTGCATGACCGATCTCACGTCCCCGGTGCTTCCGGCAACACTCACTGCCCTTGAGTACCAGCGGGCTGCGATGCAGGCGATGGATGCATGCCGGACCGCGCAACTCCACCCGTTTGCGATTGGCGTTGCGCACCGGACACTTCCTTTTACCCGTGAACAGGGATTCGGGGATCTTGGCGTGCAGGCGCTCATTATTGAAGCGAATGGTCAGCGCACCGCGTACATCCTCATCGATGGCAACAATATGGCAGCAGGCGTCCGCGAGGTGCTACTTCCGCAGGTTCTCACGCTCGTTGACGCTGCTGAAGTGATGACAACGGACTCCCATGTGGTCAATACGATCACCGGGAAAAACCCGATCGGCATGGCAACACCAGTCGAGACATTTCTCCCTGATGTGATGCAGACCGTGCGGTCAGCTATCGATGACCTTTCTCCCGCTGAGTGTGGTGCAACGACGGCATCCTGCGAAAAGATCGTGGTCTTTGGCTCAAACCGGATCTCGCAATTGGCGAGCACAGTCAACGCAATGCTGATCTTTGTTGCACCGCTCTCGCTTGCGATGCTCCTTTTGGCTTTCCTGCTCTCGCTTGTTGCGTATACCGTGATGCGATAAGACGGAACTCATACCGTTTATACGATTCCCGTTCTCTTCCCAAGTCCATTACCGGACGATGGGGGATGCATTTTTGTCGAACGGGTTTGTCCGCATGGCAAGCGAGAAAAGGTACGGATAGTTTGTTTTCAGGTGCTGCATGTACGTGAGCCATTCGGTGATGAGTACTCCGTACACCCGGTTGATGTCTCCGGACAAGTGATTGTAATCCGGTTGGGGGAGATCTGTGAGATGTTCACGGGCGATCAGTTCCTCGGACAGGTGGAATACAGCATGAAGGAGGTTCGTGAACGTATCGTGTTCGAACAGCTGGGGGTTTTCAAGGAGGGCGAGCATGAACCCTTTGTGATGCGCGAGGAATCCATGAAGTTCTAAAAGAGGAATTAATCTGCTGTCGAGCCGTAATTCGTGATGGCTGATGATATCCTGCGCCCGCGTAAAATCCGCGTCTGACCAGTTGTCTGACACGATCAGCGCAGACCGGATCCGGTCGATCTCCGGATCGTGTACACTCAGTTTTTTGATCAGGTGCATACCGACTTCAGAGAAAAATACACCGATAATCATGTTCAGTTTCCGGAGTCGCTGTGCACGTTCCCGTTCACTGACAATATGTTCAATGGCATTTGCCACGACTCCAACAAAACATCCGACACCAGTGAGAATGATCAGGA
>Ga0315282_10004784_pt1 | contig 23412 bp, 26 predicted proteins | sample YL17G07_20_MG_FD_203693 | JGI IMG/M metagenome (GOLD analysis project Ga0315282, IMG submission 203693) | Sediment microbial communities from Yellowstone Lake, YNP, Wyoming, USA - YL17G07_20 | ecosystem: Environmental > Aquatic > Freshwater > Lake > Sediment | place: USA: Wyoming | collected... | reverse complement strand
TTCCCTTGAACTAAAATGGTGGAATTGTCAGTAACGATAATAGTTCCTGAAACGTTTACAGTTGAATTCCCAGCTATCGTTAGGGTAGCTCCATTTTGGACAACCAAATTGGACGTTGTATGGGTACCCTCTGTCCAGGTTGTGTTGGAGGAAACGAGGGTGGCTCCGGTCAATAGATTAATCGTATCGCTGTAAGCAGATGACCAGTTCCCAGCGCCATCCTTGAATTTTGCATAGACGGTCTTTGTGCCATCGCCTGATGTCAGGATCCAATTCGACCTTGTGGTTCCAAAAGGTTCAGGAGCGGAGTAGGAGGAGCCGTCATTAGAGAATTGCATCTGGGAACATCCACTCCCGGAATCCGTACATGACAGAGTTAAGGTTACGGAGGTAGAATTTGTGTACGAAGCCCCACCATTTATGATTATGCTTCCTGTTGGTGGAGTTGTGTCGCCTAATATCTGGGTTGGTGAAGGTTTATCAGTTGTTGTGCCGTCACCTATTTGTCCTACATTGTTCCTTCCCCATGCCCAGAGAGTCCCATCAGCCTTGAGGGCTGTGGTGTGATGTACTCCGGCAGAGATGGCAACCCACTTGTTGTCCCCTATCTGAATGGGAGAAGAATGACTAGTTGTTGTTCCGTCCCCTAATTGCCCATACTCGTTGTATCCCCATGCCCAGAGAGTCCCGTCTGACTTTAACGCAACGGTGTGTTCGTGCCCTCCGGCAATGGAAACCCAGTTCGTTTCAACGGTGGTTATTTGAGTAGGCGAAGGCCTGTTCGTGGTGCTTCCATCCCCCAATTCCCCATCAGCGTTATACCCCCATGCCCAGAGCGTCCCATCAGACTTGAGGGCTACAGTGTGATTGTTTCCTGCTGCGATAGCAACCCAGTTACTATCACTGCCTATTTTTTTGGGGTCCCACCTATCCGTGGCTGTGCCATCTCCTAATTCCCCGCTAAAATTGTATCCCCAAGCCCATAATGTGCCATCGGATTTAAGGGCTAAGGTATGGCCTCCCCCTGGGGCGATAGCAGTCCAATCACTATCCCCTCTATATTCCTGAACGGGAGCCCACCTATCCGCGTTTGTGCCATCTCCTAATTGCCCCCAGGAGTTATCTCCCCAGGCCCACAATGTGCCATCCGATTTAAGGGCGTTGCTGTGATATCCGTTTGCTCCAATAGCAACCAAGTCGGTAAATGCGTTATCATAGATATCCTGAGTGATCTGAACTGGTCTGTTTTTGTTGGTCGTTGTGCCATCCCCTAATCGTCCTTCGTTGTTGGCTCCCCATGCCCAAAGTGTCCCATCAGATTTAAGGGCGAGATTATGATGGCTTCCTGCCGCAATGGAGACCAATTTCTCAAAGAGATTTTCGCCGAGGTCAGTTGCTACCTGGACGGGAGTGTGCCTGTCGGTCGCGTCGCCTAATCCCAATTGACCCAAATCGTTCCTTCCCCAGGCATATAATCTTCCATCGGATTTGAGAGCGATGGTGTGATAGCCTCCGGCTGCGATGGCAACCCAGTTAGTATCACTGCCTATTTTTTTGGGAGCCCACCTATCCGTGGTTGTGCCGTCCCCTAATTGACCACGAACATTATACCCCCAAGCCCATAGGGTCCCGTCGGATTTGAGGGCAACGGTGTGAAAGGCCCCCGCAGCAATTGCGACCAGATTATTGAACGGATATTCCTCATTATCAGTATCTATCGGAACCGGAGTTGTCTTGCTCGAATTTGTGCCGTCTCCTATCTGGCCCAAATAGTTGTATCCCCAGGCCCAAACTGTTCCGTCGGATTTAAGAGCAACAGTGTGTTCATATCCTGCGGCAATCTTTGGAGTCGCTGCCCACGATTGAGCTACTCCTAAAAGTAGAAGAGGGAATATCAAAATCATACTAATTAATGTGTTCCTTAAAATTCTCTTGTGACCTTGGGAATTATTTTTTATCTTACCCATTTTGGAATCCTCCCTCTGCCTTGAAAAGGCATGGTTAACAACGCAAGGCGTAAGGCGTTAGGCGCAAGGTGAATCCTTCAGAAAATAACGTGATCGTGACAGTGTTGCGTGTCCGACTAACAAAAACCGCATGGCGCAGAGCGCATAAAGTTGCTTGCAACTTAGAAAGGCATTTGATATCATTTTTTTAATGAGGTGATTTGCATTGAGAATAGAGTATGACAAAGAAGCCGATGCCTTGTATATCCAGTTGAGGGAAGCATCTGTGGATGACAATATTGACATTGAGGAGGGAGTCACGGTCGATCTCGACGAAAAGAGGCACATCGTGGGTATCGAAATCCTCGATGCCAGCAAAAGATTATCTCTTGAAGATCTTGTTAACATAACCATTCAGAATCTCCCTGTTGAGAAAGTTGAGTCTGCAGCGGTATGAGTCAGAAAACGCGTCCGTATTTCACCCTCACCCCTACCTGCGCCAAGGCTTCGGCAGGCAAGCCCTCCCTCTCCCGTCAAGGGAGAGGGAGAACTGTTTGCGCATAGGGAAAAACTTCATTGGCCCCACTTTTGCCAGTCGGAGCCAACTGTATTCTCCCAATCGGCCCCAAACCTCACATCGAAGAATCCCTTCAATTTCCCAAAGAGGCGTTTCCAACCTGGACCGTATTCGGACGTGAGGACATCCTCCAGGAACGGAACGATCTCCCCAAGCTTCTCCTTGGGAAGATAGGATCTTGCCTTCAACTCAATGGAGCGTTTGAGGGCTTCGGGCGTCAGAGCGTGAGCTGTTAACATAGCAACCGGAAAGTTTCGGATTACAGCCCGCTTCAATAGGTCAAAACCCCTCACTCCCATGATGTCGAGAATAACCAAATCGTAGGTCCAGCTGGCCATCATCTCATTCGCTTCTTTATACGTGGTTGCCTTGTCAATTTTGCAGGTTGGACAGGCCTGAAGGATTTCTTCTTCCAAGACCCCCAGGACGTCTGGTTCGTCATCCACTGCAAGAATTCTCTTGCCGTCTAAAATTGAGCTCACGTTCTTCACCCTCCCCCTCCCCCGTTAAGGGGGAGGGTAGGAGGCTTATGAATGACCTGCCTTATGATGAAAGGAATTTGGAGAAGGGGCCACAAAAAACAAAAGCCTGGCGCCGATAGTTCGATGCCAGGCTTTTGGACTTCCCATACCCTCTCCCCCCTAACCCCGGAAGTATGTTGATCCTGTCTTAGCCTTCTCGAATTAATACAAACGTATTAAGTCAGATGACATCACCCCCACCCCCGAACCATATCAGGTTCAGGGCTTTGTCCTGCACCCTACGTGGTGCAGGGCCTGACCCTCCCCCATCGAGAGGGGAGGGAATTGGAGGGGCGAATCGTTCTTTTTGGGAAAAGAAAACAATTTCAATGACCTATCTCTACCACATCCAGGTATCCAAAAGGTAACCAGATTGTATGAAAGACAGCCCACTGCTCGTCTTTAAGCTCTTAAAAGAATTAAAGAAAAAAGAGTGGAAAAACATTTCCACTCTTTTTTCAGAACATTTTTGTATATCGTAATACGAAATTCTTGAGGCAAAAAAGGGTAGGTTGGAGGTGGGAGGTAATAGGTGAGAGGTCGAAGGGTGGAGGTCTGAGGCTAAAACCGAACCAAGGAGAGACAATAGGAGAAGTAAGTAAAATTGACAGGAATAAAGATATGAACTATAATTACGGTAAATCTGCCTTATAAATTACCTTATTTGGAGGTTAATATGGCTCACAAACTAAAAGTGACAATCACGATTAGTGAATCCGTTGTCAGGGAACTTGATAGACTATCTAAAGAAAAGAAGGAGAGTCGCAGCCGTGTCATTGAGGAAGCTATAGAATTGTGGAGACAGAAACAATTAGAAAGAGCACTTATTAAGGGTTACCTTGCCATGGGCAAAGAAGATGTTGAGTTGGCAGAAGCTAATTTTGAAGCTGGCGTGGAGGTTTTAAAATGACTGGGTGCAAACGAGGTGAGGTGTGGATGGTCAACTTCAATCCTGGCAGGGGAAGTGAACAGAAAGGAGTTCGACCTGCCTTGATTATCCAAAACGACACAGGCAATCAATATGCCGCAACGACTATTATAGCTGCAATAACATCAACCATAAAAAAGTATCCTGTAACAGTGGTAGTACCGCGAGCCAAGGGCGGCCTAAAAGAAGAATCTATGATAAACCTTGCCCAAATTCTTACCATAGATAAAGGAAGACTAATCAGGAAGATCGGACAGATCGAAAAGGAAAAAATCGTTGAGGTCGATGAGGCCATAAAAATAAGTTTGGGAGTTACGTAATCTAAAAGGACCTCAGGCGGTATCTCTACCCAGATGTTGCAAAAACAAAAAGGCCAGATGGCCTCCCAAAGCCTTAGAATGCGAGCATTACTAAATTTAACTTTTTTCAAGGAGAGATGGTATGGACACTTTGGCAGCCAAGACTCTGGAACCAATGGCCTGTGATGTTTGGTTTGATTCTAATATGATGCATATCCGTCTTCTGGATGGGAGGGAACTCAGCGTTCCTCTTGAGTGGTTTCCAAGGCTACGGGATGCGACAGAAGAACAAAAAATGAATTGGCGTTTCATAGGTAGAGGCATTGGAATTCATTGGGAAGAATTAGATGAGGATATTTCAGTCGCTGCGTTACTAAAAAGTTAGAACACAACGAGACGGGCACTAGAACCCGCAAAGAAATCCCGGGGAAATAAATTCACTGGAATTTGTAACTAAGGAGGTTAAATAAGATGGGTCTTGCTTTTCCTGAGATAAAACAGAAAGGTTGGAACGCTCTTATCAAAGAGCTTGGCTATGCAGGGGCAACCAAATTTATTCTTCTGTATGAACCAGGCGAAGGTAATTATACCGAGCGTAGAAAAGAAATTTTGAAGAACATAACGATCGAAAAAGTTAGAGAAGAGATAGTGCTCAAGAAATAACTCAAAATTCTTCTTCTGACATCTTTTTAGTTTCTTCCCAATCCTTTTCAAATCCGTAAGGTCTGATTTTTCCTTCAAGCTGAACGAAGCCTATTCGGTTATAGCCTAAGCTCTGGCATAAACGAAATTTCTTGGACCTTTTCCTGAATTTCCTCTTCAGTCCAATAGGGAGATATATTTAGACGCCACCCTCACCCCAACCCTCTCCCGCCGGCGGGAGAGGGGGAATGATTGATTTTCTTCGTCTGATTTTAATTGTAATCGCTAATGAGCTGCCATGGCCGCCACCGAGGAAATTAGCTATGCACTTTTGAAGTCTACAAGGCAAGGCTTTTCTTTTTGTTGACCATTCGTATTTTAAAAGTTATACTAAAGTGTCACTTTCAAAGGGAGGTGATAGGGATGCGTTTTGCCGGAGTTAAAGAACTTAAGTACAAAACGATGGACATTCTGAAAGAGTCAGAAAAGGAGGATATCATCATCACCGCTTATGGCAAACCTATGGCCGTTCTTCATCACATGACCGAAGATGATCTAGCTGATTATCTCATTGAAAATGACCCTGCGTTCAGGACCAGGATAGAAGAGGCTTTTGCTGAATATAAATCGCACGGTGGGATGACGGCTGATGAAATCACCCGGAAATTGGAGAAACGCGGTGAAAGAAGAAAAATTTGAAGTCATATTCAGCGGGTCTGCCCAGCGAGATATTCAAAACCTCGAGACCGAAGATGCCCTTCGTCTCGTAAAAGATATCAAGAGCTATCTGGAGAAATCGCCTCTCCCTTTTGGAAAAACCAGGATAAAAAAACTGTCGGGATTTAAGCCTCCTCTTTACCGCGTAAGAAGTGGGCACTTCAGGGCTTATTATCGAATCATTTCAAGAGAAGTTGTCATCCTCGCCATCACACATAGGAAGGATAGTGAAAAATACATGCGAAAGTTACGGTGATAAGAACTTGAGTTTGACATGTTGAGAAAGAGGGTAGGTTGGAGGTTGGAGACTAAAGGTCGGAGGAAGAGGCGATGATCATGGAGTCTTAAGAATGTCATGAGTTCCAATCCTTCTTAGTAAATATACCCCTCCAGAGGTCTGAAAAGTAAAAGGATAACTCTTTGTAATTCTTCCCTCCCAGATGGTTGGATGGCCCTTAATCTTCTTAATTCGCAGGGAAGGATGATGAGGATCCTCTAAGAGTAAACCAAACTGTTTGTCGACTTGATTCTTAATCAATTGTGGCAACGCCTTGTAATCCTTCTCAAATGGCTTGGTTATTTGGATTTTCATCGGCGTTTTCTTAGGTGTCTAGTCAATTTCTCAGCATTTTCAAAAGGCTCTGATATTTCTCCTCTGGCAATCGCCTCATCCGCCTCTTTCTCCTTTTTCTGCCACTCTTTTGTCCAAAACCAGGCCTGGTCTTTAGAAATGAGTTTCTTTGGGATAAGGAGAAGCCCCTCATCGATGACATCTACTTCCAAGAAATCACCGATTTCCAAATGAAGCTTCTCAAAGGCATCTTTCGGAATAGTAATCTGATGCTTGGGGCTGACCCGGGTAAAAGGCATAAATCATTCCTCCTTATTTGTTTCTTTACTGTAAAGAATCTTAGCAGCTTTTTCAGAGATGTCAAAAACCAAAATGATTTACCCCATTAGAAGGCCCCGCTGCCTGCAGCGCGGATGAAAGGAATTTCCTTATGGGAGCGAACATGGATTTTAATGCCCCGTGTGAGCCTTCCCGTTAGAACCCCAAAGGTCTTCTAACGGGGTAAACAAGACTATGTGCTTTGGATTTTTTCGAGGATTTTATTATAAAGGGCGGTGGTCATGGGATCGGGCTTGGTTTTAAGCTCCTGTTTAAGGACCTTTTTGCAGGCCTCGTAGGTTCTCAGAGCCTCATTATACATGCCTTTAGAAGAATAAAGGGTCATTAACTTCTGATAAGACTCCTCTAACAAAGAATCGGTCCGGATGGCTTTCTTGTAACATTCAATCGCTTTCTTCACGGTCCCCTGTCTGTCATGAAGGTGAGCGGCTTTACCCAGTAGCTCAATATACTTTCCCTTCAATTCCTCCCTCTTTCTATCCGCCCAGGGGATGTAGAATTCATTTTCCAGGAAGTCTCCTTTGTACATCTCGATGGCTTCGTTATAGATCAAGAGGGCTTCTTTCACATCGCCCGCTTTTTCCTTTTCCTCTCCGTTCCTCAGGAGAAGCAGGAACAGATTGACGTCAACCTGACATAGCTCAGCGTCAATCGACACAACGTTGCCCTGGAGGTGAATATAGGAGGATCCGAAGTCTTTGTGGAGGGTGGGTTCCAGAGACTTTCGTAACCGCTGAAGGGCCGTCTTAAAATCACTCTCAGCTGACTTTGGTCTTTCTTCCGGCCAAAGTTGATCGATAAGAGCCTCCTTCGGAATTCCTTTGGCTCCATAGGAAATAATCACCTTCAGGAGTTGCTTGGGTTGACTTCGATCCCATTCATCTTCCTCTATTACATGATCACCACGAATGACTCGAAACCCTCCCAAGGTCTCAATGGTGAGACGAGGAATTCTTGAACGATGAATCTGTCTCCTGATCTCCCAGACTTTCTCTTTGATGATCTGGTCTGGATGATTTGACAATTTTCTTAGGTCTTCTTCAGCGTGATGGAACAAACGGGTAGAAAGGAGATGTGCTGCATAATCTGTTGCTCCCTTTACTTTTAGCTCTAACGCCAACAAACATGCCTTCCTTAAATATTCATCACTAAGAATGTAGAGATATTCAAAGTTCTTCTCCTCCGCAATCTTAAATCCTGCTTGCAAGTGAAAAACGGCGTCTCGGCGCTCATCCTTTACGAACTTAACAAACGCCATGATCAAATGGATCTCTGCCAACGATTGATACCCTGAAATTCCATTGAAATAGTTTAGAGATTCCATAAGCTCTTCTTCGGCAAACTCATATTCCTTCAGATGATAACCAATGAGGCCCATCATCATTTTTGCTCGGTTAAGTTCGTACCTTGAAGGTGCTTCTTTTGAAAAAATCTCTATGACTTGACGGATTTGTTCCTTGGCCTTTTTGAAATCACCTCGATGAAGAGAAATGAGTCCCAAGAGCCTGAGAGCCAGTCCCTTATAAACGGGGTTCCTGATAGACTGGGCTAGATTTAAATAACGATTCCCAATCTCCTCAGCTTCTGCAAATTTTCTTTGATAAAATTCGAGGTACCCGGATATTTCAAAGGTCCATGGAGCCATTGACACAAGGCTGTATTTCTCGATCTCCATCTGAAGTTTTTCAACTAAATCCTTCGCCTTTACAAATTGCCCTTGATAAATGGATAGGAGACAATTCACCATGAGTTGCGGGGTTTTAGATTCGGGATGGACATACTTCTCTACGGACTTTTCAATGCTTTTGAGGGTCTCTTCCGCCAAAGAGAATTCTCCAATCTGAACCAACCCGAGAGCGGAAAGAGCCTGCGCATTGACTTGAAGGCTTGTTTCTTTTATTTGATTGAATAAGAGAGAGGCATTTTGACAAAACATCACTCCTTTCCGTATGTCACCCTCTACTAAGATATAGCCCGTTCCTATGGAATACAATAGCATTGCCCTTTCACGTGGATATTTTTCTAACTCCGTTGATTGAAGGCATGCCTCTGCCTCCCTAATCAACTGAACAACGGGAATTGGCTGAATCCCCGTGTGAATTGAAACAAGAATGAGTCGTGCAATTGAGAGTAGAATGCCTCTTATTGCTTCCCGCTGTTTAAACAATCTATAAGCCTTCTCCAAAGACCGCACCGTTTCAGTCTCCACCGAATAGGGTTGAACCATGCTTTGATAAAGAAGGAGCCATGGATTTTCCTGGTTGATTTCATTGGGGAGGGTGGAGATCCACTGGGATAGATCGCTTCTTCTTCCTTTGCTCAGTAATTCCATTCCCAGTTGCTCAATGATTGCAACTGCACGGGGATAATCCTTTGCTTCAAGAAAATATTTAACTGCATTCTCTAATTCATTTCTTTGTTCATACAAGATCCCTGCCTTTAAGAGCAGCGAATGACGCTCTTCTTCACCCACTCTCTCCTTGGATTTCGCCTTTAAAAAATCTCTAAAAATATGATGGTATCGGAATAACCAGCCTTTTTTCTCGTCATAAAAGGATTGGACAAAGAGATTTTTCCTTACATGCTCTCGAAGAATGTCCTCGGCTTTTTCGATTCCAAAAAGATCTTTCATAAACCCAGGTTCAATAAGATCGAGGATGGACGATTTGATCAAGAATTCCTGGACCTGTTCGGGTTGAGAAGAAAGAATCTCTTTCCCGAAGTACTGAAATACCTCCTTCTTGAAATGATCCGGAAGTTCTTCAGAGATGAACTTTTCTCTGGTTGCTTCTGGAAATCTACTGAAGGATTCGGAAAACAAAATCAACCCGCCGATCCATCCCTCCGTGGCTAAATAGATCTTTTTCAATTGGTCCGCATTAAAGGAGATCTTTCGAATCTCGTGGAAAAAAGTTCTGATTTCCTCCTGCGTAAAGGCGAGGTCCTCATTTCTTAAGATGAAGGCTTCCTGCCTCATCTTGAGGCTTTGAAATTCCAAGGGAAGGGGAGGAATCTCTCTGGATAGCATAATGAATCGAACATTTGGCGGGGAATTCTCTATGAGAGCCTGGAGAAACTCAAATGCAAGGGCATCAGAGGATAGCCGATCCAAACCATCCATGACGATGCAAATCGGGCTGGTGATTTGCTCAAAAATGCACTGCGTCCATTCACGAAACGGAGGAATTTCGGATCTCGATTCACTGGAGACCATGGAATAGGAAAAGAGATCATCAAGATCGGTATCCTTTAATACGTATTGAAGTGAATAGACGATGAGATAGAAGAGGTTCATCGGGTTACTATCCCCTCCGTCCAAGTTCATCCACGCGGAGGGGATTTTCGATCCCTTCACATAGGATGCAACTAACGTCGATTTGCCTTGGGCTGCTTGCCCCAGAATGAGAGTTAATTTCTTGTCTTGGTTCTTTTCGAGAAGATTGAGGAGGCGTGGTCGATATAAGACATTCGGCAAGTGGGGAGGGGTAATTTTTGACGTGCTGATGGAGAATCTCATTTGGGATTCTCTTTCAAAAGAAGTTAAAGGTTAGCAAATGAAACAATTCGAGCCCGTGGATAGCCCCTGGAAACGAGGGTCAATATAGCATAATTCATTGAATAATGAAATAATTTCGGACAGATGATCTATGCTTCATGACGTTGAGGGTATAGATCTGCTATGCTTTTTTTGCTTGACAGATAGTAACGTTTCCCCTATACGTAAGAATGGGAAAACATAATGTCTATGAGACCATCCATCCACAATGAAGTTCCTGCAAAAGAGCCGCCTAAAATTGATCGCAGAAGAGCTGCCCGCCGACAAGAAGATAGGCTTCGAGAACAGGCTCATCAGGAAAAGGCGCGGAAACTGCATTCTCTCCTTGAGTTAGGACAGATTATTGGCCTGGACCTTCAACTCAATGAGATGCTTTTACAAATTGCCCAGAAGGCTTGCGAGGTGATGGAGGCAGACCGTTGCAGCGTCTTTCTCTATGATTCGGCGACCGATGAGCTCTGGTCAACTGTGGCGATGGGGATGGGTGGAGAAGTCATCCAGATGTCTTCGAAAACAGGGATAGGGGGGCATTCTTTCCAGACTGGGGAGGTTATCAATCTGGAAGATGCCTATGCCGATCCAAGGTTCAACAAAGAGATCGATACCCATACAGGCTACCGTACGCGCAGCCTCCTCTGTATGCCTCTTTATAACAGAGCAGGGTCGAGATTAGGAGTGATCCAGCTCCTGAATAAAAGAACTGGAGTCTTTAATGAAGAAGACGAAACTTTTCTCAAGACCTTTGGCAATCATGCCTCCTTTTTTCTTGAAATGGCACAGCTGCAGAAGGCCCGTTTCGATGCCTTGGAACAGTCCCGGACAGAACTCCAACGCCTGAACAAGGCGAAGAGCAAAGCCCTGGATCATCTCTCTCATGAACTCCGGACACCCATTGCGGTGATTCAGGGAAATCTCCGTATCCTGAAACGGAAACTTCATGTGAAAACCTCTCCGATTGTAGAAGAGAAGTTCTTCAAGACGCTCGAGAAACATCTTGGGCGCCTCCTTGACATTCAGCAGGAGACAGACAAGATCCTCCGATCTCACAAAGAACTGGAGGGAGTCTTCCCTTCCGATGAATTTAAGGGGAAGAGCGCTGTCTCCTTTGAACCTATTGCCCTGGTCCCGTTTTCCCAAAGAAGCTTAGAAAAGATAAAAGAGCGGGCGAACCATCGGAATCTCCATTTTCAAATACACGCGCAAAAAGACCTCTCCGTATCAGTGGCCCCGGGAATTCTAGAAGAAATCCTGGAAGGCCTTCTGAAGAATGCCATTGAGAACACCCCGGATGAAGGGGTAGTCCGGATTTTGGTGGAACCGAAAGGCCTGCAGGTACTCCTTAGGGTGCAGGATTTTGGCGTCGGCATCACCCCTGAGAATCAAAGCTATATCTTTGATGGGCTTTTTCCTACCCAAGAGACGGATCTCTATAGCTCCAAAAGACCTTATGACTTCAATGCAGGAGGTAAGGGGCTTGACCTGCTCCAGATGAAGGCTTATGGACAACGCTATGGCTTGGGGCTATCGATGGAAAGCCAGCGATGTATCCATATTCCAACCAATCAAGATATCTGTCCGGGAAGAATTACTGCCTGTCCCCATTGTCAAACCCAGGAGGATTGTTTAAAATCAGGAGGGAGTATCTTCACCGTATCCTTTCCGGGGATGACGAAGGACACAGGGGAGAAGTGAAGGGCGATGGGAAAATTATCAGAAAAAGAGAAATCGGTAGATTCGAAAAGGCCGAGTGAAAAAGGACCTCTGTTTGACCTTCTCATTCACGACCTGACAGGGCCCCTATCGGTGGCCTCCACCAGTGCAGCCAGTCTATTTCAAAGGGAGAGTCGCTATGGCCCTCTCACCGATCAGCAGAAACGGCTTATTGAGCGGATTTTAAGAAATGTTCGCAAAGCCCAGACCCTTCTCAATGAGATGATCGAGATTTCCCGTAGTGAAGAAGGATTATTCCAGAAGGAGTTCTTCCCCATCGAAGAGATCCTCAAAGAATCGCTCCTGGATGTCTTAGAAATCCACGATCCTCAAATGGTGGAAAAACTGAGTGGCGAGAAGAATCTTGGGGAGTCTCGACCCTTCCTGGAAGACCATGGGATCTTCATCACCATCACCGGGAAGTATTGCCAGTCGCCCTTCTGCCATGATCACAAAAAAGTCCAGCAGATCCTGAGAAACCTCTTCAGCAATGCGCTGAAATATCGCCGAAGTCGCGTGGAAGTTTGTATTAGTGGTGAAATCGACCTTTGCATCACCTTTGAGGATGACGGAGTGGGGATCCCGGTGGAAGAACAAGAGGTTATCTTTGATCGTTTCGTCCGGTTGAAGGAGAAAAGACATACTGGCATTCCAGGGCTGGGCCTCGGACTGACAGGGGTGAAAGCCCTATTGGAGGCCATGAGTGGAGATATTGCCGTGGTTAGCCGTGAGGGGACTGGGGCTCGCTTCGTGGTTCGTATTCCTCCCCTCCCATCCCAATAAAATAAGAGAGTCCTGAAAAAATACTTCACGCTCTCTTGATGACACACCTGCTTACCGCAGGCCCTCAATCCCGTCTGCGGCGGGACCGGTGCAGGGCAGGCAGGGACTTCAAAAGAGGAATCAGAGATGTCTGGACTTGTCCAGACATATCTAAAATGAGGAGGATCGTGAATGAAAGCACCTATTCTCAGTGGAAAGAAAGTCCTGGCTGTGGATGACGAGCCGGATGTTTTGACGGTTCTGGAAGAGGAGATCATGGGAGCTTGTCCGGACTGCAAGTTTGACAAGGCGACCACCTATGAGAAAGCTGCTGAGTTGATCAAATCAAAGTCCTATGATGTGGTCATCCTCGACATCATGGGAGTCCGTGGCTTCGATCTCTTAGCTCTATCCGTAAGTCGAAACTTCCGAGTCGCCATGCTCACGGCCCATGCCCTTACCCCAGAAGCCCTGAAGCGCTCATTTGACATGAAAGCACGGGCCTATCTCCCAAAAGAAAAACTGGGAGAGATCGTTCCCTTCTTAGAGGATGTTCTGAGGTACGATTATCTTCCGGGGTGGAAACGCCTCTTTGAGAAATTGAAGGGCTTTTTCGATACCAAGTTTGAATCAGACTGGGAGAAGAAATCAGGCCTGAATTGGCAGGAATGGGGAAAATTGTAAGGGAGGGAGAGCATGCCGGAATCCATTTTAAATGGTAAGAAGATCCTGGCCGTGGACGACGAACCCGATGTTTTGGACGTTCTGGGAGAAGAGATTATGGAGAGCTGCCCGAACTGCAAGTTCGATAAGGCCGTTACCTATGAAGCGGCGGTCAGGATGATGAACTCAAATAAATATGACCTTGTCATCCTGGACATCATGGGGGTCAGGGGCTTTGAGCTGCTTGACGCAGCCGTGAAGCATAACCTTCCTGTCGCGATGCTCACAGCCCACGCCCTGACCCCGGAAGCCCTGAAACGGTCGATTGAAATGATGGCCCGGGTCTATCTTCCCAAAGAGAAGATGGGCGAAATCGTTCCATTCTTAGAATATCTGCTGAAGTATGAGTATCTCACCGGATGGAACACCCTTTTTAAGAGATTGAAAGGATTTTTTAATGAACGATGGGGAAAGGACTGGCAGAAGGCCGACGCAAGTTTTTGGAAGGAATTCAACACGAAGCTGCTCAATTGTTAATTCAGTTCGTACGCGACAGGCCATGAGGGGGAACTTATGACGGATTCGATCTTGAATGGAAAGAGGGTTCTGGCGGTGGATGACGAAGCCGATGTCTTGACCGTACTCGAAGAAGAGATTAAGGATGCCGCACCCACTTGTCAGTTTGACAAGGCCACCACCTATGAAGAGGCCGTGGAGAAGATGGCCTCTTGGACCTATGATGTGGTCATCCTCGACATCATGGGAGTTCGAGGCTTTGACCTGCTGGAATTGGCGGTCAACCGGAATTTCCCGGTGGCCATGCTCACGGCCCATGCCCTTTCTCCGGAGGCCCTCAAGCGCTCCATCGAAATGAAAGCCCGAGCTTATCTCCCCAAAGAAAAACTGGGGGAGATCGTCCCCTTCCTTGAAGATGTTTTAAGGTATGAATATCTTCCGGGATGGATGCGAATGCTCAAAAAATTGGAAGGGTTCTTTAATGCCCGCTGGGGAGACTACTGGCAGAAATCAGAGGCCAAATTCTGGAAGGAGTTCGATGAAAAGACGACTCATCTCAAATAAGAAGGCTCTTCATCCACAGACCGGGGCCTCACACCTGCGTTCTGAAATGTTGGACTCCGACATGCAGGCTCGGATACCCGAGGTTTTCGTTCGACTGAGCTCACGACGAAGTCCAACCTCGGCGAAAAGGCAGAGCAGGACACGAATGTCCTGCCTATCGATGCTTAAAACTTCTACGCGAGATGGTCTCCACCGGGAGTAATTATGCAAATTAAAGTGCTCGGGGCTTCTGGTGCTGAGTCTCCCGGACAGAACCCTCTGAGCGTTTTGCCCACTCCACCATTGCTATGTGCCAGACGCTTGGCGCTATGCGATACTTGTTGTAGGAAAGGAGATGCATCATGGCAGAATCAATTCTAAACACGAAGAGGGTGTTGGCCGTGGACGACGAACCCGATGTTTTGGATGTCCTTGAAGACGAAGTCCTGGCATACGCCCCAAACTGTGTCATCGAAAAAGCCACTTCGTATCAGCAGGCCACCCAAAAGTTAGAATCTCAGGAGTATGATGTGGTGGTCCTTGATATTATGGGAGTCCGCGGTTTCGAACTGTTGGAGCAAGCGGTAAAGCGAAACTTCCCGGCGGCCATGCTGACAGCTCACTCCCTCAATCCAGAATCTCTGAAACGTTCCATCGAAATCGGGGCCCGCTCTTACCTCCCCAAGGAAAAACTGGGAGAGATCGTTCCCTTCTTGGAAGATATTTTGGAGGAAGCCGATGGTTTAACTGGTTGGGGGGGATTGATGAATAAATTAGAAGGATACTTCGTGAGCCGCTGGGGAGAATTTTGGAAGAAGTCTGAAGAGGGATTTTGGAAAGATTTCGAGAAAAAGACTTCTCGCACCAAAAAGTGAGCGAAATGGCTTGATTGGAGAGGGAAGACATGGAGGTCAAGGTTCTTGGCTGTTCAGGAGCGGAAATTCCCGGACATCGTCCGCCGAGTTTTTTGCTAAATGATAGAATCTTGTTTGATACGGGAAGCCTTACCAATGTCCTCGACATCAGAGGGCAATGGAAGATAGAACATATCTTCATCACCCATCCCCACCTTGACCATATCATGGGAATTCCGTTTCTTGCAGACAATCTCATTTTTAGAAAAAAAAAGCATCGGGTCAATATCCTAAGCATTCCACCGGTCATTAATACGATCAGGAAGAGTCTTTTGGATGGTTCTATCTGGCCTGATTTTACGGTCATCCCCAATAGGCATGCGGCCATCTTAAACCTTGTCGAATTAAGGGCCGGTCATTCAATAAAGAGACACGGGTGCACGATCACTCCTTATCCAGTCAATCATTCCGTTCCGGCAACGGGATACCTGGTAGAGGACAAAAAGGGGAGAAGATTCTTGTATACCGGTGATACAGGACCCACAGAGGTCATCTGGAAGAAATTAGGGGAAAAGCAGCTTCATTGTTTGATCATCGAGACTTCTTTTCCAAACCGAATGGAAGAAATCGCAATTCGGACAGGCCATCTCACCCCCCGGTTATTGGGAAAGGAACTCCAAAAAATAGAAAATGAGCCTGAGAAGATCTTTGTCACTCACCTGAAACCCCCATATTTCAATACCATCCGGAAACAACTTCAAAAACTCAAGATTAAAAACCTTAAATTGTTAAGACAGGGCGAAATCATCCGTCTCTAAGATCCCTGATCGTTTTCCCTAACACAAACGCGTTAAATCCCATTCCAGTCAACGGAATCTCCCCTCAACCCCTGCCTACCGGCAGGCGGGCATCCCTCTCCCCAGCAAGGCTGTGTCATAATCGCAAGCGGAGGGAAGAGGCAGTCGGGTTCCAAAGCTTTAGAATGCGGGTCTTTTAGATTATGGGAAATCGCCGATTGTATAAGACCCAACGTTTTCATACCCCTGGCACCTCTGAATCCGAACGGCTAAAGGTAACCGCTCTAAATCTTTTCTCCCCGACCGCCTCTCCCCCTTTTCCGAAAAATCGGTTTTTTCATATTGCGACACGGTCTCAGCGGGGAGAAGGGAGGTGAGGGGGAATCGGACGCTTGCGGACCTGCAGGAGAGCCGTCTGAGGACAAAAGCCCTTCCGGGCTTTTGTCCCTTGTTGAATGTTCGAGGTATGCCGTCAGGGTTATCTGTTAAAGTTGGTGGATTGCCCAGCTCTATTTCTTCGGGACGAACTCAAAAGAATCAAGGATCTTTTTCAAGTCCTCACGGTCGCTGGTTCCCGGGATATCGAATATCGTGTAAAGGATAAAGATCTGATAGGGTTCTGTAAACCCATAAATCCACCCTTGTTCCCGTTTCTGACCTCTAACCGCGTAGGTTGCATATTTCTTGGCAGCAAATTGGACCCCCTTTAAGGAGATCGGTTCTGTGGGAGCAACATCCGGTTTAACTGCCCCTTTTCCAAGCTCTTTATCCAATTCAGCTTTCAAACTTTCAGTGGCAGCAGTGGTCAGCCACTCAATCTTTTCCTGGCTGAAGGTGGCATAACGACCTGCTGGCGTCAAATCAAAATTAATATTTGATTTGGTTCCTGGATTATAAGCATATAATTCTGTCTGTTCCTTATCCGTTGAAAAAGGCCTGTCATACCCCAGTTCTTCCAAAAAATCAGGGAACTCTATGGTGATCTTCCAATGGGGAGGAACCGAGACCTTAAATGGATACCGAATCCCGGTGAATTGATTTCCTTCGATCTTACCCGGAAGCACACTGATATCTTCCTTAAGTGCGGGTCGGACAGGGACCCCTGCACAGCCGAAAAGAAAAACCAAAACGATCATCATCATCAAGATCTTTTTCATAACCAATCCTCCTTTACCCCGTTAGAAATAATGTCCCGCTGGAACTTCTAACGGGGTTTACGTTCAAATCAAATCGATGTTGATATCTTCAGAAGGCAAGGGCACAACAAGAACGGGTTTCCGGGTTCGATGGAGGACCGAGCTGCAGACACTCCCGACAAAGGTCTGTTGCAAAAATCCCTTGCTGTGGGTTCCGAGCACGATCACATCGCAGCCCTCCTCATCCACGGCCTTTAAAATCTCTTCCACAGGGGGACCCAGCCGAATAAGGATTTTGGATATGAAGTCAACCGAAGAAATGCCCATTTGGGTATCTGCCTTTACGGAAATATCCTGAATTCGCTCCTTGAATTTCTTAGCGGTTTCATCCCAGCGGTCCTGTGCAACCTTATGCGAGAAATCTCCAAAGCTGATGAGCATGGGAGGAAGAGGTTCAACCGCATGCAAAATGACAATCTTCGCTTCAACTCTTTTTGCCATATGGACCGCATAGTAGAAAGCATAAGCAGAGTTTTTGCTAAGATCCGTTGCGAGAAGAATCGTCTTGATTTGTGGAATCACATTTTCCCTTTTCTACGAAACAGGCACCCATTGAAATGAAGCCGTTTCAGCGGACGAGAAAAATAAATACTCCCAAACCCATGAACAGGCCCGCCGTTAAGAGCTTGACCGTCCCTGTATGTTTCTTTGTTACCAGTGCCATCTTCTCAGAAGTGACTCCAAAATAGGCCATTACGAAAATCCCCACCAAAGGTATAATGAACATGATGTTGTAGAAAATGAGATTCAAGAAGGCATGGACCCTCAATGCGGGGATGCTCATGATATATCCAATCGTGGGAAGATACACCTGCCCGGTGCAGACCACCTCCGTGGCCGCAATGGCGAATCCAAGAGTGAACGTCGCTATGAAGCCCGCTTTCTGAGACCGGGTCTGTCTTCTGATAATTCCATGGATCTTTTTCTTCAAGACCATGGGAAGCTGAAGCTTCATTTTTTCCATATGACCCCGACGAAATTGAAGATAATCATAAAGGCTTATGATCCCAAGTACGAATGCAAACATCCCGATGACGAGATAGATCCCTTTGGTGATCAGAGGGAAACCGCTCAACTGGCGCAGCCCAGCCATGAGCCCCACTCCGGCGATGATGTAAGCAATAAAGACACCCAGGGTGAAAATGATACCATAGGTGAGGATCTCTTTGCTTGCTTTGCCTAAAAAAGAAAGGTAGGAAACCAGAAAAACGATGGTGGCAAAGGCACAAGGGTTGAGACCGTCGATCAGGCCTGCGATCAACACCCCCCAGAGGCTAAATTGTTTGAACCGCTCGACGATCCTCTTTTCCCCGCCCTGGAGAGCCTCCTGGGTCACTTTCTCCCAGGGTGGAGGAGATCCCTTCCCCTGATATTTTGAGACCAGCTTTGTTAAATCCTCATAACTAAGAACTTCTCCCGAGAGGTAGTCTTCACCGATATAGAGCTGAACAATCTCCCCCTGTTTTGCCTCTGGAATCTTATAGATTGCAAAAAGAGCCTCACCTATCTTTTTATTCTCCTCCTTCGTCATGTCGAAGGTTCCTATTCTCAAATCAGGAAACTTCAAGGCCCATTCCCCTAACTTTGCCTTCACCCCTTCACAGTGAAGGCAGCCGTGCGTATAGAAAAAAGCACCATAAACAATTTTCTGAGAACGCTTCTCCTCCTCTGTGGGGGCATGAGGGATCCACCGCTCCGTCTTCGTCACTTGAAGGGAAGGCCAGGCATTTCCTCCTTTTTCAGCATAGGATTTGACCAGTCCCTCCAGATCTTTCCGAATCTTGGCCTCTCCCCCCAGGATTTTATCCCCGATGATAACGACAGGAAGGTCGTTTTCCTCCTGCTTCAATTCTTTTTCGAATTTTCCAAGTAAGTCATAATTCTCCAGTTTGTTTAAGGAAAAAGATTGAATCTCAAGGGGGTAGTTCTTTGAAAGAGGCGTAATGAATCCTTCCTGGACTTTCAGCCCTCCGCTCTCTTCAGAATAGAAGAAGTAAAGCCTTACGGGTTCTTTTGAGAAGCTGAGTTGAGTGGTGGCAAGTATTAGCAGAGCCCAAAGAAGACAAAAAATCCAGATCCAATTCTTTTTCATGGCACCCTCATTTTTTTGGCAACGCATCCTCAAACCCTTTCTTGATTTGATAGGCCCATTCCGTTTTTACACTCTTTAAAGATTCGGCGAGATAACCCTGCCCTTCATTTTTCGCCTCAGCAACTGCATTATCATTTCTCATATTCTTGTACACGCTGACCAGTTTCAGGGCATTGTCGGCGATCAGCAGGTTGGGCAAGAAAATCACCGTTTGGTCACCATAGATATTGCGATAAGCCTCATCTTCGGGAAGAGATTTCAGGACGACCCGAAAGAACCGAATCGACTTCTCAAGGTGGATGCGGGCCTCGTCCCATCTGCTTTCTTTCATCAATTTTTCCCCTTCTTCCTTCTCCTGGACTCCTCCCCGGTAGTAATCATGGGCTGTGGTAGCATTCTCTTCGACAACTTCTAAGCCCCGGTTCTCCTGAAACACTTTCTCAAGATTAATCTCCTTTAAAGGATGAACGTAATCCTTTGGATACGTCTTAACTTCTTCTTTTTGAGCAGCACATCTCGTCCCCAAAAACCCGAAGATGAGGATTAGAAGCAGATACGATATCTTTTTTAAATCGACTCGGTTCATTTTTTCTCCTTCAAAAGATATTCAATAAGATCTTTCATGTTCTTCGTTGTCCAGTCCATTTCCTTAAGTACTCTGCCGACGATCTTGCCTTCACGATTGATAAAAAAAGTCTGAGGGCGACTCGAGACTCCATAAGCATTGGCAACTGTGGCATCATCCTCAAAGAGGATGGGGGAAGAAATATTATGTTCTTTTTTATATTTTAATATATCCTTCTCTTTCTCTTTGCTCGCCACCTTGAGAAGGACCAACTCCGGGTTCTTGAACGCTTCAGTAAGTTTAGCAAAAGAAGGAGACTCCCTCTGGCAATTCGGTCACCACGTTGCGAAAAAGTTTAACAAAATGATCTTGCCTCGCAGCTCTTCCCTCCACCCAACTCCTTTAGTGTAAAATCAGGGGCATCCACTGCAACCCTTAGCTTTTGCACTCCTGCCTCTGAGAATTGAGCGACTGCCAGAGGAGCGTTCCATGAAAAGAAAATCACCAAAAAGAAGACAACCACCGATAGACGTCGCATCGTCATCCCTCCTTGTGTTCCTTGGTTTAAGGTTGCCAAAGTGAAATGAATTCCTTCTGGTTATCAACAACTCCTGTATGAACTGGTTGTATTTGAAATCCGAGCACAAAGCTGAATTTTTGTCAATATGAAAATGAAATTGTGAAAATTATCCTTTTTCAGAACTTTGTTTGGAGAATGTAGGAAAGATATCCGAATAAATCTCTGTCAGGGAAAAAGATACCTACCTTCGTTGAAAACTTCTTGACAAGACTCCAACAGTGTGTATTTAATATGCGACGATATCCTACGAAAAGTAAAGAGGGTTTAGGCAGACTAGGAACTTCATACATCTTTTTACATAAGATTTGATCACCTTCTCCAGGTGGGGGAAAAAGTGATAAGAAAAGCTCAGATAAAGCCTGACTCCGATTTCGCGAAGTCAGGCTTTATATTCAAGAGGGGATAGGTTTTCAGTCCTTCTTGTTAAGTAATTCAAAAAAGGGAACAAGCATGAAAGGAGGGAAATGATATGAAGAGGATGATTCTATTAAGCTTATTGCTCCTATTCATTCCAGCCATGGTATGTGGTCAGGATAGGGTTAATGCCCCTATTTGGAATGTGGGGGACAGGTGGAATTTAACAGGGGATGTCATTATATCAGTTTCGAATGCTGATGAAAGTAGTTATGCAGTCAAATATTTTACTGGGGGTGGGGAATCTATCCTAATCTATAACAAATCCTCTTTTAATAGACTCTATATCGTGGATAAAGATAAGCGGATAAAGTATGAGGGGAGGAACAAAAGACTTTTCAATTTTCCATTGGAGATTGGGAAGAGTTGGACAGACAAATTTGCAATCAAATCCGGTACTTTTGGAGCACAAGAATTCACCGTCATAGAGACGTTTACTCCGTTGGGATGGGAAGACATCCAGATCCAAGCAGGAAAATTTAGAGCGGTTAAATTAGAGTATAAATCAGAAATGCCTGGACAAGCGGCAGGCCGACCCAAGGAAGGTAAAGCATGGTATTGGTATTCACCCGATGTGAAATATATGCTTAAATGTCAATATGATAGAACGGATTACTGGGATGCAATATATGATTGGGAGTTAACCTCTATCAAATTAATAAAATAAAATTGCAGGATAATGTTTGCTCTGTTAGCTAACTGGAAGAGTGAAGTTGTCGGCCTGCGGGGCGGGGCTTCACGGATAGCCGAGACTTTCCAGTCTCGGTGAAAATGCGGTTGCCGGACAAGAATGTCCGGCCTATCGGGTTTTCGAAATTGCTGCATTCATCCCCCACAGGTGGGGCATTCTGCAGCATCTTCATAAAGTTGACTAGAAGAAAAGGTCACTCCTCCAGCTCTTTTGATGATACTTGTCTTAACCGTTTTCTTTTCGAACGGATCTTCTTCTCTTCCTTTCTCTTTTCCATGGCACTCGACGGGACGGAAGTAGGTATTCGGCGTCTTCTGGGCCGATTTAATTTTTGCAGACGTTCTCTGAGTCTTTCAAAAGCCAGTTTTCGATTCTGAGCCTGGGATCGGTATTCGGTGGCGATGACCGTGATCCCGGAGGGAAGGTGGGTTAAACGTACTGCTGTCTCTGTCTTGTTCTTCCTTTGCCCTCCCGGACCACTGGATTTGTAGGTTTCGATCACCACCTGCTGTGCGAGAACTTTGGGATCAGTATCGTATCTCATAGTCCAACATCTAAGAGCATGGAGCCGACGGCATAAGGAAAACTAAAGTCTTCTTGGTTTCACTCAACAGACCCAATAAACCTTAATTCCATGCACTATGCGTCTTTTCCTTTGGCGTCCGCATGATGCTTGATCACCAGAGCATCCACCATGAAGATCACATCTTCGGCGATGTTCGTAGCATGGTCTGCAATCCGCTCAAGGCATCGGCTTACGATCATCAGGTGAACAGCCCGGGTGGTGGTCTTCGGATCTGACATCATGTAGGTGAGCAATTCCCGGAAGACCTGATCGTTCAATCCGTCGACCAGATCGTCCCTCTCGCAGACCGAACGAGCCAGTTTGGAGTTACGAGTTACAAAAGCATCTAAGACATCCTTGACCATGGATTGGGCAATTTCAGCCATCCGAGGAATATCGATATAGGGTTTGAGCTGAGGGTCCTGATTTAATGAAATGGCGCGCTCAGCAATATTGACGGCTTGATCTCCCATCCTCTCCAGATCGGTGACGATTTTCATGGCTGAGGTGATAAAGCGGAGATCCACTGCCATGGGTTGTCTCAACGCAAGCAGTTTCAGGCACATATCATCAATGGTAATTTCCATTTTGTTAATTCGATCCTCTCCCTCAAATACCTTCTGGGCAAGATCGGAATCCCTCTTGACCAGGGATCGGACGGAATCACGGATGGCCTCGTCTACCATCACTGCCATCTTGAGCAGATTTTCCTTTAGTTCCTCCAATTCTTTCTGAAAATGAGTTTCTTTTGCCATGATGCCCTCCTCTTACAATGATTACACCGATTACAATTAAGATTACACAGATTAGAAAACTACCCGTTTGACTTGACAACTTTTATTTCCAAAGTAACTATCCCCCGGCAAAGCCGGGGGCTTTACGATTGCTGGCCCCTCAAAGGGGCCTAATCGCAATCGGCCAAGATCAAAACCAGAACAATCGTTGCTTAGTCCACCGTAAGGATGCTTATTGCCGTCATTCCTGCGAAAGCAGGAATCCAGTGTTTTCTGGATTCCGGGTCGCGTTCCACTTGCCCGGAATGACAAATCTACTGCCGAAACTGTCAAACTCTGGGAGTCCCCCGGCAGAGCCGGGGGTTTACCTAAATGCTAATTAATCAACAAGCCACCAGTTCTTAAATCATCGGTGTAATCTGTTTTGTTAATCTGTGTAATCAAGCTAAGCCAGTGCTGGCTATCCAAAACGACCTGTGACGTAATCTTCAGTCCTTTTATCTCTGGGGCCTGTAAAGATCTGATAGGCCGTCCCTTCCTCGACCAACTCACCATTCAAGAAAAAACCAGCGCGATCCGCCACTCGCGAGGCCTGCTGGATATTATGGGGCACCAATATAATTGTATAATTTTC
>Ga0315282_10004783_pt1 | contig 23417 bp, 28 predicted proteins | sample YL17G07_20_MG_FD_203693 | JGI IMG/M metagenome (GOLD analysis project Ga0315282, IMG submission 203693) | Sediment microbial communities from Yellowstone Lake, YNP, Wyoming, USA - YL17G07_20 | ecosystem: Environmental > Aquatic > Freshwater > Lake > Sediment | place: USA: Wyoming | collected... | reverse complement strand
CTTCTTAGCTTCAATGCACTGAGCAGCATATCTCCCTTCAGGAATCAATTTTCTATCTTCTCCTGCTATTAAGTCTTCCTTCAACAATCTCTCCTCCCCTGGCAGAGGCTCCGGGGAGTGGAGGGAGTCCAGGAACTCCCCCGCTCCCGCTCCTGGCAGGTCTCCCCGGAAGGTTAAAGGGTTCTATTGGGTCACTAAAAAGAATCAAAAAAATGGCCTCCCAGCTATGGAGTTTTTTACAAAAGAGGGTATTTCCTTAGCCTTTCTCAATTCTTTTTTCTTGCTTTGGTCTCTTCCCCAGCCTATACGGGAAGAGTGAACAATCAGTGATGTTACAAATCTTCACCTCTTTTGAACTGCCCCCCATGCAGTCAAGACATTTAGCCCGGATTGCTTTCACTGGGGTCAATCGCTTTTCCACCGTTTAACCCTCCTTTTTTTGGCCTCCCAAGAGTGCGCCTGCCTATTTAAGCCAGCGGCCCTGTTTTCGTTCGCTTTGAGTGCCTTCAAAATCCTCGCGCTGGGAAACACTGAATGTCCCTCGAGCTTGTGCTTTCTAAATTCGGCCTGTTCCTGATCCACCCGCTCAAGGACCCGGCGTGAGATTTCCTCAGCATCATTCAACGGCTGTTGTGTTTGCATGGGGATTTTCTCGTCATCGGGACTCAGGATCAACGCGCCGCTGCCGAAAGTAGTCCCTAATATCGTCAAGGCTGTAGCGAATGGCCCTGCCGATTTTGCTATAAGCCGGCCCTTTGGAAAGGTGGCGCCAATTTCTGAGTGTCTGGACTGCCAAGCCGGTCAATTCGGAGACCTTTTTTTCTGTGATCCAATTTAGGGCTTGAGCCATAGCATTTACCGCCTTGTCTTGCTGCATTTTATTCCCTCCTCTGAGTTGTGTCCTTCTACCTATAGAAAACGACGGATTAAGGGAGGGGGCTTATCCCGTCGGTGCAGAAAACAAAAAAGGGAGATAACAATCTCCCTTCTAAAAGAACCCTAATCTAAGATATGCCTATGTTGGCAAAGACTATTTGCTATTAAGCGATTCTTTCCATCTTGACCTCATCAGAGATTCCCCTTCCTTTTTGAAATACTCATCAGAAGTCTTGGCTCTTTTCCCGTGCGACTTATTAAAGGCTTCAGGAGATCCTCCGACAGTTAATTCTCTCTGTGATACGTGGTCTTGATTAACCAAAGCCCACCCTGCCGGACACATATCTTCAAACCTTGTGGCAGAGTTACACTTTGTGCACTCTTGGAAATGGTTTTTGGGTGTCCCTGCTGCTCGCTTGTCTCTTAACTTCCTTGGTGGATTGATCCCCATGATGTCTTTAAAAACGGAGATGTACTTCTCCTCGACGGTTGTCCGAGGGAGGTTTAGCTTCCTGCCTACTGCTGCACAATTTTTTAGCTCCTGATAAGTGTCCCAAATCTCCAACTTCCGAGAATACCCGTCGTTTCGCGCGCGTCTCTTCATCCCGTAAATGAACGCCTGAAGTCCCGCGATCTTCCCCCAATCAACATCGTCCGATGAGGTGTCTTCGTATACGGGAATCCATATTTTTACCTTGTCAGCCAGCCTATTGAGGTCCGCCTTCAAAACCCCCAAGGTGCCCCCGTTAAGAGGGAAACCTGATACCAGCAACGGCGGGCGGTACGGCTCAAAAATGCCATGCACGAACGTTGTCCTATTTACTCCAGGCCACTTCCTAAGAAGCGTCCGCAGATCCCCAGCGTATTCATCATTGTAAGGTTCCTCTTTTTTTGCTTTTACTGCTTTTACTGCATCGTAATACTTCCCCTCTCCAACCATCAGTATCTGAAATCCCTCTACCTGTATTCTCATACTGTGAAGGGTTTTTAGGTCTTCAATTTTCTGCGGTCTTCCAACATACAAGGCATTGCCAGAGACATCTATTATGCCGGAAGGTTCGAGGATTGACCTTAGCCACTCCGGAAGGTTTTGGTTACTTCGTTTGGGCTCCCAGGCGAAAACGGGAGGAAATTGCTGATGGAAAGTAAGGACATCGCCTTTAAGGCTGGGATTCCTCTTCAGACATTCCTGTTGGTATTCCAATTTCGTCATGTCACGACCTCCTGCTGTGGATTCTCCTGCAACAAAGTCAAAGGGGAAGGGCAGGAGTCCGGTTTATCGGGTCGCGCTCCCTATCCCCACTGTTTGTTTTACCCTATCTCATTGGAATCACTTTATCCGCTTTCTCTCCCTGCTCTGCCTGTTTCACCGCCTCGTTCACCAATTCCCCCGCCAGGTCCGAAGCCTTTTTCAAGGACTCATCCCGTAAATGTGCGTACCTCTGCGTCATGATCGGTGACTTGTGAGTTAACAGCTTTTGAAGGACATACATATCCACCTTCCCGGAAGAAGCCAGCATAGAAGCGTAGTGATGCCTGAGGCCATGAAGAGGTCGAAAGTCGCTGGGCAGTTCTGCCTTTTTCTTTATTTCCGATATGGCATGATAAAGCCCTGTCCGCTCTCCGTGCAAGCCGGGAAATAAAAGATCATGGGTCCGTGGCAATTTTTCAAATACAGCCTTGGTAGAATCGTTTAGGGGGATCTTCTGATCCTGTCCTCCCTTTGGTCCCCGGATGTGAATGAATCCATGCTCAAAGTCAATGTCAGACCATTCCAGGCGTAATATTTCACCCTTCCGCATACCTGTGTATAGGGCAGTCAGCATGATAGGCCCTGCATAGGGGTTTATGTCCTCTCTGATAGCATTCAGGAGCCTCTTTAACTCCTCCTCAGTCAAGAACTCGGTCTTTTGATTACTCACTTTTGGAAGAATGATCTTGAAGTCAATTCCCTTACATAGCCTCTTATTCTTTGCGAAGTTTGAGAGTCGTTTTAAAAGTGCCATGATGGACTTGACCGTCTGTGGTGCTTTCTCTTTGAGAAGTTTGATCCTCAACCTGTCCAGATCCAGAGGTGCAAGGTCCTCAAGTTTCTTGTCTCCTACAATCGGTTCAAGGTGATTCTTGAAACGCTGATCGTCCACGATGAAACCTTTTGTTTTTGGTTTTGTCTCGATGTATTCTGTCCATAATCGTTTGACAGTCCATTCCTGAATGAGTTTTTCCCTTGCCTTCTTCTCGCGCCGTGCTTTATTGGAGAGGCTTTTCCCTTCGATCCGCTCCGCTCTGATCCTGGCCGCTCTTGCAGGAGTCATGGAATCTTCGATTTGACGCCCGGCCTTCTCCTCGATCTTCTTCCCATCCTTCCAGTAGTAGACGTAAAAAATCTTTTCTGGCTTCCTGGTAGCCGAGGAAGTCCCCTCGATGTAATACACTCCGGGGTAATCCGTCTTAAATCGTTTCTGCTTTGGCATGATTTTCAACCTCCCATTCTTCAGTCAAATGGCTGTTTTCGCTATCCCCACCAAGCCGGTGCGCTGAGCCATTAACCTCTATCCCCACCAGAATCCCCACCATGGCTTTAATATTATCCGGTACGATAAAGTATGTCAAGAAAAAAGTGAGTGTGATAAAAGTGGCTTCAGTATTGGCTTTTATTGGGCTTTTAAATCCTTGAAGGATGAACCGGTAAAATTAGGGAAGAAAGCTAAATACGGCCTTTCACGTCGGTAACAGGGGTTCAAATCCCCTTGGGGACGCCACACATATTGCCGAAAAGCCCTGGTTTCGGTCAGGGCTTTTTTGGGGAAATATTTTGGGAATAGATGATACGGATAGAGTGACGGAGTTCCGGAAGGAGAGCCAAAGGCTGATGGAAAAAGTGGAGCCTTCGGCAAGACCGCAGGACATCTAAAGCTTAACTTGGAAACTCTTTTCGAATTCATTAAGGGACTTTGTAAGAGCATTTTCTATATTCATAGACAGAAAATCTCCAACTAATAATGGCTACTTCTTTTCCGTTCATAATCGGGATAATGCCATAATAATATTTCCGGTATTTTTGTAATACCAAATTATAGCGCAATAAACTCAATATAGAGATATATCTAATGGCATCGTGCATGGTGGTTGCCCTGATATGCAGCGATCTGTCTTCACTATTTTTATATACCGCGATCGGTTTTTACTTGAGCAACCATCTTCTTATCAACGACCCTTGGAGCCGCCGCCATGAAATCCTCCGAAAGATCCTCCGTGTCCAAAACCGCCTCCGTGGAACCCTCCTGAAAAGCCCCTACCACCGCCATGGGACCCTCCCGAATAACCTCTACCGCCTATTGAAGGTGGGGTGAAAGATCGTCCTCCGCTCCTGCCGGGAGCACTGAAAGACCTTTCCGAAGCAGGGGCTCCTCGGATGTTCCCGCTGGGGGCAATTTGAGCCCTCTCTCTGCCACGACCATTATAGAATGGAGTGTTTTGGCCTCTTGAAGTGCTGAAATTCCTTTCATTCAGTCCTCTTGAGAGCGTCGCCCGTTCGTGACTCCGCTGCAGGATCGACCCGGCTCCTCTACTCGCCTCGGTGGTCGAGAATCTTCTCCCTTCGGACCTCCCTGTCACGGCCCTCGAAGACCCTCTTGACCCTCGCCATCGCGCCACCGGGTCAACCGTGGAGAACCGGTGATGGCCACGGTCAAACACATGGTTGGTCACCACGACTGCATGCCTGTTGAAAAAGATGACCCTGTCAAAGTCGTTCAGGATGAAGAATCCCGGGAAGAAGAACCCGCCGCACCAGAACGGAGAGGGAACCCATGCGTACAGGTAGCTGTAATCCCACGGCGGAGGGTAGTAAGTGACTACCGGTGGACCCTCGGTGTAATAGTAATTATTAATTACGGAAGGTTCTGTATATTCAGGAGTTGCGGGCGGCTGGGCCTCGGCGTACTTCCCAGACGTATCGGGCACGACAGCAAGCCCAACTGAGGTCTCAACGTTCTGCAATGCTTTCAGACCGTCACTTTTTCCGATTGGCAGCCTGTCGGCATCCGCCGCATCACCGACGGCTTTCTGAATCTCGACAAGAATGTCAGGTGTCACAGGGTAGTCGGAGATCCACCCGTTTTGTGGTGCAATACCTGCTGCTATCAGCATGGACTCAGCCTCCGTCTCATTCTTCGCGGTCCCGATGTTAAGCGCACCCACCAGCTTCACCGCAAAGTCCCCTTCACGAACAAGAGGCGGTGCAACAGGAGGGGCAGTCGATGCCTGCTGTTCCGATTCCGCATAAACTGCGAAGGGGATCAGGAGCAAACTAAACGTCATTATTAACGCTAAGACTTTTTTCATCTCTGGTTCCTCCCTTCAAGCGAAATGATTGTCTCTTTATTATTTATGTAAAACATTCGTTTGAATATTTCAAACGAATGTTTTAAAATTAGACTGTGATAAAGAAAGGAGGGACCCAGTGAAACGCGACAGGCATTTAGATTCAGGAACCAGAGATCGCATTTTAGAGGCTGCGGGTGACCAGTTTGCCGAATGTGGGTTTCGAGGTGCTACGGTCAGGAAAATCTGCGAACGGGCCGGGGTGAATATCTCTGCCATCAAATATCACTACGGTGGAAAGGAGGAACTTTACTCCGAAGTCTTGAAACATTGGCATGAGTTCGCAATAAGAAAATACCCTCCTCTCCTCGGGGTGGGTGAAAATGCACCGATGGAGGAGCAGCTGCGGGCGTTCATCCGTTCCCTTCTGTTTCGCATCCTCGACAAGGGAAAGCCCGCATGGTTTGGAAAGCTGATGGCCAGAGAAATGGCGGAACCGACGGGGATCTTTGATCGCTTGGTCGAAGAAAACGTTCGTCCATTGCATGACCTTCTGGCATCCGTCGTCCGAAAGATTATTGGAGCTTCTGTCAGCGAGGAGACAATCCGTCTCTGTTGTTTGAGTATCCTCGGTCAGTGCCTCTATTATTACTACAATGCGAGGTTCGTTACGCGGCTCTTTCAACGGGACATCTCCGCTCCTGACGAAATCGAAAGGATCGCTGATCACGTTATGCGTTTTTCATTAAAGGGTCTGAAACATTTTACGGAGAAAGTGAATACGAATCACCCTCCTCGGAAACGCCAAAGGAGTTAAATCATTGATTCTCGTGACTGTGGTTTCAATGACCTGGGCTTTCTGTTCCAGGAAAGGGAAAAAGGCTGAGACTCTCCGCCTCCCTCGGTCCAACATTTCGACTAAAAATGAATAAACTGACGTTCTATTTTTTTGCATTGAACTCGTTCGATATTCCATTCTATAATTCATCAATCAGGTCGTGAAAGTAAGGGATAATTTTGACAAGTTCATTTTCTATAATGGGGATAATATCTTTCTGATATCAGTAAGTAAGGATGAGGCGGAGGGCAGGAGTCTTAAAGAATAGGCGGACATTTTCCCAACGAGGCGGCAAAGAAAAACATTAGGGGGTGTGCTATGGGATCGTGGAGGATCGTTTTCAAAAACCAAATATTAATTTCGTTTCTTTCTTTCATCGCACTGTTATTTGTAAACTCACTGTCCTATGGTCAATGGACCCCTGAGCCTCCCCCTTCTGTGAGCTCGAGTTGGGACGTTTACGGGGTTCATTTTACCTCATCGGCTGAAGGATGGGCTGCGGGAGGAGACAATCTAAATCGAAGAGGTGCATTGCTTCATTATTCTGGGGGTGTGTGGACCTCCGTCAGCCCCCCATCTGTGAGCACGGATTGGGGCCTTGGGGGATGTGATTTCACCTCAGCGGGTGAGGGGTGGGCTGTGGGGTATGACGCCATAAATCATAGGGGTGTATTGCTTCGTTATTCTGGAAGTGCATGGACCTCCGTCAGCCCCCCATCTGTGAGCACGGGTTGGGACCTTTACGGTGTCCATTTCACCTCACCGGGTGAAGGATGGGCTGTCGGAAGGGACGGCATAAATCGCAGGGGTGTATTGCTTCATTATTCTGGGGGTGTGTGGACTTCTGTTAGTCCCCCTTCTGTCAGCGCGTATTGGCACCTCAGGAGTGTTCATTTCACTTCATCGGGTGAGGGATGGGCTGTGGGAGAGGACAATTTAAATCATAGGGGTGTATTGCTTCATTACTCTGGGGGTACGTGGACGTCCGTCAGCCCCCCATCTGTGAGTGCGGATTGGTGGCTCAACGGGGTTCGTTTCACCTCATCGGGCGAGGGATGGGCTGTCGGAAGGGACGGCAAAGATCGGAGGGGTGTACTGCTTCATTATTCTGGGGGTGCGTGGACCTCTGTCAGTCCCCCTTCTGTGAGCACGAATTGGGACCTTGGCGGGGTTGACTTCACCTCCCCAAGGGAGGGGTGGGCTGTGGGAGAGGACATTTCAAATGGCAGGGGCGTATTGCTTCACTTTGTTTTACCTACCACCTCGAAATGATGGGGCGCCAATCTATACCAAACAGATTGCCTCAATATCGGCGGGTGTTCAAAAAAGCAAAGCCGACCAAATGCTCTTGATTGGAAGAGGGAAGATGAAGATTGCAATAGTAAGGGGTCTTAGGCAGGCATTGTTTATTAAGACCGCATCTGAAAACCCCGTTCTGTGGACGAGGATAAAAGGTCTGTCTGCCAAAGGCAGAAAAAAATAGTTTCATGGAACGAAGTCCAAACAAAGAAGCGGATTTGAGAAGGGGAATCTTCCTCAGGTCCACATCCTAAAACGATGACGGCGGACATGCGTTCAAATTCCCCTCCAGAGTAAACTGCAAAGTCCAGTTTAATTTCAATTCTCTTGGTTAATTCTGAAAAGGCTATGCGAATATTCTTCTTGACGGCCGGAATCATTTGATTTATTTATCTGGATAAACGGATTAATAAATATATGGTAAAGGGAATATGGACCAACCAGATGTGAAATTAAGAGGAAGATCAGGATGGTAAAGATTATGAATAAATGGATTGTCTGATTACCATGGGGTGTGAGGAGACCTGTCCCGCTGTTCCCGCGAAAAAGATCATTGAATGGGAGATACTGGACTCTAAAGCAAAGACAATTGAAGCTTTGAGGAGCGTCAGGGATATGATCGAGGACAGGGTTAGAACGCTGATTGGCGAGGCCAAATGAGGATTGGATGGTCAATGATGAAATAGTAAGATGACGCAGACTCAAGATGGGGTGAGTGAATTTTAAAAAAGTTGTGTAAATACCACAGGTAGGGAGATTCTTCATGGAAAAGGAAGAAAGTAGTCTAACAGATGTCGGTCATGGTCTCATTCAAATTAATCGCAGTTGTTCCGAAGGGATGGTTCAAGATTCCAGCAGCTCCTGAACCCCAGGTCAACAGGCTCAGTTGGGCCCTCCCAGGTTAGAACAGTCCTTTGTCATCGGCTCGATTCAGACCAAAGTCGGTCCAGTTCCGCAGATTTCATCCACTCTGGTGTGGGCTGACCGCTGGGGAGCCTACAAGGCCCGCTGGCGTATTAACAGGATGAATTATAAAGTTAACCCTGGTCTTTATGCATTAGGAAAACCTGATGATAAAGCCCCGGTCGTTGTTACCGCCAATTATAAGATGACCGTTGACAGACTCCGGGAAGCCCTTCCGGGTAGAGATTTATGGATTTTGGTTCTTGACACCAGAGGCATCAATGTCTGGTGTGCTGCAGGGAAGGGGACCTTTGGGACGAAGGAACTCGTTGATCGTATCGGGTCAAGCGGCCTGATCAATGTCGTGTCGCACCGTGAACTGATTCTGCCTCAGTTGGCCGGTCCCGGGGTCTCAGCCCACCTGGTTAAGAAATCGTCCGGCTTTAAGGTGATTTATGGTCCCATTCGGGCAGAAGATCTTCCGGCTTTCTTAGATACGGGCTTCAAGGCGACTCCGGAAATGAGACTTAAAACCTTTACAACCAAGGAGCGGGCGGTTCTGATTCCAGTGGAGCTTGTCGGGGCCTTCAAAGTAGCTATTATTGTCCTGCCTATCATATTCCTGACGGATTCTCTCTGGAGGGCAGGATCGTTCTGGTCACATGGCTTGAGTCATGGCCTTTACTCCGTTCTGGCGATCCTGACCGCAATCCTGGCGGGTGCTGTTTTAACTCCAATATTGCTTCCGTGGTTGCCAGGCCGCGCCTTCTCTTTCAAAGGATTGTTTTTAGGAGTCTTCGTCACCTTCGCCTTCATGACTTTTCGATGGAGCAGTTTGGACCCCTGGCCCGTTCGCCTTGAAATCATGGCATGGCTCCTTTTAATGCCGGCCATCTCAGCTTATCTGGCAATGAACTTTACGGGGGCCTCGACTTATACGTCTCTTTCCGGAGTGAAGAAAGAGATGCGTCGGGCCGTGCCGTTACAGATCGGAGCAGGAATTTTGGGTCTTGGTTTCTGGCTTGGATCACACTTCATTTCGTAAGGAGCTCAATCCATGGGTCAATTGGTCTATCTCAAGGATGTGGTCACTTTAAAGCTTGATGCGGAGAAATGCATGGGCTGCGGGGTGTGTTTATTAGTCTGCCCACATTCTGTCCTGAAACCGGCGAATGGCAGGGTTAAAATCAGGGATCGTGATGCCTGCATGGAGTGTGGAGCCTGTTCTCAGAATTGTCCTGTCAAAGCGGTAAGTGTCCGTTCAGGAGTGGGCTGTGCCTCCGCGGTGATCAACTCGGCCCTGGGACGTAAAAACGCCTCGTGCTGCTGCACGATCAATCCGGAACAGACCTCAGGCGACGCTGCTGAATCTTCTTCCGGAGCCGATCGCACAAACTGTTGTTGAAAGAGGCGCTTAGGCGTATAGGGGAAAGAGAAGAAGGTTTCTTTATTTGAGAGGTGGCAAAGAAGATTGTGGGCTGCTTGTGAGGAGACGCCTCCTGGTAAACAGCGCCACATGCCGACTCGGTTGAGTAAGGGGTAGGGGTTTTAACAAAATGGCCAAGCCCGTGATCGATCTATTCGATGAAATGGCAAAGATAACTTTTTGAGAATTCCATACGTGTCCGGTTGGGAACGCCAGAAAAATTCAAGAAGGTTAGCAAATCTTGCCAACCCTCTTCTTTTGTAGTCGGAGTCACTGAGAAAATGGGCAAGGGCCTGATGCGCATTTTCTTCTTTGATGAAAAGAGCGGGCTCCCGTTCATCATCTTTTTTTCTCTTTCGAATTCCTGGTTTTTCTATTAAAATAAAGGGTAAACTTCACACATCAGAACGGCGTTTTGATAAAGGAGGTGGTGAGATTAAGAGGAACGCGTTACAAACAGATTCAAGATGGTACAAATTAAAAGAAAGGGGGTCATTATGAAAGGCAAGTTGACTCTGTGGTTATGGTTGTTCTTGTTCGTTTTGTTTCTTTTGCCAATTTCAAATGCGGAGGCAGAGAAAAAAGTCAATTTGGTGGGCAGAGAAACATTGAATTTCACTCTTCCCTCTACGTATGACCGGACCATCAATTATGCAGAGGAGTATTATGGAAAATACCATCTGATCATTACCTTTTTCCCCGCAGCCTTTACCCCCGTCTGAACAGGCGAGATGGAGGGCCATCAGAGGAACCTTTACCTCTATGAGCGCTTCAACGCCCGGGTCGTGGGCGTCAGTCGGGATGATGTGACAACGCTAAAATATTGGGGTGACGGTTTAGGTGTAACCTTTCCTCTCCTTTCGAATGTGACGGGTTTTCTGGGTGTCTATTTCCAAATCCAGCCTGAGGGGCAACCTATTTTCGGAAGAAGGACAGTCATTATCGACAAGAAAGGGATTATTCGTTATGTCAGAGACGGTTCACCTGAGTTTAAGGATATTCTCCTCTTTCTCAAGAAACTGAACCAGGAAGGAGGAAAGCCATGAAAAGAAAAACGTTCTTGATTCTATGCATGGTGCTGGTTGGGACGTGGCTCTCTGCATGTGCGACAACGCAGACCGTCCCGAAGCCTTATCGCATGTCCCCTCAAGGGACAGTCATCTGGGAAGATGAATTCGAGTTCATACCTCCTCCTCCTGATTGGAAGTTGCTCCGACCAGAAGAAGGGGGGGATATCAACTTTGGATTTATGAGAACCGATCCCGGAGGCTTTCCTTCGATGACGACGTTTGCTTATGATGAAGAACCTTTTGGCTGCACAGGAGCGTCGTTCGAGGGGAGGGAAAAGGAATTCTTTAAAAGATTCCTTTTTAATGCCATTCTCACCTTTCAGGTGTTAGAAAGGAAAGAGGTTCAGGTCGTTGGAGGAGACGGGCTTCAGGTGGATGTGGAGGGAAAGGACCCGGTGAAAGGAGAGAAGGTCCGAGCTCGGGTCATTTTTGGCAAACGGGGTGATCGGATCATCGGTTTCTACATCACCCAGTGGAGGCCGATGGATGGAACGTATGATATGACGGCTTTCGACATTTTCGATAAGTTCGTAACGTCATTTAAGTTCTTGAAAAAATCCTTCTACGAAACTTTGTGAGATCTGTTCTTGGGAGAGTCCGAAGTTACAAACCGGTTTGGACCGTAGATGATTTTTGGAAATTTTCTTCTTCCTGTTTGCAAGGTGAAGAGACCGGTTATTGAGCACTTCACCCACCTGGAATGGTCGGGTTGCCAAAGGCGGGCACCAAAGCCCGCCTTTGGCCAACAATCTCGCCAGCCCGTCCGATTAGGGTAAGCCCGTTCCTTGTCTTTAGCCCTGATTCGCCTGATTCAATAAGAAGAACAAAAGCCCCCTTGGTTCTTTCTCTCCCAAACTCGGGAAGGTTTTCTTCATTGTCCTTACTGAAGTTGAATAAAATGGTCTGAAGGGACCGGCAACTAAAGATTTTCGCAATGGTTCTATCATCGAGGATGCAGGTCTTTTCGAAAACAGAGTTTACACCAAGGCCTTTTTATGTTATGGAAACATGAAACGTTCTCTTATCATTGAATGAACTTCACTTTATGAGATGGTCATTTCAACCGAGATGGAAATGGGGGCTGTTCCTTTGTCTCCTGGCAGGGTTCATTCTTGTTTTGATCTATCAATACAACTTCTGGTTATGGATTGAAGTCGTTAAGATTTACAAAATCCTCCAGAATCATCACGGGTTAAAAAGATTCATCCTCTCTTTCGGGGCCTATTCTCCTCTCGCTTATATCCTGCTCCAAGTTATACAAGTGGTTGTCGCCCCGATTCCTGGGGGGGCCATCGAATTCTTGGGAGGTTACCTATTCGGAGTAGAGGCCGGATTGATCTATTCCATGATCGGTCTCCTGATAGGCTCATGGCTCGCCTTCAGCTTGGCGAGGATTTTTGAAAAATTGGCGGTTGAAAAGTTTGTTTCACCACAAACTCTAAAAAAATTCGATTATCTGGTTGGCCATGAAGGTGTCATCCTTAGTTTTCTTCTCTTTTTAATCCCGGGTTTTCCGAAGGACGCCCTTTGCTACATCTTGGGTCTGACACCCATGCACTTAGGGATTTTTCTGATTATCTCAACGATCGGAAGGATACCCGGGACATTGATGGCGACCCTTCAGGGCGCGAAAGCCTTCGATCATCAGTACAAATTCTTTTTGATCCTCTTGGGAGTGTCCGCTCTTATCATTCTGGCCTTTTATATCTACCATGAGGAAATTCATCAGTGGGTAAAAAAAGTGAAGAAGTAAAAGGAGAAGGATCCGAAAGCAAAAATGGCATCGGCGGGGAAAGAGGACAAGAAGGGAAAATGGTCGGCTGATCTCGTTTTAGATCTTTATTCGAATCTTTTAGTGGAGATCTGGGAGATTGTATCCGCGCTGCTCGGCGAGACCACATTAGGACTTATTTTTGCCTTAGCCATTAAGAAGCTCGGAGACAAATATCCATTTTTAGCTTTAATGAAAATATCTGAGGAAGGCATTTCTTTAGATGCGTTGAGGGAAAATTGCCGGGCGATGTCCCCGATAGAGATCCACCGAGGTTTTCAGGGTCTGATCAACCATCTCTTTCATCTTTTTTCAGCTTTGGCAGAAGGGGTGATCAGCAGAGAACTCTTTCCGAAGGTGCTCCCGAAGGTGAGGGAGGCCGAGAGAATTATTTCGCAAAGATAGAGGCTGTTGGTGAGGTTAATTTTTAAGAATCTGAATGTACTCCGTTCGACCATCAATGCGATCAGCATGAGCTTTGAGATTCAGGAGATCGTCGAATCCGCTGGGGCCAATCTCCCCAATTTATTTGACTTCGCGTCATTTGGAGTGCTGTGGAAAGAAGGCCCCCATGTCTATCTTTTCCAGGAAGAGTCCTGTCCTCCCTCCTTCACCCAAGAAGTGGTGCAGAGCATGATCAGTGTTTTGTCGACCTTGGGAGAGGAGTCCATCGATATCAATCAGGTTAACATCCAGGTGAAGAAAAGGAAATTGAAGCCGACACGAATATTGATGGATCCGACGGCTACTTTGAAGTCCCATCTGACGTTGCCCCTTGCTGGGGAGGGGGAGATCAGTGGTTGCATCTCGCTCAACAGCGATCAACCCAATGCCTTTGATGCCCAAGACTTGCAATTCTTTTCCGTCATCGGGTACCAGATGGAAGCAGGCCTGAAACATTTTCAAAGATTGAGTTCGATTAAGAATATTGCGATTTATGACACATTGACCAATCTTTATAATCGGCGGTATTTTGAAGAGAGGCTGGGGGTTGAAGTCCAGAAAGCTTTTCATAGTGGTGCCTTCCTCTCCTTGGTGATGGTGGATATCGACCACTTTAAGAAGGTGAATGATACCCTCGGCCACCCCGCGGGCGATAGAGTGCTTTCTGAGATTGCTTCCTTACTGAAAAATTCCGTGAGGAAGAAAGATACAGTGGCCCGTTATGGGGGTGAAGAGTTCATCCTCATATTGCCGGAGGCTAACTTGGAGGCCTCCTTCATGATCGCAGAGCGCATTCGACGATTGATTGAAAAAACGCCCATGGAAACCGGGCAAGCCCAAATTAATTCAACGGTTAGTATAGGAATCTCCAATTTTCCAAGTCATCAGCCGAGGTCGAAAGAAGAATTAGTAAAGATGGCAGACCTGGCGCTCTATGAAGCGAAAGGAGGTGGCCGTAACCGAGTATGCATTTTTGATTCAAGCAAAAGGTAGATAGAAGGAACCCTCCCTGATGGGCGGGGAAAGGAGGTCAGGAAATGAAGAATTGTAAAAGAATTTTTATCTTCACTTTTGTTGCTGTTCTGTTCTTGTTGGGCGTAAAGGCCTTGATGGCTCAGGAGCCTTATTCCACCTTGACCGGGACTGTCAGAGGAGTTCATGTCCATGGTTTAAGGAAATGGTTAGAAGTGGAGAATGACCAGGATAAGGCCATTGTCAATTTCAGGATTGGACACAATACTCGCTACACGCCTCATCGATATCCTAATCCAGGAGAGAGGGTGAAGGTGGAATATTCAACCCAACGGGGGGTTCCTGTGGCCTATTCTGTCACATTCTTGGAAGGGTCGAAGGGAAGTCAGAAAGAGGTGCCAAAAGAAACTCCAAAGTAGTAAAAGAAAAGGCACACCTTGCTGAGTGTGCCTTTTCTTTCTGAAGAGAACTCCTCATTATTTCTTTGGTTCTTCCTTTTTCTTCGCTGCAGCCTTTGGTGCAGAGGCTTTGATTGCGACAGCGGTCATCTTGTCCCCGTCCTTCTTATACTCCACCGAAACATGCATTTCGTTCTTCAAATCAGCGAAGGAAAGAGACGCCTTGCCCTTGGTGATCTTTGTTTTGTCATCAACAGAAAAGCTCATCATCTTCTCTTCCTTCTTTACCTTCCCCTTGACGACGATAGCTTTTGCCATTTCATCGACTTTATCGATGGTCCCACTGAATTTTTCCAACTTGGCCGGTGCTTCCGGTTTAGCTGGAGCTGGTGCGGCTGGGGCAGCAGTCGTTGCAGGCTTCGCCGGCGCTGGCTTTCCTTGTGCCATGACTCCGGAGACAAAAGCAACCAAAGTGAGCATCGCTACGAAAAGAATCATTTTTTTCATCCTATTTCACCTCCTTCCTTTCAGGATTTTTAATATTTACAATTAAATAGAGCAAAAGGAGTGCCAAATAAGGCGGGGGGCACTGATTTTTTAAGTCTTTGATATTATAGATAAAATTTTGAGGATAAGGGAAGTGGTTGAGAGAAAACGTGTTGCAAGATTCTACACTTGTAAAAATGTGTTGTAAATTACAACGATCATTCTTTTTCCAATATACGGTAGAGGGTCGTCCGGTCAATACCCAGAATTTCTGATGCTTTCTTCTTATTCCCTCCGGTCTCTTGAAGAACCTTTAGGACATACCTTTTTTCTACCTCTCTTAACGATAATGATTTTTCAGGAAGCAAGATTTCAGCTTCTCTTGTCTCTTCAATCATTTTTCTGGGAAGGTTTTCTGGAAGGATAATGGGATGGATCGAAAAAATAACCGCTCTTTCCATGATATGCTCCAGCTCCCGCACATTTCCCGGCCATGGGTATTGGAGGAGGATTTCTAAGGCCTCTGGAGAAATATGGGAGATCTCCTTATGATTCTCCTCAGAAAATTTCTGGAGAAAATGGTTGGCCAATAGGGGGATATCATCCTTTCTCTCCCTCAATGGAGGGAGGGTGATCGGGACGACATTGAGTCGATCGTAGAGATCTTCCCTAAACTTCCCATCTTTTACGAGAGGCTCGAGTGGTTGGTTCGCGGCCGCGATCACGCGGACATCCACCCGGATGCTCTCCGTTCCGCCCACACGTTTGATTTCGTGTTCCTGTAGAAATCTCAAGAGCTTGGTTTGCATCGAAAGGTTGAGGTTGCTCACTTCATCGAGAAAGAGGGTTCCCCCGTCCGCCTCTTCGAAGAGCCCCTTTTTTGTGGAGTGCGCTCCTGTGAAAGCTCCACGGACATGGCCGAACAACTCACTTTCCATGAGCGTTTCTACCAATGAGGCACAATCGACGGGGATGAAGGGGCGGTGGCTCCTGAGGCTATTGTAGTGGATGGAACGGGCAATGAGTTCTTTCCCCGTTCCCCTCTCCCCGTAAAGGAGAACCGTGGACTTTGAATCAGCGACCTTTGCAATTGTCTTGTAGACATGAAACATTTGAGGGGTTCGTCCGATGACATTCTTGAATTGATACTTGTTCAAAAGCTCTTGTCGATAGAATTTGTTCTCCCGGAGAAGTCTTCGGTGTTCCAAAGCCATGCGAGCGGTGAATTTTATCTCCTCGAGTTTGAAGGGCTTGCTGACGTAGTCAAAAGCTCCCTCCCGGATTGCCTCAATCGCGTTCTCAATGGAACCGAACGCAGTGATCACGATCACTGTGGTCTCGGGCGAGATCTTCTTAAAGGATCGGAGAACCTCAATTCCATCCTTCTCCCCCATCCGGACATCGGTGATGATCATATCGAAAACGTTCTCCGTCCCAAGAGCAATCGCCTCTTCGCCACTCAATGCGGTTCTGACCTCATAGCCCTCTTTGGAAAGTACTTCTTCTAAGAGATTGACGGTCACCGGATCATCATCGACCACCAACAGATGAGGTGTTGGTCCGTTCATCACGATTCACTTCCTTTACCGATGGGGAGGTGGACGAAGAACGTACTTCCTTTGCCGACTTCGCTTTGGACATCCAACTTTCCAGAATGTTCTTTGATAATATTCTCACAGATCGCCAATCCCAATCCCGTCCCTTCCCCCATCTTCTTTGTGGTATAGAAGGGATCGAATATCCTCTTCTTCGATTCCTCAGTGATTCCAATCCCGGTATCGGTGATCGAAATCTCTAACCATCTCCCATTCCCTGAGGAGGGTTGAGGTTGAACCTCCTGGGTCCTGATCAGCAATAACCCTCCATTCGGCATGGCGTCGAGGGCATTGGTGATCAGATTGAGGAAAAGGGTTTGGAGGTGTGTGGAATCGCCTCTGATGAGAGGAACACTTGAGGAAAGAGAAGAAAGAACTCTCACATTCCGAGAATGAAGCCAAGGCTCGCTCAAATGGATCAGGTCCTCGAGAACTCCATTCACATCCAGAGCCCTCATCTGAGGTTTGGGTTGTCGCGTAAAGGAGAGGAGGTTTTTGACCGACTCTGCCAAACGGTCCAGCTGAGATTCGGTGATTTTAAGCCGATCTCGATCGATGGGTTGGAGATGACCATCCTGTAATATGAGTTGAATATAGCCGGAGATGGAATTGAGGGGCGTCCCGATTTGGTGTGCCATCGTGGCGGCAACCTGCCCCAGTGCGGCAAGTTTCTCAGATTGGCCTAACTGCCTTTGGGATTCGAATAGGGCTTTATTCAGAAGCTTCAGCTCTTCATTCCTTTTGGCCAATTCCGAGGTGGCGGCTTCGATTTTTTTCGTCAATTCCTCGTTAAACCGGTTCACCTGTGACAAGAGCTGGACATTTTGCTCGTGGGTCTCTCGGATTGTCTTGAGCATTCGGTTAAAATGTCTTCCCAATTCTCCCAATTCATCTCGGCTTCGGATGCGAGCTTCGGCCTCCAAATTCCCTTTCTCCGCTCGGGACATCGCCTCCACCAATTTCTGGATTGGGTTTCCGACCAATTTCCCAAAGAGGAGGGTCAGCGCGATCAGTATGGCAAGGACGGCGGAGAAGGTGAGGAAGAAAGCCCGGTCCCTCTTTTTACTCAGATAACTTTGAGCCTCGTCCAGGGAGCTGACGACCCGGACTCCGCCGGTTATTTTTTTCCCGGAGTGAAGCGGAACGATGACCTCCAGCCATTTCTGATCGTCCGCCTCATGGAGCGAGGAAAGATATTTATCTTTTCTGATGTGATTGATTTGGTCTTTGGATAACGTCAATATCGTCCTGGGGATATTCCACTTCGATGTGGAGACGACCGATTCCCATCCTTTGGAGGAGAATAGAAAGACGTCGATCTCCATCAGACTGGGCCGGCTTAACAACCACTCCTCCACCTCCTGTCGGATTTGAGGGAGGAGATCCATGATCTTTTGATCTGGGATCGCGACATCGATCTGCTTTGCGATATAAAGATTTCGGTCGAGGTAGAGCTTGATCTGATCCATCTTTGCGAAATGGTAGTCCAAATAGCTTGAAAGGAATAGGACGCCGGCGACAATGAAAATGATGAGGAAGGTAATTTTCGCCTTCAGTCCGAAAGATTTTTTTTGGATCCTTTGACGAATCAGGGATTTGATCCATCGGCTGGCAACAGATAAAGGGTTTGAGGGAAAGATCCCGTTGATCTCCATATCTAATTTTCTGAAACGGGAGCCGCAGCTGCAGCACGTCTGCGTTCTATGACTTTAACTAAGATGACCCCGACTTCGAATAAGAGATAGAGCGGGACTCCCATTAAGCCCATATTAAATATGTCCGGGGTCGGTGTGACGACGGCTGCAATGATCGCAATGAGCAGGATAGCATACCTACGGTTCCGAGTCAAAAATGCTGCATTGACCACCCTGATGTAGCTCAACAGGGCAAGGATAAGAGGAAGTTCGAAGGTGAGCCCGAATCCAAAGATGAAGACCGCACAGAAGGAGACATATTTCCCGACAGAAATCATCGGCTTGATATGAGCGGATTGATACCCTAAGAGGAACCGGACGCCAAAGGGCAAGGTGACGAAGTAACAGAAGAAGGCACCGAGGTAGAAAAGAAAGAGGGCGGTCAGAAGAATAGGGAAGCTGGATTTGAATTCCTTCAGACGAAAGAGAGGGGCAAAGGATTTCCAGGCCTGGTAGAAGATCATCGGAATGGAGAAAAAGAGGCTCGCGTAAAGGTTGAGTTTGAGGATGGAGAAAAAGGCCTCCGGAATGGCAAAGGCAACAAGATCCGCCTTAAGGTTTGTTTCATAGAGATAGCGAAGCAACGTCTTGGAGAATGGGAAAATAATGATTCCCAATAGAATAAAAACGATGATGATCTGAAGGAGGCCTTTTCGTAACCGATTCAAGGATTGGAAAATTTCTTCTCGGTTCATTTTGCTCTGGGTAATCTCTCTGTCGAGTTTCTTATAATTTAACATAAAAGGTAGAGTCCTGAAAGCATTTGATTCAAACCTTTTCAAAGGACAGGGCTGCGGCTGGAAGTCGCCCCCGCGAGCTGGGACGCCTGACCGTACGAAGGGCCGCGGCGAAAGCAGGGGCCGCCTCCTCCGCGGAAGGAGCATTGGCTACGCCGACTGAATCGTCGTGAAGGCATGGGTTTGCCCGTGGGACTCCATTCAAGGGGCTCTTCGTGTACGGGATGAAAGAACAGGGTTGACAAAGATGTAAAACAGAGATATACGGAAATAAAGTTGGACCATATTTGCCCTGCCAACCGGGGCAGGGATTTTTCAAAAATGAGACTGAGGGTTGGAATCACTTACAATTTAAGAAGAGATTTTTTTTCCGAGGAAGATCAACCGATCGATGCTTTGGAGGAATTCGATTCAGAGGAGACGATCGATGCCATCCGGGACGTTCTCAGAGGTGAAGGACACGAGGTGATCAAACTGGGGGGAGATGTCGGTTTGGTCGACCGGTTGAGACAGGCCTCGATCGATATCGTGTTCAACATTGCAGAGGGTCTTCAAGGTCGAAACAGAGAGGCCCATATTCCTGCCCTTTTAGAATTTATGCACATTCCTTATACGGGTTCTGACCCACTGACCCTTTCCCTTACCTTGGACAAATCGATGGCGAAACGCGTTGTGCTGAGCGAAAATATCCCCACCCCACCATTCAGAAAGGTGGAGAAGATGGAGGATCTGGATCGTTTAAGCCTTCGTTACCCTCTCTTCGTGAAGTTGTGTGATGAAGGGTCCAGTAAAGGGGTCCGGTTGGATTCAAAAATTGTAAACCCTGAATCATTGGAAGGGAAGGTGGAGTGGCTTCTAAAAAACTATGGTCCTCCTATTCTGGTGGAGGAGTTTGTTCAGGGTCCAGAGTTCACCGTGGGGATCCTCGGCAATGAGAGCCCTTCTGTGCTTGGCGTGATGCAGGTAGAAATCAAGGGAACACCCCAAGAGGAGGCCGTCTACTCCCTAGAGGTGAAGAGGGAATGGGAGGAGAAGGTTGTTTATCATTGCCCGCCTTCCATTGATAAGAATCTCTTAAACAGGATTGAAGAGGTGGCACTCCGATCCTATCGAGTCCTGGACTGCCGTGATGTATCAAGGGTTGACATCCGGGTGGGAGAGGACGAGACGCCGTACTTCTTAGAAATTAATCCGCTTCCCGGTCTCTCTCCGGTCTATGGAGATCTTGTCATCATGGCGAAGCGAATGGGATGGGATTACGCCCGGTTGGTCAAAACCATTTTCCACTTCGCCCTGAAGCGATACGGGTTGATGGAGTGATGGACTCAGGATGAATCGAACAGATCAAAACCTCTATGAGATTCTGTTGAGAAATTTTAAGGAGGCCGTCGTCTTTGCCGATGCCGAAAGACGAATTCGAGTCTTCAACCGCGTTGCGGAAGATTATTTTCAAATCAACGGGAAGAAAGTACTGGGGAAAAAATTGGAGAGGGGGATCCTTTTCAAGAATATCAGGAAGCACTTCGATTTCGTCTACGAAAAAAAAGAAAGCGATCAAGATGTTGAACTGGCGATTCACGTCCCTCCCGCTGCTTCCGCCGACAGGGAGGCACGGATACTTCGATGCAGTTTCGATCCCGTTTTTGACAAGGGAGGGACGTTCCTGGGCTGTCTGGCTACGTTTGCCGATGTGACAGAGAAAGGCTTGCTCTCAAGGGAGATCAGTAAGAGCCGAGACCTTTCCACGATCGGAGTTCTTTCCAGATGGATGGCCCATGAGATCCGGAATCCCTTGAGCTCCCTAAACATCAATATTGAATTATTGAGGGAGGAGTTAATGGAGGAGGCTTATCTTCATCAGAAGGAAGAAATCCTCTCCCTTCTCAGTTTTATCAGCTACGAAACCCTCCGGTTGGAGAATAACCTGAAGGATTTTTTAGATTTTAACCGCCTTCCACCCCCGAAATTTGATTGGGTTCAACTCAATGACGTATTGGATTCGATCGTTCGACTTTTGGGACCGGATGCCCAGATGAAAAACGCCAGGATTGATACACATTTTCAGAAAAAGTTGCCTTTGTTGAAGCTCGATGTCAGTCAAATCAGTTTGGCCATCTCCAACCTCCTCATCAATAGCATTCAAGCGGTTTCGGAGAAAGGTGAGATTCATCTCTCGACGCGGGGGTCAAAGAAGAATGTTTTCGTCGTCATCGAAGATAATGGGGCGGGGATCTCGAAGGAACATCTCCCCAAAATCTTCGATTTCATGTTCAGCACGAAACCGATGGGATCAGGGTTGGGGCTCTCCATTGCCAAAAAGATCATTTCAGATCATCACGGAGAAATCTCTGTAAAAAGCGAAGTCAATAAAGGTTGCGTCTTTCGAATTCGAATTCCGATCGGCTCGAACACGTAAATTCAAGTTTTGAGTTCGGAGTGATGAGTCTAAAGATAAGAACTCCGAACTAAGTACTCCGAACTTCCTCTTTTGGATGATTTAGGATGAAGATGGAAAAAAAGGTAATTTTAGTCGTGGAGGATGATCCTACCGTTGGGGAAAGCATCCGTCTCCTTTTGAAAAAAAGGGGATATGCAATCCTGTTGGCTTCAAATGGAAAGGAAGCTCTCCATCTTTTCCGTCAGGAGCCCGTCGATTTGGTGATCACGGATTTGGTGATGCCAAAGATGGATGGGATCGAGCTTCTGGAAGCGGTAAAGGGTCTGAAGCCAGAGACGGAAGTCATTGTCATCTCCGCTCAGGGGACAATTGAGAAGGCTGTTCAGGCGATGAAGTTGGGTGCGTTCGATTTTATTGAAAAACCGATCAACCCGAAAGTCATCTCTCTGGTGGTGGAAAGGGCCTCGGAGAAACAGACCCTGATCCTCCAGAACCGGGATCTCCGTCTCAAATTGGAGGACAAATTTCATTTCAAGAATATTATTGGAAGAAGTGAGAAGATGGTGAAGATCTTTGAACTCATCGACCACATCGCACCCTACGATAGCTCCGTTCTCATTATTGGTGAGAGCGGAACGGGCAAAGAGCTGATTGCAAATGCCATTCATTACCACAGCCCCCGTGCGGCCATGCCTTTCATCAAGGTCAGTTGTGCGTCGTTAAGTGAAGGGATTATTGAGAGTGAGCTTTTCGGCCACGAGAAAGGGGCCTTCACCGGGGCCATCACCTTGCGGAAGGGTCGGTTCGAATTGGCTCACAATGGGACGTTGTTTTTAGACGAGGTGGAGGATATCCCTCCTTCCACACAGATCAAACTCTTGCGTGTCCTTCAAGAAGGTGAATTTGAGAGGGTTGGAGGAAATAAGACGATCAAGATCAACATCCGAATCATTGCGGCGAGTAACCGGGATCTGCAGGAAGCGGTAAGGAGTGGAGTATTTCGAGAGGATCTCTATTATCGTTTGAATGTGGTCAATATCAAACTTCCCACGTTGAAAGGCCGGAGGGACGATATTCCCTTTCTCGTCAATTTTTTTATTGAAAAGTATAATCAGAAATATCGCATGAACGTAAAGGGAATTTCTCAAAGGGCCATGAATCTCCTGATGGATTATGAGTGGAGTGGAAATGTAAGGGAACTCGAAAATACGATCGAATCCATCATGGTCATCAACAGCCCAGAGGTGATGGATATTCCGCATCTCCCCCAAGAGGTAAGAGATTTTAAGGGGAGACCCGAGGTGATTCCGATTAAGATCGGGACGCCTCTTGAACAGGTGGAGAGGGAAATGCTGATTCAGACCCTCAAGGCCACGAAAGGAAACAAACGTAGAGCGGCACAGTTACTGGGGATCAATGTCCGAACGATTCATCGGAAGATGGAGGGAATCGAAGAATTCCCTTCAACATCATAAATAATAATTAATAAGGAGCAGATAAAAGGAGAAAAGGAAAGGGTTCAGTCTATTGAGGCGAGAAAGGGTGGCAAAAAGTCCCAGTCATTGGATTTGGGTTTAGGAATAACGACATTTTGTCGCACAATTGGCAGAACGTGCATGTCATTTTTTCCTTTTTCCCTATTACGATTCTGGATTTGCAGGAATAGGAGTGATACAATAACAAATTAACTTATTGATTTTATAGTGTTTTTAAAATGATTGTCCCAGGCAGTCTCAAGAAAGATTGGCACGAAATTTGATCTTACAGCTTCCTTATGAAGGAAAAACCCAAATGGGCTTTTATCCTTGATAAGGATAAGTTCTTCCGGCTCAGTCTAAAGAAGATTTTGGAAAAATATGGATTCGAGGTAGAAGAGATCGAAGATTTCTCTCAGCTGGAAAAGAGAAAGAAGGATGTCGGAGGAGGGATGATCTTAGCGGATATGGAGATTGAAGTGTTGGAGAGATGGGTCCCCCTTTTGAAGAGATGGAACGATCGCTTTGTGCTGATGACGCCCTTGGCGACAGATGAGATGTTTCTTCGCTTGAAAAAAATAGGCATTCATCGTATTATCAAAAAACCTGTGGAACCGAAATTATTGAGGAAGGTAATCCGAGAAATTTCTTTTCCTGATGAGGTGAAGATTCCTTCGTTGAGGAAAAGGGAGGGAGGTTCCCGTCTCAA
>Ga0315282_10004781_pt1 | contig 23424 bp, 22 predicted proteins | sample YL17G07_20_MG_FD_203693 | JGI IMG/M metagenome (GOLD analysis project Ga0315282, IMG submission 203693) | Sediment microbial communities from Yellowstone Lake, YNP, Wyoming, USA - YL17G07_20 | ecosystem: Environmental > Aquatic > Freshwater > Lake > Sediment | place: USA: Wyoming | collected... | reverse complement strand
TTCGCAACATCGGTCAAGCCACGCGCACGGACGAGAGTAGCCTTTACTTTGAAATAATAGCAAAGAGTGTGGAACTGAAGAAAAAATGGCACTTGGTTGTGGATCCAGGGTGCGGCGCAACATACAGTCTTGCACCTGCTGTTTTCAAGAAGTTAGGATGCAGATTATTGACGGTGAACGCACAACCTGACGGTTTCTTCCCAGCAAGAAGCCCGGAGCCGAACCCAGATTCCCTGAAACCACTGGCAAAAATCGTCAAAGAGCTGGGTGCGGACATAGGGATAGCCTACGACGGTGACGGTGATAGAGTAGCGTTCATAGATGAGAAAGGAAACTTTGCCGATTTTGATCGTTTGCTGGCAGCATATGCCGCACATGTCGTGAAGAAGAACGGGGGTGGAACGGTGGTGACAAGCGTTGAGGCGCCCATGTGTGTTGAAAAGATGGTTGAGGCCCAAGGCGGGAGAGTCGTTAGAACCAAGGTAGGTGACATCTACATTTCGGAAGCCGTGAAGCGGCACAGGGCCGTCTTCGGCGGAGAACCATGCGGCGCTTGGATACACCCAAAGTTTCACTATTGCCCCGACGGAATACTCTCATCAACATTGCTGCTGAAAGCCTTGGAAGATGAAGGTAAGAAGCTGTCAGAGTTTATCGCGGAAACGCCTCAATATGCGACGGTTAGAGAAAACATTCACTGCAGCAACGAGATCAAGCACGCGGTTGTGGAAGAAGCTGGAGAAGACTTGAAGACTCGTTTTCCTTCTTACATGGAGTTCTCGACAGTTGACGGCGTTCGTCTGACAATCAGAAACGGGTGGATTCTGGTCAGAGCATCCGGCACAGAACCTGTTGTAAGGCTGACAGCCGAAGGTGAAACATTAAGAACTGCAAAAAGCATAATCGGCAAGGGAGCGGCACTAGTCAGAAAACTCATCAAGGAGTCAGGAAAATGAAAGCTGTGATCCTCGCGGCGGGAGAAGGAGTAAGGCTTCAGCCAATCACACTGACCAGACCCAAGCACCTCATAAAGGTCGGTGGGAAACCGATACTTGGACATTGCCTAAACGCCTTGAAAGCTTCGGGGATAGATGAAGCGTTAGTGATCACGCATTACATGGCAGACGCAATCCGCCAGTACTTCGGCGATGGAAAATCGCTCGGGCTGAAAATCGAGTACGCAGAACAGAAGGAGGTTCTTGGAACTGGCAATGCCTTAGGCATCGCTGAACCGTACGTGAAGGACGAGTTTCTAACGGTCTACGGCGACTTGCTGTTCACGGCTGAAACCGTCAAAAACGTCATGGAGACTCACAGCAGAGAAAAACCGTCTGCAACCATGGCTGTTGTTCCGGTCGAAAACCCTGAAAACTATGGCATAGTGGAGCTTGAGAACGAGAAAGATGTCAAGCGCATAATTGAGAAGCCAAGCCGCGAGCAGGCTCCAACAAACCTTGCCAATGCAGGCATCTACGTTTTCTCAACCGAGATTTTCGAGAAGATAAGAGCCACTTCAGCTTCGGCCAGAGGCGAGTGGGAGATTCCTGATGCACTTTTGCTCTTAATAAATGAGAAAAAGTCTGTTTTAGCCGTCAGAATTTCAGGAGAGGAATGGGTGGACATCGGAAGGCCTTGGGACCTGCTTGAGGCCAACCGTTGGGCGCTGGCAAGGATGAAACACAAGATAAGCGGATTTGTGGAAAATGGCGCTCACCTGATAGGGCCTGTGACTGTTGCTGAAAGTGCGTGCATACGGTCGGGAGCGTACGTGGAAGGACCTGCATTTATAGATGAAGAATGCGATGTGGGACCGAACTGTTACATCCGCCCGGGCACAAGCCTTGGGAGGAAGGTGCGGGTGGGCAACGCGTGCGAGATAAAAAATAGTATCGTAATGGATAGGACTCATGTGGGGCATCTGTCCTACGTGGGTGACAGCATACTTGGCGAGAACTGCAATCTAGGTGCTGGGACAATTACGGCTAATTATCGCCTTGATGCTGGAACGATAAAGATGACGGTTAAGGACATGGCTGTGGATAGTGGAAGAACGAAGCTGGGCGCGGTCTTGGGAGACAATGTGAAAGCTGGGATAAACGCACTTTTCATGCCAGGCGTCAAAGTGGGAAACAATAGTTGGGTCGGCCCAGGCGTGATTGTGGGTCGGGACTTGCCGCCGAACAGTGTCATATTGTTGAAGCAGGATGTAGAAAAGAGACAATTTAGCCCGTAGAGTCGCTGGTGTTCCGAAAGTAATAAAAGGATTCGCAAACTGTGTTTTCTGGGATGAGCCATGAAAGAAGAAAAGCTGTTAGGCCTGCTGAAAGAGCTGATACGGAATTCCAGAAGAAGCGACCGCGAACTGGCTAAGGCCACGGGAACCTCGCAGCCGACGGTGACTAGGAACAGGAAGCTTTTGGGAAAATACATTAGAAGCTACACGATTGTGCCCGAGTTTGGCAAGATTGGGTATGAGATTTTAGCTGTTACTTTTGCGAAGGCCAAGACTTACAATGTTAAAGAGGTTGATGCGAAGGTTGAGAAGGCGAGGAAGTGGGTTATGAATCACGCAAACATTGTTTTTGCATCGGACGGGGAAGGCCTTGGAAAAGACGCCATTATGATTTCGGTTCACAAGGACTACTCGAAATATGCGGATTTCATGCGGGAATATACCGGCAATTTTGCGGATTTCGTGACTGATGTTCAGTCTTTCATTGTGAGTCTCAAAACGGGTACGATAATGAAGCCTTTTGACTTGACTTATTTGGCTGACGACGTGAATGGCACCTTGTGAAAGGCTCTGGAGTAAGAGTTTATTAAAGCGCTAAATAGTTGTTTTGCAGTTTCGTTAAGTAGAATGGAGGTTAAATGATTGTCAGTAGCGCAGAGAAGATTTTTCACTGAGGTTTCAGCGCTGGCGGACAGAAACGTGATTGTCGCAACTACGGCGGGAAAGACTTTTGCTGGGATATTGATAGGCATTAACCCTGACAACTTGAGCCTGTGCCTTGCAGGGGCGAAGGATGAGGAAGGAAGGGTTCTGCACCGGGTTTTTCTGAACGGGAGTGTTGTGGCGCAGATTTTGAGTGTGGAGAAACCTTTTGACTTGAAGGCTTTGGCAGACCGCTTGGAGAAAGTGTTTCCGACGATGGTTAAGCTTTACGAGGATAAGGGGTTCATCTGGGTCATGGACAAGGTCAAGGTGACGGAGAAGGGCGTGGTTGAAGGCTCAGGTCCTGCTGCTGAACGTGTGGAAAAAGTTTACGCGGCGTTCATGGGCGAAGTGAAGGGCAAGGTTTAGATAAACCAGCGAAGCTGTTGCTCCTCTTTCTTCTTTTCTTCTGTGACACTTCTGATCAAGCCGAAGGATTCTAGGGTTTTCTTGGTTTCTTCTGCGGCGAGGTCCACTCTTGTCTGGTCGATGCTCATGTTCAGGAATTTGCCCAGAATGGCCAAGGTGGCGCGGGTGGCACTCGTATCTGGTTGTGTTCCCAGAGTGTCTACGAGTAAAGAGAAGCCTTTGAAACCTCTGATCTTGCCGAGTCCGACTAAGAGTCCTGCGATGCCGAATATTTGTCCGACCATTATTTTTGTTCCCAGCGCTAGGACTTGGTTGAGTGTTTCGGTGTCTGTGGCGGCGCAGTAGACCTGCGGGGGCGTTTTTACTTCTTCTTGTCTGAATCCGCCGATGGTTATGAGGAAGTGACTGCCTAGTTTCTCGGCTGTGTCCAGTACTTTTCCGCAGAGCTCGTATTGTCCGCCAGTTGTGAGGGCTTGGGTGTTGCCGTACCAGATGATTAGGTCTCTTCCGCCGTTTGGGTTTTTGCAGTAGTACAGTTCGTTCATTGGGTAGCGTGCTCCGCCCGTTTCGGTGGTTATTGCCAGGTCTTGGAAGGATGAGGAGTGGATTTCGGCGAAGCGTTTGGCTTTGAGTTCGTGGATCAGGTGGAGTGTGGTAATGTTGGCTACGAAGCCTATGCCTGGCAGGCCTTCGATTAGGACAGGGTTGTTTAGTTTTGGTTTTTCGTAGGTTTCGACGATGCAGACCATTGCTTCTTGGCTTCCTCTTTTGTGGACAAGTAATTGAAGAGGTGATATAAGCGTGTTGAGTCGCGACGCAGTTATGAAAAGGTGATGAGTTTCGTTTTCTCCAAGTCTCTCAGGAATTTCAGCACGTGTTCTGAGTCTGTTTCGGCGTATTCTGCTGAGACGGCCCTCATGATTTCATAGGCGTTTCTTTTTCCGTCCATGAAGTTGAGGACTTCGGCTAATTTCTTCTCGAAGTCTGGGTTCTTGTCGCCTATTTCTTCGTACCAGTCGTATTCTTTTTCGCCTAGCTCTTTCTGGAACAGTCCAGAATCAAGTGATCCCTTGAACAAGCGTTTTGGAACGAGCTTCTTCAGTTCGGCGTTTGCCTGCGGTTCTTCAAGTTGCGCTGGGAGGGTCAGGTTTGATGTTTTGGCGATGAAATCCAATGTTTCTTCGAGCCTTGCGGTTTCACGTCGGCCTAGTTCGCCTATATCTGTGCGGTGCTTGTCGAGGATGATGTTTAGTTGCGGGTTTTCGGCGAGTTTCTTGACTGATTTGACTGCCTCTTGCTCGCGCCGAGCTACGTGTTCCAGCTTGCTCATGTAGTAGTTTGCTGTTTTGGCAAGTGCCTTGGCCAGTTCGTCGGGTTTGTCTTTGAGTTTTGGGTCTTCCTTCTTCCTGAACATTTCTTCCACTGCTTCGCGGCTGGTTTCTTCGATCCTGGTCGTGCCTCTTGTGGCAGTTTGGGTTGCGAGTTTGAACGCGGTTTCGGCGTCCGCGTTTGCGAGTGCCAAGGCTGCGACTGTGGTTATCCAGCCGACTCTTTTGAGCATGTCTTCGCTGACTTTGTCGATGGTGTCCATGCTTGTGTGGTAGTACAGGTCTGGCCATTGAAGGAGCATGATGCAGGGCACGCCTGTGTCTGGTTGGGTGAATTCGGCGTGGTCGCTTCCGCCGCTGAAAACCATTGTTGCGTAGCGGAAGGTTGAGGCTGGTCCGAGGTCGGTTTGGCTGTCAAACTCTTTCACTGATTGTTCGAGAAGGCTATAGACGTAGTCTCCTAGATATGAGGGCAGGGAGTCTGGTGTTCGGTGCACGGTGAGTGTGGATCGGCAGAGTTCTTGGTTTTGGCCGACCATGTCGAGGTTTATGCCCGCGACGAGTTTCTGTGAGGCTTCTGGGTGGCTGGAGAGGTAGGCTACGGTTCCGAGAGTTTCGGGTACCCAGAAAAAGCGTATGGTTCTTGCTGGCGGCGGAGTTTTGCCTTTGGCTATTAATGTTTTGATGGTACGTGCAATTTCTAGTAGTAGGCCTGCTCCTGAGGCGTTGTCGTTTGCGCTTGGCTTTGGGTGGCAGAGGTGAGCGATGAGGAAGATTTCCTCGTTTGGCTTGGTGGAGCCTTGTATGGTGGCAGTTACGACTTCTTCGTGTCCAGCGAAGAGTTGGGCGTCGACTGTGGCTTTGAGTTTGACGGTTTTTCCCGCCTTGAGCAGTGCGCGGAGGACGTTGCCTTGGCGTTTGCTTATGCTGAAGCCGAAGGCTGTTTTGGGCTGTTGTTCGGCTGTGGGCCATATGGCTTGGTAGGCGTGGGCGTCTGGAATGTCTAGGCTTTCGCGGACGTTTGGCATCTCGTAGGTTATGGTGTCTGTTATGACGCCTGCCGCACCGTACTTGTAGACGGCTTGTTCGTGGACGAGTCTGGCTCGGCCTGTAGCTAGGACGAACTTGCCTTTCACGTCTTTGCCTTCGTAGTCTTTGGTTTTGGTTCCTGAGCCAACTTCGACTAGCTCGGCTGTGACGCCTTCAAGCGGCGTGGCGTTGCTGAAAGTGTGCAGGCTCTGGGGACAGTCCTCATAAGTGCAGATCAGTTTTTCTTCAGGCTCTACTAGACGAAGCTCGGCGCTTTTCACGGTCCAGCCGACTGGGCTGGTGTAGGTCCAGTATTTGGCTTTGCCGTCAGCTGGGTACTGTTCGATGGTCGCTTCCTGCAAGCCTAGTTTTTGCAGTTCAGTTTTGACGTATTCAGATGCCTCGTGGAACATGGTCGAGCCTTGAATTCTGTGAAAATGCGATATATGGGCAACATATGATTTGGCAACACTGCCAGAAACCTCATCTTTTACGAGTTTGTTCAAATTCATTTTCAGTTCACGGACCTTTGGGTTAGTTAGTGTTGTGAGTAGCTAGTTAAGAATTTAGCGTTTTGCGAACTGCCATACGGGAAACAGAGGAATATATAGTTAAAGAATAATCACAACGGCATTAAATGGAACGAACGAAGAAAATCGCCCTGCTGTTGTGCTTAATGAACATTTTTTATAAGGATGTTTGTGTGTTATCTTTGAAGGTTTACTAATGTCTTTTGAGATAAAAGAGAAAGATCTTCTTGCCAGAATAGGGAAGCTCAAAACCAAGACCTACACAGTGGAAACTCCGCTTCTGTTTCCAGTAATAAACCCAGTCATTCAACCTATTCTTCCCAACAAGATCAGAGGCGAGTTCGGTTTTGATGCCCTGATAACTAATGCATACATTCTGGAACAACGCTTCCAGAACCAGCCTATACAACGAGGCTTGCACAATTTTCTGGGTTTCGATGGAGCCATAATGACCGACTCTGGCGCTTACCAGATCCTCATCTATGGCGACATACAAGCCACCCAAAGAGAAATAGTGGAATACCAAGAGCAGATTGACACTGACATAGCCACCATACTAGACATACCCACGGGCTGGAAAGTCACCGAAGAACACGCTAGGCAGACCGTGGAAGAAACCTTGAATCGAGCGAAACAACTCTCCAAGCAAAAAACCCGGGACGACATTCTCTGGGTAGGCCCAGTCCAAGGCGGAAAATACCTGAACCTCGTAGCATACTCAGCCAGAGAAACAGCCAAATTGCCCTTCCAAGTCCACGCTCTGGGCAGCCCAACGGAAGTCATGGAACGCTACAGGTTCGACGTGCTGGTAGACATGATACTAACCGCAAAAATGAACCTGCCCATAGACAGACCGCTCCACCTCTTCGGAGCAGGCCACCCCTTCATGTTCTCACTGGCAGTAGCCTTGGGCTGCGACCTCTTCGACTCCGCCGCATATGCACTGTACGCGCGTGAAGGACGCTATATGACCGAAACAGGCACGTTCAGACTGAACGAGCTTGACTATTTCCCATGCACCTGCCCAAAATGCACAAAGACGACTCCAAAACAAGCACTAGAACTGCCATCGAAGGAAAGAGAGGTCTTCCTTGCCGAACACAACCTCTACGTCTGCGCCGCCGAAATGAGACGCATAAAACAAGCCATAAGAGACGGCAGACTCTGGGAACACATGGAAATGCGAGCCCACAGCCACCCAGCACTGCTCACAGCCGTAAAACAACTAGCCAAACACCGAGACTTCATCGAAAAACACAGCCCATCAACAAAACCAAGCGGACTATTCTTCTACAACTCCGTCAGCCTAATCAGACCCGAAGTCGTCAGACACCAAAAACTCCTAACAGAAAGATATACTCCGCCCAAACAAGCCGAAACCCTCATACTCATCCCCCAAACCCAGACAAAACCCTTCCACAAGACCCAACAATACAAGCAAGTCATTAAAAACCTCAAACTTGAAAAAGCACACACATGCTTCTACGCCGCACCCTTCGGCGTAGTCCCAATCGAACTCGACGAAGTCTACCCGCTCAGCCAACACGAAACCGCCACGCCACTAGACAAGGAAACAACAGAATACGTGGCAAACCGAACCGCGGACTACATCAAACGGTCAAACTACAAAACAGTCATGCTCATCAACGACCCACAAAACTGGAACAAAACCATCCAAAACACAGTCAAGAAAGCCTGCCGACAAAAACAAATCACTTTCAAAAGTCTCGGCAGCAAAGAAGCACTCACCAAAAAACCTAGGCCTCCACAAGAAACGTAAAGTTCAATCCATATACAGGGAGCCTAAAAACCCACTGAGAGCCCAAAAGCTGCGCACAAACAAACACAGCAAAACCAATTAACCAGCCCGCACACCACCTTCAACAAACCACTGAGCCAGACAAACCATGATCTGCGCCGATTTACACTCCCATACACGCTATTCGCCAGACGCAACAGCCCACCCAAAAACCATAATCGAAAAACTCAACAGCCACCCAACCATAAAAGCATTAGCCATAACCGACCACAACACAACAGAAGGCTACCTCAAAGTACAAGAACTTGCCAAACCCTATCCAGACATAATCATCATCCCAGGAGCTGAAATAAGCGCACAAGAAGGCGAAATAATCATCTTAGGCACAACCGAACTCCCACCAAAACCATGGACGGCCCAAGTCATAATCGACCACGCAAAAACACACAACGCCATAACAATAGCACCACACCCATACAGAGGCCTTGGACTAGCCGACAAAGCCCTAAAACTCGACCTAGACGCCATAGAAACCCTCAACAGCATAACCCCACCAAACCAAAACAAACAAGCCCAGGAATTAGCAAAGACAAAACACCTCCCAGGAGTCGCAGGCAGCGACGCTCACTTCGACACTGACCCGTGGAACGTCTGCACCGAAATCCAAGCCACACTAGACATCGAAGAGATTCTGGAAGCCATAAGAAAAGGCAACGTCAAAGCAACATACACAGACAAGTCAATACATTTTTAAAACACCACAAAGCAAGAGTACCACACTAGCAGATGAAACAATGAACCAGCCACAAATCGGATTTCTAGGCGGAACCCGAGAAGTCGGCAGAATCGCCATAACCGTAAAAACCGAAAAAACACAAGTCCTGCTTGACTACGGCGCCATGCTAAACCATGAACCAGGCTTCCCACGACACATACCGCCGAAAGATGTAGACGCCATAATCCTATCCCACAGCCACCTAGACCACTCAGGCGCCATTCCAATATTCTACATCCAAGGCAAGAAACCACTATACACAAACAAATTAACCACAGAACTAAACCAACTCCTCATCTCAGACTTCATCCACCTCTCAAGCTACTACCTCCCATTCGAATACCTCGAACTCAAAGCCATGACCAACAGCAGCAAACACGTAGAATACGACACCGAGCAAAAAGTCGGCGACATAACCTTCCAATTCAAAAACGCCGGACACATACCGGGCAGCGCACAAACCCTAATCGAAGCAGAAGGAAAAAGAATACTGTTCACGGGCGACTACAACCTCACCGACACAAGACTCCTAGAAGGCGCAAAAATGAGCTACGGAAACCTAGACGCCGTAATCACCGAAAGCACCTACGCAAACGAAGAACACACCCCACGCAAGGAACTCGAAACAAACTTCGTAGACGCATGCACCGAAACCGTCGAACACGGAGGAACCGCCCTCGTCCCAGCCTTCGGAGTAGGAAGATCCCAAGAAATCGCCTGCGTCCTGGCAGCACACCACTTCGAACACCCAATCTACCTGGACGGAATGGCCCGCGAAGTAAGCAGAGTAATGATGAACCACCCACAATTCCTCAAAGACCCCAAAGCCTTCATGGACGCCCTACACTCCGCCAACTGGGTAGAAGGCTGGAGAGACCGCAGAAAAGCCACCAAAGCACCAGGCGTCATAATCTCGCCAGCAGGCATGCTCAAAGGCGGACCAGCCGTATTTTACATCTCGAAAATCGGAAAAAGATCAAACAACGCCGTCTTCCTCGTCAGCTACCAAATCCCAGGCACACCTGGAAAGGAACTCATGGAAAAAGGAATCTGCGTCATCGACGGAAAAATGAGAAAAGTCAAAGCCCACGTCCAACACTTCGACTTCTCATCTCACTGCGGAGCAAGCGAACTCAAAGAAGCCATCAAAAGACTCGGCGGAAAACCGAAAGTCTACGTAGTCCATGGCGCAGAAGGAAACTGCGAATACTTCGCCAAATGGATAAGGGAAGAGCTAGGACTCGAAGCCACCGCACCCAGAACAGGCGACACATTTAAGGTCTAGTGAAACGAAATGAAAATCGGAATCCTACGCATAGGACAAGTTGACCCCGACATTGCTGAAAGACTTCAAGAAAATCTCGCCGCGATTTTCCCAGACACAACAGTCACACTAATCACAAAACCACTGCCGATGCCAGAAGAAGCCTTCAACGAGGACAGACAGCAACACCGGTCAAACATCATTCTTAGCAAGATCCACGCGTACGGCGAGAAAAAGAAAACATTAGATCGCGTGTTAGGCGTAGTGAACGTGGACATTTACGTTCAAGAACTGAACTTCGTGTTCGGCGAAGCAGAACATCCAGGCAATGCAGCGCTAATATCTCTATGGAGGCTGAGGCCAGAATTTTATGGGAAAGCCCCAAACACGGAGCTTCTCGTCGAAAGAAGCACAAAGGAGGCTGTTCACGAAATAGGCCACACCTTGGGCTTGCAGCACTGCTCTAACCCGTTCTGTGTTATGTATTTCTCTAATTCCATATTCGAAACTGATAGAAAAGAAAGCTTGTTCTGTAACAAATGCTACTTAAAAATCGAAAACGCCAAGAAAAACAAGGTTGAAAGCCTTGAATAACACGTTCAAAACGGGAATCGTACACTTAGCACCCATCCTAGTAAGTCTACTATTCGGAGTGCTGTGCGCGCACCTGCTACTGACGTCATCAGTCGAATTTTACCAGGTAACCCCCTTCCAAGAAGGCGTCGGATCTATCGGCAATGCCCTCTACTTCGTCATCCTCGTCGGTGTAGGCGCCACACTCCTGTATTTGCTTCTGAAACGGAAAAGCCTGAAACTTGTCACCTTGATCACAGGCGCAGCCTTGACAGGCGCGGTCTTCATGCTCTCCTTCTTCTACATAATCTCACTGTCCTCAATATTTCCCATCCTCTACTCGGATACGCTGGTCTTGCTGCTGTCCCTGTGCATAACAGTCCTAGCGGATTTCGCCATCTTCAGGGCTCATAACACAATCTGCGACCTAGCAGTCCTCTTCTTAGGCGGCGCGCTTGGCGCGTTCTTGGGAAACTCGATTCCCACGCTCAGCGCAATATCAATTCTAGGCTTGCTGGCAGTTTACGACGTGTTCGCGGTTTATCACGGACCAGTAGGGAAAATAGCCCACAGTGGGCTTGAGCGACTTCGCGGCCTGAGCTTTTCGTTCAAAGAAGTGCAGATGGGACTTGGCGACCTGACCTTCTATTCGATGCTTGCGAGCCGGGTGCTGGTCAGCTCGGGACCGTTTTTCTGCCTCGCCTCATTTGTAGGCATTATGTTCGGTGTCTTCTTAGCCCTCAAAATGTTGGAGAAGAAGGGGATGTTTCCTGGACTGCCTTTTCCAATAGCGTTTGGTCTTTTGCCGTTGATAGTTTCGCTTTTTCTTTAGTTTAGAAGGCAAGACGTCAAATTCGAAACCTTAGCTCTGAGACGCTTGAAATCAGCAATTCTTATATTTCCCGTGTCTGCTCATACGCACTTCTGAAGGAGCCCCTAGACATTGATTATAACCAGGCTAAAGTCTCTCGAGGCCATACTCGAGATGACGAGCAGTTTCCAAAACCTTCTGATAGCTGGGTGCAGCGGATGCTCCGCCATAACGGGTGTTGGAGGCAAGAAACAAGCGGACACCCTGAAAACGCAACTGGAAACGCGCAGAAGACCAAGAACTGGAAGGATTGAACCTGTCTCTGTTCTGCGGCAATGCGACCGCCAGATAGCAGAATCTTCACTCGACCCGTTGATCACCAACTATGATGCCGTGCTTAGCCTCGCATGCGGAGTGGGAGTCCAAACAATCGCTGATCTGTACCCGAACAAGCCCGTCATCCCAGCGACGGATACAATGTTTTTGGGCATGCATGCCACAAGCGAAGGCAAGTTCTACGAAAGGTGCCGCGCGTGTGGAGACTGCATCCTGTTCGAGACTGGAAGCATATGCCCAGTCACGAGATGTGCCAAGAGCCTACTTAATGGACCTTGCGGGGGTCAGGTTGGAGGGAAGTGCGAGGCGGGCGGTTGGAAAAAGGATTGCGCTTGGGTGCTAATCTACAGGCGTTTGAAAGAGAGGAACCAGCTTGACTTGTTCATTAAATTCAGGCCTCCACGCGATTGCAGAATCTCAGAGCCCCCGAGAGAGCTAGGCGGTGAAAAACCTTCTGAGGAAAAGAAGCCAGAACAAGCAAGAAGAAACGAAGCTGGTGAAGAAAAGAAAAGAGAAGCTTACAGCGAGTTAATGAAGCAGATAAGCAGCGGAAAGTTTGTTTTCACGGGAGAACTCGAACCGCTCAAAACGACCAGTCTCGCTGAGGTTATTGAAGTGGCTAAGATGTTGAAGGACCATGTCGTAGCCATCAACATTACAGACAACCCCACTGCTTTCGGCTTCATGAATGCTCTTGTACCCTCATATCTGATTCAGAAAGAGGCAGGCGTGGAGGCTGTTTATCAGATGACTACGAGGGACCGAAACCGTTTGGCTTTGCTTTCTGACTTGCTGGCAGCAGGGGCCTTGGGCATAAAGAACATCTTGGCTCTCACAGGTGATTACACTACAGTCGGTGATACGCCGCAAGCCAAGCCAGTTTTTGATTTGGACTCGGCGACTTTCACTTACATGTTGAGAAAGGTCATCGACGAGGGCGTAGACCTGAACGGCAACAAGATTGAGAACCCACCTAAATTCAACATCGGCATCGCTGCTTCACCGAACGCTGAACCTTTCGAACCTGAAATCTTGAAGATTGAAAGGAAAGTCAGGCTGGGGGTCGATTTCATACAGACTCAGTGTGTTTACAGCGTTGAACAAGCAAGAAGATTCTTGGACGCGTCGGCTTATCTGAAAACGCCTGTGCTGCCTGGGGTTGCGCCTTTCAAGTCGCTGGCCATGATGGATTGGATGATCAAGTTTGTTCCAGGCATCAAGGTTCCAGCGGAACTGGAGGCTCGCCTTCGCAAGGCGCGAGAGAAGAGTAAAGAGGCGTTCTTCGAACAGAATGTTGAAGTCTTTTCTGAATTGGTGCGCGACATTCGAAAGACAACCCATGCCGCGGGGATTCACCTCATGGCGGTCGGCTTCGAGTGGATTATACCCAAGATAATTGAGAGAAGTAGTTAGGCTTGTGTCAGCCATTTTTCTTGAAGGAATTTTGGAATGTCTGACGAGTCTTTAGGTCCGACAAGAACTTGCCAACCGCTCAGTTCTTCAATTTCTAGGGCTAGGCGGGCTGCTTTGCCGGGAATTATGAGTTTTCTGTGCTTCACCTTGTTTTCGATTCCAGACGCTTTCAGGGCGTTGGCAACTTTTTCTGCTGTCAGTCTTCTTCCGGCAACGGAGCTGTCTACGGCTATCCCGCCCGTGTCAATAACAATGAGGTGCGCGTCTATTTTTGCAGATTCAAGGTCTGAGGCTACAGTGTAGTATGTTAATGCGAAGTTCGTCGTAAACATCACAGGAGAGTTTTCATTTGGGTTGCCGAAGGTTTTCAGACCAGCTTGAACTGTCATAGGTTTTCTGGGGTCTGTGTAGATGTTCTGCCTCAGAATGACGATGGGTAGAAGTGCCCATCCGTTGATGTTGTGCATTATTATTATGTCTGCGAAGCGAACGATGAGCAGGGCTGCCAAGTAGGCTTCTTTCCATCTTGCGACGTCTTCGTGAACGCCGTTCTTCTGTGTCCAAGCAATCATGGGCACCCCCATTAATGGAAAAGCAAAAAATTCGTCACCTGACTTGCAAGCCGACTTGCGGATCATAGCGAAATTGCTCAAGGTGTCGGCAAGGCCTTCTGTCAAGAAAGTGCCTGGGTCCAAGACAAGGTCTTCAATTCCATACTCAAGCAGAGTCCTGGCCAAAGACCTCAGAAGTTTCAGGTTGTTCGGCGCAAAAACTCCTAACGGACAACGATGCCGCAAAGCAAGTTCTGCCATCTCCTTCCAGTTGTCTTTTGTTGCCGCGTAAAGGAGTGGTTTTGATTTTGCTGCAACCGCCAATCCTGCTTTGATTACTTGCGGGTTGAATGAGCATAGAATTATCGGCAGGTTTGTGTTTTCGACCACTCTCTTGGCTGTTGCTTGGAACTTTTCTGGTTCATTCGTTATAGAGCGAACGGCAATCACGTCGAGTTTGAGGGGGTGCCCTATGAATTCAAAGTTGAAGCCTTCTACTTTTTTCAGTCTGTCCACTAGCTCTCCTTCAGGCATTTCGTCAGTTACGTCAATCGCAATCGCTGTTGGATTGGTGTATGTGAATTCGTGACGGTACATTACGAGTTTTCCGCCGATTTTGACTGCGTGCAGTCCGACACCAACAACAACCTCTTTCACGGCAGGTCTGAGTATCTTCTCTAACTGCCTGCGGGCTCTCTCATGCTCCTTCGTAAGAAGTGGAGCGCATTTCTCAAGCCGTGCTTCGCTGGTTACAACCTTCGTTGCAAAAGCCAAACAGGTTTGCTCGCCACATTGGCCACAGTTGGTTTTTGGAAGAAGCCGGTAAACGTCGATCGGACTCAGTTCTTTTCTAACCATGTTTGCAGCTCCCGAGTTCAAATCTTTGCGCAAACCCAATTGGCAATTTTGTCTACCTCGTCCGGTTGACCGTGGGCTAGTTGCTCGATAACGTCTTTGAGGGCTTTCACCGCTGCAGGATGCATCATCATGAACAGGTCCACGCCAGTAAGCAGAAGCGCCAAGGCAGTCGTCAGCTCCCACAGAGGTCCTCTCAGTTCTCGCGGTTCCCATTCTGGCGCCATTTCCATCCATGCCTCTCTTGCTGCCCAAGCGTTTGTGGTTCCTGAGGACATGGGATGAGCTAGGTCTAGGTCGCCTGCGAGGGCTGCAAGTCTGGCTTTTTCCATGTTGCTGAATGCATAATCAAGCCCATAGCCTAACGCGGCTGTAGTTAAGTCCATAACGATGTCTTCTCTTGGCAAAAACTCGTAAAGCCTGCGGTTGAGGTCTCGGGCCAAGCTCATGTTCATCGGCGTGAAACTCAGCGCAACGTGCCCGAATCTCTTAATGAATCTTCCACATCGCTCAACATCCATGTCCCGCGTTACCGAGCTCATCAGAAACCTTTCTCCTGCAAAGGCCTCTGCGATTGCCTCGAAAACATCCATGTCTTTCTTTGGGTCTCCGCATCCGCCTATTATCAGCGGGACCCTAACGGCTTGGGCGACTCGCTCAACAGTCTTCACGGCCTCTTTCGGCGAGGTGTCTTTGATGAGGGGATCAGCGCTTACTAGGTGGATGGTTACGACGTCAGCCCCAAACTTCTCAACTGTGAGTTTCGCCCACGCCGCGGGATCTTCCATGACTTCTTTCACGTGCATTTTCACTGCTCTCGGCAAGGAGACTTTCATGTCAAAAATGTCTAACGCTATCACAGGAGGGTGAGGAGCGAGGGCTTCAAGACCGTAGAAGACAGGTGCAGTTTCGCCGCCGATTATAATGGATTTTTCGCGGGTTCCGCCTTCGCTCTTTGTGGCTCCGAGTTTCACCTCGACTATCTTGGTGGGGGAGGTCTGGGCGGGTCGAGTGAAATCGGCTTTGATCAGTCCTGTGGGCTTAGTCTTCACGGAGTCACCCTTTGTTTGACTATCTGTCCTGAACGTATTTACGGTTTCTTGGAAGAACTGGAAGCCGCTTCTTGCCCGTGTTTCTCAGAAATGACAGAGCGGCTATATTTCGCGGATTTCGCATCTGAGCTTCTTTATGACCTCTTCTGCTTTGAGCGGTTCAACCTTCAAAGTATAGAGCTGGTTTGCTGTTCGAAGCTTCAGTTTCACGATGTCTTTCAGTCTCTTGACGTAGCAGAATTCGGCACGGTCGCTTGCTTCAATGAATTTTTCAGGTTCAAATATTTCTGAGGGCATGGAAATCATCCGTGTTTATGATGTGTTGGTGAGTCAACAAGTTTTTATTCGTTTCGGTGAACTGAACCGCACTAGCACCCAAATGGGTTCAAGGCCAACTAGCGCGCACTCCGTTACCTTGATTGATGATAGCAAAAAGCGTGATAGCAGTTGAGCAATGATTCGGTAACAGAGGTTGCAAAGAGGCTTGGCAGTGCGCTCGAAGAGCGCGTTATTCAGATGTTGTTTTCTGTGGCCTGATGATTTTGCGGAATAGTTATAGCTGAACTGAAGTTAGACTATCCAAATATATGGTGTCAAGAATGGCTGAAAAGGAACGTTTTGTGTCCTTAGCGGAAGCAACTGACGAAGTTGAGGTAGCCATCACAAGGGTGGCTCTTCTGCATTTGTCGTTTTCTAAGACTCTCGTTGAAGAATTTGTGGAAAAGAATGGCAAAGAGTTGGTCATTAGGTCAATCCTGGAATATGGAAAGCGAGTTGGAGAGAGGACAAAGCGTGGTCTGCCAGACCTGCCGAAATATGGTGTTCACGGAGAATGGAAGGACGAAAAGCTGTATGACTGTGTTCTTGCGAAAATCTTCCACGAATATGGCGAGGAAGACGTAGGATGCCTATATTGCTACGTCGACGTCGCCAAGTCTATGGCTGTCGACCCAGAAAACAAGGTCATACACAAGGATTGTGCCGCTTGCGGAGACTATTGTTGCACGTTCGAGCAATTGCCCACAACGAAGAAGGAAAGAGCAGATTTCAAAAACATGGATAGGAATTGGAGAAACGTAGACCCTCGACTAATTCAAGGGATTAAACCGAAAAGCTCGACCAAACCAAAAAAGAGATAAGAAAAACCTTTCAGAGCCAGCTCGACCCATCTATCACTAGAAGTGTTCTCTATCAGTCCTTATTATTACGTGATTGCTTAATATTCACTTAGAAGAAAACGGTCATATTAGGACGGAGTTCGGGAGACATCTCCAGCTCTAACGAGATTATAACCAACACGACAGTTTTTTGCTTGCGCTTTCTGAAGATTTTGGTTCCCGCAGTGCGCGCCAAGCAGGTGGCTACTGTGGCCGGATAAGTGGCGGCAATCCTCGCGCTGGTTTCCTTTTCTGAACAAGCCATACTCCTATGTAGCCCGCAATCCCAGCTGTGATCGCCCAAACTATCGGGGAAAACACGGCCCAAATGTCAACATCAAATGATGGGTAGGGTTCATTCGCCAAGTATAACGTTGCCAAATCGATTGTGCTCAAAATCCCCTCGGTGAAGATGTAAGTCACGAAGGCGGCCACCAGACCGTCTTTGAGCGTCCCGAGCCTAAAAATGTATATTGCTAGTATCGCCACAAAAAAAGAGGGAATAAAATCAAGGTATACCGGCAAAAGCAGATTGATGATGATGACTGCCAGCAAAAAGCCAGAAACTCCTGCCTTCATGCTTGGATCCATATTTCAGACCTCGCTCGAGCTCACTTCATGCGATTTTGAGATTGTCTCAGATACTGAGAAGATATGAATGCAGCAGGTTATCAATGAAAGATCATGCATGCGCCCGCGCCTCCATTGACGTTGCTCCAGCACATTTTTCTAATGAAATCTCCAATTTTTTCAATTCCTCAAATTGCCGACTGATTTGAAGTTCCAATGCATGTTTCTTCTGCAGGTTTTCATTAAGCCCGTTTCTCAGCATATTATGCTTTTCCTCCAATGCTGGTTGCGTATTCATTTTTCTTCACCCAACATCGTATCATCACATTATTCCTATTCTTTTTGGTTCCCGCTAAGGTCCGAAACAGCTGAGGAGAGAAAGGAGAAAGGAAAAATGATCTTCAACTCTTATCGGACCTTGGCGAGTCCCTTTTTGAAGAATAGGGTGTTTCTGGCTTGTTCTCAACCTCCAAACTCGTCATGGATGCGAATTATTAAGCTGTTTTTCAGAATTATACCCAATTATATTCCAAATCTGATGACACACTCTGTATACCTGCGCGTTTGCCACCCCGGAAAGCATTTGAGCTAGAGTCTGTCCTAGGACAATAAACGAGTGGGATTTGCGGGAGACGTCTCCTCTGATCAATGCGTTACTACCAAACATGCCAGCCCGCTTGACTGCATACTATCCATCGTGCATCGGGGAAATAATCAAATCATCAGTAAAACCTATATTGATAGAGAAACTAGAACGAAATGTGCACGGAAACCATGGAAAATAACGACGATCACGTGCTGAAAGTATCAAATCTGAGCGTGAAGCTCCAGAATCAGACAATTCTGGAAAACGTAAGTTTCAAGCTGAAGAGAGGAACCGCCCTAGCAGTTCTCGGCCCAAACGGCGCTGGAAAGACGATACTTTTCAGAGCCCTGTTGAACCTAGTGCCATACACGGGGAAAATCGAATGGGCGGAAAAAGTGAGGATAGGCTATGTTCCACAGAACATCGCCGTGGACGATATTCCCATTTCTGTGAAGGAGTTCCTGTCCTACAAAAATCATGCGAATGTGGAAAGTTCTCTTAGCCCTGTAAGACTTAGTAACAAGAATGTGGCGGACAAAACCCTCGGAATTCTGTCTGGAGGACAGCTTCGGAGGGTGTTGATTGCGTGGGCTTTGACTGATAACCCAAATGTCCTTCTGTTTGATGAGCCGACAACTGGCGTTGACCATGATACTGAAGAACCCATTTTCGCAACGCTTAATGAATTGAAGGAGAAAAACAAGATAACTATACTTTTGATCACGCATGACGTGCATATTGTCAGAGAATATTCAGACTACTTGCTGGCATTGGATAAATGTGTCAAGTTTTTTGGCGAATCAAAGGAAATAATGAACCCATCAACACAAAGAATAATCTACGGCGAGACAGTGTGTGCAGGAGCGCCGGACGAAAATAGGTGACCCTCTGTGACAGAAGCTTTGACACTTAGCCTCTTGATAGGCATATCCGTGGGCGTTTCAGCGGGTTATCTGGGTTCTCTCATGGTCCTAGAAAAGATGGCACTTGTAGGTGATGCTCTTTCGCACGTGGCGTTGCCAGGGCTCGCGCTGGGAATACTATTCAACTTCAACCCGTTTTTTGGAGCTTTTGCTTTCCTGTTTGCATCAGCCGTGATCATTTGGTATTTAGGAAGAGTCACCAAGTTACCCTTCGAAACAATCGTTGGCGCAATGTTCACTTTTGCCCTTGCAATCGGCATATTGATTATACCACAGCCTGACCTCCTTGAAGCGTTGTTTGGAGACATAACGAAAGTAACAATCCTAGAAACAGTGACTGCAGTAGTCATCTCTGTGATAGCGGTAGTCCTAACTAAGATGATCTACAGAAAGCTCGTACTCGGCATGATTTCAGAAGAACTTGCAAACTCAAAAGGCATTGACGTCAGCAAAACAAACCTACTTTACCTTTTGCTAGTGTCCCTTGTCGTGGCTGTAGGCATCAAGATCGTAGGAACACTCCTAGTGGGTTTCTTGGTAATCGTTCCAGCAGCAGCAGCAAAAAACGTAAGCACTGACCTGCATAGATATGCAGTGCTGAGCGCTTCTTTCGGGACAATCAGCACCTGTTCCGGAATTCTCTTCTCAAGTTACTTGAACTTGCAAACCGGACCCTTGGTGGTTTTTTCAGGAATCATAGTCTTCTTAGCAACCGTTTTAGCAAAGTGGAGAGCAAAATAGAGCTTAACAGCTACGCGGCAATCGTAGCAGATTCCGCCAGAATACGTAAGCGTGTGCTTCTTGGCCAAAAAAAGAGGGTGATGTAGGAGAAATCTTCAGTACTGGGCGGTTACAACCAACACGCCAGTCTGAATTGCTTACGTCGAAGTCAACCATCCTTTGCGTTTCTCTACTTTTCCAGCTACTGCGTCTGCATAATATTCAGCTATACGCTTCGTTGCAACTCCAGGATACTCTTTGCCCAAAGGCAAGTCATCTATGCTAGTGATTGGGGTGATCTCCCAACCAGTTCCACAAAGGAAAGCCTCATCAGAAGCATAGAGCTCAACACGCGTAATGTCTCTCACCTCGACTGGAATGCCTAAATCCTCTGGTATCGTTTTAAGAAGTGTTTCTCTTGTGACACTTTCAAGAATTGATGCAGTCACCGGCGGAGTTATCACTTTTCCATTTCTTACTGTCATTATACAGGCGCCTGTTCCCTCACTGACAAAACCTCTATTATCCAAAAATATTGCGCCATCATAATGCAGCCTCTCAGCTTCTCGCATGGCTAAAGCAGAATTACCATAATTTGCCCAGGCCTTCGCCTGTGGAGGAAGCGCATCAGAGGCGATTCGTCGCCAAGTGCTGATCATGAACTTGCGCTCTTTAGAAAAGCGTGGATTGTCTTTCCCTAGTACGGTCTCGAATGTCCAGACTGGAATGACGATGTGAACCTCTTCTGGCCCCTCAGCCCTTGGCCAAATTCTTGGTTGAATGTAAACGTTCGTGTCAAAACCATTAGCCTTAATAGTCTTCCTTGCTGCCTCCAAGAGCTCCTCCTTAGTATAAGGTATTTTCATCCCACAGACTGCTGCAGACCGCCAAAGACGATCAACGTGAGGCTTCCATTGAAAAATATTCAGTCTTCCCCTGTTATTGACATTGTTTTCTACGTAAGCCTTCACTCCTTCGAAAATGCTGAGATGAATAGGCTCCATAGCAGAGACAAGCGCCCTTTCAGTCTTGATGATCTCACCGTTCATCCAACAGAGCTTTGCGCCATGAAAGGCAACAGACATAAGCTAACAACCCCGAACAACACCTAAACCCGCAGGGATTTATGAGTTTTGATGCAGAAAATGCTTGATCTCACCATAGACAGTGGGCATCCTTTCTCGTTTGGGAAAAGAGGGGTTTGCGGGAGATATCTCCACTTTTCTGATCGCGTGCCATTGATGAAGCAGCAAACTTATAACAAAGAACATCCCCTCGCAATCGCCTGGATTTTCTAATTTCTATTTTAAATAAAGGAAAAATCTTTGGAATTCTAATTCTTCTCTCAACTTAGAAATTTGGAATCTAGAAAACTCAAATCGCGTTATCTTGATTAGCGCGCATACTTGTTCCTAAATTCGTTCGTAGGGCGCCTTGTGCTTCAGTTCTCCGCCTCCGACATATTTGGATCATATAGTAGACCCGAGGGGGTAGGCTGTAGAGCACACAAGCCCCGGCAAAAACGCCAAGAACCATGCACTGCCAACTCCATCACACTCAAAAAAGAAATTTAGAACACGCATGCGCGCTGTGGTTGCCATTTTAGAGCCCTTTCCACCCCATCTCTGGCGGATCAATGCCCATTTGCCAGAGGAGAGCTATCAACTCGCCTCTGTGATGAACCTCCTCTTCGAATACGTGTATAAGGATGTCTTCAGCTTTCATTCTAACAGTCTTGTGACCCTCGCCCGTAACCGTGCACGTTTTCTTAAGCCCATCTGAGGATAGTGAGTGAAGGTAATCAGTCATTCGTTTCTCCACATGTTCCATATATGCTCTAACATCATCAAACGTTCTGTATTCATCAAATTTTCTCTCAGATCGTAAGTGCTTTTTCTCCAGGAAATCCAACCAGTAATCGATTGCGCCCAGAGTATGGACAAAAATGTTCCTAATTGAGTTGAAACTCGCTTCTCTGTTCTTGGTAAACTCGTTCCAAGGTAATTTTGCAAGGCGTTCGAAGTATCTATGCCTCACAACATGATTGTAATCCAAGAGCTCTCTAACATCAACCATTCATAACACCTGACTACTTGCCAAGAAGTATTATTCCGATTCAGCTTTAGCTTTTTCGCCATCACAACTTTTCCGGGCGCACGCGCTTTGGAAACCTATCCGTTACCCTGACTGATGATAGCACGAAGCGTGATAGCAGTTGAGCAATGATTCGGTAACAGACAGGTTGCAAAGAACTAAAAGGCTTAATGGAGACAGGTTCGTGAGCTCGAAGGACTCTTCGTCTAACGTTGAATTGGTAATGTTTAAATGTTGCAATGCGCTTCCTTGTGGAGTTTTCAGGTGAGCAGCGTTGCTAAAGATAAGGCCTTTCCAAAAAGGACTCGACGAGGAAATCTACGTTAGAATCTTCAATACGGCATTTTTGGACTATGATGATATTAGAAGCGTAACGCTTCAAGAAGTAAGGACTCTAGAAGATGCACCGAGTTACAACCTCGATGGACTTTTGATAGCTGAATGGAACGGTCAAACAGCAGGAATGGTGCAAGCGTTTGTTGACAGGTTTAGAGAGGAGAAGAAGGGCTTCATTCAATCGCTTGCGGTCTTGCCAGAATTTAGGCACAAAGGAATATCCAAGAGGCTTGTTTCTGAAGCGATTTCAAGCTTGAAAAAGAGAGGAATGAAAGTTGTTGCTGCTTGGGCACAGGCTGACAGGTTGGGCTGTGTGCACATTTACGAGAGTTCTGGTTTTAAGTGTGTTCGAGCCTCGAGCCTGATGAAAGGAAGTCTAACTGAGATCCCAGAAATAGAAGTAAACAAGGCAATAAGCCTGAGAGAAGCACAACTAGGAGACTGTCAGGATATTGCTTTGATTAACAACCTCGATAACGAAGCTTTCAAAGAACATTTCAATTATAGGCCAGTGACTATTGAAGAAACCAGGTATATGCTGTTGGAGATGCCATGGTGGAAGCATCAAAAGGCTTGGTTTGCGGATTTTGATAAGCACCCAGTAGGCTATGTCATAGCTGGAATCGATGTGGGATTAAACAAAGAAAAAAGCGTCAGGTACGGTTGGATCTTGGACATTGGCGTTTTGAAGCCTCACAGATTAAGAGGCATAGGGTCAACTTTGATGCTTCAAGCAATGCGTTATCTAAGGTCGCAGGGAATGGACAATGCGTTGCTTTATGTCGATGATCAGAATCCCACATGTGCAATAAAACTCTGAGAAAGTTGGCTTCAAAGTTTATCACAAGAGCGCTGTTTACGAGCTACAGCTCGTGTGAACTTTGTCTAAGAGGTTTGAAAGAGATAGGCTTGGTGTGCACAAAGCGCACGTCAATTGAACATCAGTTTATAGTTGAGTTTGCTGAAACTCGCTGAGGATATTCCAGGGTTAAATTGGCTTTGGATTTTTTCTTATATGGGATTTATTATAGGAATCTTTTGAAAGATAGTGGACTTGTAGAATTGAATCGAAGGTTTTTCCGCAAACCATAAGAACTGAAAACTTTGGTAAATAGATAAATGGGCATGGGGAAGGATAGAGGTGAGTAAGTATGATTAGTAAGGTATGCCATATTACTTTTCCAGTGTCGGATCTAAAGAAGGCTGTTGATTTTTACGAGAATGCTCTCGGTCTCAAGAAGACTGGTGAATGGCCCAATTATGCAACCTTTGATGTTGGAGGAGTGCAGTTTGGTCTTGAACCAAGTCGTAGATTTGAAATCTTTCTGCTTGTGGATGACGTTGACAAGGCGTATCAAGATCTTAAGGCGAAAGGCGTCAAGTTCATTACAGAGCCAAAAGACCAGCATTGGGGTGCTCGAACAGCGACGTTCACAGATCCTGATGGAAATAAGTTTA
>Ga0315282_10004780_pt1 | contig 23428 bp, 23 predicted proteins | sample YL17G07_20_MG_FD_203693 | JGI IMG/M metagenome (GOLD analysis project Ga0315282, IMG submission 203693) | Sediment microbial communities from Yellowstone Lake, YNP, Wyoming, USA - YL17G07_20 | ecosystem: Environmental > Aquatic > Freshwater > Lake > Sediment | place: USA: Wyoming | collected... | reverse complement strand
ATGGCCAACAGGCTGCATCCTACGTTTGAGGAGATGGAGAGGGCCATAGGGCAGAGGATAAGGACCAAGAGGTTCAGGTTGAATGTTACTAATTACTTATGTTAGACGCTATACGTCCTCTTCACCTTAATCAAGAGCTTTTTTACGAAGGGGCAAGAGCACACAATCGTATTCGGCATCACCGTCAGTGGAATACTCGGCATCCTTATGGCCAGCTTCTGGCTGCTGCCCTCTTTGTTGGAGGGCACAGGCCGTCTGAACCCGAGCATTGAGACGGCCCTCGGGGTCATGATCCCCGTAGAGAGCCTCTTCATCAGTGCTGACCGGCTTTGGTATATCTCGCCCCTAGGGATGATCTGGTATAAGCAATTCTTCCTCGGTCTTCCCGTCATCATCCTATCACTTCTTGGCTGCGTACTTCTTGTCATGAGGAAGTTCGATTCCAAGGGGAAGTTCTGGGCGCTCACCTTCTTATCTTGGTCGGTTCTCTTTCTCTTCGCAATCGTCTCCCCGTATTTTGGAATCGTCATCGGATGGCCAAACAGGTTCCCCTACTTCGTCTTAATGCCAATGGCCATGCTCGGTGGCCTCGCCATAAGCTGGCTTGAGGATCGCCTCTTGTCATCGCCTAGGAGGGGCTCTCTCGGAAATATAGCGAGGTACTCCCTTTTGACTGCCATAGTCCTCTCGGTGCTGATCCACGCATACGGTTTACAACAGTTCACTTACTACCCATATGCGAATGAAATTCGGGTCTCCGAATGGCTTGATGGGAATTTAAAGCCTGGGGAGAGAGCCGCCTCATTCGGGACCGTCTCCTATGTGTTCAATGTCGTTTCTAATGGTTGGCAGGTAGATGGAGGATATGTTCAGGGTCAGATCAACCCGGATTTCTACGATAAATACTTCAAAACATTTATGGAACTTGATGATGAGGACTTCATCCTGAAGACACTAAACGAGACTAATACCCGTTTCATAATCATTCCACAAGGCATGAAAATACCGTCAACATACGCGGACCAGAAATATTTCGACCATATCGATATGCCTGGCTTTTCCATCTTCAGATTGAAGGATAACTACACGCTTGATTTAGTTACTGTCATCAAAGGCAATGCTTCAGTGGATTATGACTATTCGAATCCAGATGAATTTCTACTGTCGGTCAAAAGTTCTTCTGAACGCATTACATTGCTGGTAAAGATGAACTATTATCCAGGATGGGTTGCCCGTTCCTCACAGGCAGAGGTGAAATTGGCTCAGAGCCCCGATGGCCTTATGGAGATCGAGGCTAGTGGCGCGCAGAACTTGGACATTACCCTCCAATACCGCCAAACGTGGATCGACCAGATGGCTTTGGGAACCACGATCGCAGGAGTTGTGATTTATCTACTCGTGCTTCTTGGGGGATTGAAAGGATTCAAACGTCCAAACTTATCGATCTGAGAGGAGAGAGCTCGAAGATGGCTTTCATTTAAAAAGGACTTGACCCCAGAGATAAATTCTCTAACGGACACCCACGATGTCTAAGACGGGCCAACATGTTCGGAAAGCTGTGGTGCGGTGCATGCATCCGGGATGCCCCATGAGCTCTCAACGTATTCCTCTCCGAATTGGAGTTCTTATCTGAATCAAATGTACACGAATTTAGGAGAACATTCATTAAGAGCATCCTTTAGTATTATATACTTCCTTGAAATATAGGTAGCTGAATGGGTTTGTCGAACCCTAAGGTATGCCCGAATTGCGGTGCCAAACTAAATGAAAGCGCACGATACTGCGCCTCTTGTGGCCAGCCACTTGTTGCCCCGCAAGCCGCAGTTGCGCAAACGCCTCCTCGAGAAACAAGGGAGCTTCAAAAACCTCCACCGAAAGTGCAGCTGAAAACACAGAGGCCAGTGCCCCAAGCCGCGCCCCCTCGGCGCACTACAGTCCCTCCTCCGCCACATACTCCTCGTATCTCGAAGTGCCTGAACTGTGGCAAGGAAGTGGCTCCAGGTACGAAGTATTGCCCGAATTGCGGCTTCAACATCGAGGCGGCCGCCAAGAGGTTAACCGCCCCAAAGGGGAGCGCAGCTACTGCCAGGGACCTTTACTTCGGCGAGAAGAGGAAGTTCTTCTCGTTCGAGGGCTACCAGCTCGAAGGAGTTAGCAACTTGGCCGTACTCCTGATTGTCTTAGGGGTGTGGGATATCGCCGCTTCCTTACTGTCCTCCCCACTTCTCACAACGCCGGATGGTGGCAGAATCGTCGTACTCTGGCTACCGGGAGGGATCGATTCCTCGACATCGATCTTGCCCACTGTTACATTCCTCGCCCTCGGTGTCATCCTCATCCTAGTCGCCTTGGGGCTCCTCCTCGTGAAGCCAGAATTCTTCTGGATCGGAGTTGCAACTTCCCTCATCCTGCTTCCACTTTCACTATTTCAGATCATTCACGGTTTAAACGGCGAGTTCCAGATAAGCCCTACAGGCACTCATCAGATGGATAATATCATGATGGGGCTTGTGGGGTTATTGGTCGCAGCCGCAACTCTGCTACAGTTCCTGAGGACAAAGAAGTACTTCATCGGCGGAGAGACTTGAAGCGGAAGACCCTCGCCTCAATCATAATCTTGCTCGTCTTCGTATTGAGCACAGTGGCAACCGCGATCTTGCTAGCTCTAAGGTAGTTCACGATACTCGTGTGACTTCGGGGCAGGCACCCAATATGGCGCATTTGTCCCTCACGAAAACCCAGGTCGCTCCGAAAGGAGCTTGGGCAACGGATTCCGAGCAAAGGGCATGCCCTTGGTCTCAGCCCTGATCTCATCTATTAGCTCTTGGGCCTTCATCTGCCTTATCTTGTCCCTCGCCCTGTCCCTCACCGCTAAAACGCCCGTCTCCGACTCCCTCTGTCCGAAGACCACTATGTAGTTTATCCATTCGGTCTCGGCTTGCCTCACCCTCTTCTCCACGCTCTCGGCCCTATCGTCTATGTCCGACCTGACGTTCTGTTCCTGAAAGACCCGCATGAGTTGCTCGGCCCCATCGATGTATTTGTCCGAAACCGGCAGCATCCGAACTTGCGTCGGAGCCAGCCATAGGGGCAACTGTGGTTTCTTGCCCTTCTTCCCCTCACTGTATGCCTTCTCAAGAAGGGCCCAGATGTCACGCTCTATTGCGCCACTCGGCGAACAATGCAGGATAATCGGATAGATCCTCCCGCCCTTCTCATCCGTGAAAGTGATATCGTATCTCTTTGCGTTCTCGATGTCAATCTGGTCGGTCGAGAGCGCCGATGCCTTCTCGAGGTTGTCCACGAAGTTGAACTCCCACTTCATGACGAAGTAGAAGAACCTCTCATTCCATATCTCAACGAGCGCAGGTTTGCCGAAATCCTTAACGAGCGATCGGACGAACTCGCCATTCTCCTCGTAGAATTCCTTCGTGAACCTTATGCCGAGCTCATAGTCATCCCTATTGAGCCCTATGCCCTCGAGCACATCGCGCGAGAGCTTCATCCTTCGCCTCATCTCCTCCTTCGCCTGTTCGAGGTCGGCGCAGAAGGCGTGCACGTCGGGCATCGTGAATGCCCTAAGCCTCCTGAGCCCCACGACCTCGCCGCTCAGCTCCCTCCGAAAGCTGTACCTCGTGAGCTCGTATACCTTAAGGGGAAGATGCCTATACGAGATGTTCATGTCGTGCACGGTCAGGAACTGGCCGAAACACGCTGAGAACCTGAGGAAGTATTCCTTATCCTCGGACTTCACGATATATTGTCTCGCAGGAAATCTGCTGAGGTAATCGGCAAGGCTCGGGTGCTTGAAATCATACATTATCGGGGTCTCTATCTCCATCGCCCCATACTCCACGACCTTCTCCGTGACATATCGCTCGAGAAGGGATTTGATGAACCTGCCCTTCGCGGGCCATCTGAGGTTACCGGGATCACTCGCCGGCTCATAGTCCGCTATCTCGAGCTTCCTCATCAGTTTGACGTGAGGTGGCTCCTCGCTAACGGCCCTAACCTTTGCCATCTCATACCTAACGAACTTCTCCAGGTTCTGAAGCCCTTCGAAGCTGAAGTTCTCCACTGGAATGAGTTCGCCCTCGGTCGTCATTATATGCCAAGATGATCTGAGTTTCTTCTCGGCTTCAACGGCAACCGAGACCTTCTCCTCGGCCTGTGGTCTTGCGATGGATGTTATCGTCTTCAGCCTTTCCGCAAGTGGATGGCCCTTTATCGAGATCGTGAACTTCTTCGTCCAACCGAATGGCGCCCTGTAGGTCTCGATCCCAAGCTCCTTCATGCGACCCTCCAACTCCTTCACCCTCCTCAGGGCCTCTTGCGGGCCGGCGAGGTCGTTGCTTAGGTGCGAGTAGGGGTAGATGATTATCTTCCTCGCCCCTATCGATTCGATGTCGCCCTTCACCTCCTGAGCGGCCCTCTCGACCATGGATGCCCCATCGTCCCTCTCAATCGCTGTGAAGAGGACGACGACTTCATCCACTCGAACGCTCTTCTGCTCCGCCTCTTCTGCGTTTACAGCCTCCTTCTTCACTGGAAGGTATTCGAAGTAGTCGGAGTGGAGCAGGAGGATCCTCATATCATCGCCTCAGAACAATCGGGATGCAATTCATGTGAAGCTGACCTCTCAAACACATGTTTTAGGTCGTCCATCTCCACCTTTCAAGTCTCTCTTCCTTGCGCCTCGCCTTCTTCAGGATCTTGTAGTGGTCCCCACATAGGTATATCCGCTTCTGGGCGGAGACGAGATCGATCTTGGCTTCCCTAGCCTGGTCGATGGGTATCGACCTTATGGCCAGGTTATCACATCCCCTTGCATTGCACTTGACGCCTTTGCCTACCTTTCCCAAATCCAGCCTTCACGGATCACATCGTTGGCCATACTGATAAGCATTGGCTTGAGGGACTTCGAAGGGCAGCTATTGAGGAGGCTTAAAACCATGTTTCTTGGTGTACCAATACGTGTAGTAGAGGCGCTGTCCCACCGTTATCTGTCCGAGCATAGCAAGGGCCAGAGTCGCGATGAAGAGAGCCTTGTCGACGTAGAGGTTGAGAAGCGAGGCAGCGACCAGGATAACTATCTTATCCTGCCTTTCGGCTATACCCACGTCGCAGTTCTTCATCCCCCCACTGGATTCCGCCCTCGCCCTCGTGTAGCTCGACATTACCATGCTGAAGAGTGCCAGAGTTGCGACCGCCCAGTCGACGAATCCGCCGAGGGCTATTCCGATGATATAGAAGCATTCCGTATATCTATCCACAACCGCATCGAGCGTGGCGCCGAAATAAGTCACGTCCTTAATTAAACGAGCAACAGACCCATCCAATATGTCCAAGAGGCCAGATGTCAAGATGAAGAGGGCCCCAATCAAGATGTGGCGATATGTGTAAGCCGCGCAGGCCGCAATGGATACTATCAAGCCGAGGATCGTTATGATGTTCGGCGGGATGTCGTTTCTTTGTAGGGTCTCCGCTAGTGGTGTGAATAGCTTATCTGATATCTTCCTGAGCTTACCCAGGACCATCGGATCTGCTTCACTCCTTCTTTAGGAGTTTATACGTTTGTTCTATGAACTTCAAGCCCTCTTTGTATGTATCCAGCCCCTTCTCCGTAGCCTGATAGAAGACCTTTCTCAAGCCAAGTCTGCTGTCCTTGTCCACGAGTCTCTTGACAAGACCTTCGTTGCTCATCCTGTAAAGGACCACATAGACCGTTATCGTGGCCACCTTTACGCTATACCTACTCCTTAGCTGGGTCGCGACCTCATATCCGTACATCGGCCTCTCATTGAGCATCGAGAGTATGAACATCCAAAGGTTCTCCTTTGTCAGCTTTGAAACCAGTCTGATGTACGCCACTTGCCCCACCTCTAGAACGATCGGCGTTCGTCCCTAGCCCTGACCTTTGCTATTTTAGCATGGACAGCGCAGGATACACAATAGTATTTCACTATCCTCGTATGAGGTAAGAACGTCCCACCTTGCCTCAGTTCCCTTGCAAGAGTTGGCTCCACGAGGGTGACGAATCGCGTCACCTTCTTGGCCTTGTCACGTGGCACTCGCTGTCCGCACTGCGAACATTCAACGAGCCCGCTTCTGCCCTTAGATCCTTTGGCTCTGCCACTTGACTTCCTCTTTTTAGTCAACCACTAGGACCTATTCTCCACTCAGATTATGCCAGGTATTTAAGGTAACTGAAGGGCGGCTTTGCCCCTCTTCTTCGCTGTATATCGCCTTCTCAATATGCCTCTGCCATGTACACCATCTCAGTTGCCCTTCTCCCACATACGATGCATCTCGACTCGGGGCCGGGTTTCTCTTCCCTGTCGAGTCTGTACCCCCTGACCTCCAAGCCGAGCTTTTCCGATATTTTCGCAGCGCAGTCAGCTCCTTCCATCTCAATTGTGCAGAAGGGCGCCCTTAGTATCTCGTACCCCTCATTTATTTTTTCAGACGCTTCCTCCATCGTCACGGCATTTGCCGTCTTCTCCTCCAACCTCCTCTCAGCGGCCTCCGTCATTGCGCTGAGCATCCTCTGCGCCTCCTCCTTTAGCCAGCCAGTCAGCTCCCCAACTTGGACCTGCTTCCTCTTCCTCGTGTCCCTCCTGAATACGGTCACATATCCCCCTTCTTTTTCCCTAGATCCTATCTCGATCCTGAACGGAGCGCCCATCATCTCCCAATAATAATACTTCATGCCCGGTGATCGTTCATCGGTGTCGAGACGAGTTCTCAATCCCTCCTCCTTGAGCTTGAGCCAGATGCTCCTGCACATCTCCTGCACTCCCTCCCCCCCGGGTATGGGGACTACAACCACTTGGACGGGTGCTGTCCGAAAGGGCAAAACCAAGCCGGAATCATCGCCGTGGATGGATATCAGTGCCGCGAGCGTCCTACTGATACCGGGTCCAAAGCACGTCTGATAAACCGCTTTGTTCTCGCCATCGGCATCTTGGAAGTGTATGTTGAAGGCCTTGCTGAACTTCGTCCCCAAATAATGAGTCGATGCGACCTGATTCAATTTCCCATCGGGCATCAAACAATCAGCGGCATAGGTGTTGACTGCGCCCTTGAATTTGTCCCATTGGGGCCTCAAGCAGAAGAGGATCGATATGCCGAGCTCCTTGAGCGTCTTAATCGCCACCTCCATGTCCTCCTTGACTTGTCGAAGCGCATCCTCCTCGGATGGGAACGCGCAATGTGTCTCTATCCAGAGGAACTCCCTCCCCCTGAGTAGGGGCCTCGTGGCCTTCGTCTCGTACCTGAAGACAGTGCAGCTCTGATAGAGCTTCATGGGCAGATCCCTTATGCTCCTTATCCAGAGCGAGTACATCGGATAGAAGGCCGTCTCAGATGTTGGACGCAGTGCAAGCCTCTTCTCCAGGACTTCGTCTCCGCCGTGCGTGACCCAGAAGACCTCTGGCGTGAAACCCAAAACGTGCTCGCTCTCCCTCTGCAGATTCTCCTCAGGTATGACGACTGGAAAGAGGGTCGGAAGATGTCCCCTCCTCTCCAATTCCTCCTCGTATACCTTGTAAATCTCCTTTACCATGATCATGCCCCACGGCCTGTAGATCACGAAGCCCTTGACGTTGTATCTGTCGTCTACGACCTCGGCCTCCCTTACTATCCTATTGTACCACTCCGAGAAGTCCGCCTCTTTGTCGACGTTGAATGTCTCCTTTTCCGGCATTCTAACCAACTCGCCTTCTCTGAACCGTTATTAACGTTAGCTCGGGTCCAAGTTCAATCAGCCTACTTGGTGCCCTCGCGGCCTAACCTTTTCAAAGTCTTCCATGTCCTCCTCACTATGGTCGGCACTTCATCGCCCTCGCTCAATAGCTTCTGTAGGAAATCCCTAGTCCTCTGGTCGGAAGGATATCCGCTGCCAAAGTCCCCATAGATGTCCTTCAGCTTTTGGACTTCGGAATCCCTCCGTACCTTGGCTATGATCGATGCTGCAGACACCAACGGATATGTCTCATCCGCATGATGTTCCGAGATTATCCGAATCTCGTCGTTGAGCAGCTCACCCACGGTCTTACCGAATCGCGCAGCGACCACGTCGGGAGCATCGATGTACGCGATATCCGGCTTGACCCTTTGCAGTATCAGTGCTGCCCTCTCCGCCTCCAACCTGTTCAGCTTCCAGTGTTTCTGCTTTCTCCTGACGTATACGTCGATCTCGCTCGGTTGAATTATCTCAACTTCCACACTATCTGCCACTTGAAATATCTCCCTGCTGAGTCTCAGGCGGGAAGAGGGGCTCAACTTCTTTGAATCCCTCACGCCCAATCCCCCAAGGATCTGGAGCCTATCCCGGTAGAAGGCCACACCGGCCAATACCATCGGACCTATCACAGGTCCCCTTCCGGCATCGTCAACGCCGCAGAGCAGTTCCCTTCTTGTGCTCACTTGCCTCACTTTTTGATCGCGATGATCATCCGATGTGAATCGGCGTATGGCTCGAGGTCGATCTCCTCCACTATACCGTATCCTCCGGCACGTATCCTCTTGGCCTCTACTTCATAGATCTCCTCGAGCGAGAGAACCGAACTTATGCTCCTTGCCTTCACCGCTATTATGGCATGGCCACCGGGCTTTAGGTAATAGTTTGCGTTATCGAGCATTATCTTCGTCTGGTCCTGTTGGGAAACATCGCAATACGTTACGTCGCACTCCTCAACCATCCATCTGTATAGGTATGGATGTCTCGCATCCGAAAGGATCGCGACCACGTTCTCCCTCTGCTTGGCCAGCCTCGTGAGCAAATCCCTCATCGGCCTATACGCCACCTCGATGCAGAAGACCTTGCCGCCCAGGCCCACGATATCTGAGACATGACTGGCCGTAGTTCCTGAGCCGGCCCCAAGGTAGAGGACTTTACATCCCTCGCCGAATGGGAACTCCTTGATGCCCTTGAGGATGGCTGCGGCTAGCTTGCTCCTATACGGATCCCACTCCCTGTACTCAGCTCCCCCGATCTTCTCAATCCTCTCGCCATATATGTTGCTGTGTGGTTTGAGGTTACGGGTGGCCAGCTTTTCCACATCATCTCTCAGCCAATAGACGCCCTCGGACTTGCCCCCCTCAATACTCATCATCTCTCACCTCTTGGCTTCCTCGACGCCGTGCCCTCCATCGTCAATTCATTCATCCTCTTCTCAAAGTCCTGGCTTATTTTGTCCCCAGAGAATCTCCCAGAGAAGGCATCGATTCTCGCTGCTATGGCTATCTTTCCAGCTAGGGCCCTGGAAGCCTTTCCCCTCAATTTCCTCGGTGAGCCATGTATGGCAGTATGTTGAAAGATCAGACCATGCTTTGGGGGCCTGCTGCCGGTCTTTATGGCCCTGAACAGGGCCTTCTCAGCCCCCAGCACCTGTATCTTACTCGAAGGCATCTTCGCGAGGTTCAGAAGGCCTCCAGCAATGGCTATCAGCCTTGCACCTATCGAGGCGCCTGCTACTGCCCTAACGTTCGGGGCCTCACGCTCCATCGCTTCTTCCAGGAACTTGATGACCTCATCCCTTCTCCCCTCCAACTGGCTTATGCCCTCCGCGAGGGACTTTATATGAGGCAGTGAATCCTCGAGTGGCGCCCCGGCCGATTCCTCAGCAAGCCCATGTAGCTCGTTCGCCACTCGATCTGGGATCTCGAGCTCCTTCAGGTTCTGCAGCGTGTAGTTCGTCCGATCGCTCAGGTGCGTCACCAATAGGAGATATTTATCATCCCTCTGCACCTTGCCCCAGAGTTCCGGGAAGTGCAAGCCATACCACTCCCTCAGCCTGCTCATCAAAAGGTTTGTGCACTTGTCCATCTCATCGAGCAAGCCCACCGCCTGCACGATCGACAGATCGAGTCCAGAGGATGTTTCAGAGACCTTTCTCGTCGTGAGCTTTATGGAGATATCCCTTCGAAACTCGTCGTACTCATCCCTGCCCATACCGATGCTCCCGATATATCTCGCGATATCCGACCTTAGCCCCGATGCAGGTCTTGAAGAACTCTCGACCGAAGCGTCGATGTTCAGCCGAGTCCTGGCGTCGGCTGCAAGTCGTGGATCCTCGAAGACGACCTCATCCTTCGCTTCCGCGCGGATCAACCCGAGCGATAATTCCCCCAACCTTCCCTCGGCTATGTTCCCGAGCTCCTCGAGCGCCCCATCCGCATCCTTGAAGGCCTTCGCCCCTATCACGCCTGCATCCTCGCTCAGTAGAAATATTCCAGCTGCCGTCTCGATGAAGTATGTTTTACTCATCTAGTCCGCCTCAATATGCCCAATGATCCTGAGCCGCATTGCAGATGGATTGCCGCCCCTAAATACGGTTTCGCTTATTGCCCGTGAGAAGGCAGATAAGTAAAGCCATTCTGATGTCATCCGTCACATAATGGTTAATCTGGCTGTCGATGTAGGGGGGCTTCGCTTCGGTAGTCCCGTGCTACTCGCTGCTGGAATCCTCGGGGTCTCGCCTTCCTCTCTCTTGAGGGCTGCTAGGAGCGGAGCCGGAGGTGTCGTCACAAAGTCACTGAGCATCGACCCAAGGGATGGCTATCCAAATCCGGTCATTGTTGAAGTCGAGGGAGGAGGGTTCGTTAATGCGGTGGGCCTTTCGAATCCTGGCGTCTATGAATTCGGGAACGAGCTCCGTAAATACATTCCATTTCCTGTCCCGTTAGTGGGCTCCGTCTTCGGGTACAGGCCCGATGAATACGGCAAGGCCGCCTCAGTCCTCGACGATATTGTGGACGGATTCGAGTTGAATGTCTCCTGCCCAAGCGTCACAAGCATAGGCGCAGAGATCGGCAGCAGCCCCGACCTCGTGAGGGAGGTCGTTCGATCCGTGAAGGGGGTCACGGGGAAGCCCGTCTTCGTCAAACTCTCGCCCAATGTTCATGACATGGTGGGGATCGGCGCTGCCGCTCAGGGCGCTGGTGCTGATGGGGTCGTTGCCATAAACACGGTCTCGGCGATGGTTATCGACAGCGATTTCAGGAGGCCCCTCCTCCATGCCTCAAAGGGAGGGCTCTCGGGCAGACCAATCAAGGCCATTGCCCTCCGCTGCATCTACGAGCTGAGCAAAGAACTTACAATTCCCATCGTAGGTTGTGGTGGGGTTTCAACCTGGAAAGACGCCGTCGACATGATCGCTTCGGGAGCATCTGCTGTCCAGGTTGGTTCCGCCATCAGGGACTTGGGCCTAGGTGTCTTTGCGGATGTCGCGGACGGCATTAGAGGCTATCTCGATGGCAGGGGATATTCCTCAGTGTCAGAGCTGGTGGGTGTTGCCGTACATTGACCTGTCCTAGGCGATCCCTCGACAGGCCAAGGCCCGTCAAGGTCATACGAAATGTGCGAGAGAGCAGAAGGATCTCGAGGATCGAGTTCCGGGATCAGTACGCTGTATGTTCCTCGCCGGGCCAGTTCCTCATGGCATATGTCCCGGGGCTTGATGAGATCCCCCTCGCCGTCTCGAACATCGATGGGGACATCGTCACCGTGCTGATCAAGGCCGTTGGGGAGTGCACCGAGGCACTGTGCGAGAAGCGCGAAGGCGACCTGATAGGCGTTCGAGGTCCATACGGGAGCGGTTTCAAATTCACCGGCGACAAGAGATCCTTGCTCATCGGCGGGGGCCTGGGAATCGCTCCCCTTCTCCTTCTGGCCAAAAGGCTTAGCGAACAGCACTCCGAGATCATAACCGTGATGGGCGCGCCAACAGGTGAGGATCTCGCCATGGTCGATGCCTTCACCGCATACTCAAAGTTGAAGGTCGTCACCGATGATGGCTCAGTTGGGGAGAAGGGACTGGCCTCTGATCGCGCGTTGAAGATGATACTGGAGCAGGAGTTCTGCTGCGTTTATGCATGTGGCCCCGAGACGATGCTGGCAAAGCTTGTCGACATCTGCGCCGAGAGACGGGTGCAAATCCAAGTATCGCTCGAGAGATGGATCAAATGCGGAATAGGGCTCTGTGGATCCTGCGTCCTGGATCCGACTGGGCTGCTCGTCTGTTTAGACGGTCCGGTCTTCTCAGGCGATCAGCTGAAGCAGGTAAAGGACTTCGGCAGGTTCTACAGGAAGGCGTCTGGGGCAAAGGTCGGATTCTAGCCCACCTCGCCCTCAAAGAAAGAGTTATCTTTATTTCTAAAACTAACCGTGGCGGGCTGAGTTAAGATGTCAGAAGCTCAGATAAAGGAAGAATTGAAGAAACTAGAGGAAGAGATGAAGGTCAATAAGATCTCAAAGGCGGACTTTGATAAGAAGAAGGCTGAACTGCAGAAGAAGCTCGAGATGCTAGAGGAATCCTAGCCTCTCATGGATTAAGTCCCTCATCTAGTTCCGGGCTATAGAGGTAATGCCCTCCCATATCCACTACGATCTCCGATTCCAACCTTCCATTTTTTCCCACAACGTTTTCCATTTTACCTGAGACGAGCACCCTCTCCCCATTCCTCGCTTGTTCAGATATTATCCCCCCATAGGAGATGATGTCCACTTCAGCACTTTGGGAGCCCATTGTGCTGACCGTATACCTCGTGGGCAGAAAGTCCCCCAGCCTGTCATCAATCACCATGGCCTCAGCCTTCACGGAGCCCATGTCGGTGTGCTTTGCCTCACCATATCTCTCCACATATTCATCCTGCGATAGCACACAACGAATAAGATACTTTATGTACCTGCCATCAAATTTCAATTTGCCCTTCAGGAGCTTCCTCCTCTCATGGGAGAGATGTATGCCAATCGATATCTGCATGGGATTTGGGACATCATCTCCAATTGGCACTGTCTCCCCCTCAGCTCTGAGCTGGCGGAGGTTCTCGATGGCCCTCCTTCCATTGGCGTAGCCATAGATGACAAGATCCACGTCCGAAGTCGCCTTCTCGACGCCGAGGAGGATCGAGCCCGAGATCCCCATACACCCCCCCTCCAGTCCTCCGAACTCAAGCCTCTCGGCTAGTGACACGCACGCCCTATGCAGGAATTTCTTGGCCCCCTTCCGGAGCTCAGCGAGTCCCAGCATCGGATCGTATATCCTTACAATGTCCTTTTCCCCGATTGCCAGTAGCTCGATGCCGAAATAGGGATCCATATACTTCCACTGAGGCCAATCGTCCATCGAGACCTTGTATTTCGATGACGGGATCTTGTCATATCTCGTTTCCCCATCCCATCTTTCCCCTCCTATACTGGGCATGTATCGAGGAACCACTATGTACTTATCCATTGGATGGAGTATGCCCTTAACGGCGAAGATCGTCCCATTGGCATCTTTGACGTAGAACCCCTCGATCGGCCTCATCTGCGTACACCGATCGTGCATCTGATATTAACATTCACTTAGCCAAATCATGGCAGCCGATTAGACATCCAGCGCGCGTCGTACGGGAGAAATGTTTTTTCCTATAGCCCTTACTTCAGGCTGACATCGCATGTGCGAATTCAAGGTTTTCGGAAGGGATGGCGGGAAGAGGCTGACCGATGAAATAGTGCGTTCCAGCCTTGAGGACGGCCGCCTTGTGCTCTACAACATTTTAGGATCGAGGGAAGTGTTGGAGGACTCGATAGTCGGCGATCTTAATGTCTCGCTCGAGAGGATCGATCTGCTCCAACTCCCGGGCCTTGGAAAGTTGATGAAGTTCCTCGAAACATATTCCAAGGAATTAGAGTCCCGAGAGTACGATGATGGCCTTGAAGGTGCTTGGGAGGAACTAAAGGGAATTTGGGATGAACGGCTGAGGGAACTTCGGAAGCTGAGCGGTGAAAAGTAGATCCTCTCTCGCTCTATGGCAGCACTATCTTTGGACTAACTCCTTTAGCTGCAACTTGTACGGTCCGAGTTTGCCACCATAGTTGGACGACGTTATCTTAACAATGCCGGGTATGCGTGTTGCGGCATCAATGGACCTCGCTACGGACTCCCTCACGCTATCCAAATTGATGCCGTTGATCACTATTTCGTATACGCTCGAAACTCCCTCCGGCACTTGGCTTCCCTCGACCTTCTCCCTCAGGCTCGGACAAAATGCATCGTTGGTCGATGCGCCCAGCTTGTACTTTCTCGACCCGACCTTAGATCCAGAACGGCAGATCCCGCCTGGGAAGGGCAAGGCGATGCCCTCCACGGTCCTCGCGGCCTCTACGGCCTTCTCAGCCGCCTTCAGGCCCGCTTCGGCGTTCTCTGCCAGTATGAGGAACATCCCGCCCGCGATTGCCTTCTTCATCCCAAACGCCTCTTCGATCACGAATTCCCCTTCCATCACGGGTATGCGCCAGACCTCTCTATTGTATAGGACATCCCTCCTCGCGTATCCATCCCCGAACTGGGAGAGGGCCTCCCCCGCCTTTGCCTTCCTCTTCGTGTTAGGGAGGGCGTTAAAGGCCGACGTCGTTGGACAAGTTAGCACGCACTGTCCGATTCGGGATATCAACTGGAATCTCAGATTGGTCCGAAATCTGTGATAGATGTGTATGATGCAACCGGGCCTATTGTCCGGCGTCTGGCTTGGGGGCACAAGCCTCTCTATGCCCGCCTCTGCAGGCGATGCAATGATGCTGCTTGCAAACCCGGTTGTCACCTGCCCAGCGGTCAGGGCCCATTTTTCGTTAGCGGCCGTTATCAGTATCCTCGAGAGCCACATCGGGAACATCTCAGCGAAGGTGTCTTCAATCTCGACGTTGTTGAGCTGGACCAATTCCCCATTCAATCCTCTTTGGCATTTCTCCGACGATCTTGTCCCAAGTTGCAGATATATGACTTGCCGGTCTCCCTTGGCCCCTCATGTGACGGCGAGCGATCTCTTGAGCAACGCCGCATCTATTCTCCCCGCTTTCACAGCTCTACCGGTCCTCGAGTCGCAGACCATGATCTGGGCGGGGCTGAAGAGGCCCGGATCTATCTTGTGAAAGTCCCTCCCCGCCTCAATGAATGTCTCGTAGAACGGCTTTCCATAGTTGCTCGAGCTGCTCGAAGGAGCAGCCCTTATAAAACCCTCTATCTCCTCCCCCTCGTCGGTTCTAGCCGTGTAGTAAGTTGATCCCGCAAGGATGATGCAGTCATTGCACGTCCCCATCGCCCGATCCTCATCGGGTTGATTCGTGGCTATGGGGGCCACTCCCATCGCGCCCTTCACCTTCAGGGGATTGAATCCAAGCTGGGCCAACTTGTAAAGGCCCATCTCGGCCACCCTGCCGGAGATCTGGACCGCACCCGTCAGGCTGTTGGTTGAGGCAGCCAGCATGAAGACGCCATCCGGCTTCGTATTGCAGTTGGTCGCTATGAATTCGGCCTCGGCATCTCCGGGCAGCCTCTTGCCCATCGGCTCCAGGAAGACGACGGCCACCTCCGACTCGTCCTTATACCCAAGTTGCTCGAACACGAGGTTTGGCAGGAGCCTCTTGGGTTTCTCCGCAAGTGCCCTTGCAGGTCCCGAGCCGTATCCATACGTCTCCTCCTTTCCCTGGATCTTCCATCCCGCGAGCTGGCATGCGAGCAGTGCTATCGCCGGCTGATCAGTCCTAACAGTTATGGTGGGCAGCTCCATATCGCCATAACTTCCCATTCCTATGCTCGCTTCCCCAAGACCGCCCATGCAGACCTCCGCCACAACTTTTCCAGCAGCAAAGCTTCCGGCAACTTCCACGCCAGCGTCTATTGCGGTCGCGCCATTGGCCGTCCTCGTCACCCTGACCCCATATCCTTCAGGGTCGTCAATCAATCTCTCAACTAGTTTTCGCGCTTTCCCGTTAACGCTTAGGGCAATCATGCCATCAACACCTACTCGATGTATGCCTCGCAGAATTGCAGGTGGGGGTTCTTCTCCTTTAAGGCGTATAGCCTTCCTTCCCCACCTTCAGTGAGATCGCCGGCAAAGACGTAGAAAGGGCCCGGAAGCCTCTCCTCCCCTGCCCTCACCACATTCCTGATCTCCTCGATGCTGAATGATGGGAGTACGTTTGCAACCTTACCGAGGACTACTATCCTTCCCCCTTTCATCTGAGCGCCAATCCTTGCTTCGGAATCGCCCTCCACCAAGATCGTCCCATCGGTCATGTGGATGCCTGCCAGTTGACTTACATTCTTCCCAATCCTGATGAAGCCCTTCTTCATCCAACATCCAAGCTCGTTGCCAGCGTTGCCGTGTATGAATATCTGCCCTCCCTTCATCCCTTCCCTACTTCCCCTGTAGGCGGAGCCAACGTAGTCGCCCGCATCACCGCTCACCTCTATCGTCCCCCCTCTCATTCGTGCCCCAAGCCAAGAGCCAGCGTCCCCATTCACAGTTATGGTCCCTCCCTTCATGGCCTCGCCCAGATGCATTCCAGCAGGTCCGTTGATGGTCATGGACCCAGATCTCATTCCCTTCCCAATCCTCCTGAGCTTGGATACATCGCCTTCGATGAAGATCGTCATCTCATCTCCGCCATCAGGTTCTGATGAGACATCAAAAAGCGAGCCGAGTGTTGTGGGCCTATTGCCATCCCAAACCTCAAGGAGCTTTATCTGCTCCATCGTCTTGGCCGCGAAGTTCTCCGGAGTTATTACTGATGCTTCGATTGGGACGGAGAATTGCCTTTTGGGCTTGAGCGTTATCTTGGTCATCGTGTTCCACCAGGAATTATGGGAGCTGATCTCGCCAAATAATCCTCTGCAATGACGTAGTTCTCCGCCTGAATCGTGTAGTAGTCCTGGAATTTTTCCGACAATTCACTCTGCAATTTCATCTCCATGTCATCGGGAACCCTCGCATCCGCCCAGAACGTCTTACCTTCGATCACCTTCACTATCTCCCCGTCCCTAACAACTATCTCTCCTTCCTTTATTGTGTAGGCGGCCCTCCTCATCGCCTTCCTCACGGCCCTGTAATCGTTCGATGGATCCACTTCCTTCGGATTCACACCGTAGATGGACACATCTGCATCGGCTCCAATGCCAAGGTGCCCCTTATCCTTCAGGCCGAGAGCCCTCGCCGTTGCGGCCCTTGTGACCGTGGCCATCTCAGCAAAGCTATATTCCCTATCCAAACTTGGGAGATTTGATTTCTTAACAGCGCCCTGATTTAACCTCTTCATCGTATTCTCCCTAGCTTTCTTGCTCATCAGCCAAGAGATGACCCTGGGGTAGGCCGTGAATGGCCCTGCGTTTGGATGGTCCGTCGTCATGTAGATCCTCCAAGGATCCTTGACTAGAAGGGCCAGTTCAAGTCCTATTGCCCATTGGGTTGTATTCACGAAGTTCTTCCTCTTGTAGACTACGGGCACTATTCCCGCTCCCGTCTCGGCCTCGACATCGGTGTTGTGCCATTTTCTCCCCTGAAGCTGATGCAGTATATACTCGAAAGGCCCATCCGCTGTCATGGTTGTGGTTGCCGTGAATATTATCTGCCCCATATCGATCGTCACGTGTTTAACCTTGTTCACATAGTTCGCTATCTCCTCGGCTCCAGACCTCAGGGTGCTCCAGTCCTCACCCTTAAAGCTCGTGAACTGGCAGTGGGTGATGTGTATTGCAGCCCTTCCCTCTTCAGCGAGATCCTTTACGCAGTCCATGGTCTTGATAGTGTTCAGGTAATTGCCGGGTTTACCGAGGTTGTTCGGATGGACATGGATCGTATGAGGGAGTTTCAAAATCTTGTTCACTTTGCAGAGGCCCCTTATGATCTCCCTGGGCGTTATGCCGAAGTTTGGCACCTCCCAATCAAGCCCGCGTATATTCCCTCCCCAGTGCCAGGCCTCAACTCCCCCGGGGTTCACTATCTTGATCGCATATCCCTTCGTTGACCTGAGCATCCAAGCAATATATGCCGCGCACCCATCGACGTCCCCCTTCTCGAGGTACTCCATTACGTGCCAGTTGTTGCCGAAGAGGGGGAAGCATGCCTTGTCTATGATCGGGATGTCGTTAAGCTCCTCATGCGTATGCCTTGTCTTCATTGGCGGAGTCGCGGGCTCGATAACAGTTGTATAGCCCATCCTCGCGTATCTATAGCCAGTCGTAAAGGTCGATGGTATTGAGTGACCTACGCCAGATCGCGTCAGGGCCGTTTTCCTCTCAAAGTCCCTCACATGATCCTCTGGCCTCATGACCCTGGCTGCATTCGTCTTCGAGCCAGCTATGTGGGAGTGGATGTCTACGCCGCCTGGCATGACGAGCATGCCGGAGGCATCTATGATCTTCGCAGAAGGGGAGGCCTTCCTGACTATCTTCCCCCCTCTAATCGCGATGTCCATCACCTCGCGATCTATATCATTCGCAGGATCTACGACGATGCCATTCCTTATAATGAGCTCATCATTCAATCGCTATCGCCCCCTATTCAAAGCCCTTACTTCCTTCAATATGGCCGACAGTATCTCGGTGTCCGGTAGAACGCCTTCAGGTGGCTCGATGAGCTTCTTCAACATCAGTGGGACGCCATCCATCCTGTATACGGTTCCCTCGTCTTCTATTCCAACCATCGTGGATGGCATCACTACTTCTGAGACGCTCGTCGTGACGGTCTCATGGGGATCGATCGTCATAATCGGTATCGATGAGAGGTTCTTTGCGGCATCAAGGGGAAAGTTAGAGATCGGATCCGATGCGATCACAAGGGCCGCGTCGCAGTCCCCTCTGGCGGCGATATCCACTCCCGATGTGTCCCCGGGATTGTACTGCGGGTATCCCTGGCTGAAGTCTATTGCGAATGGATAGCCAGTTTGCCAGGCGAAGACCTCATTCGCCCCCGCAACGTTGAAGTGCCCCCTCATGGGCATTATTAGGAACTTCGTCTTGGAGTTGAGGTCTCTCACAAGCGAGAGGGCTGCATCTATGTTCCTCGACTTGCCCCTTGACATCGTCAGCCCAAGTCCGAAGAAGATGACGCCATAATCGCAGTTGATCAGCTCATCCATTAACTGCTCGAATCTGGTCGAAGGCAGGCCCGCGATCTTCTCCTGTTCCAGCTCCTCGCCCTTCAGACACATCCTGATGGCCGTCAGCGCTTCGTAATCGCTATTCGGTTCGATCTGTATGAACTCATCCGCCATCTTTGCTGTCGCTGTGTTCCTCACATCCACTACGATCATCTTCCTCTCCTTCCTCCCCTTTCTGAACCTCCCCTCTGATTGCACGGAATAGCGCCTCATGTGTCTGGGATGAGCGTGCACTGGGTTGCATCCCCAGTAGATGATCAAGTCTGCCCTGTGCCTGACCTCTCCGAGCGTGCACGACGATTCCCCTATGTCGTGAACTGCGAGCAGGCCCGGACCGTGACACGTAGATGTTGTATTATCTATGACCCCTCCGACCTCTTCAGCAAGCTCTACGCCTATCTTCTGGGCCTCGCAGGATGTGCAACTCCATCCCCAAAGGAGCGGATATCTGGCCTCAGCTAGGATTCTGGCCGAGTGACGAATGGCCTTCTCATAATTGGTCTCCAAGGGCTTCCCATCGATCCTCTCCCTCGGCGTTGAGATCCTCTCCTCCTTCTGGCTACCGAACTTCGCCTGGCTGAGGGCACAGGCATTCTTGGCACTGACTATGCTGTTCTTGCTGACCGTTATCTCGAGGTCGTCGCAACAGCATCCACAGAAGGGACAGACTACGTTCTTGATTACCAATTCATCGCTCAATATCTTCATCTTCCCATCAGGTTCTTCCTCAATAGCCCTCTGAGATCTTGGACCTCCTCGCCGGGAGCTGGCTCGACCTCTGCCTCAATTCCCTTCAGGGTCGGCATACCGGTTCCATCGCTATCCGAATCAGTTAGGACATTGATCCAAGGACCATAGGCTACGAAGACTATGCCCCTGTGAGGGGCTTGGCTCGATTTTACCGCCTTAAGGACGATGCTCCCCTTACTATTTGCGAGCCTTACGTTCTGTCCAGCCTGAATGCCCAACGATGCGAGGTCGTCGGGATCGACTTCACATATCGCCACAGCTTGCCTATATTCCTCTGTGAATTTCTTCTCCTTGGCCCTACCTTGGGCCAAGCTCCTTCCCGTCACGACGATGGCCTTCAGCTCCAATTCCTCTCCTAAGTCGTAGCCTGTCTCCTTGGCTTCTCTAGGAGCCCCCTCTTTTGGAGCGTTGTGCCATCGTCGAAGTGGGGGGCCCTCAGTATGGCATCGTCTCCCTTTTCGATCTCCCTTGCATCGTCGGCCAGCTTGCTCGCAGTTCGCATCATCTCATGACCCGCAGCTGCGAGAGCCGTATACCTTTCCCACTCCTTTACGATGAAGCAGGCTTCAGTGGTTATAGCGGCAACTCTGCATGATATCTCATATGCTGCAATGGCTTTCGCTCTGGCGTAGGGGTTCGAGAAACATGCGGCATCAGCTGCTTTCTCCTTGTCTACGACAACCCTTGGGAGGGTCGGCCTTTCCGCCCTCTTCAGGGCCTCTATCGTTTTGTCGATCTCATCAGCCACCAACCTCAGGGCTCCAGTTATCGAGAGGACCTTGATCACGTCTGAGTTGAAGATTGCCATCTCGACAGGGTCAAGGAACTCCCTCCTTGCGCCTATCATTGAATCGCCTTCCACGATCAAGTATCCAAAGCCACCCTCTTCAAGCTGCTTAATCGCCTTCTTGGTCGGGCCATCCGATACCGCGATGGTTGGGACTCCCGCTTCGGACAACATTTGCCTAGCTCTTGTGGGTCCGGGTAGTGAGGCGTTGGGACTCGTGACTATAGCGATTTGGGGTTTGAATTCCAACAATCTCTTGGCGATCTCCTCAGCCTCCGCAGGTCCGATCTTCGATCCAGCCCCGACGGTTCTCGTGGAGATATCCCCCCTCTCGGCCCTTTCGTCCAAGAGGAACTCGATCATCGGCGCTGTTCCGATGTTCCCAAGCTTCAAGAAACCTATCCTGATGGGTTCTGACATTGTTTTCAGCGCTTGCATATACTCTTCTTCTATAATACTTTCTGCTGCTCTGCTAAGCTTGCCTCGTTGAGCATCTGATCTGGCTCAACATTCGGCACGGCTGGGCAGTAGCTAGAAATATCATGCACCAGGACCATCAGCTCGATCACAAATGACCGACAGTTCGATGGCCCGCAGAAGGATAGTCTCGGCTTTTCTACTCGAAGATCCAGATAGGATCCCCTTCTCTCCCTTCGTAACCGATTCATGGATGGAGTCAAGGCCCGGCATCGCCGAGGAGATGCTGATGTGGACGGACGCTCTGGTCTCGATCAGCGTTGGGGGGGATGTCTTCCTCGGGGGGAGGGCCCCCGAGTTCGTGAGAGTGAACCGTATTGGGGATGATGTGGTCACCTTGGTCGATACCCCTAAGGGAATGTTGAGGAGCATCACGAGGATAACGCCTAAGATGTCGATGGTCAAGGAGTACCTCCTCAAGACGTTCGATGACATCGATCGATTTCTATCCGTGCCGTATGAACCGCCGAGGATCTCACCGAGAGCCTACATCAAATGGAATGGCAGAATTGGCGACCGCGGGCTCGTCCTAGCAGGCACCCCGAACGCCGTCATGATAGCTGCAGAGAACGGCTTCGGCCCGGCCGTCTTCAACACGCTCTGCCTGAGGGACTTGTCTCAGATCAGAGAATTCGTTAGGATCGGTGCTGAGAGGGTCGAGGGGTATGTCGAGATGATGCTCAAAGCTGGGATCGAGGCCGTCAGGATCGTCGGCGCCGAATATGCCTGCCCGACCTTCCTCCACCCGAGGTTCTTTGGGGAGCTCGTCCACCCATTCGACAAGAAGCTCATCGATGAGATCAAGCGTTGGACCGCAATTGCCTACATGCACTGCCACGGGAGGATCAGGGGCATCATGGAGATGATCCGGGACATGGGACCCAATGCCCTCGATCCAATCGAGAAACCGCCGGGTGGTGATGTAGATCTAGCGTATGCCAAGCACATGCTCGGAAACAACATCTGCCTAGTCGGCAATCTCGATGATCTGAACGTCTACTCCATGCAACCTTGGGATGAAATCGAGGCTCAGGTTCTCGACTGCCTTAGGATGGCCGCTGCAGGGGGAGGTTATGCGCTGGGGGGAACGGCTTCGGGATTATTCACCGAAACGATGTTCGCGAACTTCATAATGACAGGAAAATTCATGCGAGAGCATGGAAGATATCCCCTGAAGTTGTGATAAATGCCAATAGGCTATGCGCCAATTAGGACTGCATGTTAGAATAAGGAAGATAACCTTAAGGGAGGAGGTGCATATCATCCTCTTATTTTTTACTTTCCATTCTTGCTATGTGTACTGAGCAGGATATGCACGGATCGTAGCACCGTATGAGCTTCTCGACCTCTCTGACTGCCATATCTCCTCCCTCAGCGCTTGTGAACTCGTCGATCCTAGCCTCAACATATGCCTGTATGCTCCTTTCCATTGCAGGTGCGTTCTGAGTCGTGGGAGTTATGATGTTGGCTCTGGTCATGATCCCATTGCCGTCGGTCTCGTAGTGGTGTATCAGGATGCCCCTGGGGGCCTCGATTAGGCCAACGCCCAAGCCTTTTTTGGGCTTGGCTTCAACTCTGGCATCTCCCTGGATCTCCTCCCCAAGGAGCTCCTGTATCTGTTCGACCAACGAGACGACCTCTATCGCCCTTGCCGAGTTGTATGCCACAAGACTCCTTCCGGGTTTGAATAGGCGATGGTGCTCCTTGAAGAGCTCCCCGGCCCTTTCGCCCCCAACTTCTTTGGCAGCCTCCATCCTGGGGAGGCAGCCAGTCCTATAGATTCCCTGAGGGAACCCCTCCCTCTTCAAGAAGGGATACTTCACGTATGAGTGATCGACGCTCTTCTCGGCTATGTTCTCCATATATTTCCCAGCCCCGAAGCTATACTTCATCTCAGCGCGCTGGTCGAGAACGGCCACATCACCCTCATAGAACTCATGATGACCGTCGTTAGTCAGAGCTATCCCGAAGGCAGGAGTTATCGGAAAGCTCTCATAGCCCCCTTCAAATACCTCAAGGAGTTTCGCGACCACGCTAGAGGCGTTGCTGACCATCGTCGAAGTTTCATTCTCCAATCTTTCGATCTGTTCCTTCGATAGGGCTCTGCTCATCCCGCCGGGAACGATGGCTGGGACGTGAACCCTTCTGCCACCGATCGTCTCGGTCAAATTATTGGAGTAGTTGTACAAGTCGATCAGCATTTTAAATAACTGGGGACTTGAAGCGCTGAGCTGCGGGAACCTCTTTTCAGATCTTAGGTAGTCTGACGTTGCGAGGTATGCCAAGTGCAGCAGGTGGCTTGAGAGGATCCCTCCAAGATGCAGGACCCTTCTGATTTTTTCGGCCTTCTCTGGGAGCACAGTCCCCCAAGCCGCTTCAATGGCCTTGGCTGAGACCAGGCCATGGGATATGTAGCAGATGCCGCATATCCTCTCAGCTATCCTTGGTACCTCCTCGCCCCTGACTCCTACAAGCAGGGCCTCGAAGAA
>Ga0315282_10004779_pt1 | contig 23432 bp, 25 predicted proteins | sample YL17G07_20_MG_FD_203693 | JGI IMG/M metagenome (GOLD analysis project Ga0315282, IMG submission 203693) | Sediment microbial communities from Yellowstone Lake, YNP, Wyoming, USA - YL17G07_20 | ecosystem: Environmental > Aquatic > Freshwater > Lake > Sediment | place: USA: Wyoming | collected... | reverse complement strand
GCGGAGGAGGTTGGTTGGGTCTCCCGCATCGGAAAGGCGCAGCCTTTCCGCACAGCAAGCGGCGAAGCCGCAGGGCATCAGCAATGGAATGGAGCCTAATTTGGGCAAGCCTGATCGGGGATCGACGGTACAATTCGGCGCTTCCTTCCTGCCTCAGGGCAGGGTGGGAGCGCCGTTACGCCAAACTGCAACACCGGCTTTTCTGCGTCGCACTTCCTATTGTCGGGCACCTCGGGTAGAATCTCATTTCCCACATTGGGGTGATCACAGAACAGGGACGAATTCAGACCGTCTGGTCCCCCCGGAGGGGCCACGGAAATCAGGCTGAAGGAGGAAGGTTCGTATGGCACTAAAAGTAGGGGACCCCGCGCCGGACTTCAAACTGACCTGCGCGACGGGAGAGTCACAGGGCGAGTTTGAGCTTTCCGCTCACCGCGGCAAGAACGTTGTCCTGGCATTCTATCCGCTCGATTTCACCCCGGTTTGCCAGAGCGAACTAGGGGCATTCCAGGAGGACCTCGCCAAGTTTGCGAAGTCGAATACCGAAGTCGTGGGCATCTGTACGGACTCGGTTTTTACCCACATTGCCTTCCAGAAACATCTGGGCGGGCTGAAGTTCCCCCTGGCCACGGATCGCTGGCCATACGCTGAAGTGGCGACTGCCTATGGAGTTTTTCCTCCCACTAAACATCCCATCCCATTCATCAACGATCGAGCCATTTTCATTGTCGATAAAGACGGCAAAATTGCGTGGTCGAAGATCTATGAGCTGCGGGAACAGCCAGACAATGAGGAGATTCTGGCGGAGTTGAAGAAGCTTTCCTAGCCGTAAGGACGTAGGGGCGGTTCGCGACCAGCCTTGTCCAAACCAGGCTCGATTCAATTGCCGATGGCCTGCGGCTTCGCTGCTTGCTGTTTCGAAAATAACTGCGCCGAAGGCGCCTTGGAGTGCGGTAGCGCCAGCTACCGCCTTGTCTTTGCCGATTCGAAGGCGGTAGCTTCGCAGCCGCACTCCAAGGCGCTGCGCGCATTTTCATTCTTCGGGGCGGCCACGTTCGCGAAGCCGCTTACGCAGGTCATTCGTTGGGGGGCTTTATGAACGTCAAGGAACTTTTCCTCACACAAAAAGCCAGCGAACACGAGGGAACGCTCTCCGTCTACGAGAAGATTCCGCGCGATCACCTGGATTGGCGCCCGGCGGAGGGGATGCTCTCGCTGGCCCAGATGGCGCGGCACGTCTGGCGGTCCGAGGAGGGCACTCGCCGCATTGTTATTTCGCATCATCGAACACCAGGTTCACCACCGCGCCCAAGTCGGAACGTATCTGCGCATCCTCACCGGCGGCCGCGCCAGCCCCTATGCGGATTGATTCTTTTTCTTACTTCTGGAACAAACGCGCGTGTGCCATTATGATGTCACCCAACCCAGCGAGGGGAGGTGGTTGCGCATGCGCCCACTGATTCTGGTTTTGTCAATTTTGCTGTTGGCCGGCCTTGGGCCGGCGGCGGACCAGCAAACGGCGAAGGCAAGCTACCGGCAAGGCAACGAGTTTTTCGACCAGAATCGGTTTGCCGATGCGGCGGCGGCGTACGGTCGCGCCATTGAGCAGGACCCGCAATTCCTAGAGGCTTATTACGATCGCGCCCTGGCCGATGAGATGGTAGATCGGCAGAAGGCCATCGCGGATTGGCATCGGTTCGCTGACCTTGCCGCCAGCGCCCCTGACTTCAGGTATCAAGTGGGTCAAGCCAACGCCAGAATCCAAATCCTGGGAATGCTGCCGGTCTATCCGGACGCCCTGCAACCCTCGCGCTACGTTCCGTCCGCATCGGACTATTACCTCGAGATCGCGGAAAGCTCGGAATCCGAGAAATGGAGCTCGTTTCCCATTAAGGTTTCGATAGGAAATGTGCCCAACGCCAATTGGGCGCAAGGAGCACGCGAGGCGTTCAGCATTTGGAAGGAGATGCTTCCTCTCGAACTGACTGCGGAACCCGAGGAAGCGGATATTCGGTTTAATTGGGAGGCCGATCAGACCATGGAGGGCGGTGCGGTGGGAGAGGAATTGGATTGGGTACAGTTTCGCCGCGTGGGAAACGAACTGACCGGCCGCAAAGTGGCTTTCATTTCCGTGGATATTTCACGCCGATGGTCCAAGGATGAAATGCGCGCCATTGTCCTGCACGAAATGGGGCACGCTCTCGGCATCAAAGGGCACAGCTCATCCAAGGGAGACATCATGTACTGGCAAGTCCAGGAGAAGAACCGCCAAGTGAGAGTCCCGGGGGTTTATTACCCGTTCGCTTGGAAATCACTCGTTAGCAAACCCAGCCAGCGGGATCTCAACACCCTGATTCGACTCTATAATACTCCGGGGGTTGTGCTTCGCATGAAATGATAAGGGCAGTGGATAGTGGCTAGTGGTTAGCGCACATCCGCCCGCCCTGTCAACTACCGGCTTACCGCTATCCACTAATCACTATCCACTGTAAACTGTTCTTATGAGAGTCGCCATCACCGGCGCCGCGGGATTGTTCGGGCATGGGCTGGTCGCGGCGTTTTCCGCTCGGCATGAGGTCTTTCCCTTGACGCGTGCCGAGGCCGACATCACCGAGGCGGAGGCCATCCGCGCGGTCCTGGAGCGAATCCGTCCGGACCTGGTCGTGCATCCCGCGGGCATTCCCGACATTGATATCTGCGAGGCGGATCCCGCCCTTGCCCTTCGAGTGAATCACCGAGGCACTTGTAACGTGGCCGACGCTGCCCGCCGTGTAGGAGCGGGCCTCGCCCACATTTCCACGGATGCGGTCTTCGATGGCAAGAATGTGACGCCCTATGTGGAGACCGATCCGACCGCGCCCATCACCGTCTACGGGCGAACCAAGTTGCAAGCCGAGCAGGCGGTGAAAACGCTGGAACGGTACTGGATCTTTCGCGTCTCCGTGTTGTTTGGTCCGGGAAAGATCAACTTTGTGGAAAAAGGCCTGCGAAAGGTTGCGGCGGGTGAGGAGTACAAGGTTGCAAGCGACCAGTTGGGTTGTGCTACCCATACCGTGGATGCCGGGCTGAAAATCATGGAAGTCGTGGAAGCCGGCCGCTACGGCCTCTATCACCTGGCCAATCAGGGAGCGTGTACTCGCTTCGAGTTGGCCCGCACGGCGGTAGAAATGGCAGGGCTCGATCCGGCAGAAGTCATAGGTATTCCCGACGCCTTAATGCAGCGGCGAGCTCCCAGGCTGAAATACGCAGCGATGGAAATGCAAGCCTTGCGGCATGCCGGCTTCGCACTTCCGCGGCCTTGGCAGGAAGCTTTGGCCGACTACGTCCACACGGTGAAATTGTAAGGGGCTGCGAAGTATCGCGGCGCTGCCTTCCTCTTGCGTGGGAGGAGACCCAGCTTGCTTTGAGCCCGGGAAGATGGTCTAAGAAACCCTCGTGCATGTCCTCAGGTTATTCCTACGTCCTCAGGAACCCTTTGGGCATTAATGCGATTCCCGACGATTCTCGCTGGGGAGCATCCTCCGGCTAACGCGCGAAGCCGAGCAGAGTTCGCAAAGGCCCCCAGAGGCCTGAGGTGACCTGGCTGCGCGGAACATGCGGCACGGCATAGCGCTCGAGCATCTCGAGGGTGCTGGGGTCAGAGACTTCGCCGGTAATCACCAGGACGCGTCCCACCAGGTTGGGCCGGAGTTCGGTGATGGCGGAGACCATTTGCGGAAGGTGGGCGGTGCGGAGGTCGAGGAGAACTGCGTCAAATCGATCCTGGCGAATCATCGACAGCGCCTGGTGAGTGTCGTGGGCCACGTCACCATCGCAACCGAGCCCCGCCAGCAGCACGTAGAGGACATTCCGAATCGAGGGTTCATCCTCGATGATCAGAACCTTCCGGCGCGGAAGACAGGGGGCCACGTGATTACTCCCGACAAGGGCTTAATAGGGACAAAACACTGCTCATGTTTAACTTCAGAATTCCTCTTACCGACTGGTCGGTAATATTCTGGTCACGCCGCGCGTAAATGTCAAGCCCTTTGCTATCGCGGCCGTCTATGACCGCCGGCCAGCGCTCATCGAGCGCCCCTACAATTCGTGTCGCTCTGGCCAGCAAGTGCCGGGCCGCAAACCCTGGTCTTCCAATTCCGGCGCCGGTCAGTGGCATGGCCCGCCTCCACGCCTCAAGAAGGCGTTGCCGCCTCGTTGTTGTCGTTGGGAAATTCACTGTCGTGTCCGGGAACGATGCGTCCCATCATGGCCAGAATGCGGGCCCGGTCGTGCTGGAACTGCTCCCGATTATGCGGGATCATCGTGAAAACATTCTCATCGTGTTCGCGGGTCAGCACCGCGTCCCCAGCAATAACGATTGGCTGATCGGCATGATGCACAATCACTGAGACGTGGCCCGGGACGTGGCCGTTGGTCACCAAGAATTCCAAGTCGTCCGGCAAGGGGTGGGTTTCAATCCAGCGAAAGCGCGAGGGGTCGCCCAGGCGTTTGCGGTCCCACCAGCGCAAGGCGAACCGCCGCAGAGTGCCCATCAGCTCCGAGGTTCTTTCGTAATCAGCCGATTCCGGATAGTACTTCAGGCTGAGCTTCTCCCAATTCTGTTCGTCGAGCAGATCGGCGTAGGCCTCGCAGCACCAGTCGTGTGACTGCTGCGTCCCGTAGATTTCGCTTTGCGGGAAGAGGCAGTTGTTCAAAACATGGTCGACATGGAAGTGCGTGTTGATGACCATGCGGATGTCGCTGGGGTGAAGGCCGCGGTCTTCCAATGCGGCGAGAAGGCGATGGGCCTCGTGCGGCATGCCGGTATCTACGATGATGTGGTGATGGCCCTGCGAGAGCAGCGTGCAGGTGGCGCCTCGCCAACTGCCGGGAAGCAACACCTCCGTTCTCCAGTTCTTCATGGGCGAATCGGAAGGTTGCGAGTCGCGTGAATGTGAGTCAGCTTTTCCCATTGCTGTGAACGCGGAGCGCGGCTCCGCTGCAACCCTGCCTCCTGGAACGGGGTGTTGAGTTCGGGCGTCGTCGGCGAATTTGCGCGCTGGCCCAGAAAGGCCAAGCGCACCCACCGCACACAAACGGATGTTTGGGCGCGCAACCCCACCCTGCTCCCGGCGGATGCATTCTAGTGCCGTTCCAACTTGATGGCCCACCACATAGCGGTTAGTGGCAGCCCGAAAATCCGTACTTCCTAGGCCGAAATTCATAGCCCCAGAAAGCCGGAACGGCACTACCGCAGTCGCGAAGGGCGCTAAAGCTCCATAATGTATTCTACCAGTTGAATCAACTTCTGCGGCAGGAATGTGTAGGGCGAGATGGTTAAGAGCTAAGTCAGAGGTGGGCAATATGCCCCCTTTGTTGGGTTTTTCAATCCAGCTTGCGAGTTCCGAATCGCTTTTCCGTTCATTGCAAGCGACAAAATGCACGCGGCATTTGGCGCACGAATTGCACACCCTATATGCTCGTGTTTTGGACGTAGGCACGCGGACCGGTCCGCCGGGAGCGCCCCTCCTGTGCGGGGCACGGAGTTTTACAAACTCATCAGAGGAGAATTGATTCATGGCGTTCGTAATCGTTGAAGGTTGTACAAAGGATGAAAAATGCATCGAGGTTTGCCCGGTTGATTGCATTCATCCGCGGAAGGATGAACCGAAATATGCGGAGGCCACGCAACTCTACATCGACCCCGTGAACTGCATTGACTGCGGCGCCTGCGTTCCGGTTTGCGAGGCAAACGCGATTTACGTTGAGGCGGAGGTACCGGAGAATTTCGCGGCTTTCACGGCAAAGAACGCGGAGTACTACCAGTAGCCGCGACGGCCCCACGACCTCCTGATGGACGCGCCAGCGTGCGTTCCAGGCGAAGCGCTGCTTAACCTCTTGCGACTTCGCCTTGCTGGCGCGTCTTCCCCCTTTTGTCTCCCGCAGATTTCCATTTTATTTCCTGACGGCATCACACTGCCGTTGCCGGAGTGTGATTTTTCGGCTAAATTAAAACCCCCATCATGCAAACGGAAGTGACTCTACCCATAGCGTGTGGTCGCAGTGGTATTGCACGCGGAGGAACTCGCTTATGAAAATCACCGCGGTTGAGCCGTTGGTCCTGGGAACGGGTTGGCGCAATCTGATCTTTTTGAAGGTTTCCACCGACGAGGGCTTGGTGGGCTTTGGTGAATGCACCATCCAGAATCGCGAGGAAGGTGTGCTGGGTTATTTGCCTGGCGCGGTGCGGCGGCACGTTTTGGGCTCCGATCCCTTTAACGTCGAGGACCTTTGGCTGCGCATGTACCGCAACGACTTCTGGCGCGGCGGGGTGATTGCGACCACGGTGATGAGCGGGATGGAAGTTGCCTGCTGGGACATCATCGGCAAGGCCGCGGGCCAGCCGGTGTGGCGGCTGCTGGGCGGGCAATGCCACGAAAAGATTAAGGCCTACGCGAACGCCTGGTACACGGTGGAGCGCACGCCGCAGGAATTCGCCAAGCGCGTGAAAGTGGTTCTGCAAAAGGGTTACAAGGCTCTTAAGGTTGACCCCTTTGGCCCGGGCGCTATGGAGCTTTCCCGCGCAGAAAAGATTCGCTCGGTCGAACTGGTGGCGGCAATCCGCGATGCGGTGGGCCCCGACGTGGAAATCTTTGTGGAGATGCACGGGCGATTCAGCGCCCACACCGCCATTGAAATTGCCCGCATGCTCGAGCCCTACCAGCCCGGCTGGATTGAGGAGCCCTGCCCGCCGGAGGATATTCCCTCGCTCCAGAAGGTCGCTGCCCAAGTCAAGATTCCCGTTGCCACCGGCGAGCGTTACTTTACCCATTACGGCTTCCGTGAGGTTCTGGAATCCGGCGCCGCAGATATCTTGCAGCCCGACGTCATCCACGCGGGGGGAATTTTGGATATGAAGAAGATTGCGGCCATGGCCGATGCGCGCAGCATGGTGGTGGCGCCCCACAATGCCAACGGCCCGGTCTGCACAGCGGCGAGCGTGCATTTCGATTTCTGCACCACCAACATCAAGGTGCAGGAATGCTTCGATGACTTCTCCGAATCCTGGGTCGTCGAGGCCGTGCCCGGAACCCCTCGCCCGCAAGACGGCTACTTCCACCTCCCCCAGGGCCCCGGCTTGGGAATCTCCCTGAACGAAGACTTGATCAAGGAGCACCCTTTCAAGGAGGGGTTCTTTAACATGTTCGAAGCCGATTGGCATATGCGTCAGTTTAAGAAGTAAACCGCTCAATGACATTCCGTCTTCGCCTCGATTATCGTGCAGCATTTGTTTTCGGCCCCCGTCCAGACCGATGCTTTCTTCTTTTCTCTTCCCGTCTATCTCCAATAACTCGCTTTCTTTTCATCAACATCGCGAGAGACGAAATATAACTTGCTTATTTTCATCAATATCGCGAGAAGGCGAAAAACGGACATTTTTTCTCCATGTGTTTTCAATAACATCGCCTAACTATCCTTCATTTTTCCCCCCCGCGCTTTTTCGCTCCTGGCCATCCAGAATAGACTAACTATTTTAGTTTCAATGATATAGATTTTTGCAAGATCTTCGCTATGCATCGCTAACACCTTTCTTTTCTGCTATATCGCGAGAAAATCGACCCTGTTTTTCATCACCCTTTTCTAAAGCTTCCATCTGACGCTCATAACGTTTAACCTTCAGCAACAGGGTGGTGACCCGCCGGACTTCCCGAAAGTTGGAATCTTGCACCTGCCTGCTGTTCTATGGATTGCGCCGACCCGTTATATAGGTCCGCGGCCTTTCGCACCGGCCAGCGAGAGCCGGTCGCATGGTCTAGTGTACATACGATTATTATACGCGTCAAGCACAAATAGCTACATGCTGAAGCCCACAGAAGAAGATAAAGGCCAGAGCAATCGTAGCGCCCCGATGCATCGGGGCGGTTCTTCCTTAGACTCGCGCTTTCGAATCCAAGGGCAAACTGGCAATCGTTAATCCGCACCGTCGGGCGTCCGAACTGCGTGGGGACGCACACAGGAAAAAGGTAGCGCAAGGCTCGCTCTACAGCCTTGCGGCTTTTCCACCGCGTCGCGGTCTTGGCGGTGCGGCAAGATCCCGCACCGCTGGAAAAGCCCCAGGGCCGGAGAGCGGGCCCTTCGCTACCAGCGGGCATCACCAACGCACACCAAATTGCCGAGCACCCGCGCCCTTGACTCGAAGGGTTGATCGGGCCTTTGACCTGAGATACCCTTGATGACCAGCGCCATAGATTTCCCGAGGCCGGATGCCATGAATAACCCCACCACGGCCGGTCGGAGTTCGCAGCTCGTTCGATGCGCTTTGAGGCAATCGCGAGGTTTTGATGCCGATCCGCATAAAACGCCACGACAAAACATGCCGGGGGCAACACGGGGTTCTTGACGAAAGAGATATGGTTTCCACGATTGCGGCGTCGCTGGCATCCTATGCGGACGGGAACACGAGACCCCGCATCTTATGCGGATCAATCTGATTATTGTTAGGTGGCGCAACAACACAGATGCTAAGGGAGGTGCGCTATGTTTTTGACTCTCTTGCTTGTTACTTTCTTGATTGCGGCAGCAATTGCCACAATGACCGCTTTTCTGTTTTCGAAGCCACTAAAGAAGATTCTCGGGCGCCTTGTTTCTGATGAACTGGCACCTACATGGCTTCGCTACCTGCTCTTCGCGATTTACGTCGTCGGAATCTCAGGCGGGGTTCGAGTCTGGGATGTCGAAAAGTACATTACTCCAGGAAAAGACGGCCAAATACTCGTATTGAACTCAGATCGGTGGGTAATTGAGGTATACAAGACGATTATTGGCACCCTGCAAAGTGTCGCTTGGATGCTCTTGGTCTTCTTTCTCTTTGCGCTTCTTGCTTATGTAGTTGTAAGGGGTTTTGAATTCAAACGAATGGCCAAGGAACATGAAAGGCAGGGAGACGCCACCTAACAACCCGTTGCAGCGGACCGGTACGCTCAAGGTCGGGCGAGCAGGTAGCCACAGGCAGGGCAGTTCTGACCGTGGGTTCTTCCCTCGATTTCGAAGGCAAAGCCTGCTGGAGCAGCTGAATCTCGTGCGGAAGGGGCTGGTGAAGCGAGGAGATTGGCGGTGGCCGAGTTACAATAACTTTGCTTTGGAGAAGGCGGGGGTAGCGGCGTGCCCCACCCAGATTGACGACGTGCGGTTGCCCCTGGGGCATCGGGCATGAGAAAGGCCCACGGTCAGGACTGCACTGACGGTGGCTACGCGCTTTGATGTTTATCACGCCGGATTCAGGTTATCTCAACGGCTAGAGATGCCCAAAAGCCCGCGTAGCGGGCGTCATCATTTGGCCCATGGCGCCAGCCGTGGGAAAATCGGGAGATGGAGTGAATTCTTAAGCCCCGGCAGGGGCGACATCGTCACGACGGACCGAGCGGGATTCTGATGTCGCCACTACCGTGGCTCACGATCTACTCTGCGCAGTGCAATCCCACGGCTGTTCGCCGTGGGCCACAGGATGTCGCCGCTCACGCGGCTTCGGATGAGGCAGACGCCGTTCGGCGGGCTGGTGCAGACTGCCGATTTGTGCAGTCTGCGACCGTCGTCAGTCAACGAACTTGCGACGGCAATGATTCGCCTTTCCCTGCGGGGAAGCGCAGACCCCACACTGCCGGGGTCTGCGCCAGCCAGCGGCACTTAAAACTGAATCGCTGGAAGTCATATTCATGGACGTTCTCGAAAAACTCTTTGAGCAGCATTTCCACTCACCGGCCGGACGGGTGCAGCCGCTTCAGGGCGAGCTCGGCGGTTCGGGGCGCAGAATCATCCGGCTGGCCAGCGAGAAATTCAGTGCCATTGGCATTCTGTATGACGTACGCGAAGAGAACGTTGCTTTCCTCGAATTCTCCAGGCATTTTCGTCGGCACGGTCTGCCGGTGCCGGAAATTTATGCGGAAGATTTGAGCCACGGCGCTTACCTGGAGGAAGACCTGGGGGACACGACGCTTTTTGAGTTTCTCTCGAAACACCGGGTCGGCGAGAATATTGCTCCCGAGGCAGTGGAAGCCTATCGCCAAGTTGTGGCCGTGTTGCCACGCTTTCAAATCGAAGCCGGCCGCGATTTGAATTACCATGTGTGCTATCCGCGCTCGAGCTTCGACCGCCAATCCATCGCTTGGGATTTGAATTATTTCAAGTACTACTTTCTCCGGCTCGCCGCCATCTCCTTCAACGAACAAGCGCTGGAAGACGATTTCGGCCGCTTGACGAAGCTCTTGTTGAGCGCCGACCGCAATTACTTTCTCTATCGGGATTTCCAATCACGCAACGTCATGTGGCGCGGCGGCCGTCCCTATTTTGTGGATTATCAAGGTGGCCGGCGAGGCGCCCTGCAATATGACATCGCCTCGCTTTTGTACGATGGCAAGGCCGATCTGCCGCCGGAGCTACGCCAACAATTGCTCGTTCATTATCTTGACATGCTTGCCGGTTTCATCCCGCTTGACCGCGCCGTGTTCATGCAGCACTACTATGCCTACGTTTACGTCCGCATCATGCAGGCGTTGGGCGCTTATGGCTTTCGCGGCTTCTACGAGCGCAAAGCTCATTTTCTGCAAAGCGTGCCGTATGCGTTGAAATCCTTGCGCTGGCTGCTGCACAACGTCCAACTGCCTGTCCCGCTGCCGACACTGCTGGACGCGTTCACCAGCATGCTGGGCTCGGAGAAATTGCAGAGCCTGGCTTCCGAAGCAGAAAATCTCACGGTGCGAATTTTCAGTTTTTCCTTTCACCGGGGCCAGCCGAAGGACGGGACCGGGCATGGTGGTGGTTTCGTTTTCGATGCCCGCAGCCTCCCGAATCCCGGACGGGAAGAGCGCTTCAAGCCGCTCACCGGCAAAGACGCGCCGGTAATCGATTATCTCCATCAGCAAGAGAGCGTACACCAGTACCTCGCCAGCGTCATGTCGCTGGTGGAGGCCAGCCTCAGCAATTATCAGCGTCGCGGCTTCAAGAACTTGATGGTGTCGTTCGGCTGCACCGGCGGCCAGCACCGCTCGGTCTATCTGGCCGAGCAATTGGCGAGACGTTTGCGCGGAAGGGCCGGGGTGGAGGTGGTGGTGCGGCATCTTGAATTGGAGAAGTTGGGCAAATGAAAGCGATGATTTTGGCCGCCGGCCTCGGTAGGCGTTTGCGGCCACTTACCGACGATCGCCCCAAGGCGCTGGTGGAAATCGCTGGCCGCACGCTGTTAGAGATCACCCTTTCCCGGCTGCGCGCCTATGGGATTTGCGAGGTGATTATCAATGTGCATCACTTTGCCGACATGATTCTCGAGTATCTGAAAACGCACGATAACTTCGGCATGCGTATCGAAATCTCCCGCGAGGAGGTCTTGCTCGACACCGGCGGCGGGCTGAAGAAAACCGCTTGGTTTTTCCTCGAGGATTCCAAGCGTCTCGAAGAGCCGTTCATTTTGCACAATGTCGATGTCATCAGCACAATTGATCTTGACCGCATGGTGCAATTTCATACGGAAAAGCAGGCGCTCGCCACCCTGGCGGTGAAAAAGCGAGAGGCTTCCCGATACCTTCTCTTCGACGAGCAGCTCCAGCTTTGCGGCCGGCGATCCGGGCGCGATCAAATCCGTGAATTTGTGCGATCATCACCGCCGGTGCAGGAACTGGGCTTCTCCGGCATCCACGTTATTTCTCCCCGTCTATTGGCGATGATGGTTGAAGAAGGCGTTTTCTCCATCATAACCTCCTACCTGCGTCTCGCTGCCCACGGAGAAAAAATCCTCGCCTTTCGGGCCGATGAGTGTTATTGGCGTGATCTCGGCAGGCTGGACAATGTGCTGCAAGCCGCTCAGGATTTGAAGGAGAAGATTTGGTAGCAGGTGTAGCGCGGACCTGTTCTTTAGGTCCGCGGCTCGTCTCCTATGGGCGAGGAAAAGCCGCGGACCTACAAAACAGGTCCGCGCTACACTCTTAGCGGCCCATCGGGGATGCGTCGGCGACGCGGGGCAGGGAAGCCTTGGCTCGCAGCGGCTGATTCCCGAAGCCTTCCTCTTCAATGACCCAGCGTCTGAGGCGCAGGATATCGGCGGCGCGGGCCACTCCGATGGGTTTTCCCTCACCCTCGACCACCACGATATTCTCAACGTTGTGGATCACCATGTCGCGAGTGACCTCATCCACGGTCTCGCCCGGACGCGCGGCGACGTAATCCTGGCGCATCATCTCGCGCACTTTCGGATTGCGGTCGAAACCTTTCAGCAAATCGCGGGCTTCAATGATGCCGACGAGGCTGCCATCGCACTCGATGACGGGGATCACGCCCGCCTGTTCGGGTGAGACTTCGCGCACCATCGCCTGAACACTGTCATCCGCTTTGATCACGGTGAAATTCTTGCGCATGACCTGTTCCACCCGCCCTCGCATGAGCACCGGAACCGTATAGTCCTGCCGCACGATCAGCCCGCGCTTGATGAGTTTGCCGGTCATGATGGATTCGGCGCTGAAAAGGCGCACGAAGCCGTCGGACACCACGCAGCAGGCCACCAGCGGCAGTAGCGCATTGGGATTCCGGCTGAGCTCGAAGAGGAAAACGACGGAGGTGAACGGGGCGCGCGCGATGCCGCCAAACACTGCGGCCATGGCCACGAGCGCGTAGAGCGCGGGGTCGCTCACCAGGTTCGGGAGGAAGTGATGCCAAACCTGGGCGTACACCGCTCCCACTCCGCCGCCCACGATCAGCGAGGGGGCGAAAACGCCGCCCGTCGTACCCGAGCCCAGCGAGATCACCAACGCTGCGAATTTGGCGGCGGAGATACCCAGCAGGGCTTGCGTGCCCAGCCGGTCGTTCAGCATGTCGCGAATCGTGTCGTACCCCGTGCCGAAGACCTGGGGACAGAAGTAACCGATCAACCCCAGCAGCAGGGCTCCCGTTACTGGCGCCCAGATGGCCGCGGGCTTCAGCGGGAAGCGGTCGAAGGCATCTTCCAGGAAGAAAAGCACTCGGATCATGGCAATGCCGATCAGCCCCATGATGATTCCCATCAGGGCGAAGAGCCAGAGTTCCTGCATACTGACCAGTGAGAACGCGGGCGTGGGGAACAGCGGCGCCCAACCGCGGAAGTGGACGGCGACGGCGGTGGCAACGACGGAGGAAATCGCCACGGGGATGAAGGAGCGCGCTCGAAACTCAAAGAGCAGCAATTCGATCGCCACCAGGATTCCTGCGAACGGCGCAACGAATGTGGCGGCCATGCCGGCGGCGGCTCCCGAAGCCAACAGCACGCGCCGCTGGTAGGGCGTGAGGTGGGTCCACTGCGCGAAAATCGAGCCGAAGGCTGCTCCGGTTTGAATGATGGGACCTTCCGCACCGAACGGTCCACCGGTGCCGATGGCGAACGCCGTGGCCAGAGGTTTGAGAATGGCCACGCGCATGCGGACCTTGCTCTTGCCGATGAGCACGGCCTCCATGGCTTCCGGAATCCCGTGGCCTTTCAGGGTGGGCTCCCAAACGTGGATCATGACGCCCACCAACACCCCGCCAATGGGCGGGATCAGGATTACCCACGCGCCCAGAGGGTGATGGACCGGGGAGGTCGTGGCGAATGACCACTTCCCATAAAAGAAAATGTTGGTGAAGAGATAAATCAGTTCCAGCAGGCCCTGCGCAACCAAGCCGCCTATGAACCCGACAACAAGCGCGTACGCGGAGGTGGTGAGAATGTTGGGGTCAAGAGCCTTGCCGAATTCCCTGAACCAACGGGAAGGGCGGGACGAGTTCGAGGTCATGGATTGTTCCTTTCGGATTGAGCCGATAAGAACGAAATTGCTATGTGCCCTGAGCAGCGGGGATATCACGCGGCCGGGGCTGGGGAGTTTTCATGATTTCGAGTTGGAGCGCCCGGAGCTCGGTGATGTTCTTTCGCGAAATCTTATCCAGAATCGAAAAGCCCTTGGGTGTCAGATGTACTTTGACGAAGCGGCGATCCTTTTCGCCTTGAGCTTTGCGCACCAGCCCCCGTTCGGCGGCGCGTTGGACCAGCCCCACCACGGCGTTGTGGCGTCCCTGCAAGAACTCGGCGAGTTCGGAAATGGTGGCCCAGCCGCGGCCTGTGTAGCCCGCCACTCCCAGCAAGAGCTGGTGCTGTTGGGGAGTGATATCATAAGACCGCGCCACTCGCTCGCTGAACCGGAGGAAGCACCGCACCCGGTAGCGAAACCACGCCAAGCGCCGCACCGCTTCGGAGCGCGGGGGGGCCGAACCGGCCGAATGTCTTGGGCGCTTCATATCGAATAATTATATCACATTGTGATTTAAATTCCGAGGGGGCGCCAGCGGGTGCGGGAAGCGCTGGGCGCCCGGTCTCTTCCTCTTCAAAGAATCAGGGGTCGCGATGGACCGCCCACTGAAGAAGGTAGAAGGCCTACGCCAGCGCCGTCGTTGCGTAGCCCGTGAAGAAGAGCGTCATCTACTATTCCGTGTTTTTCCGAGGCATGTGTCCTGCCGTGTGATTTAACCCAAAGACAGGGAGACAAATCCTACCCTGGCGGCAAAGCCTGCCGTTTACTTGGCCCAACTTGAACTGCCGTGGCACGGACCGGTCCGCTGCGAAATTCAACGTGTTCTGGGAAGCGCGAAGGGAAGTCAATAAGTCACTTCCGACTGTGTAGGATTATTCAACAATAAATCGCAGTCTTGTCCGGTTCTGGCAACGGGGTCGATGCTATTTCCCACAATCTCATCAAATTGCCCATGATCTGACAATATGACCGAAAGGGATTGCACCAATCGTTCCCCTTGGCCCGCGCCGTGCATGACTATGCCATTTAGGTCTGTCTTGACAGGGGTGTAGACTTTTGACGATTTCGGCCACGCCCGCAAACCTCCAGTCAGTCCACACATCCCTTATTATCCCACTCACCAAGAGTTCCCAGAGCCGTCGTCAAGCTTCACCTGTGAACCAGGGGAGGGAATCCGCATGGCGGTAAAGAGTCTGATCAAGTACGAAGTTGAACGGGACCCGGCGTTTGCGCGGTGGGTTACCGGCGTTATTGGCGGAGAACGTATCCGCAACTGCATTCAATGCGGACTGTGTAGCGCCAGTTGCCCGCTTTCGCCCTACATGGACTTCACTCCCCGGCGATTGATTCACATGGCGCGCGAAGGATTCAAGCGGGATGTCTTGGGGAGCTTTACCATCTGGCTCTGCACAAGCTGCTATTCCTGCACGGTGGAATGCCCGCGGCGCATCCGGGTGACCGACGTCATGTACGCACTGAAAAGGCGGGCGATTGAAGATGGTGTCTATCCCCGGCGCTTCCCCATTCCTGTGTTGGCGAGCGAGTTCGGAGCAATGATCCGGAGGAATGGCCGGGTGACGGAGACTTGGTTGGTCCTTAGAGTTTTCTTGAAGACCGCGATCCTGAGGTTGCTGGGGATGTCCAAGTTGGGGAGCAAACTCTTCCTCACCGGGCGCATGGGGATCGTGCCTGAAACCATTCACGGTCGCAAGCAACTTCAGAACCTGCTGGACGCCGTCGAGGCGCACAAGAAGGAGGTGGCGGCATGAAGCGATACCTCTACTACCCCGGTTGCTCGCTGCGAGGAACAGGCAAGGCGTATGAAGAATCGCTGCTGGCGGTCTTCAAGGCGCTGGATATTGAGCTGGAAGAACTTGAGGATTGGAATTGCTGTGGCGCCACGGCGTACATGTCCATTGATGAGGTGAGCTCCTTCGCCCTGGCCGGGCGGAACTTGGCCATAGCGGAAAAAAAGAATCTCGACCTGCTGGCGCCGTGTAGTGCCTGTTTTCTGGTTCTCAACAAAGCCCAACGTTACATTAAGGAATACCCCAAGGTTGCGCAGACGCTGGAACACGGCTTCAGGGCCGCCGGTCTGGAGTACCACGGCACCGCCAGGGTCCGGCACCCCCTCGACGTTCTCATCAACGATGTCGGTTTGGAGAAGATCAAGGCGTGCATTAAGAAGCCGCTCACCGGTCTCAAGGTAGCGCCGTATTACGGCTGTCAGATCGTTCGCCCCTACGCCACTTTCGACCTGATGTACTACCCCGTCACGATGGACAAACTCCTGCGCGCGGTAGGCGCGGAGGTCGTTGACTATCCCCTGAAGACGCGCTGTTGCGGGGGCAGCCAAAAGGGGACACTGCCGGAAGTCGGCCTCTCGCTCATTCACATTCTCTTGAAGGAAGCGCGCCGTCGCGAAGCGCAAATCGTTTCCACCATTTGCCCGCTCTGCCAATTCAATTTGGATGCCTTTCAGGACGAAGCCAGCAAGAAGTATGGCGAGATCTCCATGCCGGTCGTCTATTTCACCCAACTTCTCGGTCTGGCCTTCGGCTTCTCCGCCAAGGAGCTCGGGCTCGAACGCAACATCGTGGCCGCCAAACAGATGTTGGCAAAATTCGCTCCCTCCGCGGCGTGAACCTTAGCCACGGATTAACACGGATGAACACGGATCAAGAAGGCGGACAGACATAAAGAGCAAGAGGCCGTAATGGCGTCATGAAGCACAAAGAGACAACCGAGAAGATCATTGGGGTCTTCTACGATGTTTACAACGAACTCGGGCACGGGTTTCTCGAATCGGTATACGAGGAGTCCATGGCGATTGCGCTGCGAGAGGCCGGTCAGCAGGTGATTCAGCAGGCGCCGATTACAGTTTACTTTCGCGGTCAAGTCGTGGGCGATTTCCGAGCCGACCTCCTGATAAACGATGAGGTCATCGTCGAACTAAAGGCTGCGCGCGCGATCGAGAGTATGCATGAAGCACAACTGATGAACTACCTTCGAGCAACGAGGATTGAAGTAGGTTTGCTCATGAACTTCGGCCCCAAGGCCGAGTTTAAACGATTCATCTTTGATAACGACCGGAAGGACCACCGATAAGGATTGGCCACGGATTAACACGGATGAACACGGATCAACAAAGCGAACAAATGGAAGGAACAATCAGGCACAAGATGAAGGGATGTGCTTTCGGGTCATTGGACTTCACGCCCACTCCCTCTTTTGGGACGAAGCCCCATGAGGCGAGCGGCGTGACCTCCGACGTTCGCGGGGACGCCTCTACACAGAGCGACATAACCTGTAGCGGCGCTCTATGAGCGCCGACCGGCGGTCATAGACCGCCGCTACAGGGCAATGCGCAAAAACTTATGTCGCTCTGGATAAATGGTTCTGTCGAAGGGTGTTTTTCATTCCGGTTGTTGATCTGTGTGTATCCGTGAAATCCGTGGCTCATGCGAGGTGAAACTAATGGAAGCCGGGAATGGTGAATTGCGAATTGGCGCCTATGTCTGCCATTGCGGAACGAATATCGCGGCTATCCCCCGCCTTTTCATCAACATCGTGGAGAGAAAGGTATAACTCATTGTTTTTCAACAACATCGTGGAGGACCGGAAAACTGACATCCTTTGCTCCGTGTGTTTTCAATAACCTTCAGGCTTCGCTCGCCCATTTTCGGGGGGATTTTTTTCAGTGACCCCCGCCACGCAGAATCAGATAAATACCTTAATTTCAATGACATAGATTTCTGCAAGGTTTTCGCTATCCATCGCTAACCCCTTTTTTTCTGACATATCGTGGAGAGCCGCAGCCATCTCCGATCTTTAGCAGGCTGCGGAAAAACGCGCCATTGCTGTCATCCTGAGCCCGTTCGCTGTCATTCTGAGCGAAGCGAAGAATCTCGCCCTGCCCGCTCAGGGTAAACTTCGCGAAGGATCTCGCTCTGCCACCCTGCACGATGACAAATCCCGGGGTCTTTAGCAGAAACCAAGCCTATCTCCTCTCCTTTCATCAACTCATCCCGAGATTCTCGTAACTTGTTTGTTTTCATCAACTCATTAGGAGCACTTTCTTTGACCCTTTGTTATCAACAAACCATAAGGAGCACTCTTCATTTTTAACATCTTTATGGGTCAGCGCCCCGTTTCGGACCTTGATCAGTGCGTTGGTGAGCCGCCACAATGGGCGCAGGCTGGAATCTTCCATACTTTGCATGAGCAACAATTTGTTGTCCTTCGAAGCTTGGCGCCGTGGCTCGCAAAAGGCACTCGCTGCCTACGGCCCTTCGTTTCCCGTCTCCTGCCTCCCGACTCCTGGCTCCTGGCTCCTCACTCGTCACTCGTCACTCGTCACTCGTCACTCGTCACTCGTCACTCGTCACTCGTCACTCGTCACTCGTCACTCGTCACTCGTCACTCGTCACTCGTCACTCGTCACTCGTCACTCCTGTTTAGTATATCAACCTACGCTATGAAAGTCAAGAGAAATCTACAAGTGTTAGAGGCTACAAAATGTCGCTGTCGGAAAGCAAGTGTAGCGCGGACCTGTTTTGTAGGTCCGCGGCTTTTCCTTGCCAATAGGAGACTTCAGAGGAAAGTCAAAAGGCGAAGGTCAAAACGCAAAAGTCAAAAGTAAGGACAGGCCTATGTTTGCGGCTTCTCTTGTCGGCGTCGGGAAAGCTGCATGGGAAAGCACGCCAGAAAAGATGTAGCGCAAGGCTCGCGGTTCAGCCTTGCGGCTCTTCCACCGCGCCGTGGTTTGGGCGGCGCGGCCCATGAGAATTCGGATTATCTTGTTTGCGGCGCGGCAGGAACCCGCACCGCTGGAAAAGCCGCAGGGCCGGAGTGCGGGCCCTGCGCTACCCGGTCTTGGAGGCTTGCTGGGGGCGGTTGAGGGCGTCGAGGAAACGGGGGAAGGCCTTTGCGTAGGTCGCGAGATTGTCCGATCCGCGAAAGTGCCCAATCACTTTGCTCACCACATCGGCCTTGAGGGGGTGGTCCCATTCGTCGAAGAGGTAATCGTCGATGGTGATTGGGAACAACACATTCTTATGTTCGCGGGCTTCCCGCTGCAAGGCGCGCTCAATTTCGCGAATGACATATTGGCTTTGAAGCGAATGCACGGAACAAATCACTACCAGCTTGTCATAATGCTTGATGGCCGTGTCAATCTCACCCCACACTGGCTCGCCCCACTTGGCATTTTCGTCAAACTTCCAACAACGGACGTTCTTGGCCTGTAAGTCAGCATAAAGCCGTTGGGCGAAGTCATCATCTTTGCTCGAATAACTGATGAAACAGGGGTAGTAATTGCTGGCTTTGTCAACGAGCGCCTTCATGGAGGTGATGAAGTCCTCGGGGACGCCCGCGCCGCGCAAGAAAGCTTCGGGAATGTTGCCTTTGGATTTGTAAATCGTGTCGATGCCGATGGTTGAAGGGCCGAAGTGCTGCACCGTCTCAAGCCCTTTCACTGTGCTGATGTCGTTGTCCGCAAATACTGTAAAACCCGCCCTAGCGTGCTTGAAATCCGCGTTGTCAAGGAGTGCCCGGCTGAGGATTGACCCACGGAGGTCTGCCTGGACGAACTGCGCCCAGGCGAAATCCGACTCGCGGAGGTTTGCCAAGCTTAGATTTGCTTGGGTGAGGTCCGCCCCGTAGACGTTCGCCTCGGTGATGACCGCCTCACTGAAGTCCGCCCCGCTGAGATTTGCCCCGACGAGGAGCGCCCGGCTGAGGTTCGCCCCGCGGAGGGCAGCCCCACGAAGATCCGCCCCGATAAAATCCGCAAGGTAGGCGTACGCATCGGTGAGGGAAGCCCCGCCGAGGTTCGCCCCGTTGACGACCGCATTGGTGAGGTCCGCCTCACTGAGATTCGCTCGGCGGAGGTCCGCCTCGCGGAGGTCAGCTCCGCGAAGGGCAGCCCCTCTAAGGTCCCCCCAAACGAAGGCCGATCCGGCGAGGGCCGCGTCCCTAAGGTCTGGGAGTATCCTCCGGTTCTCATCCCTCCATTTGTTCCAAGCGGGGACCCCTTGCTGGAAAATCTTGAGGTGTTCTGGGTTGGCCATGGTTTGAACCTCGGTAATGGCGGTTGGACGAGAATACTCGCATGGGCGGAGAGAATTGTGAAGAGTGAATGGTGAAAGGTGAATTATGAATTCTGGATGATGAACAGAAATCGGGCGGTGGTAGCGCAGACCTGTTTTGGAGGTCTGCGGTTCGTCCCCAATCGACAACAATAAGCCGCGGCGCTAGAGGACAGGTCCGTATTACACCTGCTTCGATTGGCCGTGAGTTCTCGCGGCGGTGGGAAGGGCAGGGCCAGAAAGGCACTGACCCTGCCTCACCGTTCAATTCGCCATCCACGGCCGCTTGGCCAAAACTGCCAGTACGGACGGCCTGAGTACTATGTCAAAGTTCTTCGCCGTCATTTCCGAAGCAATAAATGGATAGAGTTTCTGGACATCCGCGAAGGTGATTTTCCCAGCGGCATACTGGTAAGTAACACGGGCCCGTTCGTTGACGTAAGCCGAATCGCCGTTAAGCAGCAGTCGCTGAATGGTCGCGGCAACTTGCCGCCGAGCTTTCACAGGCAATGCCGCGTCCGGTTCCAGACAAAAAGTTGTAAAGTTGAGACGAAACCAACCGGGTTGAAGCGCGCACGGGTCAAGGACGTCTTCAAAATTGTCTTTTCGGTTGTTCAACTTCGAACGAACCATCCGAAAGTTGGACCATTCATAGGCAAGCCGTCGGTTCTTGCTCTTTGGTACGAAATGATCGATGGATGTGTGGTCGACACCACGGTGGCGGGGGTGCGGGGTCCATGACGCACAATAGACACAGACGCCCTTGTGCCACGAATACAGGTCTTCATGAATGTTCTGCCAGTACCGGTGTTGATTCCACTCGTCGCTGGTGGGTTTTGGCGTCACGTCCAGAAACGCTAATCCTGGCTGACGAACTTCGGTCTGATAGTGCGCAGGCGGAGCCGGCAAATGAACGGGGATCATAGGTCTACCCCATGCTTTGCTGCGAACAATACCCATCGCATCCAAAAGGGATCTTCGCTGGCCACGTGCTCGGTCAGTTCCTTGGAAATAGCCTCAACTTCCTGCTTGGTAGCGGACCCGCGGTCAAGCATTTCGGAGGCATTACGTAAGGCCCGCTCGGCCTCAGCCGACCCAGCGAACCGCAAACCAAAAACGTCGGATTGCAGCCATGAATCAGAACTGCCCTGTAATGCGAACCGCAGCTCCTTGAAGATAACCTTTCCCCCCTGCGCCATATCAAGGTGGAATAATTTGTCTTTGTCGGGATCAAATATGGATTCGGCGGACGCCAAGACAAGCGGTGAATGGGTCGCGACGAGAAACTGTATGGCGAGTTCCTCGTGGAGGTCGGCTCCGATACCCACAAGCGCGGAGAGCAGAACCCGTTGCCACTTCGGATGCAAGTGCGCCTCAGCTTCATCCAAGATGATGACCATTTGGCGCTCCTCTTTCCTGGCAGCTTGTCTAGCTTGAATCTTATGCTCCTCCCAAGCCCATACAATGAGATATGCCAGTGCCATCACACGGCGAATACCCGCCGATTCATAAGTGATGGGCACTGTTCCGTACGGATGCTTCAGCCTTGGAATCTCCGAGCCGCCTTGGCCTTCTATACGCTGCGGTTCATCAAGCGACAAGTCTCCCAAGTCGGGAGGCCCAATTCGCTTCAATACCTTTTCGAACGTGTGGAACGCCGGATACTTATCTGGGCGCGATTGCCATTTCACCAAATCACGAACCAGGCCCTCAATTTGTGGTGGCTTTCCGTTCCATACCTCCTCTCGAGCGAAAACGACCGAGCGCCGCTGGCCAGGCGTCACTGAACCGGAAAGAATGGCGTTAGCAGGATCCCAAACAGCAAACGATCCGTCCACGCGTCCATAGACTACCAGGCTGGACATCGCTGGTAGCTGTCTCGGCATCTGCCATTGGAAGGACCTACGATCAAACTTCGCCGTGACGGGCCGTGCCTCTGGGCTCGTCGCGACCAAGAACTTCACCCACACATCGGAAACAGTTCGACCGAGCGGGATAATAGGTTTTTCAGCCCACTCCTGAGTTAGCGCCCACCAGGCGACATCCAAAAGGAACGTCTTGCCCAGGCCGTTATCGCCAGTGACCAAATTCAGCCGTTGTGCCGGGTTAAGGCGGAGCGTCTTAACTGGACCAAGTCCAGAGAATTCTAACAATTGGAGCGTTCCGCTCTGTTCTGGCGGAACGTCTTCGGGGGGAGCAAACCCCTCAAGGATTTGTTGCCATTTCGCTGGAAAGGGCTGAAATGACGCCTCCTCTGCCAAGCCGGAGGCGATTCGGGTATCGAACAATGCCGCAATTTCCTCAGTCGTGAGATGAAATTCCTGAACGAAACGCTGACAGACACTTTCACGCGTCTCCGCATCCGGCCAAGCTGTCTCTCGAAAGATCCAAACGGCTAGGTGAAAGATTGGCAGTTTCCGTTGTCGGATCAGGTGCCTTTCTAATTGGTGCACGTAATCCGCAGACCAGCCCCATACGTTCTCTTTTGGCTCGTGCAAGACTGCGTCCCTAAAAGTTTGGGTATTGATCGCCTGGAGCGTTGTAGAAGCGTACTTTGGTCTCACCCAGTTTACTTGGTCTCGCATCTTCTTAAATGGCATGAAGAAGTGCGCTGATTTTGGATGAACACGATAGTGGTTTTCTAGGAATAACCGGTTCGCTTCGTCCAAGCCGATTCGCATGGTTTTGCCAACAGGGGCTTCGGCTTGCTTCAACACCAAAAAGGTTGTTCCAAAAAAGACATGATGCTGCGATAGCTGGCTCACTGCCTCTCGAATTTGAACTGTAGACAGATATTTCGTCATGGCTTAAAACGGGAGCGATCTTACGGCGTCTTCGCAGAAATCACGATTGAGGTCGATTCCGATGGCCGGGTGCCCCAAGCGAACCGACACACGGACAGTGGTGGCGCTCCCACTAAAAGGATCAAGCACTGTTCCGCCGAGTGGGCATCCAACCGCAAGACAGCGTTCAACAAGCTCTTCTGGAAATGGCGCAGTGTCCGCAGCACCATTGCTCTTACGCGTTGGGGCGATATTCCACACATCCTGCGCCCAATTATCACTAGGAAGGTTTTCTTTGGTGAAGTAGTACTTGCGCGACCTTACGAACATAAAAACGGACTCGTAGCTGCGGCTCGGTCTGTCTTTGGCCGTAGGCTCTGGTAGGCAGTTCTCGCGGTGCCAGATGATCGGGGCGCGTAGAGTCCAGTTGTCGAGACACATAGCGAGGGCGACTCGCCAAGGAATGCCGATTACCGATTTGCGTTGGAGGCCGATTCCGAGACCCCCGCTCTTGTCAACGGCGCGCAAACCGAAGCGCCGCTTCGAACTTTTCTTGTCGGGCCCGTGGGGCTCGCCTTTGCCAGAATAGTACGTGTCGCCTAGGTTAAGGAACAAAACGCCCGCAGGACGCAGCTTATGTCTGACCTTTTCCATCACTTCTTTGATCGCGGCAACATATCCATCGACGCTCGCCTCGAGACCAATTTGCCCCTCCACCTTGTAATCGCGCAACCAAAAATAGGGCGGCGAAGTCACAACGCAATCAACACTTTCGTCCT
>Ga0315282_10004778_pt1 | contig 23432 bp, 20 predicted proteins | sample YL17G07_20_MG_FD_203693 | JGI IMG/M metagenome (GOLD analysis project Ga0315282, IMG submission 203693) | Sediment microbial communities from Yellowstone Lake, YNP, Wyoming, USA - YL17G07_20 | ecosystem: Environmental > Aquatic > Freshwater > Lake > Sediment | place: USA: Wyoming | collected... | reverse complement strand
CTCGAGAATGGTGATCCATTTGCTGGTCACCGCCCGAACTGTCGATTTGTTCATCGGTAACACCTCTAGGGCTATTCAGTCCCTAAAATATACAACCTGTGTTACCGAAATGCTGAAGAACTACACTCTGGCGGAGAGTGGCTGGGGGAGATACCGGAGCATTGGGAGGTGAAGAAGCTTAAATACGTTTGCACTCAGTATGCGGTATACGGTGCGAACGAACCTGCCGCTAACTATTCAGATTCCGGCGTCCGTTTTCTTCGAACAACGGATATTACTGACAATGGTGACCTGATATCAGAAGGAGCGGTTTATTTGCCCCTAGCTTCCATGAAAGATTACCTGCTCCAAAACGGAGACATTCTTTTTTCGAGAAGCGGTACTATAGGGCGTACGTTCTTGTACAACTCGACGTTGCATGGTGCTTGTGCATATGCTGGCTACTTAGTGAAATTCAGGCTGCTGCGGCTAAGGGATCCAAAATTTCTTTTCTACTTCACGAAGTCTCTTTCGTATGTGGACTGGCTCTCGACAATAGCGATCGAATCAACGATTGGAAATGTGAACGGACAGAAATATGCAAACCTTCCCATCGCCTGGCCATCGTTAGTTGAACAGCGCGCCATCGCCGCCTTCCTCGACCGTGAGACAGCCAAGCTCGATGCGCTCGTTGCCAAGAAGGAGCGCCTCATTGAGCTGCTGCAGGAGAAGCGCACGGCACTCATCAGTCACGCCGTCACCAAAGGTTTAGACCCCACCGTGCCGATGAGAGACTCCGGCATCGAGTGGCTCGGAGAGATAGCGGAGCACTGGAGGGTAAAGGCACTGAAGTACGCCGTGTCCCAGCAGGCCGGATCCGTGAAGACTGGTCCCTTCGGTAGTCAGTTGTTGGCTGAAGAAATGCTCGACGCTGAGATCAAAGTCTACAACCAAAGGAACGTGATCGACAAGGATGCTGTTGGCGGGGATAACTTCATCTCGAAAGAGAAATACGATGAACTCTTTTCCTTCACGGTGCAGCCCGGCGATATCTTGGTAACTACGCGAGGAACAATCGGTCGTTGTTTTATACTTCCGGCCGATGCTGAAACAGGCATACTCCATCCTTGCTTAATGCGCATTCGACCTGATGAAAGTCAGTATCTTCCGGAACTGCTAACTGCCGTGATCGAAGAAAGCAGACTGCTACAGACACAACTGTTCCTTTTGAGCGACGCGACAACAATCGATGTTGTCTATTCGGACACCATGAAGCGTGCAGTTTTCCCGATTCCTCCCATCAAAGAGCAGGTCGAGATTCTCAATTACGTAAAAAGCGAAAGGGCCAAGATCGATGCGCTCATTGCCAAAGTCCGTGAAGGAATCGAGAAACTGAAAGAATACCGCTCGGCACTCATATCGGCCGCCGTGACGGGAAAGATTGATGTGCGGGAGGAGGCGGTAGCATGACCTTCGCTCCGCGCTTCACAATCTCGAACCCGATCACCGCTGCGCTAACGCGGATCGAACGGGCGCGCGGATTTCTTGAGGCGGCGAAATTGTCGGAGGACTGGATCGCGCGGATGCGTTCACGGGCGCTGCTGCTCGAGGCGCACCACACGACGCACATCGAAGGGACGCGCCTCACACTCGAGCAGGCCGAGCGCCTGTGGGCTGGCGAGCGTGTGCCGGAAGCCGACCCGGACGATGCACGGGAACTCCTGAACTACCGCGCGGCCCTGGACTTTGTCTCGCAGTACCTCAGCAGCGGCGGTCCGATTACTGATGGGCTTATCCGCGAGATCCACAAGCGGCTGGTCGAGGGGGTGCGTGGCGGCTCTGCCGCGTCGGGCGAGTACCGCCGCGTCCAGAACTACGTCGTCAACTCAGCCACAGGCGAAGTGGTTTATACGCCGCCTCCAGCCATCGAGGTGCCGGTCCTCATGCACGAGTTTGTGGTGTGGCTGAACGAGGAGCGCGAGGTCCACCCCGTGCTCGTAGGCGGCATCGCGCAGTTCCAGCTCGTCCACATCCACCCGTTCCTCGACGGCAACGGCCGGGCCTCGCGCCTGCTTTCCATGCTCTGTCTCTACCGAGCAGGCTACGACTTCAAGCGGCTCTTCACGATCAGCGAGTACTACGACCGCGACCGGCCCGCCTTCTACCGCGCCATCCAGAGCGTCCGCGAGCGGAGTATGGACATGACGGGATGGTTGGAATACTTCACGGAAGGCCTGGCGACCCAGCTTGCCGAGGTCCAGGCGCGCGGTGAGCGGGTCATCCGCCGGGACATACTCGTGCGGGAACACCGCCTCTCGGAGCGCCAGACGCTCGCCCTCGGCCACGTGCTCGAACACGGTCGGCTCACGATTCAGGAGTACGAGGCCCTTTCCCCGGGGACAAACCGGCGGACGCTCCAGCGGGATCTCAAGGGGATGGTGAAAAAGGGCTTGCTCAGCGAGCGAGGCACGGGACCGACAGACCCAACGCGGCACTATCAGTTGGCAGAGGCGATCCTGTGGTCAGGAAAGGAGCTATGACGAGCTGTGACATCAAGCTGTGACATGCTGCGACACTGGGCTGTGACACGCCGCGTACGATTGCCCGCATCCTGCAGCGCTGTATCAGCACACGTGTTATGAAACTTGCGACAGGCTTACGACACGACTTGCGCCATGACCTCAAACATTTCCAAAAGAAGTTTCGAACAAGCCATCGAGCGGCTCAAAGAATACCGCACCGCCCTGACCTCTGCAGCGGTGACGGGAAAAATTGATGTGAGGGGGTTATCCATCTGATGGATATCTCAGAAAAGAAATTTGAGTCGATCATCGAACAGACTTTGATAGCTGGGCTCGAGGACGCGAATCGCAAGCCTGGGGTTGTGGGCGAACCGACGGTCGCGATCGGCTCTTTCATCCCAGGCGGTTATCACAAGCGTATGCCCGAGCAATACGACCGCTCACTATGCTTAATCCCCTCAGATGTCCTTAGCTTTATTTATGCTACCCAACCGAAGGAGTGGGAGAAATACACACTACAGCAGGGTACGGAGGCGAAGGAGCAATTCTTCTATCGCCTGACGAATGAAATAAAGAATCGCGGAACTCTCGATGTTCTCCGCAAAGGTGTCAAGGCTAACGGATCCAAATTCAAACTCGCATGTTTCCGGCCATCGAGCGGATTAAACGAGGAAGTTCAGCGTCTCTATGAAGCAAACATTTTTTCTGTTATTCGCCAGCTCAAGTACAGTGAGAAGAGTGAGCAGAGCGTTGACCTCGTGCTCTTCCTCAATGGCCTCCCGATTTTCACTGCGGAGTTAAAGAACCCCCTCACGGGCCAGAACGTTCAGGATGCAGTCCGGCAGTATCGGCTTGACCGAGAGCCGAGGGAGCCGTTCTTCCAGTTTGGCCGATGTCTCGCTCATTTCGGAGTTGATCCAGACCTTGTGTACATGACTACAAAGCTCCAAGGCCCAGCGACAGAGTTTCTTCTGTTCAATCAGGGTTATGGAACGGGAGCAGGAAACCCACCGTCAGCCCGTGGGTTCGCAACGACGTACTTGTGGGAGAAGATTTGGTCGCGGGATAGCGTTTTGGACATAATCCAGAACTTTCTTCAGATCGTCGAAGTTGAGGACGAGTACGGAAAGAAGACCGGAGAGAAGAAGCTCATCTTCCCACGTTACCATCAACTTGATGCTGTCCGGCGTCTGGTAGCAAATGCAAAAGCAAGCGGCACGGGCTATCGGTATCTCATCCAACACAGTGCTGGCAGTGGCAAGAGCAATTCCATCGCTTGGTTGGCACATCAGCTGGTGAATCTCCATGATCTAGAAGATCGGCGTGTCTTTGACTCAATCATTGTCATCACCGACCGTCGGGTACTCGATCGCCAGCTTCAGCGTACGGTCAGACAGTTTGAACAGACACGAGGAGTAGTTGAGAACATAGACAAGACATCGAAACAGCTAAAGCAAGCTCTGGAGGAGGGGAAGAATATCATTGTTACTACTCTCCAGAAGTTTCCAATGATCGTCAGAGATGTCAAAGAGCTGCCAGGACAAAGGTTTGCTGTGCTAATTGACGAGGCCCATTCCTCACAGACAGGAGAGAGTACAAAGAGTCTGAAGGAGGTGCTATCGGTCGCAAGTTTGGAAGAGGCCGAGAAGCTTGAGGCCAGTATTGAGGAAGAGGACCTTGAAGATCGCATCGTAGAAGAGATGAAGAAGCGAGGACGGTTGCCAAATGTCAGCTTTTTCGCCTTCACTGCTACACCAAAGCCAAAGACGCTTGAACTCTTTGGAGCGCAGAAGGCTGACGGGGCTTATGAGGCATTCAGTCTCTACAGCATGCGCCAGGCAATCGAGGAGAAATTTATCCTTGATGTTCTCGAGAACTACACAACATATAAAACCTATTTCAACCTGCTAAAGATAATCGAAGCTGATCCCCGGTATGACCGCCGCAAGGCAACCTTCCTCCTGAAATCGTTTGTCGATCTGCACGAGCACAGCATCCGCAAGAAGGTTGAGATAATGATTGAGCATTTCATAGAGAGAGTCTCTGCCCGTATCGAGGGAAGGGCAAAGGCGATGATCGTCACGCGATCTCGACTCCATGCCTTGCGGTACAAGCTTGCTGTCGATGCTTATCTAAGAGAACGAGGCTATCCGTTCAAAGCGCTTGTAGCATTCTCTGGAACAGTGAAAGATCCTCTAGATGGGGTGTCATACACCGAGAGCGGCATGAACAGCATGACGGTTGGCAGACATGTTCCAGAGACTCAGACGGCTGAGACATTCAAGTCTGGGGAGTACCGTATTCTGGTCGTAGCGTACAAATTCCAGACGGGATTCGATCAGCCTCTGCTCCATACCATGTACGTGGATCAGAAGCTTGGTGGAGTCAAAGCCGTGCAGACGCTAAGCAGGTTGAATCGAGTCTACCCTGACAAGAAAGAGACTATCGTCCTTGATTTCACAAACACTCCAGACGAAATCCACAAGTCCTTCCAGCCCTACTATGAGAAGACGTTTCTAAGAGAAGGGACCGACCCCCATCTCCTTTACGATCTCCAAAATCGAATTGAGTCATTCCATTTCTACACTTCATCGGAATTCGGGGCTTTCGCACGAGTGTACTTTGATGAGAAGGCGACGCAGGAGAGACTGCACGGCTTACTTACTCCGGCAATTGATCGGTACTATGAGGCATCGAAAGATGAACAGGCAGACTTCCGGAGTGCCCTGACAGATTTCACACGACTCTACGCCTTCCTGTCCCAGATCATCACTTTCACGGATGCTGAGCTCGAAAAGCTCTATGCCTTCACACGGCTGCTGCTTCGCAAGCTTCCCATTGATCGGGAGAGGCTACCCATAGAGGTCCAAGAGAATATCGATATGGAGTCCTACCGTGTTCAGAAGGTTACTAGTGGGAGGATCAAGCTTGAGCGGGGTCCGGGTGAACTCGAGCCAACCAAACTAAAGGGACCTGTCACGCTATTTCCGGAGGAGCTGGAGCCTCTGTCACGCATCATTAAGGACCTCAACGAACGCTTTGGCACGGATTTCGCGGACGACGACAAAGTTTGTATTCAACAGATGGAGAATCGGCTTGTCGCGGATCCGGGATTGGAAGCAAGTGCACGGATCAATCCGCCTGAGAATGTGAGGTTGACATTTGACCAGGTCGCCAGCGATCTGCTTCAGGACTTGATGGAGTCGAATTTCAAGTTCTACAAGCGAGTGACCGATGACGCTGAGGTGAGGAAGTTTCTGTTTGCATGGTTGTTTGAGAGGTATTATCGAGGTCGAGCGCGAGACCTCCGCCGTTCAAATCACTCTGGGTAATATCTAAAGGTATCCCTCGTTATGCCGTCTCCGTCGGGAAGGTTATTAACGCAGAGCGTCTGCAATCTGCTCCCACGCAGAGCGTGGGAGGGAGTTCAACTGGAGCCCATCTCGGAGATGGACTCCAGTTTGGTTCACGAGGCTCGCTGAGCCTCACTTCTTGAACACCTTCTTGAACAGTGCCTTCATGTCCGCCCACGACTGCTTGTCTGCTTTCTCGTTGTAGGCGATCGGCATGTTGAACTTCTTGCCTAACTCAGTCGAACCCGGGTTCGTGAAGCTGTGGACTGCGCCGGGGTAGTTCACGAACTTGAGATCTGCACCTGCCGCTTTCATCTCATCCTTGAGATTCTTGATAGCATCGGCGGAAATGAATTTGTCGTCCGCTCCGTTGCAGACGAGGATCTTCGCCTTGACGTTGCCTTTCTCGGCGGGATGCTGGGCGGCCAGACTCCCATGGAAACTCACAACGGCTTTCAGGTCAGCGCCTTCTCGCGCCATCCCAAGCACCACTCCTCCGCCGAAGCAATAACCGATTGCCGCAATACGCGCTGGGTCGACATGCTCGTCCACCTTGAGGAAATCCATCGCCGCCATGAACCTTGCCTTCATGGCAGACATATTGCTCATCACCGCGCTTGCGAGCTTCCCGGCGTCGTTCGGGTTGTCTGCCAGCTTGCCGTCGCCGTACGTGTCGACTGCCAGAGCGACGTAGCCGAGCCCAGCCAACATATCGGCACGTTTGCGTGAATAATCATTGTTTCCCCACCACTCGTGCACGACGAGCACGCCCGGGCGTTTGCCCATGAACTTGTTATCACACACAAGGTAGCCTTTCATTGTCAGGCTGTCGGCTGCATACGTGACCTCTTTGCCGATGACTCCAGCGCGTGTGACCACTGCAGCGAAGAGCACAAGAACAAGTAAAGATAAGCGCATTTGTTTACTCCTCCTTCCGGTTTGTGACTGTTGAGATAAAAAAGATAAGCGAGCCTTATATAGCGAATTGTCGATTGAAGGGCAATCTCTGAGGGGTGATATTACGAGAAGCGAGACCCCATCCTGTCCTTCCCCTAAAAGGGGAAGGGACACGCCGTCTCACTTCTTCGCCTCCTCCCACAGCTTATCCATTTCCTCTAGACTTGTCTTCGTGATATCCTTTCCCTGCTCCTTCAGCCTCGTTTCGATGTACTGGAACCGCTCGATGAACTTGTCGACGGTGCGGCGGAGGGCGTACTCGGGATTGACCTCGAGGAAACGGGCATAGTTCACAATGGCAAACAAGAGATCTCCAAACTCTTCCTCAGTACCCTCGCGATTTCCGGATATCGCTTCGTGGTGCAGTTCTTCCAACTCTTCTTCGACTTTCTTCCAGACATCCTCTTTCTTCTCCCAATCGAATCCCACTTTCGAGGCTTTGTCCTGCACTCGGAACGCTCTGAGCAGGGCTGGAAGTTCCCGTGGAACCCCTTCTACGATGGATTCTCTTCCTTCTGAAAGCTTGATCTTCTCCCAGTTTTCTTTCACTTCCTCTGGTCCGCGTACCTTCACGTCTCCAAAGACATGTGGGTGGCGACGGATCAGTTTTTCAGTGGCATTCTGGATCACTGATGGAAGTGTGAATTCATGATTGTCCTCGGCGATGGTGGAGTGGTAGACGACGTGGAGGAGGAGGTCGCCGAGCTCCTTCCTCAGTTCTTCCAAGTTCTTGTCGTCGATGGATTCGACGACTTCGTAGGCTTCTTCGATGAGGGCGTAACGCAGGGACTCATGCGTCTGCTCTTTGTCCCAGGGACATTCTATCCTCAACTTCCGAACAACGTCGACGAGGTTTTCAAATGCGGTCATTGATGCCTGTTGCTCCTTTCCGGCTCATTTGCTGAAACTTACCCCATTTTCCGGTGAGATGCAAAAGTCCCGCGTCACGGGATCCCGCTTGTCGCTATTACACAGTTGTGCGGGAAAAGCACACCGAAATCGAAAGGCCGGCGTTCATTCTGTCTTTCGGAGGCGTCCACCCCGCAGCCCGCCCTCGATTTCGGAATGCCTTCCCTCAGAGAAAAAGAAACCAGGTGCATGAGCGAGGAGTTGAACTCCTCATTGACATTTGTCCCAGAGTACAACTCTCGGACAACCATAATGTAGTCGAAAGGATGAAGTAATCTGATCCGTTCGAAGACGAGATTGCTTCGTCCCGCTGACCTTTCGACTCGGCTAAGCGTGACGGCGGGACCCGGCCTAACTGAGCGGGTTGAAGGTCTCGTCGGGTTGGCTTTTTGTTCAAGTCTTTGCTATATTTGTCCAAGTCCTTGCGTCCGCCACTTCCAGCCCTGTTGTACGAAGGAACCTCTTCATGGCTCAGTATCGGCTGCTGATCGCATTTATCCTTGTATTCCTCCTTTCATTCTTCTTCTTTCTGAACGCGACCGACCGCGAAGCGGACCTCATTCTCACCAACGGTGTTGTTTACACCGTCGATCCAGATAACACCGTAACAGAAGCCATTGCAGTGCACGGCGATAGAATTGTCGGCGTCGGGGCATCAAAAGAAATCCTCAAGAAGTTCAAGTCTAAGAACGTCCTCGATCTCCGGGGAAAATCGGTCTACCCCGGCTTCATCGATGCCCACGTCCATCTTCTCGGATTCGGCGCGAGTATGATGATCCTTAATCTTAATGGAACAAATTCCGTCGAGGAAATTCAGCACCTCGTCGCCGAACGAGTAAAGTCCAGCAAGCGGGGGCGGTGGATTCGCGGAAGAGGGTGGGACCAGAATCGCTGGCCCTCCAAGAATTTCCCCACTTACCACGATCTTGACAAAGTCGCACCGAACAATCCCGTGTACCTCACCAGAGTTGACGGGCATGCAACTTGGGTGAATAAAGCCATTCTCGACCTTGCAGGGATCACAAAGTCGACAGAAGACCCTCCCGGAGGGAGGATCATACGGGATAAAGATGGGAATCCGACCGGTGTTCTCATGGATAACGCGCAGGACTTGATCTCTAATGTCATGCCACCTCCAAGACAGGAGGAAGTTGAAGAGGCCGTGACGTTTGCAGTTTCTGAATGGCCCAAGTACGGCATCACAAGCGTTCAGGACATGGGTGTCGGTCTGAAAGTCATCGAGCTCTACAAGAAATTCATCCACGAGGGAAAATTCCCGATCCGGAATTACGTTGCCGTCGGAGGTGAAAGCGATGCATGGGAGTACTACCTTCGTCGCGGCCCAGAAATCGGGTATGGCGATAACCATCTCACCGTCCGAAGTGTGAAGCTCTACGCTGATGGAGCACTCGGCTCTCGAGGTGCCGCTCTCATCGAGCCGTACTCTGACGAGCCGGCAAATCGTGGCCTAACTCTAATAAGTGCGCAGCAGATCCAAGCAGCCGCGGAATCCTCGCTTGCACAGGGATTCCAGGTTTGCACGCATGCCATTGGTGATCGGGCAAACACCTACACGCTTGATGCATATGAAAAAGCGTTCCATGGAAAATCAGGGCAGCCTTACCGATTCAGAATTGAGCACGCTCAGGTTCTCGCCCTGAGTGACATTCCACGCTTCAAGAAACTGGGAGTCATCCCAAGCATGCAGCCAACGCATTGCACCTCGGACATGTATTGGGCGGAGGCTCGCTTGGGGCCCAAGCGAATTCGCGGAGCGTACGCATGGCGCTCTCTTCTCAACACGGGTGCGATCATCTGTGGCGGGTCCGATGTTCCCGTCGAGAGTCCTGACCCGTTGCTTGGGTTCTATGCTGCGATCACACGCCAGGACATTGAGGGTCGACCCAATGATTGGCGCGACGTGCAGAAGCACTTCGAGCTTTCTTCGGATGGCATAACGGACACTTCTGCATTCAACGGGGGGTGGTATGCGAGTCAGAGAATGACTCGAGAGGAAGCCTTGAAGGCGTTCACCATTTGGGCTGCATACGGTGCATTCGAAGAGAATATCAAGGGAAGCATTGGAGTGGGAAAACTCGCCGACCTCGTTGTCCTCTCGAGAGACATCATGAAGGCAGATCCCAGAGAGATTCCAGACACTTTTGTTCTAATGACGCTCGTTGGGGGAAAAGTTGTCTACGAGCGCGGCAAGCCGGTCGCTCTCAAATAGACAGATGCCAGGGCATGACACACGCGGAACAGCACCGGATGATCGAGGAACTTCGGGATTACATGAACAAGATGAAGGGAAAGGACTACTTCGACTTCGAGATGTTCTGGAAGAGGGATCGAGACGATGAGGACCTGGACGAGATTTCAAAGAAGAGACTGGTTGAGTTGTATGAGAAATACTACAGGAAGAGGTGAGTTGAAGAATGGTCGGGATGACTGATGTTGGTTTGATGTCCTTTTTGGTCGTTGGCTTATTCGGGATTGGAGGCGGCAGAACGAACTTGAAGGAGGGCGACAAGGCCCCCGAGTTCGCTTTGCCATCGCAGGACGGGAATATGATTCGACTCACAGACTTCCGCGGCAAGACTGTGATCCTCTACTTTTACCCGAAGGACGATACACCGGGCTGCACGAAGGAAGCGTGTAGTTTTCGAGACAACGTATCGCGGTTCAAAGAACTGAAGACTGAGATTCTCGGCGTAAGCGTCGATGACGCAAAGTCACATAAAGAATTTCAGAGGAAATACAATCTGAACTTTACTCTCCTGGCTGACGCAGACAAGAAAGTGACGAAGCTCTATGGGCTGAAAAACTTGTTGGGGCTGGCTGATCGAGTCACATTCGTCATCGACAAAGAGGGGGTGATCAGGAAAATCTTTCCTCACGTAGACGTGAGTCACCACAGTGAGGAGTTGCTGGAGTTCGTTCGGGCAATGAACAAACGATGAGACTGTGGAATCATGGCTTTGACCTCCCCTGTATCCCCTCCTCATCGAGGAGGGGACTTAGGGGTGGTGGATTCAGTGGTTGTGCAAGAACTCGAATTCTCATAAGGCATTCAATCATGAGAGCTATGAAAAGAATTGTCTCGATCTTTCTCCTTTTGAGCACGATGATTGCTTTCTCTCAGCGGAAGTCAGAGAGTCCTGACGCTGGGAAGAGTGCGATAGTCGGCAGCAGAGAGAAAGTTGACCTGACCATCTACAACGCCAATCTCGCTCTCGTCCGCGAAGAGAGGACACTTGACCTCCAGAAAGGACTGAGCCATGTCGTCGTCCCTGATATTCCTGCGACCATCGATGGGACTTCACTTCATTTCTCGAGCCTCACGGAGCCAGGTGCAGTAAAGGTCATCGAACAGAACTATCAATACGACCTTGTCCATCAAGCCAAGCTCCTCGAAAAGTATCTGGGGAGGACTGTGGACTTTGTGAGAGTCGATCCGTCGACGCAGAAGGAGTACTCCGTACAGGGAAAACTCCTGTCGACAGGCTACCGAGCCCAGCCGCAGGGAGCATTCGACAACCTGGGCAACTACATTGGTACCCGGGTTGAGTATCAGCAATCGTCGGGCATGGTTGCCGAAATCAACGGGAAGATTGAGATTAACCCTGCAGGACGCATCGTTCTCCCGAGTTTGCCCGAGGGTTTGATCTTGAAACCCCAGCTCGATTGGCTCATTGAGAACAAGAGGGCCGGTAGCCATCGTGCGGAGATCAGCTATCTTGCGAGTGAACTCTCGTGGAATTCAAACTACGTTGCACTTGTGAACAAAGCCGACAACGCGCTTGACCTCACCGGTTGGGTGACGGTTACGAACAACTGCGGGACGAGTTTCCACGACGCTGGATTGAAGCTCGTCGCGGGAGACATTCACTTCGTGCGTGGAGAAGTTCGACCGTCCGAGATAGAGCGCGGGTTAGCGAGAGAGGCAGTGCAAGCAGCTCAGTTCAAGCAAGCGGAGCTCTTCGAGTACTACATCTACACTCTTCAGCGCCACACCGACATTAACAATAACGAGACGAAGCAGATCGAGCTCGTCTCGGCATCTGGTGTTCCCGCTAAGAAGATGTTCGTTTACGATGGTCTTGCTGGCCAGTGGCGAGGGTGGAGGTGGAGCCAGGGGTACCGAGATCAGGCTTCCTTCGGTCAGCAGTCAAATCCGAAGGTGGGTGTGTACCTCACTTTCAAGAATGAGCAGAAGAGCGCGCTTGGCATTCCTCTCCCGAAAGGCAAAGTCCGCGTGTACAAGCGGGATGACGAGGGAAAAGAGCAGTTCGTCGGGGAGGATCTGATCGACCATACCCCGAAGGATGAAGAAATCCGCCTCTACCTCGGCGATGCCTTTGATCTCGTTGGTGAACGAGCGCAGAAAGATTTTCGCGCAGTGGTCTCTGGTCATGTCTACGATGAGACTTTTGAGATTAAGGTTCGGAATCATAAGTCGGAGGAGGTTGAAGTTTTCGTCTACGAACACCCGTGGCGCTGGAACCAGTGGGAGATCACGAAAAGCAGCACCGAATGGGTGAAGGTCGATCAGACAACCATCAAGTTTCCGGTGAAGATCCCAAAGGATGGGGGAAAGGTGATCACGTACACAATTCGCTACACGTGGTGACATCGAAAGGAGGATCTGCTCATGAACGGGAAGGACATTGATGAAGAATTGAAAGAGATGTATGAGGAAGGTTCGGGAGAGCCGAAGGTCCTGAACTCAGACACTTTGAAGACTCCAATCAAGATGATACCAGTCTTGCCGCCGATCGTTGTTGAACGCGGCTCTTACGTGCTTGATGCAGCAAAGCTGATGCAAGAAGAGCATGTCGGATGTGTGTTGGTTGTTAAGAAAGGCAAGCTCGACGGCATCTTCACGGAACGCGATATCCTGATGAAAGTTTTCGGGAGCGGAAAGGACTTCTCGAAAGCAAAAGTCGAAGAGGTCATGACTCCTGATCCGGAGACCCTTGAACCCGATGATATACTTGCATATGCGCTCAACTACATGCATGTCGGTGGCTATCGACACGTCCCTGTCGTGGACGATCGGCAACACCCTGTTGGAATAGTCTCCGTAAAGAACATCGTCGATTATCTTGCAGATTACTTTCCACAAGACGTGTTGACACTCCCGCCCCGTCCCATCCGAACGACGAAGGAACGTGAGGGAGCGTAACTGGTCGCTTCATTCCAACTTGAACAAATCTCGTTTTACTGAATCCTCAGCGAGATTAAAATGCACTCAACGCTAGAAGGCGGGCAGGCGGGATTTCATCTCCTTGAACACCCGTCAGATTTAGGAATTGAAGCCTCGGGCCGAACGATCGCTGAGGCATTCGAACAGGCAGCTCTTGGTCTCATAGCTGTGATCGCCGATGCTGAGATGATCGAAGCTCAGGATGAACGAAGAGTCGAAGTGGACGCGCAGGACTATGAGAATCTTCTTGTGAAATGGCTAAGCGAGATTCTCTACCTCTACGATGGCGAGGATTATCTTCTCAAGGTGGCAAAGATCGAATCGATATCTCCGACAAAGCTTGCTGTAAGAATATCGGGAGAGAAGTATAAGCCGGAGAAACACAAGCTGAACATGGACGTAAAGGCAATTACTTATCACCAGTTATCGATTGAGACGAGCAACGGTCCAACGACTGTGCGGGTGTTCTTGGATATTTGAGAGGGGATGACGCATGCTTAAGAAGATCGGTGAAAATAGATATCTGATCCCAAAGTCATACAAGCCCGGCATGAGGATCGAAGGGCTGATCTACGCAAACGATGATCTCATCGGTCAGATTGAGAAGGATCAGACGCTAGAGCAAGTTGCAAACGTGGCTACGCTGCCTGGATTAGTTGGGCGATCACTTGCCATGCCCGATGCTCATCAAGGATATGGGTTCTGCATCGGCGGTGTTGCGGCAGCGGACATGGAGACCGGGGTTGTCTCGGCAGGAGGAGTAGGATTCGACATCAACTGCGGCGTGAGGCTGCTCACGTCTCCGTTCTCCGAGTCGCAGTTGCGACCAAAGCTGGAGCCACTTGTTAACCAAATCTTCAGGGACGTTCCTTCGGGCGCAGGGCGAAGTGGCCTGATCAACCTCCCGAAGGCAGAACTCGACAAAGTCTTGCAGCACGGTGCTCGATGGGCAGCGGAGAATGGCTATGGCTTCGAAGACGACCTCCAGCACATCGAGGAGTACGGCACGATTCCAAATGCTGATCCAGGTCTCGTAAGCCACAGGGCTAAGGAGAGGGGAAAGGATCAAGTCGGGACGCTCGGGTCTGGGAACCACTTCATTGAAATTCAGGCCGTCGCGGAAGTCTTTGATGAAGAGATAGCAAAGGCGTTTGGGCTCCAGAGGGATCAAATCGTCGTGCTCATTCACACTGGCTCGCGGGGTCTCGGCCATCAGGTCTGCACAGATTACCTCGAGGTGATGCAAGAGGCAATGAGGAGGTATCAGATCCAGGTTGTCGACCGACAGCTTGCTTGTGTACCCGTCAAGTCAAAGGAAGGTCAGGATTACTTGAAGGCGATGGCAGCGGCAGCGAACTTTGCCTTCGCAAACCGTCAGCTCATTACACACTGGACGCGGCAAGCATTCCAGCGCATCATGGGAAATGGCGACCTGAAGATCGTCTATGATGTCTGTCACAACATCGCCAAAGTCGAAGAGCACAGAGTCAACGGAGGAAAGAAGAAGGTCCTCGTGCACCGGAAGGGAGCGACAAGAGCTTTTCCAAAAGGACATCCGGATTTGCCCAAGAGCTACCAGGCCGTTGGACAGCCAGTCCTCATTCCTGGAAGCATGGGAACATGCTCATACGTTCTCGTCGGGACCGAGCAGGCTATGGAAGAGACGTTTGGCTCCTCATGCCATGGGGCGGGTCGAGCAAAGAGCCGTCATGCAGCGAAGAAAGAAATCACGGCGGAGCAGCTCATCAAGGATCTGAAAGAGAAGGGTATCTTCGTCCGCGGTGCCTCGCGGAGTGGGCTCACTGAGGAGAACCCGAATGCCTACAAGGACGTGAGTCTCGTCGTTGACGTCGTTCACCAAGCTGGGATTGCGAGGAAAGTTGCAAAGCTCGTGCCTATCGGTGTAATGAAAGGTTAAATGCAAAGGAGAAGTCAATGAGAATCAGCAAGGTTCTTTTTCCAGTCGTCCTTCTTTGATTCTTTATTAGCGATTGCTCACGGAAGGATACTCTGGAGGGAGAGAAACCGTATAAGGACATAACTCCTGCCGAAGTCAAAGCACGACTTGAGAAGGGTGATAGACCCGTGATCCTCGATGTTCGGACGAAAGATGAGTATGAGAGTCAAACTGGACACCTCCCTGGCACCATATTGATCCCGGTCCAGGAGTTGGAGAACCGCTTTCATGAGCTTGACTCGTTGAAGAGCAAAGAGACCGTCGCGTACTGTCGCTCAGGTGTCCGCAGCGCGCGGGCCAGTAAATTCCTCGGGGAAAAGGGATTCAAGGTGCTCAATATGGTTGGTGGGATTCTCGAGTGGAATAACGTGAAAACAAGAGACCACAAGCGCTGAGTAATGAACACTAGTGTCCCGTTACCATAATTATTGAATAGTTAGTATCTTGCATACATCACTTGCCACAAACGTTTAAATGGAGGGTGTATGCGAGCTATCAAATATGCTGTTAGGCTGTCCTGGAAGCAGAGAACGGAACTTCTTGCCCTTGTACGGAAGGGCAAACATTCAGCACGGGTAATCACCCGTGCGCGTGTATTGTTACTCAACGACGACGACAGGAGTCCTAAGGAGATTTGTGAGACGTTGCATCTCTCACGGGTCACAGAGTATACCCTCCGTCGGCGCTTTCAGGATGAAGGGCTCGAGGTGTTGTATGACAAACCCCGTCCTGGGAAGCCCCGGAAGTTGGACGGACGAGCAGAAGCTCGGTTAACCGCCCTTGCGTGTTCTCCAGCCCCCGAGGGGCACGAACGGTGGTCGTTGCGCTTGCTGGCCGACAAACTGGTAGAACTGGAGATCGTGGAGAGTATTTCCCATAAGACCGTTGGTGAAGCATTAAAAAAAACGACCTCAAACAGTGGCAAAAACAGCAGTGGTGTCTGAGACAGATCGATGGTGAATTTCTGGCGTGCATGGAAGATGTGCTGGATCTCTATGAACGTCCGTATGATCCAGAGTATCCGCAAATCTGTTTTGATGAACGACCGTGCCAGTTACTGGGCGATACCATAGCCCCCTTGCCGATGAAGCCCGGTCAGCCGCGCAAAGAGGATTACACCTACAAACGTCAGGGTACGTGCTGCGTCCTCTTGGCAGTAGAACCACTGTCCGGGTGGCGGATGATCCGTGTGTATCGCCGCCGCACCAAACGTGAGTATGCTCTCTTCATGCGTGAGCTGTCACAGCACTATCCGCAAGCACGCTCGAGCCGGCTTGTACAGGACAACCTCAACACCCACAGCCCGGCATCGTTCTATGAAACGTTTGCCCCTGTGGAAGCACGGTCGCTGACACAACGCTTTGAGCTCCACTATACACCTAAAAAGGCCCGTTGGCTGAACATGGCAGAGATAGAACTGTCGGTCTTATCACGCCGCTGCTTGCACCGCCGACTTGCAACACAAAAGCTCCTGACTCGTGAGGTGCGAGCCTATGAACACGAACGTAACCGCCGTCGGGCTACGATCCAATGGCGATTCACCACTTCAAAGGCGCGCCGAACTCTTGCTTGCCACTATGATAATGTTCATCATCCATCGTAACAGACCACTAGGGAACAGAGCAGACTTTTTGATGAACTAATTCGTACTTACAACGAGCCAGCGCCCCATTCGGAAGATACATTCTCATTTCTAAATCGATCTGCCAGACCAGCGGCTGCCCGGGTACGATCTGTTTTGGAAGAATGGTTTTCACGATATCCAGATGCTCACAGACTTGATCTGAAGCGGCGCTTTCGTTCAGACTTTCTGGTTGGTTTTTCTGAGCTCCTGTTGCACGAGCTCCTACTGCGCTCTCAGTATGAGGTCGAGGTTCACCCTGAACTGTCGCCAACTCAGCCTCGACGACCCGACTTGCGAGCAAGGGATGCAGACGGCAACAGGCTGTATCTTGAAGCAGCCGTTGTAACGGACGAATCTACCGCCGAAAAAGCTCAAAACAGAATGGTCGCGGAGCTTTATGATCAGATAAATCAGCTGTCGATCCCAGATTATTTCCTTCACATCATCGACATTCGGAATCCGAAGAGAAGACAACCGCCCGGCAAGCGTTTCAAAGAATTTGTCAGGCAGTGCCTGCAGAGTCTTAACTACGACGAGGTCTTAAAGTTATCGGAACTCGGGACATTCCATGACCTCCCAGCCTGGACTTTCAAAGAGGGCGACATGGAAATCGAGTTTGGAGTCATTCTCGTTTCCAGCGAGAACCGAGGGAAGCTGAATCGTCGCCCTATCGGCATCTATCCTGGACAGTTCCGGTGGCGCAGGACTGATGATGCACTTGGAGGCACCATCGCCGAAAAGTCCACATGGTACGGTTCGTTAGATGCGCCATATCTGATTGCAATTAATTGCACTCTCGAGACAGACAGGATCGACGAAGTGCAGGCTTTATTTGGTACTGAAGAGTTCGTGCTCACCGATCTCAATCGACAGCCAGACTTCCGGCGAAAACCAGATGGGATTTGGTTTGGGCCAAAAGGACCGCACAATACACGAGTAAGTGGTGTTCTAATTTTGAAGGTTGTCCCTTGGAATCTACCCAAAGCTGCAGTCTGTCTTTACCACAATCCATGGGCGGCTCATCCGTACAAAGGACCACTTGCTAATCTTCCACGAGTAGTTTCCGTCGAGGGACAACTAAAAACCTTGCCAGGGTCTTCGTTAGGGTCGGTTCTCTGTTTACCCGAGCAGTGGCCTGGAGAGCTTTTTGACTCTTGATCTCGCCATATCTCGTTTCCACGCTCCTGCGTGGGAACGAACCCTTCATTCCGCCGCAGGAGCGGCAGAACGAGATAAGGTTCAGTCGCTACGCGCCGATGAACGCGAAGTCCTGAGGAATTGGATAGTTATTTCTGCACCCCATGCGAAGAGAATTCAGTCGGGGACTTGTAGGGTGACAATGTTCAAGAACAAATACCGTGTTGAATCGGCACGTCTGCCGACGTGGGACTACGCCTCACCGGGTGCGTATTTCGTCACAACTTGCACCAAAGGAATGCAATGCTGGTTTGGCGACATTGTCGATGGAAAAATGCAATTGTCCTCGCTGGGTGAAATCGTCGCCGAGGAATGGCAAGAGATAGAACAGATCCGCCAGACGGTTACCCTGGACCAATGGATCGTTATGCCAAATCATTTACACGGGATTATGGTCATTAATGAAATACCATCTGTAGAGACGACCCGCCGGGTCGTCTCTACGAGCAAAACATTAACACCGAATTCGTTGGGATCGATCATTGGTCAATTCAAATCGGCGTCAACCAAACGCATTCACATATCGGGTTGTCCCGAATTCGCCTGGCAACCACGGTATTACGATCACATCATCCGCAATGAGAAATCATTCAACAAGATCCGGGAATACATTGCAAGCAATGTGATGCAATGGGAATTCGATCGGAACCATCCATCCGGATTGATCGATTGGATGTGATATATTTGGCGGGTAATTCCCGTGATTGTTCTCCGTCGCAGGAGCGGCGGAACGAGATTAGACTCAACAAAGCCGCCTTCGCGTGACGAGCCGCCTCCGAAAGGAGAGTTCGTGCTGCATTTCCTGATCGCTCTTTTCCCTTAACGCAATTTTCCTTATATTCCTTCCCACGGTTGCATGTTCTAATCTCAGTGATCTTCGTCCGGAGTCAGTTTGGAATTCCTAGAGCAATTCATCGATTTCGTTCTTCACATTGATGTTCATCTCAATGAGCTCATCCTTACTTACGGTGCTTGGACGTATGCAATTCTCTTTTTCATTATCTTCTCTGAAACCGGATTTGTCGTCACACCATTTCTTCCGGGTGATTCTCTGCTCTTTGCGGCTGGGGCGTTCGCCGCGACTGGCTCACTAAGCTCTCCTTGGTTGATTGTTGTTCTTTCGACCGCGGCAATCGTGGGAAACATTGTGAACTACTGGATAGGATACTTCGTAGGTCCGGGAGTGCTCCAGAAAAAGGTGCGCTTTTTGAACAAGGAATATCTTGAGCGCACGCACAAGTTTTATGAGAAGCACGGTGGAAAAACAATCGTCATCGCGAGGTTCATCCCGATCATCCGAACGTTCGCACCTTTTGTAGCAGGCATTGGGTATATGACGTATGGCCGATTCATGCTGTACAACGTAGTTGCAGCAATCGCCTGGGTCGCTTTTTTTGTGTTCGGTGGGTATTACTTTGGGAATATCCCCGTTGTCAAGAATAACTTTACGCTTGTCATCGTCGCTATTATCGTTATCTCTACGATACCCGCGCTTGTTGAGTTCCTACGTCATCGGGTCCGGCGCAGCCGCTGAAGACGGGCACCTCTTATGGTTGGGCGGAATCAGACCAAGAAGGATTATCAGGAAATTTGGGAGATAGTCCGACAGATCCCCAAGGGCAAAGTGGCGACATACGGTGAGATTGCAGGACTCAGCGGTCTCCCGGGACAAGCACGCCAGGTCGGCTATGCACTTCATGCTCTACCACCCAACTCCAACATCCCATGGCATCGAGTGGTCAATTTTCAGGGGAAGATATCACTCCCCAAAACAAGTGGGCAGTACGTGAGACAAAAGCTGCTACTCGAGAGAGAGGGCGTGGTCTTCAAGAGAGATAAGGTTGACCTGAAAAAATTCGGCTGGTTGTCTTCACTCGATAAGCAGAATCGATAACTCCCTTGCTAGCATAGAAATGAGAGACGACGAATGAAGTTGCTCAGATATCTGGTCCTCTTTCTCTCTGGAATTTCTTTGGTCCATTCTCAAACCTTCCAATCCATTCAACCCTCAAACGACTATCGGCTACGAGCTTGCCTCCCGAAGCTACGTAAGACTGGAAGTCTTCGATCTCCTGGGTCGAAGAGTTGTGACCCTCGTCAGCGGCGAGCAGTCACCGGGATACCATCAGGAGGAATGGCAGTCGACAGTTTCCTCAGGGACGTACTTCCTAAAACTCGAGGCTGTCCCTACAAATGGCCAGAACACACGGTTCAGTGAGGCCAAGAAAATGGTCGTTCTCAGATAAGGCTTGACATTCCTCGAATGACAGTTGCTTCGTCCTATTCTTTGTATCAGAATTGCTTTCGCCGCCCGCCCCGTGTTTCATTGACTTTGAGCCTTCGAATTGGTAGTTTTGTACCCGACACTCTTTCCTTAACACTCGGGGAACGAAATTGCCATTCAAGCAGCGTTTACCCGTTCGCTTCCTGCTTAACTTCGTTGTAGTATCTCTTCTCCATCCACTTGCTTCCTCATTTTGTCAGATGATTAATCCAATAGCCGATCCTCGTGCCATCGTCATCAGTGGACAAGCAAGGTTCACTGTACTCACCTCCCAGCTCATTCGATTGGAATGGTCTGAAGAGAGGAAGTTCGAGGATCACGCCTCCCTCGTGTTCATAAACCGTCGATTGCCGGTGCCATCCTTTCAGACAAGAACTGAAGGAGCGTGGCTTGTCATTCAGACGAAGGAGCTCATGGTCAGGTACAAGAAGGCGAGTGGAGAATTCAACGAGAATAACCTCGAGATCCAGTTCGAATTGAATGGTCGAAAGATCTCCTGGCATCCGGGAATGCCTGACACTGCAAACCTGAGAGGCACAGTCCGCACGCTCGATGGTGTGGAAGGATCGATACCTCTTGAGCCTGGATTGCTTTCAAAGGACGGCTGGGTTCTTGTCGACGACAGCGATCGTCCCTTGTTTGATGCCAGTGGATGGCCATGGGTCATGCCACGTCCGAAATCTAATCAGCAGGATTGGTACTTCTTCGGCAATGGTCACGAGTACAAGAAAGGGCTATACGATTTCGTTCAGGTGGCAGGAAGAATCCCAATGCCGCCCCGGTTTGCTTTTGGTGTCTGGTGGTCTCGCTACTGGGCTTACACCGATGAAGAGTTCAAAGCGCTTGTTCACGAATTCGAGACTCATGACGTGCCTGTGGATGTGCTCGTCATCGATATGGACTGGCATAAGACCTTTAACCTACGCTGGAGCAAACAGCCAAAGGACCAGGCTGGTCAGCAGTTGGGTTGGACTGGTTACACCTGGGATCGGAATTACTTTCCCGATCCTGCCGGGTTCTTGCAATGGTGCGAGGAAAACGGATTGAAGACGCCGTTGAATCTGCATCCTGCTTCCGGTGTCCAGCCACACGAAGACAAATATCCGGAGATGGCACGGGCAATGGGGATAGACCCCGCAACGAAGAAGTACATTCCATTTGATATCGTCGAAAAGAAATTCGCGAGCAACTTCTTGAATGTCGTCCTCCGACCCCTGGAGGAGCAGGGGGTGGACTTCTGGTGGTTAGATTGGCAGCAATGGAGCAGCACGAAAATCCCCGGTGTGACTCCAACTTGGTGGCTGAACTATGTTTTCTTCACGGATATGGAACGAAAGGGGACCGCGCGTCCCATCATCATGCATCGGTGGGGAGGACTAGGGAATCATCGCTATCAGATCGGCTTCTCTGGCGATGCCTACTCCACCTGGAGGACACTTGGATTTGAAACGTACTTCACACCAACAGCATCAAACGTAGGGTTTGGATATTGGAGTCATGACATAGGAGGTCACCAGCCTGGCCCGGTCTCGCCTGAACTCTATACACGATGGATTCAATTCGGTGCTTTCAGTCCAGTTCTCAGAACTCATTCAACGAAGGATCCCAAGGCAGAGCGCCGCATCTGGGCGTATCCGCCGGAGTACTCCGCTGCAATGCGGGATGCGTTCCTTCTTCGATATTCTCTCATACCGTACATCTACACGGCGGCAAGGGAAGCGTACGAAAATGGGGTCTCGATTTGTCGACCAATGTACTACGACTATCCTGAGGCACAGGAAGCATATGCCTTCAAACAGCAGTACATGTTCGGCAACGACATGCTTGTTGCCCCCGTCGCCACGCCAATCGACTCGACGAGTTCTCTAGCCGACAAGAAGATTTGGTTGCCGGAAGGCAAGTGGGTTGAGTGGTTCACTGGCAAACATCTGGAGGGGCCGGCGGCCGTTGAGAGGAGATTCGCCCTGGATGAGATTCCACTGTATGTGAGAGCGGGATCCATCATCCCGATGCAGCCGAAGATGAGAAATACTCATGAGAAGCCAGTTGACCCTCTGATCCTGACTATCTTCCCAGGAGATTCCGGGTCGACGCGGGTGTATGAGGACGAAGGAAATTCACTAGGTTATCAGAATGATCAATTCGCATGGACGGGCGTTCGATATTCGAGACTTGACGAGAGAAGTGTAAGAGTCGAAATTCTGCCCACGGCAGGAAAATACCCGGGGATGATGACGGAAAGATCTTATGAACTTCGGCTTACCGGATTTTGGCCACCGGAGGCTGTTACTTGTAATGGAAAATCAATTCAGTTTTCCAATGAAGAAAAGTCACCGGGCTGGAGATACGATGGAGATAAGCTGATGGCAGTCATCTCCCTTCCAAGATTCAAGGCGAGTGAGAAAGTAGAAGTCACGATCAGCTTTCCACTGAGTCTCAATGAAAAATCACAACTACTCGATGGATTCCCGGGCAAGCTTACACGATTGCGACAAGTGATGGTTGTTCTCAATGGTGAGTGGCCGGGGGAATGGTCACCGGATATCCTCGTCGAGGCGGTTCAAACAGGCCACCGCATTAGTCTCAATCCGAAGACCGCACTGGAGGAGCTTGAAAAGTTGGATCACATTCTCCCGCAGGTAGTCGATCAAATTAACCATCTCGATATAAGACGGAGTGTTTTGAAGCGAGCTCTGGCACACCTGAATGATGTTTTGAACAAGCAGTGAGTAGAGTCAGAGTTGGCAGGAGAGGACTGAATGCAAAAGAGGAGTAAGCGACTGTGGGAATGAGGATCGAGAGGGATTCCCTGGGTGAACGTTCAGTTCCTGCGGATGCTTACTACGGCGTCCAAACTCATCGTGCGATTGAAAACTTCCCTATCAGCGGCCTGCTTCCAAAGCCTTCATATGTCGATGCAACTGTCCACATCAAGAAGGCCGCCGCGAAGGTAAACAAAGCACTCGGCTTGCTCGATGCAAAGAAGGCCGATGCGATTGTCCAAGCAGCGGACGAAATCTTGAGTGGAAAACTGAGAGAATGGTTCGTCGTTGATGTTTATCAGGCTGGTGCCGGGACTTCGCACAACATGAACGTGAACGAAGTAATCGCTAACCGTGCAATTGAGATTCTTGGCGGGAAGAAAGGCGATTACCACCTTGTTCATCCGAACGACCACGTCAACATGGCACAGTCCACCAACGATGTGTGCCCGACGGCAATTCGCATCGGAGCTTTGCTCGAGTTGAGGAGATTGTTTCCATCCTTGAGGGCGTTAGAGGAGGTATTCACTGAGAAGGCGAAGGCATTCGATCAAGTAATCAAGTCAGGTCGAACACACTTGCAGGATGCTGTGCCTCTGAGGTTGGGTCAGGAATTCGGTGGTTATGTGGTAAATATGCGTAAGCATCTCGGAGCGATTGAGCTTGCGAGCAATAGCTGCAA
>Ga0315282_10004777_pt1 | contig 23438 bp, 22 predicted proteins | sample YL17G07_20_MG_FD_203693 | JGI IMG/M metagenome (GOLD analysis project Ga0315282, IMG submission 203693) | Sediment microbial communities from Yellowstone Lake, YNP, Wyoming, USA - YL17G07_20 | ecosystem: Environmental > Aquatic > Freshwater > Lake > Sediment | place: USA: Wyoming | collected... | reverse complement strand
CTAAAACAAAATTTTCAGAGCAAATTAAACTTAAATTTAAACAACAAATATCATTGAGGAATTTAGTCAAAATTGGTCCGCCAGATGACTAATGCCCTTAGTAATTAATAAAAAAATCTCCTGCCATTATGGTTGCGGATTTTTGGTTTTTTTTAAATTAAATTTTTATAAAATTTTATCGCCTTATTAAATCGGACAAAAGATTTTTGCCGGTCATCTCTTCCGGAATCGGGAGATTCAGCAAGGAAAGAATTGTCGGGGCAATATCGGAAAGAAAACCCCGGGGTTCATTTAGCTCGTAAGAAATTTCTTCCGAACTTTTTTCTCTCATAAACTCCGATTTTACTAAATAGAATGGAACTGGATTTGCGGTGTGTTCGGTTAAAGTTTCGCCGGTATAGGGATTGAGCATTTGTTCGCAGTTGCCATGGTCAGAAGTTATAATTAAGGCGCCGTCCATTTGCAAAACGGCATTTTTTATGTCTCCCAAACAAACATCCATCGCTTCCAGTCCCTTAATGCAAGCCTCGAGATTTCCGGTGTGGCCAAGCATATCAGGATTGGCAAAGTTAATTAAAATAAAATCATAGTTTTGCGACCTTATTGCTTCCTGGGCCCTGGTGCTGATTTCCGGCGCCGACATCTCCGGGAATCTTATAAATTGCGTTTCAGTAGACGAAGGAATTAAAATTCTGTCCTCTCCCAAAAACGGATTTTCTCGCAGTCCGTTAAAAAAGAAGGTGACATGGGCGTATTTTTCAGTTTCGGCAATTCTTAGTTGTCTCCTGCCAGCTTCGGATAAGACCAGGCCCAAGGGAGTTTTGACCTCCGGCGGCTCAAAAGCAACGGCGGCCGGAAGATTTTTTAAATATCTTGTCATTGTGCAAAAATAAAGATTTGAGAGGGGTTTCCTTTCAAATTTGTCGAAATTTGGTTCAATAAACGCCTGGGAAATTTGGCGGGCGGAATCCTCCCTGTAGTTAAAGAAGATAACGGCATCATTGTCTTTTATCAATCCGCTTTCGGGCGTGCCTTCTGATTTGCAGACGGTCGGTCTGATTTGCTCGTCAAATATTTTATTTTGATAGGATTGCTCAATGTACGATATCGGGTCATCAATTAATTTTCCCTGACCCTGGGTTAAAAGCCTGTAGGTTATTTCAGTTTTTTCCCAGTGGTTGTCTCTGTCCATCGCGAATGACCTTCCTATAATTGTAGAAATTTCCCCCACCTCCATTTTTTGCAATCTTTCTATGATTGATTTTAAAAATTTAGCCGCTTCATTTGGCGGAGCATCCCGGCCGTCGGTAAATACATGGATTTTTGCTTTAATTTTTTCTCTTTTACAAAGCTCAAGCAGGGCGTAAAAATGGTCAACATAGGCATGAACTCCGCCTGACGAGATAAGCCCCATTAAATGAAGAGTTGAATTATTCTGTTTTGCATGTTCAATCGCGCCGATCAGCGCCGGATTTTCAAAAAACGATTCGTCTCTGATGGCAAAAATTATTTTTGGCAGATATTGATAGACAATTTTTCCCGCGCCCATTGTCAAATGTCCTGTTTCGGAATTTCCCGGTTCGCCCCAGGTCAGGCCAACCGAAATCCCCGACGCCTGGAGGGCGCAGCCTGGATAGTGATTTTTTATTTCTTCAAAATTTGGGAGACAGGACCTGGAAATGGCGTTGCCCTGATGGGAGGGGCCGATTCCGAACCCGTCTAAAACAAGTAAGACAACCATGTTTTTTTATTTTATCATTAATTGACAAAATTTGGAATATTTGATAAGCTTTAAGATAATAATGAATTTTAATTTAAAGTCACCAATTCTTGAAGTCATGAGAGTTAAATATGTTCCGGTGGGCTTGGAAAATCTATGCTTAATTTTATCCAATTAAAACAATTAGAAAAATTAGGGCAATTAGAAAAATTTCATAATTTGAAAATAGGGTTATACTCTCTGATTTTTGGATTGGCTGACTGAAAATTATATGGTCGAATATATTTTCTTGGCAGGGGCGGTTTTTCTTGCAGGTCTTGGAATAGGATACTGGATTCGTCGGGCAATTGTTGTTCGCAGGGCCGGGACCATTGAAGCAAAGGTCCAGAAAATGGTTGCCGAGGCAAAGCAAAAGGCCCAGCAGACTTTGTTTTCGGCAAAGGAAAGAGCGGTTAGAATTCTTGAGGATGCCAAAACAGAGGAAAGAGAGCATCAATCAAGGCTTCTTGAACTTCAAAAAAGATTGGAAAGGAGAGAAACGATTCTGGATGGGAAATTGGATTCTTTGGAAAAAAAGGAGGCTGACCTCCTGGGAAAAGCCGAAAAGGTGAGAGAGATTAAAGAATCCTTAGAAAATCTTAAATCTCAAAAAATTGAAGAGCTCCAAAAAATAGCTCATTTTACGCCCGAGGAGGCAAAAAACGAGCTTTTTTCAGTTTTGGAGAGAAATTACCAGAATGAGATTACCGAAAGGATGAGAAAGTTGGAAATGGAAGGAGAAGAAAAATTGAAAAAACGAGCCCAGGAAATTATGGCTCTTTCTATGCAAAGATACGCCGCTTCATTGGCTTCGGAAATAACCACCACAACCGTTTTGCTGCCAAACGACGAGATTAAAGGAAGGATTATTGGAAAAGAAGGAAGAAATATAAGAGCGATTGAAAAATTAACGGGCGTGGAAATTATTGTTGACGATACGCCCGAAGCCGTTGTTATTTCCGGGTTTGATCCGATCCGTCGGCAAATCGCCAAACTTGCTCTGGAAAAATTAGTATCTGATGGCCGAATCCAGCCGGCCCGGATTGAGGAACAGGTGGAAAAAGCAACCCGGGAAATATCCAACCAAATTAAGGAAGCCGGAGAGCGCGTTGTTTACGATTGTCAGGTTCTGGGAATAAATCCAAAACTGGCTTTGCTTTTGGGCCGGCTTAATTTCCGGACAAGTTACGGCCAGAATGTTCTTTTGCACTCGATGGAGGTGGCCCATCTGGCTGGCGCCATGGCAGCGGAGCTCGGAGCAAATGTGAGCGTGGCAAAAAAAGCCGGCCTTTTGCACGATATCGGAAAAGCGGTAGACCATGAAATTCAGGGCTCCCATGTTGATATCGGCATCAATATTCTAAGGAAATTTGAAGTTGAAGATGAGGTTATTTCGGCAATGAAATGCCATCATGATGAATATCCTTGCGTTAATTTGGAGGGAATTTTGGTAAAAACAGCCGATGCAATTTCAGGCGCAAGGCCGGGCGCCAGAAAAGATACTCTGGATGCCTACTTGAAAAGACTTTCCGACCTTGAAGAAATAGCCACGGCCATACCCGGAGTTGAAAAGGCCTATGCTATTCAGGCTGGCAGAGAGCTAAGGGTTTTTGTCAAGCCCGAAGAAATTTCCGATTTTGATGCCCAAAAATTGGCCCGCGACATAGCCAATAAAATTGAGGAAGAATTAAAGTACCCCGGGGAAATAAAAGTGACATTAATAAGGGAAACAAGGATAGTGGAATACGCTAAGTAGGGGAAGATGGGCTCGGGAAGTAGCTTTTTCGACACGCTCGCTCGCTTCCAGCGGCTGTTCCCACTGTGCACTTTTTAACGGCTCGCGAGGACGCTCGCCCCGTAGTAGACCAGTCTGACTGGTCACTACGGGACTACGCCCAAAGAACTTCTTGAAGAAACAATTGGGTATATTCTTTGAATAATAACTATCCTTTAAGAAGTTCTTACTTCGGGGCTCGCCTAAAGTGCCCGCCAAAGCCAAGTAGATTGGCTTTGGCCTCGCTCAGTCCTCGTCCCGCTTAGCGGGACTGCGGATGGTCTCAAAAGCTACATTCCCTCGCCCCAGAGGATTAAAAATAGATATGAAGCTGTTATTCTTTGGTGATATTTTTGGCAGGCCGGGTCGAGAGGCCCTGAAATTGGTTTTACCGAAACTTCGCAAAATTTACGAACCGGATTTTGTTATTGTGAACGCCGAAAATATTGCTCACGGCAAGGGAATCACGGAAAAATCTTTAAAAGAAATTTTGGATGCCGGGGTTGACGCAATTACTACCGGCGACCATGCTTTTGAGCAAAAAGGAAGCCTGGAAATATTTTCCCAGAAAGAAATGCCGATTTTGCGGCCGGCCAATTTTTCAAACGAACTTCCGGGCAAGGGCTGGAGGCTCTTTAAAGTCCGGACCAAAAAAATCTTGCTTATCAATCTTTTGGGACGGGATTTTATAAAATATAAAACCGACGATCCTTTCCATAAGGCAAAAGAAATAATTGAAGAAAATAAAGGAGAAACAAAGATTGTTGTGATTGATTGGCATACTGAAACAACTTCGGAAAAAAGGGCTTTAGCAATGTATTTGGACGGCGAGGTTTCGGCAATTCTGGGAACCCATACCCACGTTCCGACCGCTGATGAAAGAATTTTGCCAAAAGGCACGGCTTACATTACCGATGTTGGAATGGTCGGTCCTTATGATTCAATAATCGGAGCCAAGGCAGATGAGATTCTGAAAAAATTTTTAAAGCAGCTTCCATACGCCCTGGAGCCGGCCGAAGGAAAAGTTGAGGCTGACGGAGTTTTCTTGGAGATTGACGATAAAACCGGTCTCGGAAAGAGAATAGAGAGAATAAGAGAAATTGTGGAGATTTGACATTGCTATACTTCGCATTTGCGCTATAATACAGAAAAGGACAAAAGCAAAAGGTCGGTAATAAACTACTACAAATTACAAATTTTCATACAAATATACGAATTTGTATATTTGTAAATGATTTGTAATTCGTAGGAGAATATGACAAAAGAACAAATAATTGAGGCGATGGTAAAAAAAGCCGGTTGCTCAAAAGCCTGTGGCGGCCGATGTTTGAATGTCATCATTGATGAAATCAAAAAATCTCTTTCCAGGGGCGAGAGTGTTGTTTTGACAGGCTTTGGAACCTTCAGAGTAGTTAAAAGGGCTGCGAGGATGGGGCGAAATCCAAAAACCGGTCAGGCCATTAAAATTCCGGCAATGAACGTTGCAAGATTTAAAGCCGGAAAAGGATTGAAAGACGCTGTCAGATAAAAATGCTATTTTAAAAACCAAAATCGGACTCTTATAAAAAGAGTCCGATTTTGGTAGGGGAGCATTTATACTACCAAATCCGAACCTATTTTGAACGAAATTGACTACCTGCCGCGCCTGCGGCGCGGCAGGAATTCCGCCAAAATCGGCGGGCGGGCAAAAATTCCTTCCCCTAAAACCCCTTCCTTTTTGCCCGCCCGCCTTTGCCCGCTTCGCGGGCGAGCCGCCGATTTCCTCATTTAGAATCAATCATGTATAATGATTCTCCTTTTTCAATTCCTATTTTTGCTTTTTCGTACGCCCATTTGGGAATTTGTGGCGATTTCTGATTTAATTCGCTTCTTTGTTCGTTTAACTTCTTCAATTCGTGTAAAATATCATCTTCTTTACTCAATAAATCCAAATTTATTTCTGAAAATATTCTAGCACTATTTCTAAGATTATTATATTGATTTCCTGAATTGTGGTGAAGAATAGATTTCTCATTTGGATTTAAAAATGTAGCAACAGCACTCAATGCAGAAACTATAATAGCAAGAACTCCAGCAATGATATTGTGATTTTCAAATTGTGATAAAGCAGATGCTCCGGCGATGGCTGCTAGAATCGCCGCGGGTACGCCAAGCCACAAGTGAACACTCGCCCATTTTTGCGCTGCATAAAAATGTCCTTTTGCAGAAAAAAGAGAATCTTCTTCTATTCTTTTTGCTTCATTTATAATTTTTTCTTTTGTAGTTTGTTCCATATTATTTATTATACATCTAACTGCCATAAGCTGGGAATTTATCTCCGAAAATCTGTCGCCATATTTCTATAGCTTCTTTATGTTTATCTCTGCCATTATAAGTAAGATACCACGCATTCCGCGCTTTATCTCGAGCGGTTTTCAATCGTTCAACTGCTAATTTTCTTGTTTCGGAATTGAGATATCCATCAGCATAGCCAAGTTCGTACCACAAAGATGAAGACGTTAATTCCGCCGCTTTATCAAAGTATTGAAAAATATTCCAAGGATAGTCTGCTAATTCGCCATTAAATATATTAAGTGCCATCACTTCAATATGAAAAGACTGCAAAAAACTGCTATGCTGATGGTTCCACCATTTTATCATTTTAATAATACGCTTAAATATATCACCGCATTCCTTGTTTTTCGCACCTAACGTGTTGGAATGTTTACGTGGCCTTGACGGTAACCAATTTTCTGTGTTCATGTCGGGAACACTATAATAATTCACTGAACCATCATCATTCACAACCCTTGAAACTGGGACTATATCAACATTGGGCCACGAATCATAATAAAGCGTAACGGCCTGACCGTTTTTCCTAACATTAGTTTTATATTCTCCAAGGCAGTCTCTAACTGCTTGTAAAACCTGTGATGGTCTTTTATTCTTGATATGCTTTCCATAGTGCAGGACTACGATAACATCTAAATCCGCATAACCTTTAACAGCGGTAAAACGTGGGATTGAACCAGACGGAAAAGCATCGAGTATTTCAAATTCATTTTCTAAAAGTGAGACTATTCGATTTTTGCGATTACTAGCGGTTTCTCTGTGGTCTCCAGAAAGTTCGATGTTTTCTCTAAATTTTTCAAAAGAGTTTTGTACGGTATAAGGCATAAAACTAACCTGTGGAAAAGTCCCCTTGTGGACTTTCTATTTTCTTTCTATTATAATTAAAGTATAGGGAATACTTAAAATATAGTCAAGCGAAATTATGCTTACAAAACGACAAAAACAAGTTTTTGACTTCATAACCTCGTATCGCAAAAAACGGGGCTATTCCCCATCGTTGGAAGAAATGCGAAAACATTTTAAACTTGCCTCTGTTTCAACTGCTCATTTTCATGTAAAGAAATTACAAGAATTAGGACTTTTAGAAAAACAATACAACAAACCGAGATCGATTGATATTTACGAAAATGAGGCAATGATTAATATTCCACTTTTGGGGCTGATAGCAGCCGGACAGCCGATTGAGGCGATACAAAATAAAGAAACAATCGCCGTGCCGCAAAATAAGCTCCCTCGTTCTGGAGAATTTTACGCCTTGCGAGTAATTGGCAATAGCATGATAGATGAAAATATAAATGACGGAGACATTATTTTAGTCAAACAACAAAATGTAGCTGAAAACGGACAAAAGGTAGTCGCCTTGATTGATAATTACGAAGCGACTTTGAAAAAATTCTACAAAGAACGAGGATATATCCGATTACAGCCGGCCAATAAAACTATTGAGCCGATAATCATAAAAAAAGATAAAGAACTAACCATTCAGGGCATTGTAATTGATATAATAAAAAATGAAGAAGAATTACAAGCGGAAAAATTATTACCCCAAAAAGAAATAAAGAAGTACGATACTTTACCGTTAAACAAAATTATCTGTGGAGATGCCGTAGAAGAATTGAAAAAAATACCAAATAATTCTATCGACATAGTCGTTACATCGCCACCCTACGATGGAATCAGGAAATATAATGGTTTTAATTATGATTTACACGCTACTGGCAAAGAAATATACCGAGTTTTAAAAGACGGTGGCGTAGCAGTCATGGTTATACAGGATCAAACAAAAAATTTTGGCAAAACATTAACCTCTTTTAGAACTATTGTAGATTGGGTTGATAATATCGGATTTAAATTATTTGAAACCGTTATTTATAGAAAACATGGAACCGAAGGTGCTTGGTGGAAATATAGGTTCAGAGTTGACCACGAGTATATGCCAATTTTTCTAAAGGGTGAGAGGCCAAAATACTTTAATAAAGAACCATTGAAGGTGCCATCGAAACACGGCGGGAAGATCATGACAGGAAGCGGTAATAGAAGAACAGACGGAACGACAACTAAAACTGTTACTAGACCAATAAATCTAATGAAATGCAGGGGAACTGTTTGGGATTATTTAATGGCTGGGGATAAAGATGAGTTAAAAAGAAAACACCCCGCAGTGTTTCCCGATAAAATACCTTTAGATTTTATACAATGTTTCTGTCCGCCAAAAGGGGTAGTTCTTGACCCTTTTATTGGTTGTGGCTCTACAGCAGTTGCCGCGAAACAATTAAAAAGAAATTATATTGGTATTGATATCTCTGAAGAATATTGCGATTTAGCAAGAGAAAGAATAAGAAGAACACCAGAAACTCTATTATAATTTATCTGGTTTTTCCAAAGTATATTCAATATTTTGGCCGCTTGTCATTGCCCAGGTAAGCGGTCTTTTTGATAAAAGTTTTTCGAAAGTTTTGTTATTTAATCTGATCTTTTTGCCAGCTAAATCGCCTTTTGTAAATCTGTATAATTTAAAGTTAGTCCAAACCCAATTGTTTTGATTATATTCCCAACGGGTTAAACTAGATAAAATATTAATAAATTTTTCAATCCTTTCTTTTGCGTCGGGAATTATTTTATATAAATTATTATGCTTTTCAATGTTGGTCGGCGAACTATCGGTTTCTGATATTCTTAATCTATCACCTCTTTCTTTAATAACACTAATCTCGTCTCTTTTTCTAAAAAATTCATCCATCGCCTTCATGAGAGAAAATACGCTATATTTTTCATTTTCAAAAACATCTTTAAGGGGATTCCATTCTTCATTGGCCCGTAAATAATTTAGCCAATTCAACACATTTTCTGGATACTTAAAAAGAACATTAAAGGTGCCATCGGTAAAAAGTAGAGGACAAATCGCTGTTTCGGGTATTTTGAATTTTATTTTTGAACCAAGTATCCCTACTAAAAGATGTATAGTTGCTAATGGATATTTTAGACGAAAATCATGATAACCATCATAATCTCTTAAATTATTTGGCTGAATGCAATTTTTATAATTACTCCAATTAGACGGCTTTTTCTTTTTATTAAATTGAACCATGTGGTGTCCAACACTTCTTATATCCTTTCTGAAAACTTCCATATCTAAAAATATACAATCCTGTGCGGAAACATTATGATCGAGCAACATTACTTTCCCATCATAAAACCCTTTCACTTTCCAATTTAAATAAGTAGACAAAAATAAACCACAAAGCAATCCATCACTATCAGGACTCAAAATACAAAATTGGTCCTTTTTTATAATCCAAGGATACTGTTCTACGATTGATTTATAATCTATCTGTTCTGTTCTACCGGATAATAATTCCTGAATTTTAGACATAGTTATTCAACAAAAAAGTTTATAGATTTTTTATAAATTTTCGCTAATTCTTTTAATTCGGTAATGTCAATTCTTCTTTCACCTCTTTCTATTTTGGAAACATAAGATTGGGGCTTTTTTAATTTTTGAGCCACTTCCGATTGTTTTAAACCAGCATCAAGCCGAGCTTTTTTAAGCTTTTGTATTACATTTCTATAATCTTTTGAATAAATTGACTTTGGCATATCCACTTGTATTGTATATCCTATTGTGGTATAACCCAAAATAGGTTATGATAATAGAGGGAGTAAAAATTTTGCAGGGGCACGCACGGGAAGGGCGGGGCAAGTCCTCGCACCTATTAGAAGCGGCGGCTCGCCCGCGAAGCGGGCAAAGGCGGGCGGGCAAAAATTCCCTCCCCTAAAACCCCTTCCTTTTTGCCCGCCCGCCGATTTTGGCGGAATTCCTGCCGCGCCGCAGGCGCGGCAGGTAGTCAATTTCGTTCAAAATAGGTTCGGATTTGGTAGTATAAATGCTCCCCTACCAAAATCGGACTCTTTTTATAAGAGTCCGATTTTGGTAGGGGAGCGGGATACCGGAATCGAACCGGCATCTTCACCTTGGAAGGGTGACATAATAACCATTATACGAATCCCGCCTGCAACTGCTACGGAGGATGGAGAAGGGAGAAATAACGGTTTTTATACGATAGCCGCACTTCGTCCCTCAGGGGGCTTATTGCAAACTTATTCTGTTTTGGCAGGCAATTCGTTGCTGGCTTCTTTCTTTTTTGAAAAAAAGAAAATATAAACAATTTCCAGGATTGCCATTGTGTTTATGATAAGCAGGGCGACAAACCATCCTTTCTGGTTCGATCTGGCTGATTTCCATAGAGCTACGGCTTTCCAGGGGGTGACCCAAATTAAAGTCAGGATAATAAGTTTTGTTAATTCCGGGGTGAGTTCTTGATTCATAAGTTTTTTGGTTTGGTCGGGGCATCCAGATTCGAACTGGAATTAAATCCTCCCAAAGGATTCGTGCTACCATTACACTATGCCCCGTTAATTTTGGTGCGGGACTGGCGGCATACATACTACCGTTATACGACACCCCGTAAGATTTCTAACGGGGCAAGAAGCGTGAACGCCTGCCCCGTAGTCAATTTTTATTCTAAATTAAAAAAACAAACTTGTCAAAAAGATTTTTTTTTGTTATTCTGATTTTGTCGCCCCTATAGCCCCCGTAGCTCAATGGATAGAGCAATGCCCTTCTAAGGCGAAGATAGGAGTTCGATTCTTCTCGGGGGCATATGGTGGCCGTAGCTTAATTGGTTAAAGCGCCGCGCTGTGGCCGCGGAGATTTGTGGGTTCAAATCCCATCGGTCACCCTGACAAATTTTAACCCTTTATTGGATTGTTTTTTATTTATCCACAGGAGGAACATTGACAATATCCTTTAATGGGTGTATATATTAAGTACTATGATCACTACCCCTGCTTCGGCAAGGGTAGTTTTTTATCCGAGTAGCCTTATAATGAATTTGTATGTACTCATTTAAAAATAAACGAGAGAGAGAGTTGCTGTTTATATTGATGGGAGTAATTTCTACAATTATTTAAAGGATAAAGAGATAAATTTCCCAAAGGGCTTAAAGTTTGATTTTGATGCATTTGTCAATTTTTTAATTGGGGATAAACGGGAGTGCATCTCAAAAAGATATTATACTGGTATTTTTAGCAATATTGATGGTTCCCGGAAGAGCAGCGAGCTGGTTAAAGGACAGCAAAAATTCTTATCAGAAATTGAAAAAGATGGTTTTGCTATTAAGGGCGGCAGGATTATAAAACATAGTGATGGTACATTTAAGGAAAAGGGCACCGATGTTAAAATTGCGGCGGATTTAATTATTGGAGCCATTGATAATCTATATGATACGGCTATTTTAGTCAGCTCTGATACTGATTTAATTCCAGCCATTCAATATATTAAATATAAAGGGAAAAAACTTGAATATGTTGGTTTTTCTCACGATCCATCATTCGCTATGCTAAAATATGCCGATCTATCAATACTTTTATTGCCCCGGGATATTGAAAAATTCAAAGAAAAAACACTGTTAACATAAATCCAAATTCAATCCATTATCCTAAAACCATTCGTCTATTTTTAGCCCATCGCTGGGCTGTTTTTTATTTTAACCCTGAACCAATGAAGGACTTCGAGAAAACTCCTTTATTAACTCAAATTTCTGCTTTAACCCCTCAATATATTCCCAGCCCTCAAATACCTTCAAGATATTGGTTATAATTACCGCTGGTCGCTGACCAACTAAAAACCAGAAATCGCTTTCACATGAAGGCGTTTTTTGGTAAAATGAGAAAAGATAAATAAATCTATGGAGAAAAAGGAAAATAATTATGCTTTTATTGACAGCCAAAATGTAAATTTGGGCGTTGAGGAGCTTGGCTGGAAATTGGATTTTAGAAAATTCAGGATTTATCTTCGGGAAAAATATTCCGTAAAGACCGCCTATCTTTTTATAGGATATTTGCCTGAAAACAAGAATTTATACAGTTCGCTGCAAAAATATGGCTATCTTCTTATTTTTAAATCCATAATGAAAGACGATAAAGGAGAGCCGAAGGGCAATGTAGATGCAGATTTGGTTTTGCAAGCAATGGTTGATTACAATGAATATCATAAAGCCATTATCGTTACGAGTGACGGCGATTTTTATTCCTTGGTTGAATATCTCTATAAAAATGAAAAATTAGAAATAGTTTTAAGCCCCAATAGAAAGAAATGTTCCGTTCTTTTGCAAAAAGCCGCTAAAGAAAAAATTGCTTTTATGGACGAATTAAAGAAAAAATTAGAATACATTAAGCATAAATGAAAAAGCACCGCTGAGGGACGGAACCCAAAGAAGTGCTCTTTCGTAATGATTCTAATTCTATTATAGCAGAGCATAATTACTTGTCAACGGCTGGGCGGGTTTCAACGTCATTCCAGAGACGACGGACAGCAAGAAAACTCTTTTATCAATGCAAATTTCTGCTTTAATTCTTCAATATAGTCATAATCCTCAAACATCCTTAACATCTTAGTTATAATAATCCTTGGTCGGAGACCCAAAAGATGATTTATTTTTTGTTTGGTTAATTTGCCATTTTTGTAAAAAGGTGATAATCTAAGATAATAAGAAACATTAATTAAAATAAATATATGATAGAACAAGAAAAATCTTTTACGGGCAAAGAGGGAATACTGGGAAAAGAGATTGAGGAAGAGCTGAAACATATGCCCTTATTGGTCAAAGAGGTGATTGCAAAAGGCATTGAGCGGTTGCGGGGATATGGAAAGCTTTCTGAAGAAGAGTTGCAAAAAGAATGCAGGGAAAGAGCAGAAGAAATTATAGAAATTGTCAAAAAAGAGCAGAAATATCATCAAGAACTTTTGGGGGCTGATTAGTAAATTCGCTTATTAAATAAGTTTTAATATGGCTTTTGTTTTATTGTTGCCTGTTATCGGTCAGATCAAAACAAAAACGCCAAATAATATTATCCGGCGTTTTTTGTTTTTTTAGATATTTTATTTTTCCCTCAAAATTGTTTTGATTATTTTTTCCCTGCCATTTCTTAGAATTTTCAAAGTTATTTCTTTTCCTACTTCGCAATCCTGAACAATGTCGCAGAGGGCTTTTCCCTCGGTAATTTTGACATCGTTGCACTCAAGGATGATATCCTTTTCTTTAATTCCGGCCCTGTCCGCCGTGCCGCCGGGGATGATGGCAATGTCTTCCGGAAGTTCGCGAATTACCAGGGCACCATAGTCAGTCGGCAAATTAAATTTCTCCTGCAATTCTTTGTTCAGCGGCAAATAGCGGATTCCTAAAAATGGCTGGCGGATTCGGCCGTATTTTTTAATGTCTTCCAGGGCCTTTTTGGCGGCATTAATCGGAATGGCAAATCCGATGTTTTCGGCTCCCAAAACCATGGCGGCGTTGATGCCTATTACCTTTCCTTCTATATCGCAAAGTGGCCCGCCGGAATTTCCGGGATTTATGGCCGCATCGGTTTGGATTAAACCGCGCAGTCTTTCCTGCTCGTTTGAAATGCCGGCTTGAGCCATAATAAGACGCGAGAGGCCGGAAATAATGCCGGAGGATATGGTGTTTTTAAAAATTCCCAAAGCATTTCCAAAAGCAATGACGGTTTGTCCGAGCTCTAAAGAAGAAGAATCGCCGAACTCAATCACCGGAAGATTTTGAACTCCGATTTTTAAAATGGCAACATCATTAATTTCGTCGCAGCCCAAAACTTTGGCTTTGTATTTTTTATCGTCAAAAGTGATAACCTGATATTCGGATTCGCTGTCGCTGATCACGTGTTTGTTTGTGAAAATTAAACCATCCGGAGAAACAATAAATCCCGAGCCGCCGTTAACCTGGGAAATGTCTTTTTGATTTGTCGGAATAGTGGGAATACCAACCGATGCGGCCTTACTATAAGCAATAATGCTGACCACGGTCGGATTAACTTTTTTTACAACGTCGATAATTGGAGATTGTTCCATACTATTTTTATTATAACAGGGACTTGAAAAAAATAAAAGAAAAGGTTAATTTTAAGAGAGAGGAAATTTTGCCCCCGTAGCTCAATGGATAGAGCACCACACTCCTAACGTGGGGATCCAGGTCCGATTCCTGGTGGGGGCACCAGCGCTTTGCTAAAATTAAAAATTAAATATAAAATATCAAAAATAAAATGTAGTTTTAAATTTTTAAACTGTAATTTTGAGATTTGATTTTTGAATTTTGAATTTGAGCCATGCGAAGCATGGCGAACGGGCCCGTGGTATAGAGGTAACACGCGACTATGGCATAGTCGAGTCCGGGGTTCAATTCCCCGCGGGTCCACAACGTACAGAACGTAAATTTCAGAGAAATTGTACGTTTTTGCGTTGTAGGAACGCCACGAAAGTCGCGTTACCGCGATAACGCGGTTTACGCGATAGAAATTGTTTCGCAATTTCGTACGTTCCACAACTTAGCTCTTTCAAAATAAATCCTTCCCATTTGTTTGGTTAAGGAGGGGGAATGGAAGAAATTAGGTTGCAGCCGATTGGTTATATTAAAAATAATCAGGCAAGAGATCCGAGAGAAAAAAATTGGGCGGAGATTAAATCGAAAATTGTTTTAGAACCAGAATTTACGGATGCCCTAGAGGGAATTGAAGAATATTCTCATATAATAGTAATTTTTTGGCTTAACCAAGTTACCAAAAGGGGAAGAAGGGTAAAGAAAATAGCCTGCCGGAAAATAAATCGAAATAGTTTGGGGGTTTTAGCTACCAGAGCACCATTTCGACCAAACCCGATAGGAATAACCATTGTCCGATTATTAAAACGAAATATGAATATTTTAACTGTAAAAGGACTTGACGCTTTTAACGATACACCAGTTTTGGATATTAAACCCTATACAGCCCATCCAAAAGATTTGATAACCAACCCGAAAGTACCAAAATAAATAGAAAAATCGGAGGTTCAATCTCCGATTTTTATTGTCCCTTTGACTTTTTAAGTGTAAAATGTTAAGAAAGAAGGTCGTTAATATTTTTAAATAGGAAGGGTGTCCGAGCGGTTGAAGGAGCGGCTCTCGAAAAGCCGTAAGACAGAAATGTCTTCGTGGGTTCGAATCCCACCCCTTCCGTTAATAAGAAATAAGTTATCTAATTTAGAAATTGATGATTTCGGAACAGTATTGAAACATGAAAACTTTCAAACAAAAACTAAATTTTTTTGCAAATCACAGCGATGCAATGGACCTTTTCATAATTAGCTTTGTTTCTTTATTTTTTGAGATTATCTTTATTCGCTGGATACCTTCCATTGTCCATGTGGTTGGTTTTTTCTCGAATATTACATTGATAGCTTGCTTTTTGGGGCTAAGCGCGGGATGCATTTTGGCTTATAAAAAAGTTAATATGCTCCATGGGTTCCCTTTGATTCTGCTAATAACAGTGGCATTGACAGTTTATTTAGGAGGTTTCTGGGTGGAGACGTTAAAAGAAGATTATGTTTTTGAGTATGTAGCCCAGCCGCACAAACTTGGTTTAACTTCAATGCTGATAGTAATTTTTGTTTTTATCACCATTTTGTTTGTTCCGTTAGGACAGGAATTGGGCAGAAAGATGAATAAATTAAAACCGCTGGTCGCCTATGCGATTAATCTCACTGGAAGTATATTGGGCGTTATATTTTCAACATTAATTTTATTTTTTTCCCTGCCGCCCATTGTCTGGTTTGCCATTGGAATATTTTTTATCCTCTGGTTTTTTCGGAAAAATTATTTTTCTTTGATAATTAATGTGGCAATAGCGGTTATGGTTTTGGGCATACTTTATCCCAAGGATTCTTCAGAGATATGGTCGCCATATTCCAGAATAAATATAGCTCCATTGGGGGAAAAATTGGAGAATAAACTCGGATATGCTCTTAGCGTAAATGGACAATATCATCAATTTCTTTTGGATTTTGATAATCCTCTACTCGATAGAACAGCCTTACATTTTTGGAAAAAACTATATAGTATTCCTTATTATTTTGGAAATATTGATGATGTACTAATTCTTGGTGCCGGGGCCGGCAATGATGCGGCTATAGCATTGGGTAATAATGCAAAACATATTGACGCCGTAGAGATTGACCCCAAAATTATAGAAATTGGTAAAAAATTACATCCGGAAAAGCCGTATTCCAATAACAAAGTAACTACCTATACCACCGATGCCCGTTCTTTTTTAAAGAATACCGACAAAAAATACGACTTAATAACCCTTGGAACGCTTGATTCGCACAGCTTATTTTCGAGCATGTCTACCTTAAGGCTGGATAATTATGTCTATACAATAGAATCATTCGAAGAAATCAGAAAACATCTCAAGGACAACGGTCTGGTAGCTGTCTTAATGGGCACTCCAAGGCCCTGGATAGCAAATAGAATGTATCAGTTGCTTGAGAACGTTTTTCAATTTAGTTCCGTATATTATACTGAAAATTCTTGGGACATTGTTTGCTTTCTGGGAAGCATGAATCCCGTCAATCCCATTGATGCGCCTCAATGGATGAAGAAAATCAATACAAAGGCGTTTGAGGAACCCGTACCTTTGTCTGCTGACAACTGGCCGTACTTTTACATGGTTAATAAAACTATTCCCAGCACCTATCTGAAAGTTCTTTTCCTTATATTAATATTTTCCGGCATACTTATTTTTCTATCAACTCCCAAACACGCTAAAGGATTTAACTTCCATTTCTTTTTCCTGGGGAGCGCTTTTATGCTGCTGGAAACGAAAAGCATTACCGAAATCGCGCTTCTTTTCGGTTCAACCTGGATAGTAAACTCGGTCGTTATAGGGGCGATATTGGTGATGTGTCTTGCGGCTACTCTGTATATTCACAAATTCAAGGCGCCGAAAATTAATCTCTGGTATGCCCTGCTAATATGTACAATTATTTTTGACTATTTATTCCCCTTAAACAAAATATTTATTCAAAACTTTGTTTTGAGAATGGTATTTTCTGGTCTAATAGTCGCCCTGCCAATGGTCTTTGCATCAATTATTTTTGCCCAATCTTTTAAAACAGTTAAAAATGCATATGTGGGCCTGGGTTCCAATTTGTTTGGCGCAGTAATTGGTGGTGTTTGCGAATACTCGTCGCTTATTTATGGATTAAAAAATTTATATATTGTAGCATTAGTAATGTATCTGGCATCCTGGTTTTTTTGTAAAACCCGACAAGAAACTTCATCTGTGATTAAATTATAAAAATAAAATTAATAATTAGTTGGTTTTTTAGTCTTTTGAAACAATTTTTATTTATGTTCAAATTTTTTAAAACCTGCCTGCCGGCAGGCAGGAAAACAAAGAAAAAGCCGGAAAATTTAAAGGAAGTTTTAGCTTATATTAAAAAAATAGAAGAAAGGATCGAAGGGATTTCCAAGGAGTTGAATCTGACTCGCCAAATGGCAGAAATTTCTTTGCAGAAAGTCGGGGTAGTCCGTTTTAATCCGTTTAAGGATATGGGCGGGGACCAAAGTTTTTCCATTGCCCTGCTTGATTCAAGGAACAATGGTTTGGTTGTTTCGAGCCTTTATTCCAGGGAAGGAAACAGGGTATATGCTAAGCCTGTCAAGGGAGGTCAATCTGAATACCAGTTATCTGAAGATGAGAAGGAAGCGATAAGGAGGGCCCAAGGCCTTTAATTTCCCAAAAGTAATTTTATGCCAAAAAAATCCAAACAACAGAAAAAGGATGTTTTACAGATTCGTCCTCCAATTGTCGTGGTTTTGGGTCATGTTGATTCCGGAAAAACGAGCATTCTTGATTATATTAGAAAAACCCATGTGGCAGAAAAAGAGTCCGGCGGCATCACCCAGCATATTGGCGCTTATCAGGTCGAGCATCAGGGAAAACTCATTACTTTTATTGATACTCCGGGACATGAGGCTTTTTCTGCTATGCGCTCGCGCGGGGCAAAAGTGGCTGATATTGCGATTTTGGTAGTTGATGCTTGCGAGGGCGTAAAAACCCAAACCAAGGAGGCCATCGCCCATATAAAAAAATCCGCTGTCCCCATGATAGTTGCTTTAAATAAAATTGATAAACCTGGAGCACAGATAGAAAAAGTTAAAGGAGCATTGGGAAAAGAAGAGGTAGCGGTGGAGCAGATGGGCGGGGATATCCCCTGCATCAATGTTTCGGCAAAAACGGGACAGGGCATAGATGAGCTTTTGGAAATGATAATTTTAGTCGGGGAAATGGAAGGTTTGCAGGGCGATGAAAAAAAACCGGCCGAGGGAGTGGTAGTCGAATCTTATCTTGACCCAAAAAGGGGACCGACAGCAACACTTTTGGTTAGAGACGGTTCGATGAATGCTGGTGATGTCGTTGGAACGGCTTCGGCTTTCGGAAAAATAAAAACTTTGGAAAATTTTAAGTCAGAAAAAATTGATAAAGCCCTTCCTTCTTTTCCAGTGATTGTTACGGGATTTAACGAGGTTCCGGAAGTCGGGGAAAAATTTTACAAAAGAGAGTCGCTGGAGGAGGCAATGGCTTATTTTCAAAAAAAGGAAAGAAAGAAAATAGGGGAGGGAGAAATTTTGGAAATTGAGCCGGGCAAAAAAATTTTAAATTTAATAATTAAAGCGGACGTGCAGGGTTCAATTCAGGCAATCCAGGAGATTTTAAAAGTTCTTCCGAGGGAAGAAGTCATTTTGAGGATATTGAAAACCGAGGTCGGCGAGGTGAATGAATCGGATGTAAAATTAGCTATGGCTTCCCGTGCCTCGATAGTCGGTTTTAGAATTAAGATTAATCAAGATGCCGTTTCTTTGGCCGAAAGATCAGGGATAAAAATTTTGACGTATGATATAATTTATGAATTGGCACAGGGGGTTAGAAATTTAATGAACGATTTAATAAAACCGCAAATGACAAGAAAAGACTTGGGAAGAGTTGAGGTTCTGGCAATTTTCCGAACCGAAAAAAACCGTCAGATTGTGGGCGGGAAGGTGATTGCCGGGGAGGTAAAAAGAGGAGCAAAAATTGAGGTAACAAGAGGCGGAGAAAAAATTGGAAAAGGGAAATTAATCCAGCTTCAGCAAAATAAAAAAGAAATGGATAAAATTTCACACGGTCAGGAATGCGGAATTTTATTTGAGGGAGATGTTAAAATTCAGGAAGGAGACGCTTTGGAAATTTACGAAGAAGAAAAAACAAAACATGCAATTTAATTTTCATGCCAAAAAGAATTGAAAGGGTAAACAAACTTTTAAAGGAAGAAATCAACAATATTTTGTTAAGAGAAATAGATTTTGGAATAAATGTTTTGGTAACCATTATAGATGTTGAAAGTACGGCAGATTTAAGGTATTGTAATATAAAAATAAGCGTAATGCCTGAAAACAAAGAAAGGCAGGTATTAAAAAATTTGGCAAACCAGATTTACGGCATCCAAAAGATTTTAGACAAAAAATTAAATATGAGGCCGGTTCCAAAAATAAAATTTGAGATAGATAAAAATGTAAAAAAGCTTCACCGGATTGATGAGCTTTTGAGTGGGGCGGAAAGCTAAAATGGAAAAGGCACTGGAAAAACAATTTCAAAATTTGACAAAGTTGCTGGACGGCGCAAAGAATGTATTGATAACCGCTCACAAATATCCCGATGGGGATGCTTTGAGTTCGGTTTTGGCATTTTATCTCGGATTAAAAGGAAGAAACAAGATCAACCCGATTCCCTATTTTTCCGATATGCCGAAAAATTACGGATTTTTGCCCGGTTTTTCAGAAATCGAAACCGATTTTCCTAAAAATAAAATCGATTTTTTAATCGGGCTTGATTACGGCGATTTTAAAAGGCTGGACATTAAAAATAAAAATTTTCCCGATAAAAAAATAATTACCATTGATCATCATTTGCCAAGCGACCATCGGGGCAATTTTCAGATAGTCAGGCCGGATTTTTCTTCAACCTCGGAGATTCTTTATTATTTTTTCAAAAATGCCAAAATTCTCATCGATAAAGAAATTGCCACCTGTCTTTTAACCGGAATTTATACGGATTCGGGAGGATTTAAACACGCCGCAACATCTTCTTTAACTTTGGGGGCAGCTGCCGATTTAATTTCGCGAGGCGCTTCCTTGCCTCACATAGTCCGGGGGACAATCACAATGAAATCTCCGTCTGTTTTGAAACTTTGGGGAAGGGCTTTATCAAGGGTGGAGCATGACTCGCAAACCGGCATGGTTTATTCCTGGATAGCCCATAAAGATTTGAAAGGAAAGATTCCTGAAAATTTGGGAGTCGGAGATTTGGCAGCCGATATTTCAATGAGGTCTGGCGCGCCATTTACTCTTCTTTTGGTCGAACACCGGCCGGGTCGGTTTAAAGGAAGCTTGCGGTCCGAATCTTATCACAATGTTGATGTGGCTAAAATTGCCAAAGCTCTTGGGGGCGGGGGACATAAGCTGTCGGCCGGATTTGAAAAGAAAGGTGATTTGAAAAATATAATTCAATTAGTCAAAGCCACGGCCGGAATTAAAAGGGAAATTGCTTAAATTTTTGGTCTGGTAGCCAAGTAGCTAAGGCAGCGGTCTGCCCCGTTATAAAAATTTTGGCGCGGTAGCCAAGTAGCTAAGGCAGCGGTCTGCAAAACCGCTATACGCGGGTGCAATTCCCGCCCGCGCCTCAAAAATTTTTTCTCCTTTTGATTTTTGAGATTTGATTTTTGATTTTATTATGCCCGGGTGCTGTAACTGGTAGCCAGGACAGACTTAAAATCTGTTGAGCTTTTGCTCGTGTGGGTTCGAGTCCCGCCCCGGGCATAAAGTTTATGAAAAAAATAAAAAAACAGCAAAAATCCAAAAGACAAAAAATTACAAAGGAAATGGGAATTTCGGAAATTCTCCAAAAATATCCAAAGGCATTTGAAGTTTTTTTGAAATATAATTTACCCTGCATCGGTTGCGCCGCTGCCCATTTTGAGAATATTGAAGCAATCGCCAAAGAGTTTAATATTGATATTGAAAAACTTCTTAAAGATTTAAATGAGGCAGCAAGATAGATTTTAAATCAAAAACAAAAAACACCTTATAAAAATTGGTGTTTTTTGTTTTTGGGAATTTGATGTAAAGCGGTTATTCTTTATAGTGACTTAGCGTTCTTTTTAAGCGTTCTTTTCAAAGCAAGTTTTAATTGGTTTCTTCCGAAACCGCTTTTGAGAAATATTTCCCTTGCTTTGGTATCATCTTTATCTATAAAATATTCGTAATGAATAAGTTTTAATGGGCGGCGTTCTCTGGTTGATTTTACTTCACCACGGGCGTGCTGTTGTAAACGATTTCGTAGGTTTGTAGTAAGGCCCGTGTAGAATTTCTTATCTTTCAGTGATAATAATGTGTAAACGTAGTAACGTTCCATAACACATGCGACCAGTCTGACTGGTCGCTTTTATATATTTAATATAGATAAAGAGGGAAGTCTGACCAAGTCTGACTTGGCCCTCCTCAAACTCGCGAACCTCGGGAAGTCTGACTTCCCGAGTCAGACTCAGGAGCGGGTGAAGGAGGTTTGCGCCTGTGCTTTTTTATTATTCAATATCTTTTAAAATGCGAACTATAGCAGAGTTTTCAAGTTCTGATAATTTTACTGTAGTTGTTTGTTGTTTTGGTCTCTCTTCTTCTAAAATTCTGGAAAAACCAGTTGCATTCATAAAAGGCCAACCGTGATCGCCGCCTTCAACCTTATAAAATTCTAATGGCATGGTATCTGGATTTTCTGATTTACGCAAAACCTCTGTTTCTAAAAAAATATTTTCTGCAATTTTATCATCTACAATAGGACTTTCTGTCCCTACCCATACTTGATATCTGCCAGTTGGCTTTATTTCTTTTAGTCTTTCTGGCCAGAAATATTTTTTAGACAAAATTTTAGCATCTTCTAACAAAAAACCAAAATTACCAGTATTTTCTTTTCGCCCTTGTTTAAATGTTTTAATTCTAGCTTCAGAATAAGGAAGCGTTTTCAGTAGTCCTTGCTCTAAAGCAAATTCTTTAGCTAATCGTGGCAGACCTTTTTCCTCTATTCCTAAGGGTTCTATTATTATTAAATCTTTAAGTTCTTTTAAATCAGGGCCCACTGCTAATTCTAACGCTATAGCTCCCCCCATTGAATAACCCACAATATTTACATCTTTTAGACCCCATTTTTTAATAGTTTGTTTAGCTAATTCAGCGTGTATTTTTAAATCGCCTTGATTTTTGAGCATTTCTCTAAAATTATCTGGGCGTTGGACCATTGATTGTTCAGGGTATGTATAAATAAATACTTTGTGACCGTCTAATGCCAAAGCCAAAGACAAGACTACTGTTTGAAAGGCATATTTTTGTGCGATACCACCAATCAAAAAGTAAGGAGTTCTTGTATCTTTTTCCGGCTCGACGTCTTTATTCAAATCTAATTCGGCAATAGGTATAGTAAATTTTCCATATTTTGTATCAATTTCAACAGTTTTAACACCTTCATAATATTGGCGATTTAATTCATCAAGATTTTTTTCCAAAAATTTGGCCCTTTCGCGAATTTGTTTTAGAAGATTTTTCTTTTCAATTGTACTTTCTCCTTTTTGTCGAGCTTCTTCGATTTGTGCCCTCAAGATTTTATAAGCCTTTAATATTTGTCCTCTTTCAAAACGAAAAACTTCTCCTCTTTTCTTTTCGGAGCCGCGAATAAAAGCTTCTCTTGTAGCTACTTCGGAAACAAATCTTTCTTTTAAAGATTTTTTATGAAATTTCTTTTCTAAATCATCTTTTGCTTCAGAAGCTTTTTTTGGTGTTTCTGGGGTAATTTTTTCTGGATTAAAAGGCATAATATTTTTTGAGCGGGTCGCCCGCCTCGCTCACAGAGGTGAGCGGGCGAGGCGAACCTCGCTCATTTTGCTTTACAAAATGAGCGGGATAGTGGAGAGCATCAGAATTTATTGGATGACCACTACCGAACGTTTCTTCATTCCAAGTTTATCATTAGAAGGAGCGAAAATCAACTAAATTAGAGTTACCCCACCCCGCCACTCACTATTTCTAATTGCCCGGCGATGTGCTGTCTAAGTAAAAATTCTTAAAAATACACTATTTAATTGCAATGCTCCATAAATTTTTGTCATAATCACGGTATATTATTTTGGAATTATCATCAGTCCATCCAACAAACTCGCTGAGTTTATTGGTTATTTTCTTTTTATTAGTCCCGTCTTTATTTATGAGATAAGCATCGGATGAATGGTTCCAGTCGCTACAGAAATCAGAACAGTCGGGTCTATAAAGAGTATAGAACATTTTATTACCATTGGGAGACCAATATATTGATTGACCATCATTAGAAGTCGATGTTAAACATCTTTGATTTTTAGTAATGACTTCTATGATACACAGCTTTTTATCTTTGGTGAAATAAGCTATTTCTTGACCATTGGGTGACCACACGGGATGACGTCCATATCTACTAAGAATATCTTCTTTTATCGGCAACTGAGTAATTTTTGCTTCGTCAGAATTTTGTATCCAAAGATTTTTTTCATCAAAATAAAAGATTTTACTATCATCAGACGACCAATCAATCTTCGGATAATCGGATGAATACGTGTGGACATATTGAGCATCT
>Ga0315282_10004776_pt1 | contig 23441 bp, 18 predicted proteins | sample YL17G07_20_MG_FD_203693 | JGI IMG/M metagenome (GOLD analysis project Ga0315282, IMG submission 203693) | Sediment microbial communities from Yellowstone Lake, YNP, Wyoming, USA - YL17G07_20 | ecosystem: Environmental > Aquatic > Freshwater > Lake > Sediment | place: USA: Wyoming | collected... | reverse complement strand
TGATTAATTGATAATCCTCGGTATGGGGGGTTATCTTTGAGGAATCGGGGCAGGGGATAACAATACAGGCGTCTGCTTCTTTGGCTGTTGCCCCGGTTTTTTTCCCCACCACTCCAATAATTTTAGCTCCGATTTTTTTTGCATATTTAATGGCTAAAATTAAATTCCCGGAAACGGTTTTTGTTCCGCCACCGACCGAATAAATAAAAAGACAATCACGAGAAGTTAATTTATGCATTTCTAATTGCCTTTTAAAAATCAATTCCCATCCTTCGTCATTGGTTAAGGCGGTTAAAAGACTAGGATTGTCCGAAAGGCAAATAGCGGGGATTTTGGCAATTTTATTAAAATCGTTGGTGGCATGAGAGCCGTTTCCCGCTCCGCCTCCCACTCCCAAGAAAAAAATTCTGCCCTTTTGTGATTTTACTTGTAATAAAATTGCCAAGATTTTTTTAATCATCTTACGGTCAATTTTTTTGGCAATTTCTGCCGTTTCAGAAAGATAGTCGTTGATAAATTTTGATTTATTCATATAAAGTCAACAATTATTTTTATTCCCTCTAAGGTAAAATGAAATGGCTCTTCTTTAAGGCCGAGCGAAGTCATTGCCTTTCTTAATTTGTCTTTTTGATTTTCGCAATAGAACAAGAAAAATCCTCCTCCGCCAGCTCCCATTAATTTTCCGCCGATTGCTCCGTTTTTTTTAGCAATTTCGTACCAATTATTAAACTGAGGGTTAGATGTTCCGCTTCTTTTTATTTTTTCTTGCCAGTGAAGATCCAATAATTGTCCAAATTTCCGAAAGTTGTTCTTTATCAACGCCTCTTTAATCTCTCTGCCTATTTCTTTTACTCGGTGGAGATTTTTGATTATTTCTTCTTCGCCTTTTCGAGTGGCTTGTTCCTGAAAATTCAAAATATCCCTTGACTCTCGTCTAATTCCCGTATAAAACATTAAAAGATTATTGTCTAATTCATGAAGTGCTTCCATGGAGATTTTTTGAGGATAAAGCGGCTCAATCCGCACTTTGCCCCTTGGAGAAACAGTAAAAGAATTGATTCCTCCGTGGGCCACTATATATTCGTCCTGTTTACCTGATGGTTGCTTCAGTAAATTTATAGCAAGATTACAAGCTTGTTCGGCGATTTCTTGTTTTGACGGGAGAATATCTGAGGGATTATTTCTTGAAAAAATATTAAGAGCGGTAAGTAGGGCAACCGTAAAACTGCCTGAGTTTCCCATTCCCGTATTCGCGGGAATATCGGCAAAAGAAGCGATATCGATTCCATCATTTATTTTAAATAATTTAAGCGCTTCTCGGATTACGGGGTGCTGGATTTGATTAAGCTCTTCGACTAATTCGGTTTTTGAATAGGTAATTTTATATTTTGGCGGTAAGAACCTTTTGTTAATAGCGACATAGGCATATTTATCAATGGCTGCCGAAATCCACTCTCCTTCAAACAGAGAATAATAAGAAGGGAGGTCTGTGCCACCTCCCCCAAGCGGTATTCTCATTGGCGTTCTGACAACAATCATGGAATTAATATTATATAATATTGATAAGTTTTTATCAATTATTTTTGCGATTTTTTAAGCGATTTTATAAAAGTTCTTGTTTCTTTAAGTGAACCGGGCGAGCCAATCTCATAGAATCTTTTAGGAGTCTCAAAAGCCAGGAGTTCCTTTTTCTCTATTAATTTTTTGAAATAGTCACCAATGGGAAAGGCCTCTTTTCGCACCGAATCCAAAACCTTCTTTTTAAAAATATTTAGACCGAATTCCATATAATTCATCCCGTGCTGATTGGGTTTTTTTTATCGAATTTTTTAATAAGATTACCCTCCGCTATAACTGTATTTGGTTCAAGTTTCTCGTAATTTTTGTAAATTGTCATTAATCCCGATTTATTAAATTTTTTAAAATAATCATAGGCTTTTCGATAATCATTAAGCAAATACGAATCTCCATAAATAACGAAAAACTCATCACGAAGTAATTTTTTGGCATTTTTTAGGGTAGTGCCCGTGTCTACGGGTTCTTTTTCCCTGCTGTATTTTATACTTACGCCAAATCTTTTTCCATCACCAAAATATTTTTCTATTTGTTTCCCCAAAAAACCGACACATAAAACAACATCAAAAATCCTATTTTTCTTGAACAATTCTATTTGGTGCTCCAAAAAAGGCTTTCCAGATATCCTTATCATTGATTTCGGAATTTTTTTTGTCAAGGGGATAAAGCCGGGTAGCTTTTCCTGCGCATAAGACCACAATTTGCATAAGTCTTTTTAATTGGTTTTTACTGTTTTTTTGTCAAAAGGTTAATGGTCGTCGAAATCGCTCCCAAAGACCACCCGATTGGCCTGATTAAGTAAATAACGAATAAAAAAATTGCCGTAGAATCTTTGTATTTTACAATTAAACGAAAAGCGGAAAATATATAAGAAATAAATAAAATTAATATCGGCATAAATATCAAGTACCAAGGAAATTTATAGAACAGCCAAATAACAAACAAAAATAAAGAAGCCACATAGAACAACGGTTGCGATATCATCCAAAAAGAAGAAACATTGTCTCCTTTGAGCATTTTTGGAAGTTTGAAATATCTAACAACGGCGAATTTTCCATATTCATATTGCTGTTTGAAAAAAGCCCATAGAGTTTCGCGATGATTGTGCCAAACTTTTGCTTCGGGTACGAAAATTATTTTATAGCCCGCATTGTTTATTCTGTGTCCGATTTCTGCATCGTAACCGGTTTTTAATTTTTCATTAAACCCGCCGATTTCTTCGATTATATTTTTTCTGTAAACAATATGCATTGTGGCCGCTCTCTTTATCTCTTTGGGCATTCTTTCGTATCTGTCCTGCAAATCGTAGCCGATTATCCGTGGAATCAATTTGTTTTTGTTTGCGGTTAAAATTATTCCGCACGCTCCGGCCACTTTTGTGTCATCGAGAGGTTCGACGACCTTAATTAGCCATTCTTTATCAACATTGGCATCGCCGTCAACCAGTCCAATTACTTCGCTTTTTATCAGAGGCAGAATTTTGTTGTATTTTATTGGCGGAGAATCGATTCCTGTTTGGATAACTTTTACTCTGTCTTTTGGATAGTTGGCGACAATTTCCAGGGTACCGTCATTAGAATTATTATCCAAAAGCCAAATTTCGTATTTCTCACGAGGGTAGTTTTGATTCATAAGTGCATCAAGGCATTCCTTGATGTATTTCGCAACATTTTTGATCGGAATCAGGATTGTTACGCTTGGATAATTCATTTTGTTGCTTTAAACAGGCCCCTGAAGATGATAAATTTATTCAATGGATTGAACAGGATGTTTAGTTTTGTTTTCTCCAAAAATTCCTCGTAAATATAAATCATTCCGATTGCGGGTTTGGGAATTTTTACCGTCATATTCAGGAAAGAAAGATGGACGCTGTAGATTTCCACTTTTTTGAAAATCGATTTGAGCAAAGTGTACAATTCCATGGTTTTATACTGCTTCAAGTGAAGTCCTTCCAATTTTTTGTATGCAAGAGACGGGGGAGTATAAAGCAGATAACTGCCATTGGGCTTTAAAACTCTCCGGACTTCTTTCAGGTGTTTTGGGTGGTCTTTTCCAGGAAGATGTTCCAATAGGTCTTTTGAGGCCACATAATCGAAATAATCATCGGGAAAGGGTAATTCTCTGGCATCTGCCTTGCGGAAATCAAGTTTTAATCCCGATTCTTTTTTAGCCTCCGATAACTTAACCGAATAATCGGAGATATCTATACCATAAACGTCGTCTCCTTTGTTTTTTGCCAGCCTTACGCAAAGCCTTCCGTCTCCTGCGCCGATATCAAGTATTCTTTTTTCCGCGGGTATTAATCTGTATATTAATTCCTCCGAAAGATTCAAAATATTTTCCGGTAGATGGAGCGCCCCGTCTTTTTTTCTGCCCTCCGTGGGATATCCGTGTTTTAATATATATTCATGGAATTTGTTGTAGACTTCATTAAATTTTTCGGGATTGTCGTTTTCTTCTAGGGCGTTTTTTAGTTCTTTTTCCATTTCCAGTTGTTTTTCGATGTCTTTTTCTGTAATTTGTTTTCTGTCGCGACGGTCAACCAGTTTTTTTATTTTTTTCGAAGCCAATAATTGAGGAAAACCTCTCCAGGCCAAATAAATCAATCGGAAAAATTCCCTCGGTTCCTCGAAAGATTTTATTATATGTGAAAAAAGATATCGTGGGCTCAGGTAAAGTTTTTTGTAAACATAAAAGCGCCAATAATTTAAATTATCGGCGCTTAATTGCGGATAACTCATTCGTCCCTGATTATTGAGATAATTGTTTTTTATTGCCCAGTCATAAAGAGGGGTTCCGGGATGCGGTTGGGGGATAATGAATTGATAATCGGATATGTTTATTTTTTTTGCCCAATCCAGCGTTTCCATGATTGTTTCCTTGGTTTCTCCGGGTAAGCCGATGATAAAATCTCCGTGAATTTTTAAACCGGCTCTTTTGGCGTTTTCGGTAAATTTTTCCATTTCTTCGATAGTGACGCCCTTATTGACGTTTTTGAGGATTTCCGGATTCGCCGATTCGTAGCCGACGTGAAAAAGGCGGCAGCCGCTTTTTTTGGCGAGTTTGAGCGTTTCGTAATCTATGTTTGCTCGGCAGTATCCCGACCAGGCGATATTAAGGTTATGTTTTAGAATCGTTTCGGAAAGTTCGCGCATTCTTCCCACGGGGAGAGTATCGTCTTGAATAAAAATTTCCCTAATAAAGGGTAATTCCTTTTTAATAAATTTTAATTCCTCGATTACATTTTCAATACTGCGCATTCGATATGGTAAATTGCAATGAATGGTGTGCGGCCATAAGCAAAAAGAACATTTACCCCAAGAACAACCCCTGGCCGTAAAAAGGTCGACAAAAGGATGAAGAAAGCTGGCTTGTCTGTATTTTTTGATATCGAGATGTTTTTTATAGACGGAAGTGACAAAGGGAAGCGCATCCAGTTGTTTTTGATCCATTGCCGGTCCGTCGGGATTTTCGATAATTTCTTGTTTTTTTATCCAAGCCAGGCCGTGGATTAAGGCGAAATCCTTTCCCTCGGCAATTTCCAGAAGCGGATATTCAATTTCCCTTTTTATTATTGCATCCACATTACCCTGGGCCTTACTCAGGATTTCTTTGGCATAGGCGGATCCCCAGGGTCCGACGAATATTATTTTACAATTATTTTGTTCTTTTATTTTTTTGGCTATTTCGATATCGTTTTCCAAACTGTCCCAGGTTATGTATGCTGCCACAATTTCAGGTTTGAATTTTTTGATATCCTCCAGAAATTCCTGATGGAAAATGTTTTCTACGGGTGCATCAACTAATTTAACTTCATGTCCGTTTTTTTCTAAAAGGCCGGCAGCATAAGCCAAAAAAATTGGATACCAGCTGCTTCCGGCTACCGGTAACCAACTCGATCTCGAAGACCTGATATATCCTTTTACAAACGGCGGATTGGTTAAAAATATTTTCATTTAATTTTTTTTAGAATGTAAATATAAAAAATGGGAAGTCTTTTTGAATTTCCTATTGTTTTAGGAATCCATCCCGCGAATATATTATTGGAAAAAATATTGCCTATGCCGATTCTCTTTTTTATTTCGAAATCGGCTTCACTGATAAGTTTTTCCCATCGCGAACCATTAAATTCCTTGATTTCTCTCGAAAGCGTCATATTCTCTTTGGCATTTTCGTGATTACAGTCTTTTTCGTGTGCCCAGAACAAATTAAAATCTTTGAACGGGTTCTTTAAAAATTTGAACGGGTTTTTAAAAATATGCAATAAATAACTCAGGTGATGGTGAAGGGCGAGAAATTTACTGAGATGCCACCAAGGGCTGGGTACGGCCAATATTAATTTTCCGTTAGTCTTAAGGACTCTTTGCATTTCCCGCAGATATTTAATCGGATCAGTTACGTGTTCCAAAACCGTAATTGAAAGAAAGGCATCCACGCTTTCGCTTTTAAGGGGCAAGCTTTCTCCGTTCGTTATTCCGTCCAACGGGGAAAAAGCATCGTGATAGGCGTATATATCAAATGACAAGAAATTTTTTTTGTCAGAAATAAAAGTTTTTGTAATATTGGGTCCGCAGCCATTATCGATAATTATTTCGTCTTCTTTGACATTTTTTAATTCGTTAGCTACGGCTCGATACAAAAAAAGAGGAGCGGGCCTAATCTTTCCGTCCTTTAACGGAGTACGCAATTGCAAATCTTCACAATTCTTATTATCGTACGTTTTTTCTTGACTTGCTGTACGGCTATATTTTGTATCGGCAATTTCTAAATCTAAAAAAATAGGCGTTTTTATGCCAACGATGGCATTGAACGGACAGACGTCAATACATTTGGCGCAATTATTGCAATTTTCTCCGATAAAGATTTTGGGGTGATTTATGTTTTTTAATATACTGCCGAGCATGAAGTATCCTCTTCCATCGATAAAAGATTTGTTAATGGTGTTTCTTGTGCAATTTTTCTGGCATTGATAGTTACAGTTTTGGGGGTTACAACGTTTTTCTGAAACGTAAACCACCGATCTGTATGGATAGACCTTGCCACAACTCGAACAACGGTAGCCAGATTCTGTCTTTTCCAAAACTACTTCCCTTTTTTGTTTTCGAAGACACGTAGAACAGATTAAATTTGAATCTAGAAATTTTTGAGGGTTCATACTTCAACTTTTCCTATTAGAAATGCCAATCCGATTGATAAATATTTTTTAAGGTTCTGCAAACTTCGGCAACTTTTTAATTTTTTCCAAATAAAAGAAAAACGTAAATAAAATCTTTTGTAGGCCATTTTAGAATAATGTAATATAGTTTTTTTACTCAAATTGTTTGTTTCTAAAATAGGAAAAGCATCTAAATTTTCTCCTCTCACAAATTTATCCCAGTAATCCCGTGGAATGTAATTGTGCTCCACTGCCCACTTAAAAAGATCGTTCCCCTTATTAAATGCTACGGTTGGACTAAACGTGGTATAGTCGGGATCAAGTTCAAGAGAAAAATTTATAGTCTCTTTCATTGTTTGTTCTGTTTCTGTCGGCAAACCCAACATAAAATAGGTGAAAACCTCAATTTTATATTTTTTGCACCAACCGACGGCTTTTCTGGCTTGTTCCTTGGTGATGCCTTTTCGGACAAATTTTAAAATTTCGTCATTGCCCGATTCTATGCCGAATCTGATACGATAACATCCGGCTGCGGCCATTAATTTTATCAGTTCCTCATCCACGAGATTAACCCTGGTGCGGCACTCCCAAATTAAGTCCCAGTTTTTGTTTATGAGTTTATTGCAAAGTTCGACAACCCTTTGTTTATCGACGGTGAAAGTATCGTCATAGAAAAGAACTTCTTTAATTTTGTATTGGTTGTAAAGAAGTTCGATTTCCTTTATTATATTGTCTGCAGATCTGCCCCTGAATGTTTTCCCAAATCTTCCTTCGGGGTCGCACCAAAAACAATTATATGGGCATCCGCGGCTCGAAATCATTGTGGCGAAGGCCTTTTTTCTAGACATAATGTCCTGGTAATTTTTTAAATCAATAAGATGCCAAGCGGGTAGTGGAAGTTCGTCTAGATTTTGGACTAATTCTCTCGGCTCAGTTTGAATTATTTCGCCATTTTTCCGGAAAACAATTCCCTTGACTTTACTAAAATTTTCTCCGTTTTCTATTGCTTTAATGAGTTCTGGTGTCGTGATCTCTCCTTCTCCTACGACTCCAAAATCTATCTCTTTAAATTCTAAACTTATTTTCGGAAAAGAAGCCAAATGAGGTCCGCCAAAAACAGTGATTATGCCTGGTATTGTTTGTTTTAGGCGTTGTGCCGCTTCTCGTCCCTTTTTGAAAGTGGGTGTAGTAACGGAGAATCCCACTATTTTGGGTTGGTATTGTTTGGCTAAATTTTCCAGATCTTCCAATTTTAGATTTTCGTTTTCTGCATCAATAATTTTGACTTCATGGCCACTTTTTTCCAAAGCAGCTCCCGCATAGAGAAGTCCCAGGGGAGGAATTTTATTTTTTAGTACACGGGAAAGGGTTGTAGTTGTTTCTTGGTGTCGGGGGTAAACCAGTAGAATTTTCATTTATTTATTGATTATTTTTATTTTTTACCTCCCTGCGAATAGCAGAAACTTGATCAGCCAATAGTCCGAAAAAGAAAATTAACACCGCCGAAATAAGCAATAGAAGGGTTATGTCACTAATATTTTTATGAACCAGGTTTTGGATAAGCCAGGCCCCGCCTACTGCAAAAAGCAAAATACTGATCGGCAAGAAGACTCGCAGGGGAGAGGTTAAAAGAATAACTCGTAATATAAACATTAATGTATCTAAAGCGTGTTTCGGTCTAACCATACTTTTCCCCTCTCTTTTGTTTATTGTAATGGGTATATATTTGACTGATAGCCCCTCGGTTAAAAATAGCAAAGAAGAAGTAGTGGAAAAAGAGAATCCATCGCAGAGAAGGTGTGTGAATTCCGATATTTTTGTCTTTTTGACAAGTCTTAATCCGCAGTTTAAATCGGGAATTTTTTGTTGGCTGAGATAATTGGCCAGCCAGTGCAGTATTCTTTTTCCGGGCTGGCGGATTATTGGTCCTTTGTATCCCACCCTTGCACCGCTTATCATGTCGAAATCATCGGCATATTTCAGGAATTCCGGAATGTATTCCGGCTTATGCTGACCGTCTGCATCGAAAAAGAGCAAGTTTTCGAATTTTGCTTCTTTGATCCCGTTTTTTAAAGAGGCGCCATATCCCTTATTTTGTGTATGATTGATTATTTTAATTCCTTCAATTTTTCCCAAAATGTCCGTAGTTTTGTCTGTTGAGAAGTCGTTAACGACGATTATTTCGTATTCCAGGTCGGCAATTTTAGATAACTCGTTTTTTAGGGATTGAATGGTTTGGCCGATTATTTTTTCTTCATTGTGTGCCGGAATGATTATTGATAATGATTGTTTCATAATTTTTGTTTTTTTACCTTCCTCCGCCCTTAATGATTATATTAATTGTTTTTAAAATAATGCTTAGATCGAAAATAAATGAACGGTTTTTGATGTAATAAAGATCGTGCTGTATTTTTTCGAAGTTATCCTCAATTGAAGACGTATATCCGTATTTTATCTGTGCCCAACCGGAAAGTCCCGGTTTTATCAAATATCGTTCCTGGTAAAAAGGAATTTTCGTTCTCAGTTCCTGATGAAATTCCGGTCTTTCCGCTCTTGGTCCGATAAAACTCATTTGTCCTCTGATAATATTCCACAGTTGTGGAAGTTCATCCAGGCGGGTGTTTCTTAAAAACCTTCCGAATCCGGTGACTCTCGGGTCTTTTTCTTGGGCCATTCTTGGCCCGTCTTTTTCCGCGTCTTTTACCATTGAACGGAACTTTATCAATGTAAATGGTTTTCCGCCTTTTCCGATGCGGGTTTGTCTGTAAAATGTCGGTCCGGGCGATTCCGTTTTTATAATTATTGCGATAACCAGCCAAAAAGGAAGGGTAACGACAAGCAAAATAAAGCCGAAGAAAATATCGAAAATCCTTTTGCCTCTTTCGTAAAAGGATTTGGTTCTTTGTGAAATATTTTGCAGAAACCATACTTGATTGATTGCGGTAAGCGGAATTTTCTGGGTTATTTTTTCGTAGAACTCGGAAAGATTAATGAAGTCGATTCTGTATTTTATGCATTCGAAAAGATTCTGAATTAATTCCGGAGAATGGTATATTTCCGGAACAATCACCGCAACCGCGATTTTTTCCTGCGCGAGGATATCCTTGAGATTTTTGATTCCTTCGACAATTTTGATTTCCGGCAAGTCGGTTCTGTCGATTTCTTCGTGATTTTTGATGATTAACCTTAATTTATATCCGAGTTGCGGGTTTTTGATTATTTCCTTCGACAATTCGATTGCCTGGGGATTATAGCCGACAATAGCCATATTCATTTTCAGATTCAATGAACCTGCCAAAAGATTGAAAAAATACCGCCATCCGTAAAAAAGAACCATAAAAACCAAGACATTAAGGAACAGGTTGGTTTTGGGGGTGATTGCGCCGAAAGCGAAATTCGGCGCGAGATAGAAAAATACGATGGAAATCAGCCCGGCGATTATCAGCGCCCTGATCAGCGCAGCGGAGAACTCCATGTTATTTTTCGCGATATCCAACTCATAAAGGTTATTGATATAAAATATGATTAACCAGATAAGGTAAATTATCGAAAACGGAAGAAGATGTCTTCTTAAAATATCTAAATCGAATCCGTGGTAACGGATAGTCAGAGTAAGAATAAGGGAGGCATATAAAACTATTATGTCTCCGATTAAAAGTATTGCCTTTTTGGCTCTCATGAGATTATTTCAATAATATTCTAATGATATTACATTTGTTTCCGATTGACAAGCATTTTTTAAATCGTATAGAATTAAACTATTAATATGGACAGTAACGGAATTTATGTGAAAATCCTGAAATGGGGAATTTTTATTTCCCTGTTTTTGCCTTTGGTGATTTTTTCCCAATACATATCGCCATTCCATTTCGGAAAAGTGATTATTTTCCGTATCCTTGTGGAAATTTTGGCGGTTTTTTATATTGCCTTGATTATCGCGGACAAATCCTACCGCCCGAAATGGACGCCGGTATTAATAAGTTTTTCGGTTTTTACCGCACTTTATTTTATTACGGGCGTAATCGGCGTAGATTTTTACAATAGTTTTTGGGGGTCGCTCGAAAGGATGGGCGGGATTTTCAGCTTTTTGCACTATTGGGTATATTTTTTAATATTGACCAGCGTTATTAAATCCAAAAAAGATTGGAACATCGTTTTAAAAATTTCGGTTTTTGTCGGATTTCTTTCCATTTTGTTTGGTTATGGGCAAAGATTGGAACTGGGCAATTTTTTTGTCGGTTGGCAGCATGGAGAAAGAATAATCGGCACAATCGGCAACCCGGCTCTTTATGCGGGGTATTTGTTGTTTATTATTTATCTCGCTTTGATGTTTTTGTTGCGAAAAGAAACAACGATAAAAGAAAAAGGATTTTTTATGGCCGTGATTCTGTTGGGAATACCCGTTTTATTGATGACTGCAGTCAGGGGCGCAATACTGTCTTTTTTGGGTACGGCGATAATTTTGGCGATATTTTTTGCCCTGAAGTCGGGGAATAAGAAAATAAAAGTGGGTTTGGTTTCAGTCTTAATTATTTTTGTGATGTTGGCAGTCGGCATTTGGGTGAACAAAGACAAGCCGTGGGTGAAAAATATCAGCTGGTTAAGCCGTTTAACCGACATTTCCAAAAATACGGATACGGTTCAAACCCGGCTTTGGTCCTGGGCCAGTGCAATCAAGGGCTGGAAAGATAGGCCGATATTCGGATGGGGTCCGGAGAATTTTATGTATCTGCACATGAAATATTTCAATTCCGGTCTTTTTACGCAAATGGGTTCGGAAACGATTTGGGATAGGGCGCATAACATGGTTTTTGAAGAACTTTCGACTATGGGTGTCGTCGGCCTTTTGAGTTATTTGTCCATTTTTTTCATGATTTTTTATTATTTAAGGAAACGATTTAAAGAGGAGAAAATCGATAAAATCACTTTCGGAGTTTTGGTTGTTATAATCTTGGCTTATTTCGGTCAGAATCTTTTTATTTTCGATACTTTTGCCAATTATTTCTTATTCTTTTTGTCTTTGGGTTACATAAATTTTTTGAGCTTCAATTCCTCATCCGAAGAGGCGAATAAGGAAAAAATCGTACCGCAGCGCGTGGCGTCGCCCGTTTTAATAACTGTTTTATTACTGCTTGCCGTGTTTCTTGGATACCAAACCGGCATTAAGCCGGCGGAAGCGAATTTCGCCTCGACCCGTGCGATTATTGCCGGTCAAGCGGGAAATGCTACTCAGGCATTGGCTAAATACAAGGAAGCGCTGAGCTATAATACTCCCCAAGGAGCATACGAAATAAGGCATAAATTGGCCACCTTTATGATTGAGGTTATCGATTCCATGCGGCAAAAAAATAAGGATTACGACCCTGCGTTATTGTATTATGCGATTGGAGAGGTTGAAAAAAACATCGAAAAATATCCCTTGGATACAACCCCTTATCTTTATGCGGGAAGAATGAACATTCTTTTGATTGGGAAAGACCAGAATGCGGGCGAAAAAGCGGAGCAAGCGATACAACATGCCATTGATATTAATCCCAAAAATCCGCGTATTTGGTATGAAATGGGGCAGGCGCAATTGTCTCAGAAAAAATTTCAAGAATCCTACGATTCATTTAAAATGGCACTGGATCTTAATCCTAGTGTAAATTTATCCTGGTGGTTTTTAAGCAATGCTGCTTATCAAATGGGAAGTTATCAAGAGGCAGTTTTTGATGCGGAAAAGGCAATGGCTATGGGCTATACTTCTTATAAAAACAGCATAGCTGATTTGATGCGCCTGGTTAATATTTACGATAAAGTCGGGAATTATCAGAAGGTTTTGGAATATTATCTTTTGGCAATCCAGGAACAGCCGCAAAATCCGCAACTCTACGCTTCAGTGGCTGTTGCTTATGCCAAGCTCGGATACAAAGAACAGGCAATCGGCGCAGCACAAAAAGCGGTTGAACTTGATCCATCGTTCAAAGACGAAGCGGACAAATTTATTAAATCATTGAATCCGTAAAAATTGATTTTATTAAAGCAAATTTTAAGCCCGATTTTTTGGGCTTTTATTCTTGACAATATAATTTAAATCCATTATACAAAAAGCATCTAATATTAATAACCATGGCAAAAATTATTTTAGTTACCGGCGGAGCCGGTCATATAGGATCACATGTTGTAGAAATGCTTGTTAAGGATCCGGAAAATAAAGTTATTTCACTGGATAACTATTTTAATGGTAGTATCGATAACCACATAAAGGGAGCCGATTATCGACAAGGGCACACAAAAGATATTGATAAATTGATTCCCGAAACGCCGGATATCATTTTCCATTTAGGCGAATATGCCCGAGTCGCTCCTTCTTTTGATGATGTGGAAAAAGTATTCGACATGAATATTGTCGGCACTTTTGCCGTTGTGGAATTTTGCCGCAAACGCGGTGTTGGAAAATTAGTTTATGCCGCCTCAAGCACCAAATTTGCCATTGAAGGAGATGGACGTTATCAGAATCCATATTCTTTTACCAAGGCTACGAATGTTGATCTGGTAAATAATTACTGCCGTTGGTATAATCTGCCATACGCAATTTGCTATTTTTATAATGCTTTCGGTCCAAGGGAAAAGGGAGTGGGAACTTACGGTACTTTAATCGCGAAATTTGAGCAAGCCTATCTTAAAGGAGAACCCTACGCCGTAGTTAAGCCCGGCACTCAAAAGCGTACTTTCACTTTTGTGGGAGATTTGGCTAGGGGAATCATTTTAATCGGAGAAAGGGGGCTGGGCGATGGATATACACTAGGTAACACAAAAAGATATTCGATTATCGAAATTGCAAACACCTTCGGTGGACCAATAAAATATATTGATGGTTATGCCGGCCGTGCCGATTCCGGAGAAGCTCCTAAAAGGGCGCGCGAGGAACTCGGTTGGAATACTACCGTCGATATAATTGATTATATTAAGGACTTTATTAAAAAATATCCGCGAACAAAAATATGAAAGTTATCGTAACCGGCGGAGCCGGATTCATCGGTTCGCATTTGGTTGACGCCCTTATCGGAAAGGGTTTCGATGTTATTATTATTGATAATCTTTCCACGGGCAAAAAAGAAAATTTGAATCCCAAAGCAAGTTTTTATCAAGAAGATATTCGGGATTTGGAAAAAATAAAACCCATATTCAATGGCGCTGACTATGTTTTCCATTTGGCTGCGCGACCCAGGGTTCCGTATTCCGTAGAATTTCCTCACGAGGCCCATACAAACAATGCCCTGGGAACGTTACATGTTTTGATTGCCGCAAGAGATGCCGGAGTCAAGAAAGTTGTTTTTTCTTCTTCGTCTTCGGTTTACGGAGATCAGGACAGATTGCCGCTTCACGAGGAGATGACTCCGTCTCCGAAAAGTCCTTATGCTTTTCAGAAATTCATCGGCGAGAAGTATTGTCAATTATTTTATCAATTATACGGATTGCCGAGCGTTTCTTTGCGATATTTCAATGTTTATGGGCCGAGAATTTCTTTTGAAGGATCGTATATTTTGGTAATCGGCAAATTTTTACAACAAAAACTGAATAATGAACCCTTCAGTATTGAGGGTGACGGAGAACAGACAAGGGATTTTACCTACGTTGGTGATGTTGTCAGGGCCAATATCTTGGCCGCGGAAAGCGATAAAGTCGGGCGCGGCGAAGTGATAAACATAGGGGCGGGCAACAATCACAGCGTGAATAAAATCGCCCAATTGATTGGCGGAAAAACCATATATTTACCCCAGCGGAAAGGGGACATGAATCATACTCTGGCCGATATCGCTAAAGCAAAAAAACTCTTGGGTTGGGAACCAAAAGTTCACATAGAGGAAGGTATCGATGAACTCAAAAAGTGGCTTGGTATTGACAAATAATTTTCGATCTGCTACACTTTAATTATTGAATGGGTGTTGCCGAAAGGCAAAACCTTATACTTGGGGAGAAACCTCTGGCTTTTAGTCGAGGTTTCTCTTTTTATTTAAAGAAAGATTTGTTGACAGGGAATTGTAAAAACAATTATACTTAAAATATATCGGTGATTGTGTCGTTAAAGGAGTCCCGGAACCAGTACCCATTCAATACCAAGTATTGGGGTTTAACTTTCCGGGCTCCTTTGGCGACGCAATTTGAATTATGATTGGACCCGTAAAAATTTCACATAAAAAGAAACTTGTCTTAACTCTGTTTTTCTCGAGTTTGATTTTTGTTGTTCTTTCGCATATTTCCTTAGCCGCCCAATTAGGTGACAATGAAAGCTTTATTGTCGATTCGACTTACGATTCGGACAACAGGACAAGCATTTCCGCCACGCTTTTGAGAATTTCGGATCATGCATACTATTATATGGAAGACGAATACTGGAACTCACTTTCTTTAGGCCAAAAAGATGCGCAATTGGATTATCTGAATCTTATCATTAATAACTTCGACAATTCCACTTATCCGTCACTGCATGTTGTTTTTGGTTCAGAATGGATTCCGGGTATCGATAATGACGAAAAGATGACTATTTTATTCACAAAACTGAAAACAACAGCCGGTGGATACTTCAATTCCAAAGATGAAATACCCAAATCCGTAATGCCGGATTCAAACGAAAAAGAAATGCTTTATATCAATGCGGTACAAATCAGCAATCCCTTGATAGACAGTTTTATTGCCCATGAATTTCAGCACCTTATCAGCTGGAATAATAAAGAAAGATTAAACAGTATCAATGACGATGTTTGGCTTAACGAATTAAGAAGTGAATATGCGCCTACGGCCGCAGGATTCGACAGCGTTTATTCTGGAACAAACCTGGAAAGAAGGGTTGACGATTTTTTGGCGAATCCCTTCAATTCTTTAACCGATTGGCAAAACGACAGGTTCGACTATCCTTCGGTAAATCTTTTCGGGCACTATCTGGCCGAACAATTCGGAACGGGGATCCTTTCCAAAATAACCACCAATAACAAAGCGGGAATTTACAGCGTTGAACAGGCATTGAAAGATTTGGGTTTCAACTTCACTTTCTCGCAAGTTTTCAACAATTGGACGGTGGCCAACTATCTGAATGACAGTACCTTAAGCGACGGACGATACGGCTACAAAAATCCTTATTTGAAGAGTGCGGTTAACGTATCACCGATAACTTACGGCATTGTTTCGACAAGCACGATTAATATTACGCAAAGCATAAAAGACTGGGCTCCTTATTGGTATCGGTTTGTGAACAGACAAGACGGCGGAACCGTGGCCAAGGACCTGCAGATTGATTTTAACGGCCCCAGTGTCGGCGGTAATTTCAATGTCATTTATCTTATCGAATACAGTTCCAAGCCCACATTGATTAATGTATTGAATCTTCAGAACCAGAAAGGAACGTTGAAAATCCCCAATTTCCGGGATGATGCGGATGCCGTAACGATAATAGTTTCCAATCAATACAGAAGAAGCGATTTTAACGGAAACGATCCGTCTACTCCTTTCAATCTTTCGGTGGCGACTACCGTTTTTGAGGGGTCTGTTCCCGAGCCCGAACCGGGTACGGACACTAGTCCCACAAACATGGCTCGTCCTGAAGATTTCGGTCTTAAAGAAGGAGACTTAATCAGAGCCCAGGGTGATTTCGATATTTTCATCATCAATCAGTATGGTTATAAAAGATTATTCCTCAATCCGGTAATTTTCAATATGTACGGCCATTTGGGCGGATGGAATGCAGTAAAGACAGTGACGCCGGAAGTACGCGATGCATTTATCACCTCGAATCTCTATCGCTACAGCGAATCACCCAAAGTTTACTTCTTGGAGGTAACCGGAGGAGATACTGGTATTCTGCACTGGGTGAATATGAACGCTAATGATTTTTTGGCGCAAGGCGGGAAATCTCAAGCGATATTTACGATTAATAATTCGGAATTAAATTGGTACCCCAAAGGAACCGAAAAAACTTCGTTATAAAACATGCTCGAAAACTTATTCGGCGACCCGAATAAAAGATATCTGAATAAAATCCAAATCGTAGTTGATGAAATAAACAAGCTCGAACCTGAGTTCGAGCGTTTTTCTAATGAGGAATTGAAAAATAAAACTGCCGAACTGAAAGAACGTCTGAAAAAAGGCGATTCGCTCGACCAGATTTTGCCCGAAGCCTTTGCCTCGACCAGAGAAGCTTCAAAAAGAACCCTTAAACAAAGGCATTTCGATGCGCAATTGGTGGGCGGCATTGTTTTGCATCAGGGAAAAATCGCGGAAATGAAAACAGGAGAAGGAAAAACCTTGGCCGCGACGCTGCCCCTATATCTTAATGCCTTAACGGGAGATGGTGTGCATTTGGTTACGGTAAACGATTATTTGGCAAGGCGCGATGCGGTATGGATGGGACAAATTTATAATTTATTGGGGCTTTCGGTCGGTTGCATTAATCACGAGGTTTCCTATATTTATGATCCCGAATACAACAATCCGGAAAAAGATAAAACCAGAGATGAATTGGGTGGCTTTAAGGTTGTCGAGGATTTCCTTCGTCCAGTTTCAAGAACAGAAGCATATCTGGCGGATATTTTATACGGTACCAATAACGAATTCGGATTCGATTATCTGCGCGACAATATGGTTTACGACAAAAAAGAATTGGCGCAAAGAGTGTTTAATTTCGCGATTGTCGATGAGGTAGACAGTATCTTAATCGACGAAGCGCGAACTCCGTTGATTATATCCGCACCCGACACCGAATCCGCGAAACTTTACGAGCAATTCGCGAAAATCGTGCCGCGACTGGAAAAAGAAACCGATTATCAGATAGACGAAAAAATGCGCGCAGCAACTTTGACTAATGCGGGCATGGACAAAATAGAGAAAATATTGGGCATCGGAAATATTTATGACGAAAAGGGTATTCAAATTATCCATCATTTGGAAGAGGCGCTGAAAGCAGAAGTTTTGTTCAAAAGAGACAAGGATTATATTATCAAAGACGGAGAAGTGATTATCGTTGATGAATTCACCGGACGTTTGATGCCGGGAAGGCGTTATTCCGGCGGCCTGCATCAGGCAATCGAAGCGAAAGAAGGAGTGGAGGTGAAGAAAGAATCGAAAACTCTGGCCACGATTACTTTTCAGAATTTTTTCCGCATGTACAAAAAATTGGCGGGAATGACCGGCACAGCCATAACCAATGCCGAAGAATTCGACAAGGTTTACAAACTTGAAGTCGTGGCCATTCCAACCAATAAACCGATGATTCGTCAGGATTTATCCGACGTAATTTACAAGAACGAAACGGGAAAATTCAAATCTTTGGTGGATAAGGTAAAAGAACTTCACGAAAAAGGCCAGCCGATTTTAATCGGTACGATTTCCATCGAAAAAAACGAGCATCTGGGAAATTTATTGAAACGTGAAGGAGTTCAGTGTAATATTTTGAATGCGAAAAATCACGAAAAAGAAGCGGAAGTCATTGCCCAAGCCGGCAGGTCGGGTTCGGTAACCGTTGCCACGAATATGGCGGGAAGGGGAGTGGACATAATTTTGGGCGGGAACCCCCCGGATTCTGCTGATGCGGAAAAAGTCAAAGTGGCGGGCGGATTATTTGTCATCGGTACGGAAAGGCACGAGGCAAGAAGAATCGATGACCAGTTGCGCGGGCGTTCGGGAAGACAGGGGGATTCGGGATACAGCCAGTTTTTTGTTTCTCTTGAGGATGAATTGATGCAAAGATTCGGTTCGGACCGTATCAAAAACGTAATGGATGTATTCAAAATTCCCGATGACCAGCCAATACAGAACAAAATGATATCTAATGCGATTGAAAAAGCCCAGGCGAAAATCGAGGGTTATAACTTTGATATCCGCAATCACGTTTTGGAATATGACGAAGTGATGAACAAGCAAAGAACCGCAATTTACAATATGCGCAAGGAAGTTTTATTCGATTCAGATGATGAATTGGAAAACAAAATCAAAGAATTAATGGACGAAAAAGAATATAAACAGTATCAGGAGAAAATAAAAAATATCGAGAAAGACAATATTCGCAACATCGAAAAATTCGTAATCCTGAGAACCATCGACGGAATTTGGATGGAACACATCGAAACAATGGAATATTTACGCGACAGCGTAAATTTACGTGCCTATGGTCAGCGTGACCCGTTGGTGGAATACAAAAACGAAAGCAGAAGATTGTTCGACCAAATACTTTTGGAAATCGACAACGGTATCGTGGATGTTCTGTTAAAAGCGGAATTCAGGGCACAGCCCGTTTCACAACCGAGACCGGTTAAATCGATGCAATTGAAAAATAAAAACGGACAAATCGGACGCAACGATCCTTGTCCGTGCGGCAGTGGGAAGAAATACAAAAAGTGTTGTGGAAAATAAAACACTTGCCAAAAAAATTATTTTGTTTTACACTCAATAATTAACTTTCGACTTTATTAGAAATTAGTATTTAGAGATTAGAAATTTATCATTATGGGTTTATTTGTCAAAAAAACTGGATTAGGCGAAAAAGACAGAATTACCGACAAGCAAAGAGGTAAAATCCGGCTGATGGTGCTGGCAATTTTTATTGTTTCGGTTTTCATCGGCTTCTTGGATTATCCCGTACTTTGGGACAAGGCAGTAAATTGGGTAAATACCAATGCCAGTGTTCATTTACCGCAATATTTTAATTTACCCTTCAGAGTGGGCTTGGATTTACAGGGAGGCACGCATCTGGTTTATGAGGCAGATCTTTCGACGATTGCTACAAGCGACAGAAGCGCTTCGATGGACGGAATCAGGGACGTAATCGAACGAAGGGTTAATCTTTTCGGAGTGACTGAACCGTTGGTGCAGGTCGATAAATCCGGAAACTCTTATCGTTTGCTCGTGGATTTACCAGGAGTAAAAGATGTTCATCAGGCGATCGATATGATTGGAGCCACGCCTTATTTGGAATTCAAGGAGCAGCGAACTCAGGCGGAAACCGATGCGATTTTACAAAAACAAAAAGCAGGCGATGCGGAAGCGTTGAAAACCGATGCTTATTTCAAAGATACGCAATTGACCGGCCGCTATCTGAAGAAAGCGACCTTGGCTTTTGACCAGAATACCAGTGCTCCGCACGTGACTTTGGAATTTACCGATGAGGGAGGAAAAATTTTCGCGGAATTAACCAAAAACAATGTGGGGAAACTGCTGGCGATTTATCTTGACGGCGCACCCATAGAAATTCCCCGAGTCGAAGAAGAGATACCTAGCGGCAAAGCTCAGATTACAGGCAATTTCACGGTTAAATCAGCACAGGAACTGGTTCAGCGTTTGAATGCCGGAGCATTACCCGTGCCGATAAAATTAATCGGTCAGGAAAACGTCGGACCTTCTTTGGGGAAAATTTATTTGGACCAAAGTTTAAGGGCGGGATTGATTGGTCTATTGGCAGTAGCCATATTTATGGTTGTTTTTTATCGCAAAAACGGTCTTTTGGCGAACTTGGCCTTGGTTGTTTATATTATTTTAAACGTGGCGATTTACAAAATTGTTCCGGTAACCTTAACCCTGGCTGGCATTGCCGGATTTATTTTATCCATCGGCATGGCAGTCGATGCCAATATTCTTATTTTCGAAAGGATGAAAGAAGAAAGGAAACTGGGTCGGGATTTCATGTCTTCCATAAACGAAGGATTCAGAAGAGCGTGGCCGTCGATTCGAGACGGACACATCACGACCCTGGCCACCGCGGCGATCCTTTATCAAATCAGCACCAGTTCGATTAAGGGATTTGCCCTGACTCTTTTTACTGGTGTTGCGTTAAGTTTGTTTACGGCGGTTGTAATCACTAGAATTTTCTTGAAATATGTTTATCGTACATCATAGAAAAATATTTTATATTCTCTCGAGTATTTTGGTTATCACCAGTATCACCGGTTTGGTATTGTGGGGCCTTAGATTTAGTATTGAATTCAAGGGAGGCAGTTTGATGGAGCTGCAATTTACCGATAGCCGGCCCTCCAATCAGGACATAAACGATAGTCTCGGTTCCTTGAATTTGGGAGAAATCGTCATTCAGCCAACCGCGGAAAAAAACGTGATTTTGAGATTTAAGGAAGCCGATGAAACATTGCATCAAAATGTTTTAACCATACTTAAAAATCATTTTAATGTCGAGGAAATTACATTTACAACAGTCGGTCCGACCATAAGCAAAGAATTAAAGACAAAAGCCGTTATCGCCGTTATTCTGGCGGAGGCCTTTATGATTGTTTATCTGGCCTGGGCTTTTCGCAAAACTTCGTTTATCGTCAAGTCGTATAAATACGGTATTTTGGCCGCTGTTTCCTTATTGCACGATATTACTATCGTCACTGGTCTTTTTGCGTTTCTGGGACATTTTATGAATGTAGAAATCGGCCTTACCTTTGTTGCCGCAATCTTAACTATTTTGGGCTATTCGGTCAATGATACAATTGTGGTTTATGACAGAATCAGGGAAAGTCTTTTGCGGCTTCGGGAAAAAGAAACCTTCGAGGAACTGGTTGATAAAAGCTTGAAACAAACCCTGGCGCGTTCCATCAATACCACGCTTACCGTGCTGATTTGTATTTTGGCGGTCCTGATTTTTGGCGGAGCATCCATCAGATATTTTATGTTGGCCTTGTTTGTGGGCGTGGCCAGCGGTGCCTATTCTTCGTTTTTGGCGGCATTCCTGCTTTTGGATTGGGAAAGGGCAAAAACGAGAACCGAGAAAGCTTGACATCAATATTTTAGTATGATATATTAATTCAATAATAATAACTAACAAAAACAAAAAAATGTCAAAAACAAAATCAGTTTCCACGAAAACATGTGGAACAAGCAATATAAATATTTCCAAGGCCTTAAACAATAAAGTGGAGAAGGCCTTGCTTTATTTAACGAACCCGCGGGTAAGGGAGGTTATCGAAAGGAGATTCGGGCTGAAAAGCGGAAAAACCGAAACATTGGAAGCAATCGGCAAAAATTACGGCATAACCCGTGAGAGAGTGCGTCAGATAGAGGATAACGGTCTTAAAATTTTGAAATCCGAAAAAGTTTATAATTTATTCAATCCGATTTTTGTCTCTTTGGATGAGTTCTTTGCGGAACACGGCAATTTGGTCGGAGAGGATTATTTGTATTCAACCATCACCAGAACCAATGAGGCCCATCCGTTGAGGGGGCAGCTTTATCTGGTTTTAACCCTGGGCGAACCGTACCAAAGATTTTTGAACGATAATCGTTTCAATCCTTATTGGGCTAATGATTTATCCGCGCGGGATAAAGCGGAAAAAATCGTCGACTTTCTGATTGACGAATTCAACAAGAGAAATAAAGTTTTGCAAGAACAAGAAGTAATGGATATATTAGCCCAAAAGCATGCGGATATGCCCGCAAAAATGTTCTGTGTTGTGTTGGATATTTCCAGGGATATCAATAAAAACAGTTTTAACGAATTGGGACTGACCGATTGGCCGGAAATTTCTCCGCAAGGAGTAAAAGACAGAGCATATCTGGTATTAAAGAGAGGGGGCAAGCCCTTACATTTTACGGAAATAACCGAATTGATCAATAAATTGGGGTTGTCCAACCGACAAGCCTATACCCAAACCGTGCATAACGAGCTGATAAAAGATCCGCGATTTGTTTTAACCGGCAGAGGAACGTACGCTTTGGTTGATTGGGGATATCAGCCAGGAACCGTCGAAGAGGTAATCGAAAGGATTTTAAGAGAAAACAACAAGCCCATGACCAGGGAAGAGGTTCTCAAAGCCGTCCTTTCCCAAAGACAAGTTAAACCGAATACGATTTTACTCAACCTTCAGAGATCTCCCAAAACCCGCAGAATGGAAAACGGGAAATATACGCTGGCCCAATAAGGAATCATTAACAATCAAAATAGATTGAATTTGGTTACAATATGACCGGAATTTTAAATATTTATAAAGTAATTTTTTTGAGCTACTGGTGGATTTGGCTACCGATAGCTCTTTTTTTCGTCTTGAGATGGATTTGGCTGGATTATTTGCACAAAAAGTTTATCGACGGCCTGAAGTGGATTACCTTGGAGGTGAGATTTCCCCGCGAAACCACAAAAACCCCAAAAGCAATGGAGCAGTTTTTCACCGGATTGCACGCCGTGGAAAAAAGGCTCAAATTCAAAGATAAATATTTGAAAGGGGAAATTCCGACATGGTTTTCCATTGAAATTGTCGGGAGAGGAGGGATGATTCATATTTTTGTCCGCACGCAAAGCAAATTCAGGAACCTGATTGAATCAAGCTTGTTTTCGCAGTATCCAGACGCGGAAATCATTGAAATCGAAGATTATGTCAATAGTTTTCCTCAGGGCACGCCGGGGCAGGAATACGACCTCTGGGGTACAGAATTGATTCTGACCCAGCCCGATGCTTATCCCATCAGAACCTATCCGTTTTTCTTTCAGGAAAAAGAGGCCGAAGAAAGAACCGATCCCATAGCGAATCTTTTTGAATTTTTAAGCAGCCTGGGCCCCAAAGAACAGGTTTGGATGCAAATTTTAATCAATCCTACCAACGATGACTGGAAAAAGGATGCAGAAAAATTAGTGGCAAAAATTCTCGGCAAGGAAGTAAAGACCTCGAAAAGCGGGTCTTTGGTGGTTAAGGAAGCGCAGGGATGGGCAAGCGCCTTTACCAAGGGCATAACCGATATTATTTTCGGCGTCACG
>Ga0315282_10004775_pt1 | contig 23445 bp, 20 predicted proteins | sample YL17G07_20_MG_FD_203693 | JGI IMG/M metagenome (GOLD analysis project Ga0315282, IMG submission 203693) | Sediment microbial communities from Yellowstone Lake, YNP, Wyoming, USA - YL17G07_20 | ecosystem: Environmental > Aquatic > Freshwater > Lake > Sediment | place: USA: Wyoming | collected... | reverse complement strand
TAGCGGTGTCTCCTTTCTCGGGCTCAAACCCGATCTTCTAACTACAAAGAATCGTAGAAACCGCTCTCTCTTTTTCCACATCTTTTGATAGTACCTCGACGAATCGGCACTTGACCTAAGCTGGGGAGGAATCTCCGGGGGAATCCGGGGCCTAATCCCGGCCTTAACATCCGCCCTAACCTCGGCCTCAACCTCCACCTCAAGCTGCTCCTCAAGCCCGGCCTCAACCCCGGACCGAACCGGGGGCCCAAGCGGGCCTCTAACCCCGACCGGAACCCGGGGCCTAAGCGGTGCAGTAACCCGGGCAGCTAGCAGGGGCTGAACCCCCGGCTTTAGCCGGGGCGTAACCGGGGCATTAACCCTCGGGAGAACCGGGGGGAGATACCCCCCCCACGACCCCTGGGCGGGAAATCCGCGATTCCCGCGACGTTCTCTTGACCAGAAACGCCAAAAACTGGGTATTACTACTATAGGGGGTAAGCCGCGAGCATCGGGCAGGCAGGGCGACAAGCGGAGCCGGTTATGACGATGTCCGGCGACCACAAGGTATTGTGTAGTCTTGCACGAGGGCCACAATTCTCCCGTGGAGTGGGCGGCCCAGGGGCCGCTCCCCCGGCTGGGTCCGGTGATACGCCGCGAGATTCGCCAAGCTCTTCAACGATGGGTTCTTCGAGCCGTACAACGAGCCGACCGACGATGGGTTCGACGTCGCGAACGTCTTCCGGAGCGGCTTCGGAAACAGCACGCGGTTCAACGCAAGATCAAGGTTGAGGTTAAGGTTGAGGTCGAACGAAAGGTCCAAGCGAAGATGCGCGTGCCGATGCAAGCGAGTACACGGCTCAGGATACTTCTGTGGCTACTTCCTGGCGAGCTTCTGAGGGTACTTCGAGGCGAACACCAACGGGAAGCACCGCAGCCTAATTCGGCCGCAGAATCCGCCTTGCGAGTCACGAGGAGCGCGCTGCGTGAAAGCGCGCAGACGCCGAGTCAGCGTTGACTTGGGTACGGTTATCGGATAGAAACTGTGAGTGCAGATTCGCGTGCGGCGCGAGCGAGCGAGGCGACGCTTACTCGCGCTGGCAATCACATCCCTGTTGGTTGCGGGAGGTTGTAGCGTTTTCTACACCGGCGGTCCGCGCTACGCCCGGGGCAAACCGCAGCCCAAGCCAAAGCCGAGGCCGGCTGCGACTAAGCCTGTCTCCAAACGGGCTCCGGACAAGCGTGCAGGCACTCTACCGTGGCCGGTGCAGGGGGAGGTTGTCACCCAGTTCGGCACGATTGTCGACCCGAAGTACGGGACCGTCACCAAGAACACCGGAATCGACGTCGCCGCGAGGAGCGGTAGCCCGGTGGTTGCCGTTGACTCGGGCAAGGTCAGCTTCGCCGACATTTTCATGGGCTATGGCCGGATGGTAATCCTCGACCACGGGAAGCGAGTCCACAGCATCTATTCAAGGCTGAGCGACGTGAAGGTGAAGGTCGGCGCCTCCGTGGCGAAGGGTTCAACCATCGCCCTGTCTGGTGACACGCTCCACTTCGAGTTCCGGGTCGGCGGCAAGTCGGTTGACCCGCTCGACTGGCTGGCTCCGCGCTGAGGGGAATTAACCGCAGATTACGCAGATGACGCAGATGGTTCCGGACACGAACCCAGAGAAGGAATCCGCAGATTACACAGATTACGCAGATGACACGCACTGTCGGACAGGGGCCGCAGAGGTCAAGTGTCACCCCGACGCCGGGGAGGGGTCTCGCCCGACCCTGACCAACCGCAGATGACGCAGATGGCCAAAGCCACAGACACCGGAATGAATGATCCGCAGATTACACAGATTACGCAGATGGCCAAGGCTCGGAGAGGAGCCTCGAAGGCACGAAAGACACGAAATCGGGAAGAGCTAACCGCAGACCGGAGTCAACCGCAGATGACGCAGATGTCGCAGATGGCCAGAGCCACGGACTCCGGAATGACTGATCCGCAGATTACACAGATTACGCAGATGGTTCCGGACACGAACCCCGGCGACGGAATCCGCAGATTACACAGATTGGGTTCGGCACTAGATCACTGTGCCTCTGGAGCAGCAGTCAGGGGAGATTGACATTGGCTGGTAGTGGGTTAGATTGACTTCCGCACAAGGAGAATAGATATGCAAAAGAAGGTCGCTGCAGTGCTGCTAGTATGCGTCTGTTCAGTGTTTGCCGCCCCTCCGCCGGTGGTTGGCATTGATTCGCTGAGCATGGACGCCATCAAGGCCGGGATGGACGCCCAGGGCATGAGAGTCGATGAGCTCGGCTTCTTCAAGCAGTGGGCGGTTGACAGTTTCTTCCGGCTCAAGGTGGTGGACCGGCTGCTCGACCATCCGCTCGACTGCGTCGCCTACACTGAGTCGTGCGCTGCCCGCACCTGCTCACGCGAGAGCCTGCCCGCGGGCCAGCTCTGGGACCAGTGGCGGGTGACCGATGCGGGCATCAAGCCCGGCGATTCGGCCAAGTTGTGGCGCGAGATCGAGACTGAGTCGAAGCAGCAGCTTACCGGCACCGAGGAATTGGGCCCGGTCGGACGTTCCATCAACCTGCTGCTTGCCAGCTATCGCGTGGGGGACAAGTATCTGAAGAAGGCGGTCGCGAAGCTATCGCCGTACGAACTGGACGGGCTCTTGGGCGAGGCCCCGGATTTCTGGAAGGACGAGGACGACACGGTCGAGAAATCGTTCAGCGGCAAGATGCACGAGGAATTCGGCAAGGAGTACGACACCAGCCGCGAGTTCAAGTCCGAGACGCTCTGTCTGTACGTGCGCAAGCTGGATCGGCACGCGCTGGCGATGTCGGGTATGGCCGTGGTAATGGCAGCGACCGAGGCCCGGCGGCTGATTGCGCACCGCCCGATGAATCCACACATTCCGGGCCCTCACGAGTACGACACGCCGACCATTCCGGGTGTTGACGGCGGGGTGCAGTTCCGGGCCGAGACCGAATGGGGCACGGTGGTTGTCGGCAAACAAGGCGACAACGTCTATCACAACGACTGCTGCATCATCATTGACCTCGGCGGGAACGACCGGTACATGAACCGGGCAGGCGGCGCAGTGGGCGTTCTCTCAAAGCCGTTCAGTGTCGCGATTGACATGGAGGGCAACGACTATTACTCGTCAGACCGCATGTACAGCCAGGGCGCGGCTTTGTTCGGGGCGGGCGTCCTGATTGACAACGCAGGCAACGACGTCTATCGCTCGACTCACTACGCGCAGGGCGCGGCCGAGTTCGGCACCGGCCTGCTCTGGGATAGATCCGGGACCGACATATACGAGGCCGGATTCTTTGCCCAAGGGGCTGCGGACTTCGGCACCGGACTGCTGCTGGACAACTCCGGCAATGACAACTACCGCTGCTTCTGCTGGGGGCAGGCGATGGCCAGCACGTGGGCGTGCGGCGTGCTGGCCGACATGGCCGGCAACGACGTGTACACCGCGGGCGGAAAGTATCTGCACGAGCCGCTGCTGCCGCACGAGTACCGTTCGTTTTCGCATGGGTTCGGCATGGGTCGCAGGCCGGATGCCGGCGGGGGAGTTGCTTTCCTGTGCGACAAGTCGGGGAACGACTTCTACGACGGCGAGGTCTTCTGTGAAGGCACGAGCTACTGGTATTCGCTCGGCATGTTGTGGGATGGCTCAGGCTATGACCACTACACTGCAGCGCAGTACACGCAGGGCGCAGGCATTCATCTATCAATCGGAGTGCTGGTCGACGAGGAAGGCTGCGATTCGTACATGACCCGCCTGGGTCCGGCTCAGGGCCAGGGCCACGACCTGTCGGTCGGCGCGCTGGTTGACCGTAAGGGTGACGACTACTACTGCTGCTCCGGAGGCCAGGGCATCGGCCTGACCAACTCGGCCGCGTTCCTGATTGACGAGGACGGCAACGACTGCTACGTGACGCAGGACTCGCTTCTGGGCCAGGGGTCGAGCAACTTCGCGCGCGGGTTCGGGGGCATGGGCATTTTCGCCGACCTTGCCGGCACGGACAAGTACAGCCAGAGGAACGTGGCGACCGAGCGTGCGTTTTGGACCAAGGGCACTTACGGCTCAGGCCTCGACTACGACCGCCCCGCTTCGGTCGAGAACTTCGAGCCGGACGTGGACACGAGCGAGGCGGCGATGGACACCGCGATAACCGCGCCGGTCGAAAGCGTGTTCAAGACCGCTTCGATGTGGCGCGTCGGCAACGTCGTCATGAAGGTGAACCGGGCCCGCAAGCAGCTCGTCAAACTCGGGCCCAAGGCGCTCAAGTACGTCGCCGAGAAGAAGATGGACACCAAGGACGGGCTTGAGTCCGAGGCGATAGAGCAGTTGGTAAAGGCATGGCCGGATTCTTCCAAACCCTACCTGTTCAAGGCGCTCAGGGACGACCGGTACCTCGCCCGGCAGAACGGGGCGTACTTCTTGGGCAAGCTGGGCCGGAGCGCGTTCGACGCGGTCGAGTCAATCTACGCCTCGCTCAGGGCCGGACGAGTCAGTCCGCGCCGGGGCGTATATGCGCTCGGCGACATCGGCGACTCGCTGGTCGTGCCGAGGATTCTCTACCTTCTCAAGGATATGAAGTTTGAACCCTCGCGGATTGTGACCAGTGAAGCCTGCGGCAAGCTGAAGAACCCGGTGGCAATCCCGAACCTGATACAGACATTGAACGACCCGATGTTCACGGTCAGGTCCGCGGCCGAGGCCGCGCTGGTGGCAATCGGCAGGCCGAGCCTCGAACCGGTGCTGGCGGCGACCGCGAAGCTCAAGCCGGTGGCACTCGGGCACGCCTTGAGGACTGCCGGCGCGCTGGTGACGAAGCTCGACACGGTGCCGGCAGACAAAGAGGTGCAGGCCCGATGTCGCGCCGTGTTCATGCCATACGTTGCGCATCCGGACAACTTCGTGCGCCTGCAGGCAGTCGCGGCCTGCGGCACGGTGCTCGACGACTCGGTGCGCGCCGCGCTTACCACGGCCCGTGCGGCCGAGAAGGACTGGTTCGTCCTGACGAAGTATAGAGAGGTGCTGGGGGCAAGGTAGCGGGAAGCACGAAGCCAGAAGGCAGAAGTCAGAATAGTGAAGTCAGAGTGACCAGTCGGAGGGTTGGCGACCTTCAGTACGCGACAAGGCGCGGGCGCACTATTCGACAGGGGCCGCCGGGGCCAAGTCAGAAGCAGGGAGGCATGAGGCTGAAGTGCGGACACGGAATCGGGCAACCATGGATTGGCGCAGGGTTCACGCCATGACGTGGAACCGCGGACCGCAGACATCGAAGGAGGAAACGTGACAAGGAAGCTCTGCGCTCCGGGCCTGATTGTTCTTCTGTCCGCTATCAGCCTTACTTCAATTGCCTCTGCCCAGACAAGCTGGTGGAGAACCTATGGCGGGAGGGAGAACGACATAGGCTACTCGGTCCAGCAAACGACCGATAGCGGCTACATCATCGCAGGTTCTACCTCGTCCTTCGGTCCAGGGACACCAACTTTCAGCAACGTCTATCTTGTCAAGACCGATTCTCTAGGCGACACACTTTGGACCAGGACCTTTGGCGGGACAAGCAATGATGAGGGCTGGTTCGTCCGGCAGACAAGTGACGGCGGTTACATAATTGCCGGCTGGACTGTGTCCTTCGGTGCGGATAACACTGATGTCTATCTGGTCAAGACTAGTGCACAGGGCGATACGCTCTGGTCTAGAACCTATGGCGGGACCAGTAATGATGTGAGCTTTTCAGTCCAACAGACCTGTGATGGCGGCTACATCGTCGCAGGCACGACTAGTTCCTTCGGTGCCGGGAATGGCGATGTCTATCTCATCAAGACCGATGCTTCAGGCGATACACTCTGGACCAGAACCTACGGTGATACAAGCGGTGAAGAGGGGCATTTCGTACAACAGACTACGGATAGCGGCTACATCATCGCAGGCATGACCAGTTCCTTCGGTGCAGGCGGGGCGGATGTCTACCTCATCAAGACCAATGCTGAAGGCGATACACTCTGGACCAGAGCCTATGGTGGGACAAGAAACGACTATGTCTCCTCGGTCCAGCAGACCGCAGATGGCGGCTACGTCATTTCGGGCTGGACGTTGTCATTCGGTGCGGGAAGTTATGACGTCTATCTCATCAAGACTGACTACCAGGGGGACACACTTTGGACCAGAACCTTTGGCGGGACACATTCCGATGGGAGCTACTCCGTCCAACAGACTACTGATGGCGGTTACGTCGTCGCAGGCTTTACCCAGTCCTTTGGTGCAGGGAGCTTCGATGTCTATCTCATCAAAACCAACGCCTCGGGCGATACGCTCTGGACCAGAACTTATGGCTGGCTATCTTCCGAGGGGAGCTACTCCGTCCAACAGACTACTGATGGCGCCTATGTCGTCGCAGGCATTACGCAGTCCTTTGGTGCAGGGGGGTTCGATGTCTATCTCATCAAGACCGACTCGTTGGGCCTCGCCGTCGCGGAACCTCTGACCGGGCATCCTGTGAGGCCAACTCGCTTCTTGGCTCAGCCCAATCCCTTCACTTCCTTTGCCCGTGTCCCAGGGCATGAGACCGAGCTCTTTGTTCTCTCGGACGTCACTGGTCGGCAGGTCGCCATCTGTAAGGGCGACAGAGTCGGTGAGGGGCTTCGGCCCGGCATCTACTTCCTTTCGCCGGTCGACCTGAAGACCGGCGGACCAGCCACGGCGACAGTCATCAAGGCAGCCTTCTGAGCGGAGGGTGGCAGGAGTCGCCCGGAGCCGGCTCTTAGGAAGGCAGAGAGCAGATGCCAGCACCATCCCAACAGGGTACGCTGAGGCCAATTCGGAAGTCAGAGGCTAAAGGGTCAAGGGCAGAAGGTGGAAGTATGGATTGCGGGCGAAGGCTGCAGGCGGACGAAACGATGGCGCGCCAAGGTGGGCGCGGAAGAAGAGAAGGCTATATTGGGAGTAGCGGGGGCTGGATTCGAACCAGCGACCTTGAGGTTATGAGCCTCACGAGCTTCCAGGCTGCTCCACCCCGCAATCAGTACACGTATTAAAGCAAGAACCCCTGCCATAGTCAAGAATAATGATGCGGCTGCGGGTGTAGATACCGAGAGGCAACGAAGTATAATGAACCGTGGGTAAACCACAGGCTCCTGAGCCCGGGCGGTCACGGGCGAGCAGCGCACTGGTTGCGGTCGGCACGGTGCTCGCCGCGGCGGCCCTGGCAATAGCGCTGTTCGTGGTCGTCAGGAGCTTCCGCAATGTCAAACCTGAGCCGCTCCCTCCATCTCTGAAGACTGCCCCGCCCGACACCAACCTCGTTGCTCTCCGAGCAGGCATCCGGCGCAAGGTCCGCAATCTCGCGGCCCGGTGTGAATCCAGGCGTAGGCAGCTTGGCAACGGAATGACCCCGCTGGAAGACTCGCTGGGCCGGGAATGCGACTCGGCAATCGCCTCAGTCCGCGACCGGATTGCTGCGCTCGACACCGTCAGAAGGGAGAACCGGAAGGCCGCAGCGGACAGCGTGAGAGCCGAGTACGAGCGCGCCAAGCTCAAGGTAAGAACCTTCACGCGCACGGGGCTCCGGAGCGACACAATTCCCGAGGACTCGCTCGACAAGGAAGTAAGGAAGCTGATAAGCGAGTAGCCGGATCGGGCTTCGGGCCGGCATCGGGCACGCTCAGGCGTGCCTTTCTTGACTCATAGTGAGTTTCGCCTATCTTGGCCTGTGCTCTGGCGCGTCGAAATCACCAAGACGACAACCGACCCTGAGGCAAAGGCACTCGAATCCGACATCCGCGACATAGCGGGCGGAGCATCCGCTGATGTCCGGATCACGCGCCTGTACTACCTTGAGGGCGACATCGGCAAGGCGGAAGCCGAGCGGATTGCCGCCGAGGTGCTCTGCGACCCGGTCTGCGAAAGCTCTTGCGTTCGTCCGGCGGTTGTCGCGTCCACCGGTACCGAAGTCTTGTACAATCCGGGGGTGATGGACCCGAGCGTGGCGAGCATCGTCCGTTCGCTTTCCGATCTCGGGTTCGAGCGGGTCGAAATCCGTACCGGCCGTGCGTATGAGTTCGAGTTCGGCGGCGCCCGCGGCCGACGCAACGCCGACTCGATTCGAAGGTTGGTTGTCAAAGGACTCCTGGTCAACCCGGTGATCCAGCATGCGGCCAAGGCAGGCGAGCATGTCTTCGTTCATACCAAGCCGTATCGCTTCCAGAAGGGTGTAGTGAAGCTGCATGGGCTGACGGCGCCGGAGCTGGAGGAGCTTTCGAAGCAGGGGCTGCTGGCCCTTAGCCGAGCTGAGATGTCCGCACTCCAGAAGTACTTTGACAAGTTGGGCCGCGACCCGACCGACGTCGAGCTCGAGACGTTCGCCCAGACCTGGTCCGAGCACTGCCAGCACAAGACGTTCAAGGGCGCGATTGACATCGACGGCCGGAAGGTGAAGAACCTGCTCAAGTCGACGGTGTTCAAGCTGACTGAGGAGTTGAACCGGCCATGGTGTCTGTCGGTGTTCCACGACAACTCCGGCGTGATCGAGTTCGACGAGCAGTACGGCGTCAGCTTCAAGGTCGAAACGCACAACCACCCGTCGGCACTTGAGCCGTACGGAGGGGCGGCGACGGGCATCGGCGGAGTCATCCGCGACTGCCTCGGCACCGGGCTCGGAGCGAAGCCGATTCTGAACACCGACGTGTTCTGCTTTGCGCCGGTCGACACGCGACCGGAGGAAGTGCCGCGGGGCGTGCTGCATCCGCGCCGGGTGATGAAGGGCGTAGTTGCCGGCGTCCGCGACTACGGCAACCGGATGGGCATTCCAACTGCCAACGGAGCGGTGTACTTTGACGCGGGTTTTCTCGGCAACCCGCTTGTGTTCTGCGGAACCCTCGGCCTGATTCCGAAAGACAGGCTCGACAAGCGCGTCCGGCCCGGCCAGCAGATTGTGTTGTTCGGCGGCAGGACTGGGCGGGACGGCATCCACGGCGTGACGTTTGCCTCGCTCGAACTGCACCAGAAGTCCGAGGAGATCTCCGGCGGTGCGGTGCAGATCGGGAACCCGATAGAGGAGAAGAAGGTGACCGACCTGCTTCTTGCTGCTCGCGACCGGGGGCTGTTCAGCGCCGTCACCGATTGTGGGGGCGGCGGGCTGTCATCGGCGATCGGCGAACTGGCGAGCGAGCAGGGCTGCGAGGTCTGGCTTGACCGCGTGCCGCTGAAGTACGCCGGGCTGTCGCCGGCCGAGATCTGGATATCCGAGGCCCAGGAGCGCATGGTTGTCTTTGCCGAGCCGGACAAGGTCGGGGAGCTGCTGCAACTCGCGGCCGCGAATGACGTCGAGACGACCGTAATCGGCAGGGTGACCGGCAAAGGCCGACTCGTGCTCAAGTTCCGCCGGCACCAGGTGGCGGACATTGACATGAAGTTCCTGCACCACGGGTGGCGCGGCAGTTCCAAGAAGGCGCATTGGCAGCGCCCGGAGACCGCCGACCCCTCGGTGCCGATCGGGCAGGACCTGACCCGCGAGATACTGCGGCTTCTGCAGGCACCGAACATCGCCAGCAAAGAGTGGGTCGTCAGACAATACGACCACGAGGTGCAGGGCACTTCCGGGTTGAAACCATTCTGCGGACATGCCAACACCGGCCCGAGCGACGCCTGCGTAGTGATGCCGGTCCGTGGTTCCCCGCGCGGCTGCGTGGTGGCGTGCGGGTTGTGTCCGCGCTATGGTTTGATAGACCCCTACTGGATGGCGGCATCAGCCATCGACGAGGCCCTGCGCAATTGCGTGGCCGCGGGAGCCGATATCGAGCGGATCGCCCTGCTCGACAATTTCTGCTGGGGCAGTCCGGACCGCCCGGACCAGCTTGCCGGTCTGGTCAGGGCGGCCGAGGCATGTTACGACGTCGGCAGCAAGTACCGCGTGCCGTTCATCTCCGGCAAAGACTCGCTCTACAACGAATTTAAGAGCGAGTTGGGCGAGTCGCTGCCGATCCCGCCGACGTTGCTCATCTCCGCGGTGGGCATCATCCCGGATGCCTCACGTACAACCACGCCGGACTTCAAGTCTGCCGGCTCGCTCATCTACATTCTAGGAGAGACCTTCGAAGAGTTGGGCGGCAGCGAGTACTTCCGCCGGCACCAAGGCTTGGGGCGGGAGGTGCCCAAGGTTGACGCATCGCGCGGGCGCCGGACCATGGTCGCGGTCGGCACTGCCATACGCCAGGGCATGGTGACTGCTTGCCACGACCTCTCGGATGGCGGCCTGGGAATAGCGCTGGCCGAGATGTGCTTCTCCGCAGCAATCGGAGCGCGGATAGCCTTGGGCAAGGTTCCCGGGAGCCGGCGATTCAAGCGCGACGACTTCCTGCTCTTCAGTGAGTCGAACAGCCGTTTCCTGTGCGAGGTATCTGCCCGTGAGCGGGGCGCGTTTGAGAGCCTGGCTGCCGGTCTGAGAGTCCCGCACCGTGCGATCGGCCGGACCCTGGAGGATCCTGAGTTGCTTATCGACGGGCTGCGGGGCGACGCGGTCGTGCGCCTCAGTTTGAGCGAGGCCGAGAGCGTGTGGCGCAGGGCCCTGACCCGACGCCTCTAGAGCTCGATTGCCTGGACCGCGGTCCGGCCCGTCTCCACCAGAAAAGGTATCAGTTCGGCGAACGGCTTCTTGTGTCGATGGTACAGGAAGCGGACGACCATTGACAGATTGACGCCGCTGAGCACGGCGACCCGCGAGTGGCTCCGCTTGACCTCAAGCCCGGCGTTGGCGCAACTCGAGCCGAACATGTCCGCAAAGACCACCACATCGCCCTCGGGAAAGCCGCCGATCGTCTGCTCGAGCCTGGCCTTGAGCGCGGCGACGGGGCATTCGAGGTTGGAGAGCGCGGTGACGCCCCCAGCGTCCGGCACGATGGCTTTGGCGGATTCCAGCAGGGCACGCGGCAGATCGCCCTGACCGATGATGACGGCGTAGACCATCAGTCGCCCGGGTCACTCCGGGTCATCGGTGATGAACGGGTCGATTCTGGGGGACTTGCTCATGACCGACGTGAGCGCGTCATCGAACACCTTGGCAGGTTCATAGCCAAAGACCTTGAGGATGTGGTTCTTGGCGATCACCTCGAGCACCAGTGCCAGGTTCTTGCCCGGTATCACCGGGATTGTCACGCGCGGAATGCGCACGCCCAGGATATCGGTCAGCCTTTCTTCGATACCGGTCCGCTCGTAGTCCATCCCGGGCTTCCATTGCACGAGCTTCACTTCGACCTCGATGCGCTTCTGGATGCGGATGGCGCGCACGCCGTACAGGCTATATACGTCCACTATCCCGACCCCGCGGATTTCGATATGGTGAGCCAGCTCCGGAGTGCGGGCTGCGGAATAGCCCATCACGATGCCGGTGCCGCGGCGGAGTACCTTGACGAGGTCGTCGGCAATCAGGCGGTGTCCCCGGTCAACCAGGTCGAGGGCGCACTCGGACTTGCCGATTCCAGAGTCACCGGTAATGAGCAGTCCGACGCCGAACACGTCGACCAGCTCGCCATTGACGAAATCCTTCGGCGCGAGCCGGTAGTCGATGAAGGCGGACAGGGCGTGGATGAACGGAGTGGTGTCCATCGGCGTAACCATGACCGGTACGTTGAACTCGTCGGCTTCGGTCTTCCAGACTTCCGGCAGACTCAGCCCCTTGGTTACGATGACGCAGGGTGGACGCAGCGAGAAGAGTCGGTGCACCGCCTCGTGTTGCTGTTCCGGGGTCATCGTCGCAAGGTACGACAGTTCGGTGCTGCCGACGATCTGGATGCGCTCCCGCAGGAACACCCCGGTGTATCCGGCCAGCGCCATACCCGGCCGGTTGATGTCGCCCGTCGCGACGACGTTGGCCGCGAGTCCCTGTGTGCCGACCGCGACCTTGAGTCCCCACTCCTCCCGCTTCTCGCCGAGGAGGTCGGCGACGGTCATGGGCCGGGCTTCAGATTCCATCGGGCGGCGGCGGAGTGTGGTTGGGCCGCTTTCGATCCTGGAACTTGCCTTGCTGTCGAAGAAGCTGGGCGACGAGCTTGTCGATGACGTCGTTGACGGCAATATACATGTCTTTGCCCTGGCCTTTGGCGGCGATCACAGTGTGGCTCAGGTGGACCTTAGCTTCGGCGACGTCCCGGGCACCTTCCTTGAGGAGGACAATCTCCGCCTTGATGATGTGGCTGTTGAAGTGGTCGAGTTTCTTCATCTTCTCGTCCACGTGCGCCTTCAGGTACGGTGTGATCTCGAGATGGCGTCCAGTCAGTGTCAGGTTCATTGGTTCCTCCAGTAGCTAGCCTCTTCTATCATAGACGTTAAAGGCAGCCGGTCAAGCAGTTCACAGTTCGCGCCGGCCCTCAAGCGCGCGCAGGATCGTCTCGGTGTCGGCGAGGTCGAGGTCAGACCCGACCGGCAGGCCGCGGGCGATCCGGGTGACGCGTACTCCCGTGGCCTTCAGCTGTTCGGCTACATAGATTGCGGTCGCTTCACCCTCGGTGGTCGGATTAGTGGCGATAATCACCTCGCGAACACCGGACGCGGCCCGCGCGAGCAGTTCCTTCACGTGCAGGTCGTCCGGTCCGACGTTGTCAATCGGCGACAGTATGCCGCCCAGCACATGGTATGCCCCACGGTGCTGGCCGGATTGCTCAAGGGTAAGCACGTCGGCAGGCTCTTCAACCACGCAGACTACGGAATGGTCCCGGGTCGGGTCCGAGCAGATGTCGCACTGCTGTTCCTCGGTCAGGCTGAAGCAGATCGGGCACGGCCGGAGCTTGGAGCTGGCCTCGACGATCGAGTCCGCCATCTCGCGGGCGACGTCGGGTTGCTTGAGCAGGTAGAAGGCGATGCGCTGCGCCGTCTTGCGGCCGATTCCCGGCAACTTGACCAGCGACGCCACGAGTTGCTCGAGTGAACGCCTCAACGCCGCTCCTTCTCGTCCACCTCGCCCAGAATGCGGCTGACCCGCTCGCGGGTCGGGTCCGGTCCGGGTTTCCTCGACAATTGCACCGCGAGCTTCATCGTCCGGCCAGTGACTTCGGCCAAGGTCGCGGTCAGGTGCTGCAGGTTGCCCTCGAGCTTCTCGGCCGCCGCCTTGTGCTTTGCGGGAAGCGAGATGGTCAGCGTATCGTCTTTGAGCGACACCGGCGCGGCCAGCTCGAGGAACCCTGCCAGCATCGGCCGGTGAGCGTTGGTGCGAAGCCGCAGCTCGTCCCATAGCGTACTCATGGTCATTGGCCGGTCAGCGGCGGCCGACGGTTCGGGGTCAGGGGTCGGGGGTCGGGGGTCGGGGGTCGGACCCTGATCCCTGATCCCTGATCCCTGATCCCTGGCCCCTGGTCCCTGGTTGTGGGGACCCGAGCGTCCCGCGGCCAGTTCGAGTGACATGACTTCGAGGAGCACTCGAGGATACTGCGTGGAGCCGGCCTGGGTTTCGTACTGAGTAATGCTGTGGAGGATCCTCAGCAGGTCACCGCGGCCGAATGACCTGGCTTGATGCAGCATGCGCTCGACCTCGCCCGGCAACAAGCTCAGTTCGCACTCCTGGCCACTGACTTCAAGCGCCAGCAGGTCGCGGAAGTGCCGAACTACTCCGGAATAGAACTCGATATGGTCGTATCCGGACTCGAACAGCCGCGCGAGAAAACTCATCAGTCCCGAGGCGTCGCCGGCGAGCACGAGGTCGGCATAGTCGAAGAACACCTCGGCCGGTACCAGCCCGAGCAGCTCTTCCACGTCCTTCAGCTCGATTCCATCCGGCCGGAACGCCGCCAACTGGTCAAGGATGCCCTCGCCGTCACGGATGGCGCCGTCGGCGCGCCGCGCGATCGCCATCAGCGCGTCATCAGAGACCTTGATCTTCTCCTGTCGCGCCAGCCAGGTGAGCCGGTCCTTGATTTCGGTCGGGGTTGCCCGGCGGAAGTCGAACCGCTGACACCGGGAGACGATGGTCGCGGGCACGTCCTGCGCCGCGGTAGTGGCAAAGATGAATTTCGCGTGGGCCGGTGGCTCCTCCAGAGTCTTCAACAGGGCGTTGAACGATTCGGTCGTGAGCATGTGAACTTCGTCGATGATGTAGATCTTGTGCTTGCCGGCGGTCGGCAGGTACTTGATATTCTCTCTCAGCTCGCGGACGTCGTCGATCTTCCGGTTGGAAGCGCCGTCGATCTCGATCACGTCGAGGCTGCGTCCGTTCGTTATCTCGACGCACGCGGAACACACTCCGCACGGCGATACGGTCGGTCCCTTTTCGCAGTTCAGGCTCTTCGCGAGGATGCGAGCGGTCGTCGTCTTGCCCACGCCCCGTGGCCCGCAGAACAGGTAGGCATTGGCGAGCCGCTTCTTCTCGATTGCGCGCTTCAGCGTATCCCGGACGTGGTCCTGGACCCAGAGCTCGTCGAGGGTCTGCGGCCGATACTTGAGGGTGAGAACCTTACCGGCCACCGCAGGCCTCCGATACGAACAGACGATGAACGATGGACGTTGGACGACGGAATCGGCACTCGTCAATCGTCATTCGGCAATCTCAAAGGTCCGGCCGTGCGGACGTCTTCGACCGGTCGGGGAGAGGGTCGCACCAGCCTTCAGCTCCAGCCAGGCAGACTTGCGACTGGACACCAGTCCGTTTACCGTTGCTACCTTCCGGTTCTGGCGGGGTTCGCGGCAGCGACCATCGCAAGACCCAGCCTTCAACGCTTTCGGACCAGCGGACCTGATTCGCCCCGGTTCGGTCTCATGACGCTCTTTCAATCCCGCATAGGCGGGTTTCGGGTTATAGGGGACCGCCGACCCCCCATCTAGCACGACCGGACCAGAAACCTAGCGCGTGAATATCTGCGGGTCAGGGAACACGTCCTGCGTATTGACCTCGCTCGTCAACACTCCGGCGAGCCTCAACCGGCTGGCGAGTGCGGCGACCGCAGGCTTGTTGATCTCCGTGTTGCGCTGAAGTTCGGGAAGCCGGCAGAACGCAGTGAAGTTGGCGCTGTACGGAAAGTACTTGCCCAGTATCTGCTTGGCCACATCGGCCTTGGTTTCTACGATCGCCATGGTGGCGTCGGTCGCGATCTTAAGACGTTTGGGTCCCTGCCGGTAGGTTTGCGGAAAACGGGGAGCAAACCCGATTGCGGCGCCGGGGAACGGCTGGGAAACGAACCGCGGGAGCGCGCTGTACTGGATTATCCGATACTGGGTCGTGTCCAGCGTGCAGAGCAGCGGCTCGATCACCCAGGCCGCATCGCAGGTTCCGGCCGCCAGTTCCCGGGTAAGTGATGAGAACGGCACCTCGGCCAGCTTCACGTCTTCGGCCCGAAGTCCGAGGTTGGTGAGCATGACCGGGATGTAGTCGCGGACCTGGGGCGGGTAGATAAACCGACGCCCACGGATGTCGGTCGCGGTCTTGACCGGCGACTTGAGCGGGGCGACGATTGCATCCACCGGCAGAGACTGCCGGAAATCTTCACTCATGAAGACCTTGAGGGTTTCGTTCTGGGTCGCGATGCGCTTCATCACGGTGCTCCACGGGAACACACCAACGTCCACCTTGCCGGCAAAAAGGTCGGCGAGTGCCTGGTCCGGGTCGGAGTAGAAAACCAAAGTCGGGTTGATGCGGTTCTTGAGGAACAGGCTCTCGTCAATTCCGACCAGGATTGGCAGAGAGGTAGCCGAGCTGTCGCAGGCGAACTTGAGGTCGATTGGCCGGTTCTGCTGGATCTGCGGGTAGAGGATGACGAATACGAGGAGTGCGGCCAGTAGCACAATCAAGACATTGAGAAGTTTGGTCATGTTTTCGTTTCCTTGGGGTTAGTGACCCTGCTTTCTGATCCGGTCGGCCGTCTCGAAGGCTTTCAAGGCTTTGTCCTTCTGGTTGATTTCCCGATAGCAGATGCCGAGGCTCTGGAACGCATCCGAGTTGTTAGGGTCGAGCTTGGTGGCGATCAGCAGGTTGACGATAGCGCGCTCATATCCCGCCTTGGCCGCATCCTTCTTGCCGGCGTCGGACAGGGCAGTGGCCAGGCCGGTCTGGCTCGAACCCAACCAGAGGAAAGCCTGCTCCATCAAGTGCGGCAACGCCAGGCTCAGAAACATGCCGGCGGTGTCGGCCGGGGTCGCCGGGCCGGTCAGCTTCCTTGTCTTGAGGTCCGGGAAGTAGAGCCAGCCATAGCCCACGCTCTTCCGGCCATTGGTGACAAGAATCGAGTCGACCTTGGCGGCAAGCAGCCCGGTGACTTGTGTGTATCCGGTTTCAGCCGCGGTCGGCGTGACGAGTTTGAGTACCGAGTCGAGCAAGGGCTGGGGCAGCATGCTGATTCCTGCGACCGCCCCGTCAATGACCGTCTGGAGTGAAATCTCGGCCAGGCTGTCTCTCTTGCCCTGATACTGGGTTATCCCCAGGTCAAACAGCGACGTGAAGTCCGAGGAATCGTACTCGACCGCCCGGCCAAAGAGCGCCTCGGCCTTGGCCCGGAACCTCTCCGAGGTGTCGGCCCGGGTCTCAGCCGTGGCGCGCAGCATGGCCGATCCGGCGCTGGAGCTGGCCACATTCAGGTTGTCGGCAGCGTTGGAGAGTCTGTTGGCAGTCTGGGCGACCTCGACAAGTTGCTTGGCCGCATTCAGGTCGGTTTCAATGTAGCGTTTCAACTCGGCCTGGTCCTGGAGCCGGTGCTTCTCGACCAGCCGCCAGACGACCTCGTTCAGCCGGACCGTGTCGGTCAGTTTGAGTTGCTTCGCGAGGTCCGCTTTGGCTGCGGCGAAGCGCTTTTCGTACGACGCGATGGCCGCATCATAATAGTACCCGGCTGAGTCCCAGCGTACAGCCTTCGTTTCCTTGGTGGACCAGAGGCTATCCGGCTTCTGCAGGAAATACTTGCCTAGGAGGCTCAGCGCTTCGGGAGCACCCGCATCCAGCTTCAGCAGGTCGCCGGCGGTGGCGCGCATTTCTTCGTAGCGGCCAAGCGCCGAGTAGATATTGGCGACGAACGCGTAGGTCTGGGACTTGGACGGGTCGACCTTGAGCGCGCCGAGCGCGTACTTCAGCGCGGCGTCGAATGTACCCGCGTCGTAGCTGTCGCGCGTCGCGCTGATGAGCGCCGTCCAGGTAAGGTACTGCCACTGCTCGTTGGCGCGGATCTTCGCGGCGAGCGTGGTGTCCTTCTCCATCGCGGTCAGGAAGTGGTCGGCGGCTGCGCCGTAATTGTGCAACTCCGACTCGGTCAGTCCCAGCCAGAGGTGGACCTGGCCGACAGCCGTATTGTCGGCGGTCGCACCGTACTGGTCCAGCGCCTTCGTAAACTGCTCCTTGGCGCGTTGGTAGCGCTGGCCTTCGTAGTGTATCCGGCCGCCGCGCATCAGGGCATCAAACGGAAACTGCTGTGCGGCGAGCGGCACGAACAGCGTCGCCGTCAGCAGAATAATCGTCAGACTTGGCCTGCGGAAACTAGGCATTATGGTCCTCCTTAGACCTGCTGAATAGCCGTGGGGTATGATAGCCATTTCAGTGGTACTGTCAACTTGCGTGACGGCCTTTGCCGGGCTGTACCCAGCACAGAATGCGGAAGGCCGCGACACGGGCGCGGCCCCCTGGTGATGTACCAACGTCTGATTCACCAGCCAGTGCCCGGTGCAGAAGGTGCACAGCGGAGGCGACGCGACTCGCGCCGGGACCTTACCGGCAACGGCAACCGTTGCCGTTCACGCTGCCGATATCGCAACCCGACCCGCAATCGGACAGGGGACAAGACCGGGAGCGGGCCGGAACCCCGGCCCTGGACACTTCACAGACCATCGCCAAAGAATGGTCCAGCGACCCGTCCAAGAGACTGGTCAGAGTACGGTGAGCGAAGCCCACCGGGAGCCGGGGACAGGAGTGAGTCGCAAGCCCCGCCAAAGGCCGGTCAAGACGACGGCCCAAGGACATCGCCGAAGCATGAACTATGGGAAGGCCGACAGCCTTCAGCGCAACCCGCGCCCCAGGCCGCGACCCGAGGCGCGGATCTGGGCTGGCACCATGGTCTCCAAGTTCGTCCCAAAGGTCAACCCGAGGGTCGTCCCAGATGCTGTCGTAGGGATGATTCCTGAGACGACATTGGAGACGATTCAGAAGACGACCATGATGATGACCTGTGAGACGACCACCGAGATGGCCCTTACGACGACCACGTAGACCTATATGTAGACGATTCAATGGATTACGCAAAGGACGACCCATTAGACAGCCGCGTAGACGACCGAATGGACGACCTCGGAGTTAATCTCAAGGATGACCTCAAGAACGACCCCGGGGACCGTTCCCTAGACGGTCTAGGGAACGATCTTATGAACGACCTTATGGATGACCTACGGAACCATGGTACGAACCCCAGGCCGTTTGCCCGTCCGCGCAACTTTCCGGGATTCCGACACTTAGGCCGTGGTGATTCCTTTGGATGCAGTGAGCGTCTAAGTAGAGGAAGACGATTAGACAGGACTCCGACAAGCCGCTGCCTGACGCCCGCAAGCATCTGCCTTGTCAGGCTTGGGTCAATCCGCAGCCTGAGTGCAGATGTAGGTCTATTGCAGAGGACCGGACCGAAGGAGTATCACTATGTCTGACGTAGTCAGGCGCATCTCCCGGTGGCAGATCAAGTGCACACCGGAACGGACCAAGGCCACGCTCGACTCCATCCGTGAGGACATGAGGCAGCGCTATGAAGCTGCGACCGCCGTTCTCAGCGCCATGGAGACCGAAGTGAAGCAGACTCTCAATGCGCAGGGAGTCAACACCATCAACTACGTTCCCTATCTCAGCTTTGCCCGCCAGCTCTTCAAGCTCAGCAACAAGAAGAGCATCAGCGGCGAGAGCCTGGCGATTGAGGCCAAGGTGCTGGTAGACAAATGGGCGGCGAGAGGTCTGAGCCACGACGTCCTCGTCGCGATTCGATTCGAGAACTTCAGTATCGACGAGCCCAAGCCGTAGCGCTCGGGCCATTAATCAGGCCGGACCCTCCGCCGCATCGCGGAACTGGCCACGTCGCTCCGCGATCAGCGGGGTTGTCGCAGTCGCTTGCTGTCGCAAGACAGCGGACACGATCGCAGTAGTTGGCCCTCGCTGCCCATGCCGTCACACGTCGATATCGAATGTGCCGTGGCGGAATCGCGCCAAGCATCATGTCACTGCCTGACCCGTTTCGAGGGCGCTTGACGTTGCACCAGCACGCCATATAATCACAGGCGAGAGTTGACTCTATGGTATTTGAATGGAACGAGAAGAAGGCCAGCGCAAACGCGCGTAAACACGGCGTTACCTTCCATGAAGCCGCAACGGTCTTCGGTGACCCGCTGGCCATCACCTTTGCTGACTTGGACCATTCGATTGACGAACAACGATACCTTACATTCGGAATGTCTCGATTCGCCCGACTGGTCGTTGTCTCGCATGTTGACCGAGGGGAACGGGTCAGGATTATCAGTGCGCGCCCCACGACGCGCGAGGAAAAGAGGATTCATGAAGAAGGCTAAAGTCGGAGAGATGCGTCCTGAATACCGTCGCGACCAACTCGGTCCCGGCGTCCGGGGCAAGTACCTGGATGCCTATCGGTCCGGGACCAACTTGATACTGCTCAGCCCGGACGTTGCCAAAGCGTTTCCGACCGAGGACGCAGTAAACGAGGCGCTGCGCTCCTTTGTCCGCGTCGCGCAGAGGACCGCCTCCGCGACGAAGCGTGCGGCCAGGCGCGTCCCGGCAAGCCGTCAGTAGCGGTACGAGGACGGCGGACGCGACGATGGTATGTCGTGTCTGTTGCTGACCGACCTCCACCAGACAGCCGCCCGGTTCTCTTCGCGCGGTTACGCTCCGACAATCCGTGTCCTATTCTCTTCGCACTCGACCACTGGACCACTAGACCACGTCCGCGACAACGTCCTCGTCGCCATCCGCTTCGAGAGCTTCAGCATCAACGAGCCCAAGCCGTAGCCTAATCGAACAGCACCGACAGTCGCCCGGGTCTCCCCGGGCGGCTTCGTTCAAACTATCTGGGTTCTATGCCTTCACTGGACCACTGGACTACTCGACCACTTCCGCGCCATCCTTCTTCAGCCATCCCGCTGCTTGACTTGCAGCGCCCGACGCCTATTCTCTTGACGCATGTCAACGTCCGCGCCCGACGCCGTCAAACGGCTGGTTGAGCGCTTCGGCCAGAACCGCGACGCCTATCTCTCCGGCAGCTACAACGAGACGCAGCTCCGCCGGGAGTTCATTGACCCCCTCTTCGAAGCCCTGGGCTGGGACGTTGAGAATCGGCAGGGCAGCGCCATGCCTTACCGTGACGTCATCTTCGAGGACTCGCTGAAAGTCGGCGGCGCGACCAAAGCTCCGGACTACACCTTCCGCATCGGCGGCCTGCAGCGCGCATGAAGATCCCGCATCCTCTCCTCGATGACATCAGTCAAGGAAGGTGCCTTCCGGTGACGGGCGCAGGCTTCAGTCTCAACGCAAAGATGCCGGAGGGTTTTCAGCTCCCAGACTGGGCGACTCTCGGTCGAGAGCTTGCCAAAAGGGCTGGCGCAGTACACGTGACGCCGCAAGAGGCTGCTGCGCTCTTTGAACGTCAGTTTGGTCGCGTTCAGCTGATTGAGACAATTAGGCAGGCTCTGCGCGTCGACGAGATAGAATCTGATGAAGTCCACCGCTCATTTGCAGGCCTCCCGTTTGATACAGTCTATACGACGAATTTCGATCTGCTGCTTGAGGGCGCCTACTCGTCAATACGCAGGCCCTATCGTTCGCTCGTCGGAGAACTCCAGTTGCCGTTTCACGGAGGTTCACAGATGACTAGCATCGTTAAGATGCACGGCGACCTCAGGCACGAGGAGCACGTCATCGTCACGGCGGGTGACTACGCGGAATACATCAAGAACTACCCTGTCATCGCCACACATCTCTCGGCCATGCTCATCACCAGAACCGCCCTCTACATCGGCTACAGCCTTACGGACCCGGACTTTCTCCAAATCCGGGATGTCGTACGGGCTCGCCTTGGCAAGTTCGAGCGGATGGGCTACATGGTTCAGTTCAATGTCGGGCAGTCACGCGAAGAGGAACTGCTGAAGCAGAAACTCCACATAATCAACCTGCGCTCGAGTCGAAGCCGTACCCGAGCGGAAGCGCTGCTTGAGTTCTTTAGGACCATCCAAGAGCACGTCGATTCTCAGCAGGCACATCGCATGCGGTCACTGAGGCCAGACGTATTTGATCGAATCGGCTCGACTATGCTGACCAAGACGATATCCTCGACCGATAGCGGTGCCCTTCTTTCTAGCCAGTCGGATCTCTGTTTTGTCCTGCTGCCGTTTAGACCGGAATTCGACGAGGTGTACCGTGATCTCATCGTTCCCGCCGCTCGGTCTGTGTGGCTCAAGCCCCTGCGAGCTGACGACATCTACGCACCGGGGCAAGTGATCGAGCAGATACGCGTCGCCATTCAGCAAGCCCGTCTGTGCGTTGCAGACATAACAGGTGCGAACCCCAACGTGCTGTACGAAATGGGCATCGCGCACACACTCGGGAAACCGACTATCGTGCTAGCCAAGAGCATTGATGACGTGCCGTTTGACCTCCGCTCAACTAGGGTGATCATATACGGACGGAAGGCAGCTGTGCCAGCGCGGGAACAGCTACAGCGAGCGTTTGCCGAGGTTCTTGGAGAGAAGCAGCTCGCCGAGGCCAAGCAGCTGCTGACAGAAGGTAGATATAGGGCTGCCGTGGCCATTGCCAGCGTGTTCCTGGAGCACTCACTGCGCAAGCTCATGCTTCGCAACTTGAAGGACGTTTCGGATGTCCTCCAAGGGCGTGATGCTGTGCGCGTCGGCCTGGCCTCGATGCTGAAAGCGCTGCGCAAAGCGGGCATCGTCCAAGAACGCGATTCGGCGGCCATGAAGCCGTGGGTGGCACTCCGAAACCGTGCAGTGCACGCACTGGAGGAGCCCTCTCGCTTGCAGGCACAGCAGTTCATCGAGGCCGTGGACAAGTTCGTCCAGAAGTACGAGGACCATGCGGGGCGCGGGAGTTGGTGATTGCCACTCGATGCCCAATCGCGCGGGGAGCCGGGCGTGCTCCGTAGCTCGTGTCGCCATCGAGAACACTATCGTCGCCGTCGACAAAGCGATTGATGCGTTGGTGTATGAGTTGTACGGCTTGACGGAAGAAGAAATCAGGATTGTGAAAGGAGAGCAGCAATGACGGACGAAGTTGCAGGGTCTGTGGCGCCTCGGTATCTGCCTCCGAGACTCTCCAAAGACCGAGATGAGATCATCCTGAAATTCGATGAGTTGATTGTGTTGGCAGGGAAATTAGGGACAGTCACCTATTACGGACCGATGTCAAGGCGCGGCATGACAGGATGGCCGGTCTGGTCGAGACGATGATGACAGCCGACAGCTTGCAGCTTCCCGACTGACGGCCGAGGCCGCGCAGGGTTGGGACTCAGAGGCTGGCCGAAGCCCGCCCGTGCCTTGTAGCGTTTGACTTTGGTGCATCGGCAGCTATAGTTTCCGCGCGTGTCCCGCGAAGATTCCGTAGTACCAGTATACATCGAGGACGAGGTCCGCAGGTCGTTTCTCGACTACGCCATGTCGGTCATCGTGGCGCGCGCCCTGCCCGATGTCCGTGACGGCCTGAAGCCGGTCCAGCGTCGTATCCTCTTCACAATGAATGAGATGGGACTCATCCCCACTCGGGCGACCCGCAAGTCGGCAACCGTGGTCGGCGACGTGCTGGGCAAGTATCATCCCCATGGCGACAGCGCGGTGTATGACGCGATGGTGCGGATGGCGCAGGACTTTTCGCTCCGCTATCCGCTGGTTCACGGACAGGGGAACTTCGGTTCGATTGACGGCGACGCGGCGGCCGCGTACCGGTACACCGAGGCCCGGCTTTCCCCGCTTGCCACCGAGTTGCTGGGCGACCTGGATAAGGACACGGTTGATTTCCAGCCCAACTTTGACGAGCGGCTCAAGGAGCCAACGGTGCTGCCGGCTGCTTTCCCCAACCTGCTGGCCAACGGCGCGGCCGGCATCGCGGTCGGCATGGCCACGAACATCCCGCCTCACAACCTCGGCGAGCTGATTGACGCCCTCGTTCTCCTGATTGACGACCCGAAGACCGAGAACAAGGAACTGATGAAGAAGGTGCGCGGGCCGGACTTCCCGACCGGTGCAAGCATCGTGGGAGTCGAGGGAATCAGGCAGGCGTACGAGACCGGACGCGGCACCGTCATGCTGAGGGGCACGGTGACATTCGAGGAGGTCAAGGCCGGCAAGGACCGCCTCATCGTCAGCGAGATTCCCTACCAGGTCAACAAGACGACGCTCATCGAGCGAATCGCCCAACTGGTGCGCGAGAAGAAGATCCAGGGCATTGCCGATTTGCGGGACGAGTCGGACCGCGACGGTATGAGGA
>Ga0315282_10004774_pt1 | contig 23451 bp, 12 predicted proteins | sample YL17G07_20_MG_FD_203693 | JGI IMG/M metagenome (GOLD analysis project Ga0315282, IMG submission 203693) | Sediment microbial communities from Yellowstone Lake, YNP, Wyoming, USA - YL17G07_20 | ecosystem: Environmental > Aquatic > Freshwater > Lake > Sediment | place: USA: Wyoming | collected... | reverse complement strand
CTCGAAGCGGCATCAGCGAGGTGACCCGCCCCGTCTGGACATCGATGCGCACCAGGCTCTTGCCCTTCCCGGGTTCGAATGCGGGAATCGCGACGGCCCTTCCATCCGGGGTCCAGCGGAGGCGAGCGCCCATCTCGATCGTCCGCTCCCCGACCTCGAACTCCCGCTCCTCGCCCGTATCGATGGAGCGGACAACCACAGTCCGGTTCGGCTCGCGGATGAGCACGTACGCGAGGAAGCGTCCGTCGGGAGACCAGTCTGGAGCCCAGGTGTTGCCGCGTGCAGATGCAGACTTCGGCGGCGAGACCACGTTCCCGCTGGCCGGGTCGAGTTCCGCAATCTTGACATCCCAAACGTTGTTGTTGACCGCGTAGTAGAAGGCACCCGAGCGGGTGAACCCCATTGGCCAGGAGCCCCAGTCTTTCTTGACGAACACCGGTTCGCCCTGCGCCTTCCCATTGGCTACCGCGACGAGCCACGCGTCGGCCGATCCTGACCGCTCGCTGGAGAACAGAATGTGCTTCCCGTCCGGCGCCCAACCCAGGACGCTGTGGTTCGACCGATCCGGGATGAGCGGCGACTCAGTTCCCGTCTGGAGTTCGACGAGCGAGATGCCCTCCGTCGTCGACCAGGCGATGTACCGTCCGTCGGGCGAGAACACCCCACCCGGAGAGAGTTCTTTTCCCGTCGCCTTCAGCAGCTTCGCCGAGCCGTCGGCGACGGTCACCAGCATCATGTCGTGGGTTCCATCGGCCTTCGCGAATTCGGCCAGCAGGTGCTTGCCGTCAGCCGACCACGCCAGCGGAACCAGCATGATGACTCCACCTCCGGAGACTCCGAGGACCCGCGGTTTCGAACCGTCGAGGCCGACGACACGGAGTTCGAACGAGCCACCACGGCGCCAGGTGTACGCGACACTCTTGCTGTCGGGTGAGGGCACGGAGTACTCCTCGCACTCCTCGGGCCCATTGAGGCTGCCCTCGTCGGTCAACCGCCGGTCCTGGCCTGTGGCGAGGTCGTGGATGGCGAGATTGCTGCCCATGTCCGTGAACGAGATAAAACGGCCGTCGGCCGACACCTTGTGCCCCAGCCCTTTCCACGCCCTCCTCACGGCCAGCGTCGAACTGCCCGACCCACGGCCGGCCCCGGCGAGCGCGGCCAGCCTGGCGCGTGCCTCGGCGGCCATCTCGGTCTGATCGCCGAACTCGCGCACCACCCGCTCGTACGCCTTGCGCGCCTCCGTGTCGCCAAGCTTCTCGTAGCACTGACCGAGCCCGACGAGCGCGCGCGCCGCGACCGGCCGGTTCGTGCCGTACTTCGCCAGGACGTCGCGGTAGATCTTGATGGCCTCCTCCAGCTTGCCTTCCACCACCTGCTTCGCGCGCGCGGCCTGCAGCAACATCTCCGGCTGGTCGGCCTTTTGCGCGGACATGGCGGCCGACGCGGCGACAAGCGCCACGACGGCCAGGGCCATCACCGCCACTCCCCACCACGCCCGAGATCGATTGGTCTTCGGCATTGTCGTTTCCTCCACGACCATCGTCTCGCCCGTCGGTGGGGAACGCATGGCATCCGTGTCAGGTTCGTGTGAGATCTACCCGTCGAAGCGATACCCGGCGCCCCGCACGCTGACGACGTATCGTGGAACGGCCGGATCGGGCTCGATTTTGCGACGCACGTTGACGATGTGCGTATCGACGGCGCGATCGGTGACATACACGCCATGGCCCCATACCTGGTCGAGGAGCTGCTCGCGCGAGAGCACGCGGCCGCGATGCCGGATGAAGGTGGAGAGGAGCTTGAACTCGATCGTCGTCACCTCGACCGGCGTGCCGCTGCACCGAAGCTCTCGCCGGCCGAAGTCCACCTCCACCTGGCCGAAGCGATAGGTCTCCGGCGTCTCGCCGGACGCCCGGCGCAGCGCGGCCTTCACCCGCGCCCGCAGCTCGCGTGGGCTGAACGGCTTGGTGACGTAGTCGTCGGCGCCGATCTCGAGGCCCATCACCTTGTCCGATTCCTGGGTCTTCGCCGTGAGCATGATAATCGGCATGCGTTGGCCGGCGCCCCGCAGCTCGCGGCACACCTCGAAGCCGTCCTTGCCGGGCAGCATCACATCGAGGATCGCCAGATCGAAGCACCTGGAAGCCGCGGCGGCGGTCGCCGCCTCGCCGTCGCCGACGATCTCCACGTCGTAGCCTTCGAGCGCGAGATCATCGCGCAGCAGCACGGCGATCGCAGACTCATCTTCGACAATCAGGATGCGAGGCATCGGGGACTCCCAAAGCCATCATCGACCGAGGATCGAGACTGGCTGTCCATTGCTCGCAATTATCTGCCGCCTCGCGCAGGTGGGCGGCAAACAACTCAGGGTTGACGATTCTGGCCGCGGCTCGAAGGGAGCGTGATCGTAAACGTGCTGCCGTCGCCTGGCTTGCTTTCCACCTGCACCTTCCCCCCGTGCGCGCCGACGATGTGCTGCACCATCGCGAGTCCGAGTCCGGTTCCCTTGGCGCCGATGGCGGCCGCGTTGGCGCCGCGCGCGAACTTGTCGAAGATGCGGCCCTGGTCGGCGGGCGGCACGCCGACGCCGCGATCCTGCACCGAGATCTTCACGCAGCCGTCACCGGCGGCAGTCCTCAGCCACACCGTCTTGTGCGACGGCGAGTACTTCACCGCGTTGTCGAGGAGGTTCCAGATCGCCCGCCCGATCGCTTCGCGGTCCGCCGAGACGAACATGCCCTCCGATTGCAGGGTGGTCTCGATCCGATAGCCCGCCCCGACGACGCCCGCTGAGAACTCGTCGGCCAGTGAACGCACGAGGACCGTGACATCCACCGGCTCGAGGCGGTACTCGCGCGCGCCCGATTCCATGCGGCCGAAATCCAGCAGCGATTCGACCAGACGCCGCAGCCGTTCGCTGTCGCGCTGCTGCATCCGGTAGTACTCGTCGCGACGCGCCTCCGGCACCCGCCCCTCGAGCAGCGACTCGCTCACCTGCCGTATCGACGTGAGCGGCGTTCGGAACTCGTGCGACACGGCGGCGACGAAGTCGGTCTGCAACCGTGAGACCTCCAACTCGCGATTGACGGCGCGGACGATGAAGGTGCCGCCGGCCAGCACGAACAGGCCGAGCGCGACGAGGCCGGCGAGGACGACCCGGCTGCGGGCCGCCGTCGCGGCGATCTCCGCGCCGGGGTCCGTGTCGATGATGCGGACGGTCCATGGGAGCCGGGTGTCGGCAGCCGCGCGCTGCACCTGACGACCGTCGCCGGCTGGTAGGTCGCCGCCGAACGTGTGGCCGTCGGCGTCGGCGAGGATCATGCGGGCGCGGTACCGTGTGAGTGCCGCACCGCCGGGCTCGACGAGGCGTGCCTCGATGAACCGCGGTCCGCCAACCAGCGCGGCCACACGTCCGGCCGTGCTGTGCCAGGCGACCAGCACCGTCGTGCCGTCCGCGTGCACCAGCCTGCTGCCGATCGCCGGTGTCACCGACGCGCGGGCGGTGTCCCACTCGTCCCAGATCGCGGCAACGGCAGCCGACAGCTGTTCGCTCCCGCCCGGCGCCGTCTTCACCTCAGAGACGACCGTCGCCGGCTGCCAGGCGCGAGCCTGGCCCCGATAGAATTTGTATTCGGCCCGCGTCAGTCGCCACGTGCTTGCGTTGAGTACGCCTTCGAGCGCGGTGGCCTCGCGGCGAAGGTCCTCGGTTCGTCCCAGCTCCTGCAGCACGAGGCATCGACCGTATCGCCCCAGGAGTCCTGCCGGCATGTCTTCGGCGAGGGTTGCTCCCAACCCGGCCAGCTGCTCGTATGCGTCGAGCGCACGATCAGGTTGATGGAGTTGTGACCAGAGTCGCGCGATCCGCAGAAGCGCGCCAGCCTGGAGCTGCGGGTTGGCCGACCGTGTGAGCGGACCGAATGCGCGGAGAGCGCCGGCAAGATCGCGATGCTGGAACTCGAGTTCCTCGCCAGGGGCAAATAGTCCGATCGTCGAGTCCGGCGGGTTTCGCGCCAGCGCTGAAGGCGGGTAGTAGACGAGGCGACCGGCGGGCCAGACGTCGAGAGTCCGACCGCCGGCCAGAATCAACGCTGTCTCGTCTCCGAGCATCGATGCCTGCTCGGCGAACTCGGCCGGCGCCGCCCCGGGAGACAGCTTCGAGAGTGCGTCGAGCCGCTGCGCGATGTCCTCGAGGCCGTGCCGAAGCACGGTGACGGCCGTCTCGGCCGCATTGTCGAGGCGCTCGTGCGTGCGCTGGGCGGCGAGTGCCCGATCCTGGGCGATCAACTGCCAGGCGAGCCATCCCATCGTCAGCGAAAACACTCCCGTGACGCCGAGAAACAGCGTCAGCACGTGCCGCGGCGGGCGGAACCAGCGGCCGAACGGAATCGCGACGGGCTGGTGGGTCAACGATCCAGATTATGCCGCGTCTCCATCCAGCCCTGTGTCAGGTTTGTGTGAGAGTGATAACTCCGATCTATTTCACTTTTGCGACGGGCGCGGCGGCCTTCGGCAGGAAGTTCTCCATCACCCAGAGTTCGAGGCTCACCTTGACATCGGTGATCGCCACCCTGCGGCCGTCGGGGTGGAGCCGCACACCCTGCAGTTGACGGGCGGCGACCAGCCCCATCTGCTGCTGCTCTCCGGTGTCGGCCGCGGCACGCCACACTTCCCATGGCCCTTGCTTTCCCTTGACGGACTTCAGGAAGACGATCGACTTGCCGTCAGGCGTCCATGACGGAGGGCCCGGAGACCCGCCTTCGACGCGGACGACTTCGTGGGCTTCTCCTCCGGCAGCCGGCATGACGAGCATCGTCTGACCCTTGGCGTCATAGGTGGCGATCAGCAGTCGCTGGCCGTCGGGGGAGAGCACCCCCGCAAAGAGTCCTCGCCTCTGGACGACGACCGTCTCCCGGCCTGACCGCAGATCACGGGCGATGAGACGAGGCCCGTTCGCGTCCCCCGGGGCGGCCGGTCTGGGATAGAAGATCGTGTTGCCGTCTCGAGAGAAGTCGTAGCGCGAGAAGTCAACCGGGATTGGCATCAGGGAGGTCATCTGGCCGGTCCGGACATCCACCCGTGTCAGTTCGTCGCCCTTCCCCGCCTCTGACGACGGGAACACGATCCCCGTGCCGTCCGGCGTCCAGCGGATGGGAACCCGCACAGTCTTCTCGCCGACCTGCAGTTCCCGCTCCTCGCCGGTCTCCATGGAACGGACCGCCACGGCCCGGCCCGATTCGCGGGTCAGGGCGAACGCGAGAAAGCGTCCGTCGGGGGACCAGTCCGGACTGTGCGCGTTTCCGCTGCGCGACGCCGGCTGCGACGGTGACGGTTTCGCGCTCGACGGATCGAGCTCCCCAATCTGGACGTCGAAGATGTTGTTGTTGACTGCGTAGTAGAACGCCCCGGTGCGAGTGAACCCCATCGGCAGGGAGCCCCAGCCCTTCTTGACGAAGACCGGCTCGCCTTGTGCCTTGCCGTCGGACACAGCGATCAGCCACGCGTCGGCCGATCCCGAACGTTCGCTGGCGAACAGGATGTGCTTTCCGTCCGGGGCCCAGCCCAGAACGATGTGGTTCGACCGATCCTGGATCAGCGGCGTTTCGGTTCCCGTCTTGAGTTCGACCAGCGAGAACCCTTCCCTGGTCGCCCAGGCGATGTACCGTCCGTCCGGCGAAAACACTCCGCCGGGCGACCGATCCTTTCCCATCGCCTTCAGCAGTTTCGTGGAGCCGTCGGCGACGGCCACCAGCATCATGTCGCGAGTGCCGTCGGTCTTCACGAATTCCGCCAGGATGTGCTGACTGTCGGGCGACCATGCCACCGGAACATGTCCCCTGACGGCGTCTCCGGCGACCTGCAAGACGCGGGGCTTTGAACCGTCGAACCCGACGACGCACAGGTCCGCCGCGCCGTTCTGTGAGTTGACCCAGGCGTACGCGACACTCTTGCTGTCGGGCGAAGGCACGGAAGGCTCAACGAACCGTCCGTTTTCCTTGAAGTTCGCGGTGCTGGTCAGCAACCGGGTTTCGCCCGTGACCAGGTCGCGGACGGCAACGTTGCCATTCGCATTCCAGTCCGTGAACGACACGAAGCGGCCGTCGGGCGTCACCTTCCCAGTCACGTCCGTATCTGCCAGTACCCTCCGCACCGTCAACGTCGACCCGCTGCCCGAGCCAGCCGTTCCCGTCAGCGCCGCCAACTTGGTGCGGGCCTCTGCGGCGGCTGCCGTCTGGTCGCCATACTCGCGGACGACCCGTTCGTAGATCTCGCGGGCCTTCGCCTGCCCCAGCTTCTGGTAGCAGTCCGCCATTTCGACGAGCGCGCGGGCCACGACAGCTCTATCGCTCGCGAACTTCGTCGCGATATCCGCGTACAGCTTGACGGCCTCGTCGAGTTTGCCCTCCACAACCGCCTTCGTCCGCGCCTGCTGCATCAACCGATCGGCGCGGCCCTGGCCTTGGGCCAGCGCCAGCGCCCCAAGCAAGCCAGCAACGATCGCGATGACCAGGACGCGCCGTAACAAGGTGTGAAGCATCGGCTGTCCCTCCTCGCTCGCCAGACTAACGTGCGTTCGTGCGGACGCGATGCGTCGATTGTGAAGATACGGTGCGGGAGCCGCGCTGAATCACTCCGGATCGAATCGGTACCCGATGCCGCGGACACTCACCAGGTAGCGCGGCTCGGTCGCAACCGGCTCGATCTTCCGCCGCAGGTTCACGACGTGCGCGTCGACGACCCGGTCGGTGACGAAGGTGCCATGCCCCCACACGTCGCTGAGGATTTGCTCTCTCGTCAGCGCCCGTCCGGGCTGCCGCACGAAGGCGGCGAGCATCTTGATCTCGACCGGCGTCACCTCGACCACCTGGCCGCCGCGGCGCAGTTCGCAGCGCGCGAAGTCTACCTCGACATCGCCAAAGCGGTAGATGTCGGCCACGTCTGCGACCGTGCGGCGGAGCAGCGCCTTGATGCGCGCGCGCAGTTCACGCCCGCTGAACGGCTTGGTCACGTAGTCGTCGGCGCCAATCTCGAGGCCCAGCACCTTGTCGGATTCCTGCGTTTTCGCCGTGAGCATGAGGATCGGCACCCTGGCGCCCTCGCGCCTCAACTGGCGGCAGACCTCGAAGCCGTCCTTCTTCGGCAGCATCACGTCGAGCACGATCAGATCGAAGCTGCGCGCAAGCGCGCGTTCAAGAGCGCTCTCACCGTCGCGGGCCACCTCGACTTCGTAGCCCTCGATCGACAGGTCTTCCTGAAGGCCCAGCGCCAGGCTCGGTTCGTCTTCGACGACCAGGATGCATACCATCACCACCTCGGCTTCGTGCTAGGTTGCCGTCGGCAAGGCGACGGTGAACGTGCTGCCTTCGCCGGGCCGGCTGTCCACTCGCACCGTGCCGCCGTGCGCCTCGACGATGTGCCGGACCATCGAGAGGCCGAGGCCCGTGCCTTTCACGCCGGTTTCGGCGGCCGCCGATCCGCGCGCGAACTTCTGGAAGATGCGGGCGTGCTCCTCCGGCGAGATGCCGAGGCCCTCATCGGTAACCGATACCTCAACCCACTGTCCGGCGGCCCGGGCCGTCAAGCGCACGTGCGGCGAGTGTGGCGAGTACTTCACCGCATTGTCCAACAGGTTCCAGAGGGCGCGGCCCAGCGCCTCGCGATCGGCACGAACGGCGGGCAGATCCGGCGCCACGTCGATCTGCACGCGGGCGTTCGTTGTGGCCGCGGCCACATCGGCCTCGAACTCGCCGCCAAGCGCATGCAGGAATGGCGACGGCTCGAGCCGTTCGAGCCGGTACTCGCGCCCGCCAGCGTCCATGCGCGCGAAGTCCAGCAACCCCTCGACCAGGCGGCGCAGCCGCTCGCTCTCGCGCTGCAGCGTTCCGTACAGGCGGTCCCGTCTTTCGTTGTCTGCGACACGTCCGTCCACCAGCATCTCGCTGATGTGGCACACCGAGGAGAGCGGTGTCCTGAACTCGTGTGAGACGGCGGCGACGAAGTCCGACTGCATGCGAGCGACCTCGAGTTCGCGTGTGATCGCGCGGCTGATGAAGAACGCGCCCGCCGCCAGGAGGAGAGCCAGGACGCCGATCCCGGCCAGCAGCAGCGTCCGCGGCGCGGCAGCCGCCGGCAGGGGGCCGGCCGCCGCGGCGTGCAGCGTCCACGGCAGCCCCGTGTCGGCTGGTGAACGAAGGGCCTGAGTGGCGACGCCAGCCGGGAGTGGCACGACCGGCGCGCCGGTCGCATCAGACAGTCCAAGCGCGATGCCGGTTCCGGCGCCGGCCTGGTGGCGGCCGAGCCACTGGCTGGAGATCTCGCGAGGGCCGATGAGCAGGACGACAAAACAGGTCGATGAGCGGGACGACAGCAGGACCCATGTCTTGCCGGCTTCGCGCCAGTGGTCGATGCGGGTGGTTGGCGTGGAGGCGGCAGGCGATGTCTGCCAGGCGCGCCAGGCGTGTTCGAGCCCGGTCGACAGCGCGATGGCCGTCGCGGTGCTGCGATCGGCTTCACGCGCCGCTCTGTCCGACGCATCGAGCCAGCCTCGGGTTTCCTCCAGGTAGTAGGCCCACGATCCGTGCGTGAGGCGCCAGCGCCCGGCCAGCAGATCGGCATACAGGTTCCGCGCGGCGGAGCGAAGAGCATCCCGCCGACCTGCTTCGGCCAGCACGGCGCATGCGGCGTGGCGCGCGACCAGATCGGCTGGCACGCCTCCCACCACCGGCGCAGCGTCCTGGTCACCGTCATGAACTGGGTCGGCTGGCTTCGGCCTTGCCATGCGAGCCAGTTCCGCGTAGGCGGCGAGCGCCCGGTCGGGCATTCCCGTAGCCCGGTAGATCCGGGCCGTTCGCAGAAGCGCGCCCGCCCGCACGGCAGATACCGGCGAACGAGCCAGCGCCGCGTAGGCATCGAGCGCGGATGTGAAGGCGTGCCGCTGGAATTCCGCGGACTCTCCGGCCGTGAATGCGGCTCCGCCGGCCTCGGGTCCGGTGGCGGCGGTCGGGAAGAACAGGACGCGGCCTTCCGGCGCCACGATCGCCCGGCGCTGGTCGAGCACCACCACGGCGCTGTCCTCAGAGAGGTCGCGGGCAGCTGCGGCGGCCGCCTGGACGTCGTCGCGCGTGCCGGCAGCCAGCGCAATGAGTTGCTGTTCCCGGTCCGACAGCGTCCGGAGCAGGCCGGCGGCCGCCGTGTCGAGCACCTGGCCAAGCCGGTCCTGGCGGCGCTGGCGTTCCAGTTCGCGGTCCTGCTGGATCAGCCGCCAGCTGACCCAGACCAGGGCAATGGCGAGCGTCGTGGTGACAACCACGAAGACGCCAAAGAGTCGTCTCGCCGATTGGAATCTGGCGCGAAGAGACATCGGGCACGTCCACAAGCGCCGCGAGAGACGGACGTGATTGTACACACCTCTCGTGCGGGCCCGTCGCGAGAAGTGTGAAGAATTGGTGCGATGGGGGGACCGTCAAGGCCCGTTCAAGATTCAACCCTGTTTCCCCCCTCGCCGTTGCCCTGTAGACCCTCACGGCGACGCTTGTGCTATAACTCGGCCAAGATGGCGCTGTGGGCGTCGTCGCTCGCGGGACGTGCCCGGTCAGGACGGACCCCGTTCCTCCTGATCGGCGTGCTCGTTCTGTTGCCCGCCGTGCTGCTCGCGGCGCTCGGCGTGCGCACGCTCGCGCAGGATACGCAGGTCGCCGAGGCGCAGGCGCGCGAACGACTCGATCGGGCGGCGACGCGCGCGGCGCAGGATCTCGAGCGCGGCCTGAGTTTCTGGGATCGAGCGGTCGCGGAGGTCGGTACCGGGGCGCCAGGCGCAACTCACCCTGTGCCACGGTTGATCGCCGACGTCCTCGATGGCGCTCCGGACGCCGTCCTCGTACGGATCGAATCCCAACGCCAGGATGTCCTGCCCGCGGGCCGTCTCCTTTACACACTCGAGCCGCGATCGCCGGCGCCATTGCGTACGGTGCCGTTGCCTCCTGCGCTCGAGGCGGGCGACGTCTACGAAATCCAGACACAGGACTACGCGCGCGCGGCCCGAGCGTATCGCGCGCTGCTCGATTCGGCTGACCCCACCGTGAGACCCTGGGCACTTCAGCGGCTGGCCCGGACGGAGGCGAAGGCGGGAAGGCGTGAGGAGGCGCTCCGGCTCTATGAGGCCCTCGAGCGCGAAACAGGAGCGATGATCGGCGATCTGCCAGCCGATCTGGTCGGCAGCGTCCAGCGCTGCGAGCTGATCGCAGCCTCCGGCACGCCGGCTGAACTGACACGCGCGGCGTCCGCCTTCTATCGATCGCTCACGAGCGGCCGGTGGCTCCTGGAAAAGCCCCGCTATCTCCATTACTCGGAGCGCGCGCGCCAGTGGCTCGCCGAAGGCACGGACCGTCAAACGGTGGATGATCTGGAGGCGACAGAGCGACGGAAGATCCGGCTGACCGATGCGGTTGGCGACATCAGCGGCACGGTCCGCTCGCCAGGCGTGCGGGGTGCCGGTCATCGGCTCTTCACTCTTGGCTCTGGCCAGTACCTCGCTTTCTGGCGATCGACGCCGGCCGAACCTGCCGCGATCCTCGTGGTGCTCGGCGAGACGAGCCTGCGATCCCGCGTGTGGCCGGCCATCCTCTCGGCGGCGTCAAACGACATCGCCGCCTCGCTGGTCGCACCCGATGGCACCCTGGTCTTCGCTACCACCGTGGCGTCTGGTGCCGAGGTGGTTGGCACCGCTGACTCGTCGATGTCCGGCGAGCAGACGTTTCAGGACGGGGACTTCCTCTGGCGCGTGCGGGCGACGCCGCAACGCCCTGATGCACTCTATGCCGCGGTAGCGCGCCGGCGATGGCTGTACCTGGCGATGCTCGTCGTGATGGTCGGCGGGTTGCTTGGGGCCAGCTTGGTCGTGGGGCGAACCCTGAAGCGGGAAGTCGAGGTCGCTCGCCTCAAGTCGCAATTCGTCTCGGCCGTGTCACATGAGTTCCGGTCCCCGCTCACCGGCATCTCGCAGCTCTCCGAGCTCCTGGTCGGGGGGAAGGTCACAGACGCGACACGGCGCCAGCAGTACTACGAGTTGATCTACAGCGAGAGCCGGCGGCTCTCGCGCCTGGTCGAGCAGGTGCTCGACTTCGCGCGGATGGAAGAGGGGCGGAAGGAGTATCGCTTCGAGCGCGTGGAAACGGGCGGCTGGGTGCGCCGCGTGGCAGATGATTTCCAGCGAACGCCGGCGGCCCAGCGCAAGGCAATCGCGGTTTCGGTGCCGGAGGGCCTGCCCCCTCTGATGGTGGACGCGCAGGCCATGAGCGGCGCCATTCACAACCTGCTCGACAACGCCGTAAAGTACTCCCCCGGCGGCGACACGGTATGGCTGGACGCCTCGGCGACGGCCGATGGCGCGAGTGTCGCCATCTCCATCCGAGACGAGGGCGTTGGCATTCCACCTGACGAGCAGCGGCACCTGTTCGATCGGTTCTTCCGCGGCCGCCAGCTGGCCGATGCCGTCGCCGGCACCGGCCTCGGTCTGAGCCTGGTGAAGCAGGTGATCTCCGCTCACTGCGGACAGATCTCAGTCTCGAGCACACCCGGCAAGGGCGCGACATTCACGATGGTTCTGCCCGTGGAGCGTGAACGATGACGCGCATCCTGATCGTGGAGGACGAACCAAGCATCGCGACGGCGCTCGAGGACGCGTTGCGGCTCGAGGGGTACGAGGTCCACGTGGTCGGTGACGGCCTCTCGGCCGAGCGCGCCGCGCTTGCCGAGCACTACGGCCTGATCCTGCTCGACGTCATGCTGCCGCAGAAGGACGGCTTCTCGGTGTGCCGCACGCTCCGCAGCGCCGGCCTGCCGACGCCGATCATCGTGGTGACCGCGCGCACGCAGGACGTGGACAAGATCGTCGGCCTCGAACTGGGCGCCGACGACTACGTGACGAAGCCGTTCTCGCTGGGCGAATTGAGCGCGCGGATCAGGGCCGTGCTCCGGCGGACGAGCGGCGAGGCCGCCGCCGCTGGCCCTGATGTGTGGGAGCACGGACCCCTGCGCGTGGATTTCCGCCGGTTCGAGGCCTCGTCAGCCGGCCAGGCGGTGTCGCTCACGCCGACGGAATTCAAGCTGCTCCGGACCTTCGTGCAGAGGCGCGGCGAAGTCATCTCTATCGACCGGCTCATCGTGCTGGTCTGGGGCGAGGGCATCTCGCTTACCGACCGGGTCGTCTACACGCACGCCAACAACCTTCGCGCGAAGCTCGAGCAGGCGGGCGCGAAGGATGTGATCGCCAGCGTCCGCGGCGTGGGATATCGGTTTGACGGGTGAAGGGCAGGGCGCCTCGCCGGGTTTCGCAAGTCATGACTGCAACCTTCCGAAGTCTTGAACCAGGTCCGCCCGAACCGTGGAGCAGCGGCCGGGCCGTGAGTTCTAAGCTGTCCGCGTCTCAGGAGGAAGCACCATGACGCGAAGACGACCCGGATCCGGAATGACGGCGGCGCTCGTCAGCATGGTTCTGCTGACAGCCGTCCTCGTTGCGCAGCAGAAGCCGGCGACGCAGAAGACGCCGCCAGTATCGCCGGCCACTTCGCCGGACGCGCTGCTCGGCCAGGCGCTGCACGAGGAGGAGGTCGAAGGCCGGCTGCAGAACGCGATTGCGATCTACCAGAAGGTGCTGAACGCGTCTGGCGTGACCAGAGCACAGGCGGGTCGCGCGCAGTTCCGCATCGGCGCCTGCTACGAGCGCCTGGGGCTTGCTGAGGCGCGCAAGGCCTACGAGGCGGTGGTCGCCAACTACGCCGACCAGGTCGAGGTCGTGGCGCAGGCGCGGGTGCGGCTTGCGGCACTTGGCGGCCCCGGTGGCGCCCGGGGACTCGTCACACGCCGGGTTCTCGCAGACGCCTCCGGCGTCGACGGGGTCTTGACGGCGGATGGCAAGTACATCCGAGGTCTAGACTGGGACACGGGTGACGTGGTCCAGTTCGACGTTGCCAGCGGACAGAGGAGCCGAATCACAAACAGGGGGCCCTGGAGCGAGACTGAAAAGTCCGAAGAGTCCCAGGCGTTCTCACGCGACGGAAGACAGATCGCATACAACTCGTTTACGGAGGACTGGGTCCCTCAACTGCGGATTAGAAACCTGGATGGTTCGAACCCCCGCACACTCTACAGTGACAAAGAAGACTCTTACGTCGTACCTCGGGACTGGTCTCCTGACGCGGGATCCATCCTCGCAGACCGCAGTCGTCATCACGCGAATGAACTGACGCTGATCTCGACAGCGGATGGCTCGGTGCGCGTCCTGAGGACTCTTACTTCGGACGTGGACCCGCTTCAAAGTGCCAGTTTCTCGCCCGATGGGCGGTTTGTCGCGTTCGGTTTCAGGCGCGGGGACAGCGCTTCCCATGGCGACATCTTCCTAATGACCGCCGATGGCCGTAATGAGGTCGTTGTTGCCGGCCATCCCGCGGAGGATGTACTGCTTCGGTGGACACCTGACGGGAAGAGCCTTGTCTTCCTCAGTGATCGCTCGGGGACGTGGGACATCTGGACCGTCCACATCGCCGGGGGGAAGCAGCAAGGAGAGCCAGAACTGCTGAAAAAGGATTTTGGTCGGGATTCAGAGGTACTTGGCTTTGCACCCGACGGCTCCCTGTATTACGAGACCTACACCCGTTCAGGTGGTCTCTACTCCGGTGCGGTAGACCTTGAAACCGGTAAGGTCCTCGTGCCACCCGCACCGGTCACGACGCGGTATACCAGCTCACCGTCGCGGCCAACATGGTCACCCGACGGCAGCAACTTGCTTTACCTTTCCCGTCCGGGTCGAATCGGTCCCCAAAACAACATTCTCACGATTCGGTCCGCCGCAACCGGGGGGGAGCGCTTTCTGTCGCCGCGTCTTCGTTTCGTGAGCGAGCTCTCCTGGGCGCCGGACGGGCGTTCCATCATCGCGCTCGGGATTGGGGAAACGGAAGTTGGAATCTTCCGAATTGACACTGAAACAAGCGGGATCACGCAGTTGGCAGGTACCAACCATTTTGCTCCCCATCTCTGCCCGGATGGAAAGACCCTGGTGTTCATAAAGGCGGGGCAAATCATCACGAAACGCAACCTCGACACCGGTGAGGAGTCGGAAGTTGTCAAGATAGCGCCGACGGCCACGGGCTGGGACCTCTCGCCGGACGGCCGGGAAGTGGTGTTCCAGGTGGACCACGCTGTCAAGGCCCTTTCCCTCAGCGGAGGGGTGCCGCGGGAGCTATTTCGCGGTTTGACGAAGAGTACGGACTCTTCGCCAAAGGGATTCTGGGAATACGCCCTGAAGTGGACGAGGGACGGCCGCTACATCATCGCCCAGGCAGGCAGTGAAATCTGGCGGGTCCCGGCGCAGGGCGGGACGCCGCTGAAGCTGGACATCTCCGTTCCAAAGACGGCCTCCTTCGCGCTTCACCCGGACAACCGCCGCTTTGCATTCAACGTCAATGCGGGGTCCAAGAGCGAGCTGTGGGTGATGGAGAACTTCCTCCCGGCCAAGCAGGGGAAGGCCGCACCGCCGAAGAAATAGAGAGCGTCACGACGCGGTCACGATCCGGTCACATTCGTGGTGCGGCGGGCAGTGCCGTCCACATGGCGCCGCCGGCGCTCACCTCCGTGTGCTATAAGTGGGCGCATCATGCGGCGCCGGCAACCCGGCATTCGCCACTCCGCTGCGCGTCTGCTCGGACGACCACTGGTCGCGCTCACCGCCTGCATCGTCGTCGCGGGAGTGGGGCTGGCGTGGTTCACGGTGCGCGCCGTGATCCAGGAGCGCGCCATCGCCGCGCAGCAGATCCGCGATGCGGCAACGGCGGCGGCATCGCGCGTGGCCGCGGGAATCGTCCCGGAGATTGAGCGTCTCGAGCGCGGCCTCCGGGTGACCGCACCAGAAGGTGGCCGCGAGACCAGCCCGACGGGCGCCGACGGTGAAGCGGCCGCTGAGCCTGCGGCAGACGCACGGCAGACCAGCAGCGAGGATAGCGTCCTGCTGCTCGTGCGCCGTGATGGCGTGACGGCGTGGCCGTCCAGGCGTTTGCTCTATGACGTCGAGCCGCCCGTCCTGCCGGCCGATGAGGCCGCGTGGCCCGCAGCGCTTCGGGCCGCCGAAACCCTCGAGATACGCGACCGGGACTACGCCGCCGCGAGCGCAGCCTACCGCGCGCTGCTCGCTCCGGCCTCTTCCAACCCGCACCTGCGTCTCGCCATAGAGCAGCGCCTCGCGCGATCGCTGCGCAAGGCCGGGCGCGCCATTGACGCGCTTGCCGTTCTGGACCAGATCATCGAAGCCCACCAGTCGGCTGGCGGTCCCTCAGTGGCGGCCGCTTGGTACGACCGCTGCGCCGTGCTCGAGGAGACGGGCCGTCGCCAGGAACTCCAGAACTGCGCCGTCGGGCTCTACGCCGGGCTGGTCGATGGCAAGTGGACACTCGAGAAGCCGCTTTACGAGTTCTACGCCGATGGCGCGCGACGGTGGACGCAGGCGGTCGCCGGCCGCACCGATGTCGCACGCCTCATGGCCCGCGAAGCCTCACAACTCGCGCTGACCGGAGCCGCGCAGGCCGCGCTGAGGGCGTGGCGCGCGGAGCGGCGCCGCGAGTTGACCGGGCACCTGGTTCTCACCGACCGTGGGTCGCCCATTGTTCTTGCCTGGCGCACCGGCAGCCAGGGCGATGCCGCGCTGCTTGTGCTGGGACCTGGCGCCGCTGCCACCCGGATCTTCGCGCCGCTTGTCGCGAGGTACGCGTCCGGCCACGCCGTCTCGATCGCGGCAAGCCGCATCGTGGTCTACCCGAGTTCGGGCGAGGCCGGGCGTGCCGGGACAGTACAGGCCGGAGTCACGACCTCCGCCCAGGCCGCGGCCACGATCACGCTGGACGACGGCCCGATCGTCTGGCGGGTCACGGCACAAGCGGACGCTGCTCGTGACGCGCGACCCGGCGTCACGATCCGCACCGGCGTGTACCTGGGCACACTCGCGCTGATGCTGATGTCGGTGGCGCTCGCCGGGTATTTCGCCATCCGGACCGTGCGCAAGGAACTGGAAGTTGCGCGCCTCAAGTCGGAATTCGTGTCGGCCGTGTCGCACGAGTTCCGTTCGCCGCTTTCCGCTATCTCGCACCTTGCCGAGCTGCTCGATGCGGGACGCGTCAAAGACGAAGACCGCAAGCGCGAGTACTACCGGTTGATCCACGGCGAAAGCGGGCGGTTGCGCCGGCTGGTCGAGAACCTGCTCAATTTCGCCCGCATCGAGGAGGGCCGGAAGCAGTTCCGCCTCGAGCGGATGTCCCTGGCGCCATGGCTTCAGAGCACGGTTGACGAATTCCGGGCCAGCCCCGCTGCGGCCGGCAAGGAAGTCGTCGTGGACTTCGCGCCCGATCTTCCGGCAGTGCGCGTGGATGCGGAGGCGATGACGCTGGTTCTCGGCAACCTGCTCGATAACGCCGTGAAGTACTCGCCGCATTCGGCGCGCGTGTGGGTGCAGGCGAGCGTCGTCGACGATGCCGTCGAGATTCGCGTGCGAGATGAAGGCGTTGGCATCGCCGACGAGGATCGGGTGCACGTCTTCGAACGGTTCTATCGGGCTCACGACTCTGGCACGGTGGCCGGCGCCGGCCTGGGCCTCGCGCTCGTACAGCGGATCGTGGCGGCGCACGGGGGCACCGTGGATGTGGAGAGCCGCGTGGGCGAGGGCAGCACGTTTCGCGTGCGCCTGCCGGCATTGACCGAGGAGCAGGCGTGATGGGCACGACACCCCGGATCCTGGTGGTGGAAGACGAGTACGCGATCGCGGTCGGGCTGCGCGACGACCTGGAGGCCGACGGGTACCAGGTGGACGTGGCGGCCGACGGCCTCGAGGGCGAGCGTGCCGCGTGCACCGGCCGCTACGACCTCCTCCTGCTCGACCTGATGCTGCCGAAGAAGGACGGCTTTGCCGTGTGCCGAGCTCTGCGAGCTGCCGGCGTCAAGACGCCGATCATCGTCTTGACCGCACGAGCGCACGAGGCCGACAAGGTGCTGGGACTCGAGCTTGGCGCCGACGACTACATCACCAAGCCGTTCAGCTCGCGCGAACTGATGGCGCGCGTGAGGGCCGTGCTGCGCCGTGCGGCCGACGCCGCGCCGGGACCGGCCACCTTCGAGCGCGGCGACTTGACGGTGGACTTCAACCGGTACGAAACCCGACGCGCGGGGCAAGCGGTGACGCTCACGCCAACCGAGTACCGCCTGCTTGCCGCCCTCGTTCGAAGCGGCGGCCGCGTGCTCACGGTCGACCAGATCATCGACGAGGTGTGGGGCAAAGGCATCGCGCTCACCGACCGGGTGGTCTACACGCACGTCAACAAGCTCAGGGCGAAAATCGAACCCGACCCCGCCAGCCCGGTCATCGTCGTCGGCGTACGCGGCGTGGGATACCGGCTGGGTGACTGATGCGTGCCGCGCCTTCGCGGCCCCTGCGTCGCCACGCCGTCGTCCGTCACGCCAGGCGGGCAATCTTGTCCATGCGGGATCCATTACGTGACCGGATCGTGACGCACCGCCGCGCGCGACGGCGTAGCCTGTCGGTGAGATGGCGGGGAGGTGCGCAATGAAGAAGATTCTCGCGACAGGGATCGGCGTGCTGTTGATGCTGGCGTGCGGCGCCTGGGTGCAAGCCGCCCGGCAGAAGCCCGTGTCCGCCGGCGTCCTGCTCGGCCAGGCGCTGCACCAGGAGCAGAACGAAGGCCGCCTCGAGGACGCGATCGCCACCTACAAGAAGGTCCTGGCGGCGACGGACGCCACGCGGGAGCAGAAGGCGCGCGCCCAGTTCCGCATAGGCGCGTGCTACGAGCGCCTGGGTCTGTCGGAAGCGCGGAAGGCCTACGAGGCCGTCGTCGCCAACTACGGCGACCAGGCGGATCTCGTCGCGCAGGCAAAGGCGCGTCTTACGGCGCTCATGGAGCCGGCCGGTCGCGCCGGCCCGGTGCAGCGCCAGATCTGGGCGACACAAGAGGGCGTGAGCTGGAATCGGATCTCGCCCGACAGCCGTTCCGTCGTCGGTGTCGACGACCAGACCGGTGATCTCGTGATCCGCAGCCTCGCCACCGGCCAAACCCGGCGGCTGACCGCGATTCCAAAGGATCGCTTGCGGAAAGACTACGCATCCTCGCCGATCTGGTCCCGTGACGGGCGGCAGATTGCCTATTACTGGTATTCGGGCAGTCCGCCTGCCGAGTTCCGCATCGCCGATGTTGCCGACGGCACATCCACGATCGTCCCGATGGATGCGCGATTTGCAGCGTTCCAGCCGCAGGACTGGTCTCCTAACGGCCGGCGTGTGCTCGCCATCGTGTCGGATGCGCTCCCGAAGATTCGCAGCCTGCACCTGGCGTGGGTGGCCACCAGCGGTGGAACCGTGCAACTGCTTGCGAGCGCGAGCAAGGGCGGGTTCCTCGGTCCGGCTTTTCTGGCGCCCGATGGTGCGTGGATTGTCTCCCGCATCATGGAAGACGACGCCGGGGTTTCCATCATGGCAGCCGGGGGCGGACCGCCACGCATGCTGATACCGGCCACACCCTCCGATTCGGTTGTCGGGTGGAGCGCCGACGGTACGCACGTGCTGTTCATCTCGCGCGAGCGCGGATCCGACGATCTGATGGCGGTGCGCGTGGTGGATGGCAAGGCGGTAGGACAGTCCTTCCTCATTCGTACGCTGCCGGGGTTCTCGTCGCTTGGCGTGTCGCGAGGCGGCGGGTTGCTCTATCGCAGTATTCAGGGAGCCACGAGCAACGTGTACCGGGCCAGCTTCGACGCCACCTCCGGGCGGGTGGGCCCTCCATCAAGGGTGGACGTCTCGGCAGGTGACGAGAAGGGCTCAGTGTCGTGGTCGCCGGAAGGCCGCCGGCTGGCCTACGTGAGCTGGCCCAACGGCCAGTTGTCGAAGACGTTGTCGATCTGGTCGGCCGAGAACGCGCAGACCCGGTCCTTCAGCCTGCCCTTCAAGGCAGCCAGGTGGGGGTGGCGCGCGAACAACTGGAGCGCCGACGGTCGCTGGGTCTATGTCTCTGGGCAGGACGAGGCCAGCCTGACAGGGTTGTTCCGAATCAACACCGAGAGCGGAATGGCGGAGGAGGTGCTGCCACCATCGTCGGGTGTGTTTCCTATGGGCGACATCTCGAGGAATCCGTATACGACGCTCCTCGGCTGGTCGCCAGACGCCCGCGTCGTCTACAAGAATGTGTTGACCTGGGGGGAAAACGGGAAAGTCGCGCACGCGGCGATCGTCGATCATCGCGTCGCCGACCACGCCGAGCGGGAGCTGTTCAAGAGCGGCAACGGGCGCTGGAGAGTGGGCGGCTTCGCCGCGTCTCCCGACGGCAGCCAGCTCGCGTTCACGGTGAATGAATTCTCTGCACGCCAACTCATGGTGATGGTCATGCCGGCGGCAGGTGGTCCTGCGAAGACCGTCGCGACGGTGCCCACGCAGTTTGACGCGGTTGTGACGTGGACGCATGACGGCAGGTCGGTCGTCGTCACAGAGCGCCGGGACGTGTCCGGGGGGGAACGGTTCCTGTGTGACGTCACCACGGGCGTCCTGACGAAGCTCACCCTCGCGGCCGAGATCGTGTCGGAGATTTGCCTGTCACCCGACGGCAAGGAGATCGCCTACGTCGGAGGCTCCCTGGCGAAAGACGAGGGCGTGTGGATGCTGGAGAACTTCCTCTCGAAGCCGAAGGCCCCGGCGCCGGCGCCGAAGAAGTAGAGGACGCCGAAGAGGCAGGAACGGTCACGGCGTGCTATTGCAGGAGGCTCTGCAACGCGTCCGCAATGACCCGTTGCCCGAGCGGTGTCGGGTGACAGTCGTCCAGCACGAGGTGCTCGTTGAAGGAGCCGCCGATGGCGTGTTCGTAGCGGTCGAACAGTTCCTGCGTGTCGATGAAGTCCACCCCCGTCTGCTGTCGCAGCTGGTCCATCACGCGGCGGAAACTGAGCGGGCTGCCCAGATGCCCGACCATGTTCTCCCGGCTTTGGAGGTACGCTCGTTCGGCTTCGGACCGGCGACCCAGCTGCGTGAGGATTTCCCCCAGCAGGTAATGGAAGATCGGCGGCAGCGGATCCAGGGCAATGGCCCGGTCGATCTTCGCCAGGGCAGTCGGGGCATCCTGACGAGCGAGCAGTTGCACCGCCTCGTGAAGCAAGGCGTCGGTCCTCGACCTGGTCGCGGGATCGAACGATTGCGGCTGCGGATGAGTCCAGGCTGGAGACAGCCGGTAGTTGATCGGCGGGCTCATCAGGATCACCCGCACGTTCTTGTGTTGCGCGCACGCGATCATCTCCGACACGTTCCTGGCGAAGTTCGCGACGAAGGCCTGCCTGGTCTGCAGCCAGCCCCTGGTGTCGGGAGAGAAGTAGCGCTCGGCCGGGTGCTCGAGCGCATACCGGTATCCCTGCAACTCGTGCTCGAACTGAAAATCCTTCGTCGCGGTTGCCTCGTTCTGGCGCACGACGGCGTATTTCAGCGACTGCAGGATGACGGCGGAGAAGAACCGGCTGTGCCCGAAAAACCGGAACACCCGGACGAAACGGTTGATGCGCGCAACCTGCCCGCTGCCGTTCCAATGCTGCCACTCGTTGTTGCCGAGAAAGAGGACCAGGATCGCGGGACGGTACTCGTCCACGATCCGTTGCACGAGCGGCAGCAGATCGGAGGACGACCAGGAGATCTGACCGGCGTTGAAGACGATGTACTTGTCCTGGAGCCGTTCCTGGATGATCTGACCGAACCAATACCGCATCTCGTACGGGTAGCCGAACGCGACCGACTCTCCGACGACAAAGATGCGTTTGCGCGGGTCGTTCGCGAGCTGGCCGGGAGACAGGGAACCCTGCAGTCCCGTGCGGTGCCCGCCCGGAATGCGGCGTCCCCCGACCGTGTAGACCTCGTTGGGATCCTGCCCCCGATCCGGCACGCGGACCAGCACGGTGTGCGGCGGCCACGGCAGCGGTCGCGGCGGTGTGGGGCCCGTCTGGCGCTCAATCGAATCGAGCGCTGCGACGAGCTTGGCGTGGAAGCCGTAATGAGCGTCGGCGATCAGGGCCGCCCCTTCGACCAGGGCCAGTACCCCGCACGCCACGACGAGCCCCGCAACGGTCTTCCGGGAAGGCGTGAGGCGTGAGTCAAGCCGTTTGGCCATGATGCGCGCCACGTCACTTCACCGTCGCGCGCTTCACCTCCGCATCGCGGTCGAGAAAGCTCTGGCCGCCGCTGATCCAGCGCTCGGCGGGCTCGCCTTTCAGGTAGTGACCGAACCAGGCGAGGATGCGGCGCTGGTAGTCGGTCTGGTTCTTCCTCTGGCGCAGGCCGTGGTCCTCGCCGTTGTAGACCAGGAACACCACGTTCTTGTTCGCGCGCCGCGCGATGTTGTACATCTCCACGCTCTGGTGCCAGAACACGGTGCCGTCCGCATCGCCTTCCTCGAGCAGCAGCGGCACGGTCATCTTGTGCACGGTGAAGATCGCGGAGTTCGTCACGTAGTCAGGCAGGTCCTCCCAGAGCGGCACCTCCATTCGCTCCTGGCCCGTCTCGATGTGATCGGTTTCCGCGATGCCGGGGCCCCAGTGATGGTCGCCGTACATGCTCACCAGGTCGGTGAGCGGCGCGCCGGCGACGGCAGCGGCAAACACGCCCTGCGTGTTCGCGGCAAGAAACGCCGCATCGAACCCGCCCCATGAATGGCCCACCGCGCCCACGCGCTTCGGGTCGATCATGCCGGTCTGCAGCACGCGCTTCACGCCCGGCACCACGCACTGCACGACCGACACGCCCGGTTGCCGCGGCGTAAAGATGATATCGGGCTCGAACACAAAGTAACCCTGGCTGGTGAAGACGCCGATGTTGTAGTAGTCGCGATCCGACGGCGCGACGTACCGGTGCACGTTCTGAGTGAGCTTTTCGTACATGTAGACGATCATCGGGTACTTCTTTCCAGCCTCGTACCCGGCAGGGTAGTAGAGCGCCCCCTGCAGTCGCATGCCCTTGTCTGTCTTGTACTCGAGCAGCTCGCTGCGGCCCCACGCGAAGTTGGCCTGGAACGGATTGGTGGTTGTCACCTGCTTCGCGTCCGTCAGGTCGGCGCCCGCGGCGAACACATCGGGCGAGTCGTCGAAGTCCTGCGAGACGTACACGTAGACGGCCGCATCCTTCGCCTTCGCGAGCGACGCCACGTTCTTATCTTGCCAGACGAGTCGCGTGACGCCGCCGCCGGGCTCGAGGCGGCCGTACCCGGACTTCTTCGTCCACTCGCCGTACAGGCTCACGTAGGCTGGCTTGCCGAGATCGATCGACTCCTGGTCGGGATCGAGTCGCACCAGGCGATGGCGCACCTGCTCGGCGGCGCCCGCGGTCAGGCGCTGCGCCTTCGAACCGTCGCTCGCCAGCTGCCAGACGTCGAACTTGTCGTACAGCAACACGGCGGCATCGTCCTTGGTCCAGCCCGCGAAGCCGAATGGCGGCTTCTGCTTCACCGTCTGGTCGGACTCCTTGTCGATGAAAGAAGTCTGCACGGCCTTCGTGATGTTGGTGACGGCGCGCGTGGCGAGATTGACCGTCCAGTACTGATCGTCCTGCAGGAACAGCAGGAACTTGCCGGCCGGACCGACCTGCACGTAGCGGTCGATGACGTTGTCCCGGATCTTCGTGCGCGCGCCGGTGGCGACATCCTGCAGGTACAGGTCCGCACCGGGCCGGCCAATCGATCGGCTCATCGCGTACTTCGACCATTCGGTGACATATGCCAGGTTGGTGTGCCGGATGGGCGTCACCTGCTCGGTCACCGGATGGTTGCCCAGCTGCACGAATGTGCCACCTTCGAGATGCCACGCCGCCAGCATGTTGCGGCGCCGATCGTTTGGCGCGTCGACTTTCTGCTTCGGCATCACGACGGCGTCGGTCCAGTGCCAGATTTCCAGAGCCGCAGGCTCGTTGGCCGTGCCTGCGGCATCAGCCTTGCCTGCCTGGGCGTCGGCACCGTGGGTCCCTGTGGGCGTGGTCGGGCGAGTGCCTCGCCCGGCCGGCGCGATCTTGTCGTTCCACGTGGCGATGCCGAAGAACACCGTCTTCCCGTCATCCGACCACGACAACCGCCGGAACGCCACCGTCCGCATGCCGGCCGGGAATTTCGAGTCGGCGGCGGGGTCATACGTGCGCAGGCGCTCCGTGGCGTCCAGGCCGGTCCACGCCAGGACACTGTGAGTCGGACCGTCCTTGCGGTCGTCGGTCTTTGCGCGCAGGACGGCGAGGTCAGCGGCGTCCTTGCGCCAGGCGAGGCCGGTGTAGAGCGAAGACGAGGAATCGAGCACGCGCACGGTGTTCGTTTCCGCGTCGAACAGCTGCACGCCGTTGCCCGTCTTGCCCGGCGCGCTGATCGTCATCGCCAGCAGGTGGCTGCGCTCGGCGTCCTGCCA